>ERZ773050.409-NODE-409-length-25015-cov-4.395232_pt1 | contig 25015 bp, 21 predicted proteins | sample MGYA00580632_ERZ773050 | MGnify/ENA primary metagenome ERZ773050 (study PRJEB29015, sample SAMEA2738123) | human oral metagenome | biome: human oral; feature: human-associated habitat; material: saliva | place: China | collected 2166 ... | reverse complement strand
GTTGCTTGTGTGTTATTCGGGTGGTGGGGTTTAAAACGCAATGGGCAACCCCAAAAACCTTTAAAGAGGCGGCCATACTTTTTCTGTGTACCCTGCGGCCTGTGGCCGCCCGTTCGTTTTTGCACCGTTGAAGCGCTCTGCCGGTACGTACTTTTCCACAGCACACCTCCCCTTCTCTTCTTCGTTCCTCATACGAGAGGTGCACTGTGGAAAGAGCACTCAAAGCCCGGCGGTGATGCAAAAAGTCTGTGGACGGCACGATCCACACCTCAATCCCCTTTGAGCTCAAGAATTTCTCCTGTGCTTCCCCCGCTTCGCTCCTCCTGCACCGAAAAATTCTTTTCGCTCAATAATCTCGGTATCGTCCCGACCACCGACTATTTCACACACCCGCTCACCATGTTGCACAAACCTGCCTGCAACTCTTTTCCTCCGCAAGCTCCCCCAAAGAGTTTCAGTTGGTTTGGCACACATGGACTTCGCCCGTGCAAAACCGCGACAACAATGTCGGACGCTATTCGCTTGAAATTTTGTCACCCCTTACCCCTGCTCCTCCGTCGCACCACGGCACAAAATCACTGCGCTCTTTAACCGTCACACCTCTTGCATCAAATAATTAAGGTTACTAATCTGAGTAATTCATGCTAAAATACTGTGCATGATGACCGTCCACAAACTCAGCGCAGGCGACGGTTATAAGTACTACACTCACGAAGTCGCCTCTGGCGATGCTTTGCGCGCAAATGACCGCGAACTAGGAGACTATTACACTGTGGACGGTATGCCGCCGGGCCAATGGATCGGCACTGCACCGGAAGCACTGGGGCTTTCCGGTGAGGTATCCGAGGCACACATGCATACCCTTTTCGGGCAGCGTTTCACCCCGATAGAGACTATGGAAGTCAAAGAGATGCTGCACGGACTACCCGAATTTGACGACTACATGGCCGCCTATAACAACGCCTATGAGACGTACCGGGAGCACGCTGCGGAGCGTGCGTGGGAGATTCTTACCCGCGCCGAGGACGGCTTGAGCCAGCAGGAAATCGCGCACCAAATGGGTGAGATCGGGCACTCGATGAATCAAAAAACTGTCTCAAATTATTTGACGCGGTATGCAGCTGTGGGTAATAAGATTACTTCCACACAGGCAGAACACAACAGTGAAAATACCGTTCAAAATGAGGGTAAAGCCCTCACTAAAGAGGAATTTATAGATCGCTACCGTCTGACTCCTGGGGAAATTACCGCAGCACACAACGCCGGAAAACGAGCACACAACAAGCTCTATCGGGAGCAGACAGCTTCCCAATTGCACCCCGAATACGGGGCGGGAACCGATTTTACAAAGCGCGTTTCTGAAGAGATTGCCCGTCACCGTAGGATGCATGACGGGACAGAACCGACCAAGAGGCAGCTGCAAGAAATCCGGTTCCGTGTCGGCGGTGAACTCTACCGCCAAGAGCGCGGTATCGAACCCACACACGCACAGCTACGTCAGTTTATTGCCGAAAACAGTAAGAAACATCAAACCGCTATTGCCGGTTTCGACCTTGTATTTACCCCGTCGAAAAGCGTTTCGATCGCCTGGGGATTGGGCGATAAGCAGCTGCGCAAGGACATTGAAGCGGCTCATGAGCACGCGATTCAAGACGTGGTACGGCATCTAGAATCGAATGTGGTTATGACCCGGCGGGGCCATAATGGCATCCGGCAAATCGACACCAAAAGCGGAATTATTGGTACGAAATTCCGTCACTACGACTCCCGTGCAGGTGATCCGAACCTGCACGATCATGTCGTGATTGCCAACCGTGTTGAAGGCGCAGATGATAAATGGTCGTCTATCGACGGCCGAGTTTTGTATCAGTACGGGGTCGAATGCAGCGAGCTTTATAACAGTAAAGTCCAAGAATACGTCACGCAGCTGACGGGTTTGCAGTTCGAGCCCCGGATGCAAAACGGCAAACCCATCCACGAAATCGTCGGCATTAGCGACGAAACAATTCGTGCTTTTTCCTCCCGGCGCGGCGATATTAGCGCCGAACTAGACAAAGTGAAAGCAAAATTTGTGGCCGATAACGGCTACGAGCCATCCGAAAAGCAGCTCATTAAATTAGCGCAGCAGGCGACACTGGCGACACGTCCGGCCAAGTCTGAAGCACGCTCTCTAGAAGATTTGCATACCGAATGGGTTGCAGCCGCACATGCCCTGTCTGAGCATGGTGTGCACGTTCTGGTCGATCATCAACTGGCCGAATCTCTCAAAACCGCCTCTACGCAATACGAACAAAATACCCTTCAATCGGTACGGCAAGAAGCATATTCCACATCGGTAGAAGCACATACTGATGCGATTCTCTCCCGTCTAGAGGAAGCGCGTTCGACCTGGCGGCTTACCCATATTAACGCTGAAACTAGCAGGTATGTGCGCGAGTTTGGTTTGAATGAGGCACAGGATCGGGGGCTTATTTCGTCCATCCGTCAGTCCGTTGTCGAAGACTCACTACCCCTGCATATTAAGGACACACGCCTCACACCGCGCGAGTATCTGCGCAAAGACGGTACCAGTCAGTACCAGCGTATCGACTCGGAGTTATTCACTTCTGAGCGAGTTTTAGCGGCTGAGAATAAGATCCTGGATGCCGCATCTCGTGCCGTGATTCCTGCTTCCACGGTGGATGTTTTCGAGCTGGCCGCGCAAAAACGCCGTATAAAACTCGCCGAGCAAGGGCACACATTGCCTGCTGGGCAAGAGGCAATGGCGCGCGCATTCGCCACCAGTGATAAGCTCCTGGTGGTTGGTATTGGTGCAGCCGGTGCCGGTAAAACCTCCTCAACTCGCCTGGCAGTAGACGCTATCGAAGCCTCCGGAAACAGGGTGATCGGTATGGCTCCTACCGCTGCGGCCGCAGCCGTCATGCGTACCGAAATGCGCATCAACGCCGACACCGTAGACAAAGTTTTGACCGACTGGCAGACCGGCAAAGCCTCCGTGGATGTGCGCCCGGGCGATGTCCTCCTGGTCGATGAAGCCGGCATGATCGCTACCCCGAAGATGGAGAAAATACTCACGCTTGCGCAAGAACGCGGCGCTCTGGTGCGCGCGCTGGGTGATTATCGGCAGCTCTCGGCGGTTGGATCTGGCGGCGCGTTGCGCCTGGTGGATCGGGAGATCGGGGCCGTGCATCTGGACGAGCTCTTTAGGTTTAAGAGCCGTGAGGAAGCAGCGGCCACGCTCTCTTTGCGTGAACCGCCCTTGGTTGGGACTGATAAACCGTTCGAGTGGTACAAGGATAATAACCGGGTTGTGGCTGGTGATGCGGATGCCATGATTGAATACGTTTTCCGCAAATATAGCGCCGACGTGACCGCTGGGAAGCAGTCGATCATGATCGCGTCCACCAACGAGACCGTCACCCAATTGAATGATTTGGCGCAGGCTCATGCAATCGAGCACGGCCAGGTGAGCACTGGTGCGGGTGCTGTAGCGCTGCATAATTCCTCCCGCGCGCACCTCGGGGATACCATTGTGACCCGGAAGAATGCCCGCCGCCTGGTGGTGAATTCGGGTCAGGATTTCGTGAAAAACGGTGACCTCTGGACCGTGACCGACCTGCACGATGATGGACGCATCACCGCACAGCACACCGGCCACGGCGGGAAAGTAACCCTCCCCGCCGGGTACGTACAAGAATCAGTGGAGCTCGGGTACGCGGCCACCATTCACCGCGCACAGGGATCCACCGTAGACACCGCACACGCCCTGGTAGATGCATCAACCGACCGCGCCGGGGCCTACGTTGCGCTCACTCGCGGACGCGAAAATAACGCTCTCTACGTCGCTCTGACCGACGGGGAGAAACGCGATGATGTGCTCGATCGCATCACCGGCGCATATGAACGCGACCTCACAGTACACGAGACTGTGGATCAGCTTCGCGCCGAACACCGCAATATTGCCTCTCTAATTGCTCAGCATGAAGACATTAGCGAACTGGCCGTACAGAAGGTCATGGAACCCTACCTCATGGAAGGTATGTCCAGGGTTAAGGAACACCCGGTCAGGGATAAAGACTCCGGCCAGATCATTGACCACACCCCTGCTAATGGTGTGGAGGACGCAAAAGCCGTACTGGCCTCACCCGCATGGCCCGCTCTAGCGCACGATATGGGCGAAGCATACCGCCAAGGTATAGACCCCGCCGCACTGGTAGAACGCGCATATTCTCACAGGCCTCTAGAAGCCAGCGACCAAGGCGCAGAAGCGAAAGATTACGCTGCCGTGATGCAATGGCGCGTCGAAAAACTCAACGTAGACGCCCAGAAGGTTCACGAGATGACCGAGCGTCCCCTGTCCTACCTGAGTGATGATCACCTGGCGCGGTTGGTGGATCAGGCTGCTCAGCGTACTCAGCCTATGGCCGACAGGCTAGAACTCTCCGATCCCTGGTGGTTCACGAACCCTTATGCGATGGTCAAAACAGATGAGCTTATGGCCATGCGCTCTAGGACGTTCAAAGCGCTTCAGGCCAACGAAAACGACGGAGGATTATATGAAAAAATCAAGGAAAATCTGGGCGATATGGACGCTGAGGTGCAGCGCCGCCGCTGGGAAATCTCCGGCGACCAACGCGAACTAGAGCAAATTATCCGTGGCGAACGCCCCCGCCGTGGCCATAACTTCACCCTCCACAAGGTTCTAAGTGAGGAGCAGCGGGTGAGGCAGCACCTCATCCCGACCATTGACCTGCCCGAGACTAAACGCCCAGAGCAGATTCAAAATGGTATCAGTGGCCACACTCTGGATCGGTTCTGGGAGAACCACCCGCACTTACACAACACCAGGTTAGGCACTATTCTACATTCCCGCTCCCGTGAAATTGGGCAGCTCGCCCAAGTCAGGGGCGCACAACTCGCAGCAGAAAAGCCTGAATGGGTTAAACAGCTTGGTGACGTCCCGGCCAACAAAAAGTTGGCGCGGCATTGGTACCGGGTTGCCGCAGAAACCGAAGCCCTGCGCGATAAATACAACATCGCATCATCCGAACCTGAGGCAGTACCCACGAAGCTACGCACCCAGGCCAAACCGCACGAAGCACCCACCACAGCGGAGGCACGCGGGCAGTTCCTACACGCCCAAGTCATCAACACCCACAAGCGGAGTACGATGGCTTCACACAAGCGTACACCCAGGACAGAGACCGAAAACGTGCATCTCGCGCAGGCACGCGATACACTCCAACGAACCCGAGAAGCACAACGAGAAGGACGACCCACAGCAGATATGGTCATGGCCATGCTCTCACCCGAGCAACGCAAGAAGCTTCAACAACTACGAGCATCACGTGCCGCTGGTGGGCGCAGTCAAGAGAAGGGGCAGCCTAGCGTGGAGCAACGCATCACCGCACAACGCACCCAACGCGAGACAGCAAAGCAGAAGCTTGCACGTCTCAAGGCTCAAGCGCAGAAACAACTCAACGAGAGTAAACAAAAGCCGCAACGTGGGCAAGATGAAGTTCAACAGTATCTGGAACGTACCAGGGCTATGGATCAACCAGCTCCACAGCAGCAACGTGGCCCACACCTATAAAATGAGAGGCCGTAAAGGGGGGGGGGTGTGGCCACACCCCCTTCTGAAGATAAAAAGATGTCCCAGAACTGGCAATGGCCAAAAGCTCTGGGACCCGACCGACCGGCTTTTCCATTCGTACACCCTGACCGGGTGATCTGCTCTGGCGCCTATCGTGAAGTTTTATCTGTCCTATAATCATAATATCCATCGTCTATTCTGTCAAAGGTTCCCTTTATGGCACGCAGGCACAGGCAATATCAAAACAATCCATTCGCCCATAACCCGTTGGCAAGTGAGCACCTAAAAACTTTTGATAGGACACACCCTGCATATCGATTCTTAGGACAATACACAGGGTTCTTGAACAAAGTCGCTCAGGAACCACGCCTGGTTTTTATTGATGAAACCATGCACGAACCGCATCATCAAACCCTAGACCGCAGATTCTACGCTATCTCCGCTGTCGTCGTGGAAAACCCCGACGTAGCTTCACTCCGCGAAGACCTCAAAGACGTCATCGAAGGTAAATCCTTCTGGCATACTACCGATGCCGCTTCCGAAAAGAAAATCGCTCAAAAACCGTGGCTCAACCAAATAAACCTGCAACGAATGATGGACACATTAGGAGATTACAGTCAAGACACCCACAATATCCTTACCTTCCACTCCCAGGTACGATACAGCCCACATCCAGATACTCAACAGATCTTCATGGAACAAGCCCGTGCAGAATCCATTACGGCCATGATGAAAATCCTGACCTCTCCACAATACTCAGCCCAGGCATTCGTCTTTGAACGCAGGCAGAACGAAACTCAAAACAAAATTGATGAGGAAACAATTAACCAGCTTAAAAAACACGATATTATCCCCTCCACGGTAGTATTCACACATGCAACATCTTCGATTGAACCCAATTTGTGGGCACCCGATCTTCAAGCCTGGGGCGTCGGACAAGAAATCCGCCGCGACGATTCTACCTGGCTCACCCACGCACACCTGCGGCCAATGATCATCGACGCTCAAACCCTTGAACCACTCCGTTCAAACGGACCATATGTACCAGCCGCACCAGCAGGTATTCCCGCACCCCAAACCGAACAGCAAATTACCCAGGTGATCGACGACCTGAATACCGGGGTTTATAACCGTGAAATCCGTGACTTTGAAGCACGCCTGATTACCGGCGGTAAACGGGAAACTTTTATAACCTCTACCCACAAATCGCTAGCTAACCAATCCCGCCGAAAACGTATCCCGCCCCAGCATGCCAAAGACCTAACTCACGGAAGTAAACCCATACCCACTAAGGCCTCCGTCAAAGTTATTAAAAATCTCAAAGCCCAAGCACAGAAAACACTTGAGGCCGCAAAGCAGAAACCTGCTCCACAGCCTCAAGCAAAACAAAACATGGCCGACCCAGAAGACATTACACCTACCCAACAGCCACGGCCAGGCCAGGGACCACGCCTCAACTAAAGCATCACGCCCCAGGTGGGTTTTGTGCCCAGGTCGCATCAAATGTTGCGAACTCCTCAAAACCATCATCCGTGACGTAAGGATTAATCCGCGACTGTATATGTTCACGAGTTTCTATGCATCCCTTATAAATCTTATCTCCCAGGTGTTTTAGTGTTGGCCAGAAGTATCGTTGATGCCAATCAATAGCTAGCATATTCGGAGATTTCTTCTGATGATAGGCAAAGTACCATCCTGCCCATAAAGCCGTCAGCTCTTCAACGGCCACCGGATGGCGGTACCAACACGAGGGAATACGAGTAGCACCATGTGCTAAGTATCGGACAGAAATCCAGTCTACCCATGACCGCAGAGTATTCCAGAGGTCTTCACGGTCTTTCGGATCCGTCAGTTCCCGCCAGCAATACGCGGCAGATGCTGCGCCAGGAGCAGGTGCAGCTTTTTCTAGAGCCTCCACACGGCTCATGAGTTCTTTAAAAGTCTGATCCTGAAGCTCAAAAATTTCTGCCCAGGTAAACTCGTCTTCTTGGTCTTGGTCTTGATGTTCAACAGGTTCCGTCATCATCAATCCTTATTCTTCATGCAGTATATGAGTACTAAATTGTGGGATTTTACCAGCAATTTCATACGCTTTCACCCAATCTGCATACAGTTGCTTCGCGTCTTCACGTTCCCACCAGGGCGTTAACACTAGTTCTAAAGGTGTTAAATTCCTGTACTGAACAATCGCATGCCGTGACTTCAACTTCGTAATATCACGAGGCTCCAGGATAGGTTTCTCTTCTGTCGATGAAGACGAAGACCCACCAGAGCGGCCTCCCCACCCAGAGTTATACCCACCGTACTGTTGGGTATAACTCATCCGCTTCTTCTGGTACGTTCCAATCAGGTCACTAATCGGTTTCACCGTGTCATAATTTAGACCTGGTAAAAAGTACTTCACGTTCGCAGCCCCATAGATGGTGTCCCCGTTCTCTTTGCCCCAACGGTGATGCAACTGAGATAGTGCTTGGACAAAAGCCCAAATCTCGATACCACGGCCACCGGAATCCGCCATGATTTTTTCCATTTTCGGCAGCGCGGCCGTCGTCGCTAGCTCATCCAACACAAACCTAACCGCTGGCCAGAAACGGCCGCCTGCCTCCTGCGAAAGACGACGCGCCGTGTTATAAACTTCTGCTGCGAACATGGAAACAATGGGGGAGGTATCAACACCAATTTCCTCATCACACACCAAATACAAGGTGTTTTGACCCATAAGGAACTGTTCAATATTAAATTCCTCACCTTTCGGGGGAGTCATAAAATCCCGCACACGCTGAGTAGCTACAGGCTCTAGAATACCCGCGATCGTTTGCCGTACAGAATCGAGCGTTTCCCCGGCCTGGCTGGTAATGTCGGCCCGTAAATCGTAGGCAACACCATCTTCAAGCTTATCTTGATAATCTTGCAGGACATTATCTAGCTCTGTGCCCTGAAGATTTGCTGCCCACCGTGCAACTTCACGGATAGACCCGCCGCTAATAGCCGCTACATGCAGCAGACGAGATAAAATTTGCGCAGCACGGGAGTTAAAGAAGTCCGCGTTCGTCGCTCCCGTTACCGGTTTAGCCCCAACCCATGCCTGCCCGCGTCGAAGAGCCGTCTCAAAATCCTCACATCCCACCACAGGATTCCACCGCAGCTTTTCAGGCCACCCTGAAATATTCTCAAGATCCAGCACGAAAACCTTCCCGAGCCGCTGCCGGTGCACAACCGTGGCATACACCAAATCAACCTTTGTTGTAGTTCCTAACACTGCGCCAGGGGCATCCAAGATAAGTTCAGCCGCGAGCAGGTTAGTTTTACCTTCACGCGGGGGAGCAATCACTAACTTAGAATCTTCAGACTGCGAATATACGTTATGACCATCAAGCTTCCCTAACCTGGTCACCAATATCTCCGCTGGGATTTTCGCGGCATAATCCTCAGCCTGTGCCCGCGCTTCATCAGGGTCAGAACTCATCGGCGTATAGGTTGCCGCTAAAGTAGTTCGAGCAGTCTTAACCGCCTGGTCTTTCCCCAATCGGTCTTTTACGTTCATGTACTTCACCATGTGACCCCGACCAGAAGTTTGATCCGACGGATCAGACAATCGTAGATACACTACCAGAGCAGCCACAACAAGCAGAACAATTAGAACCCACGTGACGGTAGGGACCTTGACACGCCCTAGAATAATCTGAAGAATCCCAGCTAAAGGATTAATATCCGGTGCAGGTGTCTGCGCCCACCAAGCACTGACCTGAAGTACTAACGTAATGCCCACCAGGGCAGCAACGACACATCCGAGACCAAGCAGCTGATTCTTACTATTCCTCATACGCGACCAGCTCCTTGAGAGACTTCCATAGCTTGAGCCCATGCCGCATTTGTATCATGAATCTGTTTCTCAATCTCCGTTAGATGTACTTCAAACGGGATACCAGTACCAGCTAAAGCCTTCATCATAAATTTTCCACGTCCGACAGGTGGTAACACCTTACCCGTTGTCTCGTCTACACCACCGTCTGGTGTCCAAGAAATTAGACGTTTCTTTTCTTTCACTGTCAACGGTGCAACCTTATCCAGTAACTCCATATCATTTGCCGCCAATGCCCCATAGATTTTAAATGGTGAACGCTCTAAGAGACCTTCAGCAATACCTTGGAGTTTCGTATTTTCCAATTGCAAATCCTTAGGCGTATGAAAGACTAATTGCTGCCCAGCACCGATTGTACGGTTCAGACGAGAATATTCATTCAAATAATGGACCATTTGTTGATCAATACTAAGAAACATCCAAGCCTCATCAAGCACCATAAAATAGTTATCTTGCGGCATTAAACCAATTTCCGCCAACCGATGCGCAGCATAAACAAGAGCTTGACTATAGGCCCAGCAAGCAAGCTGTACCGCGGCCAACATATTTTTGCTGCCCATGTTACGAACAGCTGAAATGTCGAAGGACAGATGATTTCCCAGCTGAATAGATTTCGTTGTCTGACGGGAAAACGTATCCCCAAAAGGTCCTTGAGCATCAAAAATATTTAGAGCCAAAATCAATGGACGCGCAACCTGAAAATATTCTTCGTCGGTTTCCGTCATTTGTGAAGCCCGCATTGCCGGGCTACCTTTCAAGACAGCTTCTTTAACATCAGCAATAACTGGCTGCCGGGGAGGATTTTCCTGCATTGCAGCTTCAGATGCCTCACGTACAGCAATTGACAGTAATGAGGAATCTCCAGCAACAGCTTGAGCTTTCTTCTCACCTGAAAGCCTAAATAAAGACTCCAACGCTGCGACCCTACGTGAATAAATTTCCGCTAAGACCTCATCAGCTTTATCAGTGCCGTACTCGGCATCGTATGCCCTAAGATCCTCAAGTTTATCCCAAATAGGGCCCGCATCTAAAGGATTAACAGCATCCAATTTCGGGCCAATACGAATAACCTGCCCTTCAAGCTCTTCAATCATACCGGTAAAATCAGGCTTGACATCCCCAGGAATAATGATGTTAACTCCAGAATCAGCAATTCCTAGACACTGACGGATAATCAATGAAGATTTTCCACGGCCATTAAGTCCGAATGTAATTCCAGCTGGAGCTGAAATCAGTCCCGATAGATAGTAGTTAATCGGGTCACCGGTCACGACCTGACCGTTAAGCTGATTCCTACCTAACGGAGTACCAACCATCGGAGTTGCTGTCCCCACACAGAATGGGAAAAGACCCGCAATCTGCTGACTAGATGCCGAGAACTCAACAGGATACTCAATTACATTCACGTTTCCCCCACCAGGTTTATCAAGCCCAGTACGGCTTATTCCTGCCAAGGTATTAGACGTTGGAGTAACTTCCACAGGATTTTTGGTACCCGTGATGAAATCAATGACCTTCATCGTAAAATTAAGTATTTTCTCCTGAAAATCAATCATCATTACTCCTTAAAATCTTGAGGTACAGCTCCTGCACCTAATGAAAGAGCGAAAGCAAAATCTTGTGAATAATCTGCTTCTCGCAAACGCAAATTAATTTGTGAACCTCCCCGGCGATTAGTATCAGCCGTCAATTGAGGAAATTTTTCAACATCGTCTACAGTAATTGTCACTAGCAACGAAAAAGGAACAAGTGTTGCTCCTAGAGCCATCTCATTTTCAGTTTGCTCAGCTTTAGCCGCAGCTGTTTTATCTTCAGATGTTGCTTTACGTTTTTTCTGTCCCACCTTCCACTTTGCATTATTAACAGCCTCAAGAGCTTTTTGTGATGAAATATCCGGCGGTAACGGACGATACAAAATAGTGACACGCTTGTGTGTAATCCGCTGATCAGGAGCTAAAAGATCAACAATCGAATCTTCATAAAATACTGAAGCAGGAGGACGCCACATTTGAAGCGTCTTTGAATAGTAACCAGAATGTTCGTACCACTCTTTTTCAACATTGTGATATGACGGACCTGCTTCTTCCCAGCGCAATCCAGTACCACCACTCTTACGGGTAATATCAACCGCAGCAGCCTGACCAGGATTAAATGTAGAATACACATAATCAGTAATATCTTGATATGTCATCAAGCTTACCGATCCACGAGAAGAAGCCGCTAACGATTCCCGGAAACCATCGATCACTGTCTGAATTTCGTCAGCTAATTCTTGATCGCTACGTGCTGGAATTCCGATAGTAGGTTCCGCACGAGCAGAAAAAGTAAGAGTAACTAAGTGCTCAATACGTGGCAGAGCAGTATTCTCTTTCTCCACCACTTGATCGATAGTCCGAGTTGCTGCACTCGCTACTTTTTTCCCGCGCGCATACTTGCGCATATTATTGACAGCCAACGGCAACCGATACCCACTATCGGTAGTAGAGACCGTGGACACAGCAACCTGTAGGATTGTTCCCTGAACACCAGTTTGTCGATGAAAAGCAGCCCATGCAGAGACCATATTGTTAATATCATCCTGATCCCGCAACTGTAACCCACTAGTGGAAACAGAGAACCAAATCGTTCCGGTACGTCGAACCCCATTCCACAACATGGCCCAACGATCCCCATATGAGGACGTCCAATCTTTAAGTTCAGTAGCCATCAATGGTCCAGGTGCCCGGTAAGATCCGTCAGGAAGCTCTGACGCAGGACCAGGCCGATATTCAGTCTTCCCAGCTTTTTTCGCTTTCAAAAATTTCTTTTTCAACCTCTGCTCCTGATACTTGTATCGCCCAAATTTTCCCCGCCGAATCCGATAAATAATCGTCACGATTCCCGAAAAAACGATTAGCGCAGTACTAAAAATTGCAAGATTCTGATTAATCATGCCGAGGATAATTTGAGATAAAAACGCTCCGACCACACAAGTGATCGCCATATTTGATAAGTCTTTTGGGAATCCCCAAAAGCCTGTATTGGAAGGGATAATAATATTCCCGTATGTAGGCCTATCAAGCCCGGAATTCTTTTGCTCACTCATTGTTCTGCTCCTTCAGCAACCACCATGTTAGATGCTTCTTCTTGTCCTGCCCGTGCTAAATCTTGAGCGGCATATCCCATACGGGAAATTGCTCCAGGAAATCCGCCTCCGCTATTTCCGCCAGGGGAAGAAGCAGAAGAGGACGCCGGGGTCTGACCCGTTAAAGAGCCCATAATGGACTGAGGTGGAGACTGTTCCGCCCCGTTCTGAGAAACCGATGAACCTCCACTAGCACCAGTACTCATACTTCCTATACCTGCCGAACCACTATCAGCATCAGGGTTAATAGTCTGTCCTTGACTAGATCCTGTTGATGAATTTAAACCTAGGCTTTCACTACCATTGCTGTTTGAGCCTTCAGATCCGGCGCCAGTAGAAGACATCGGTCCAGAAGCAGCACCAGTTGCGCTACCTCCGCCGCCTCCGCCGATATTTCCCCCACCAGCACCTATATCTGTATTCGGAACACTCGATGTTAAAGAAGCTCCGCCGGCTCCTCCACCTGCACTAGCTCCAGATGCTCCTGCTGAAGCACCACCTGATGCTCCCGCTGTGGCAGCCATTGCAGCTCCAGTAGCGACCATTGTTCCGGCAGCCATTAAGAACCGCCCGCCGCCTCCGCCGCCAAGTGCTGACGGAATGGGTACAAAAAGCTTCACCATTGCAGGTAATGCAAATACAGCCAGCACCAGCATCATGAGCCCGGCAACCATTGAACCTACGACCTGAGCGTTATCCCCAGCGTTAGCTCCTTGAGCAACGTTGCCACTCTTAGCAAGCCTGACACCGATACCATAAATAATCGCAGCAGCAGGCCTAAATGCGATACAGGCAAGAATCCAAGAAACCTGCTTTTTGAAAGCCTGATGTCCTGCCTCAGTTTGAGAAGCAGCAGCCGTTACAGGAAGAATTGCCGATAAAATTTGGGCAAAAACAACGGTGCCCAAACCCAAAAACGCCTGAATAACAGACACCAGCATCATGATTCCCAGGCCAATCAACAAGAAAATAATTAATCCCGCGCCTACGCCTGCGTCAAAATTAATCACCTTTTTAAAGTTCGTAGCTTTCTCACCTGAAATACCGTAATAAATCCAGAAAGCAAAACCACCTGAGAATTGCAGCAACTGATACGTTATTAAGACAGATAACCCTGAGGAAAAAACAGAACGGAAAACACCCAACCAAATTCGATCAGAATCTTCCCTCTCCCTAGTGCGAACTGCTCGAACAACACCAAAAGCTGTTGCGACAACCCCCACAACTCCATAAAGCCACATCAAACGTAAACTAATAGCGTCAGTAGTAGATCCTGCTCCGACACTCATAGGCGATATCCCAAACCACCAGGTCATAATCACGTCTTGAAGCTGGATTAGCTGATCTAGAAGAAGTTCTAAAAACCATTTCATGGCAGCTTCAAGAACTGAACCGGTAATACCAACAATGGCTTTCATGATTTGATCGATCAAACTTTTCCCTCCTTTCAAAAGGGTGTGTACACCACCATTTGGAGGTGTACACACCTCACATCAGCAGCGATTAGATACCCGCGATAACTGACCAGATACCATTACCAGTAGTCACAAGAGCAACACCAACAATTGGCCATATCGCAAAAGAAGCATCTGCTTCACCATGTCGCTTCTTATTTGCTGCCTGAATAACTCCGTAAATAAAAATTGCAAAGAGGACGATATCTCCACCCCAAATACACCACCGGACTACCCTTAAGACTTGATCTGCATTTGGCGGAGCTTCAGCCTGCGCATCTAAGGCGTACACCGGAGCGGCCAGAAACAGCGAGAACATACCTAACCCGAAGGAAATCAATCCCTTCTTCGCTTTTTTCAATTTCGATAGCATCCCTTATCCTTCCTGTCCTGCTACCTTGGTTGCGGTGATAATTTTCTTCAGCGTCAGCCGAAACCTCAGCGGAAGTTTCTTCTCTTCCTGCCCGATTTCCCGCAATGAAGCCACATACGGGATCACCCATCCGGCCGGGGCTAACCTTAAGATTTGTCGTGCTTTCTGAATCGTGGGTTTCGAAACACTGGGGCGGTCATGAACTAACACCACCCCAGCGATCGCTCGTCCATCTGGGACAACACCGGTGAGCAGCAGCTCTTCAGCCCGCTTCAAATGTGTGGCGGACGTCGTTGCGATGAGGAAAACTGCCTCAGCCGTCTCAATCCCATACGCTTGAATTGGTTCAGCCAGTTCACCGCCAGAGACCTGTACCAGGGTGGTGACCCCAACCCCACCAGCGACCGGGTACAGCTTGATCCGACTTGCGTGAGGTTTCCTGAAATCTGCCGTGAAATCCGTGGCACCGCCGATAATCGCGTCGTCCTCTAGACGTTCAATGACTTCTTGTTTCTTCGGCAACGCATAAGGATTCACAGGCACCTGCTTTATGGGTTTCGTCAAGAGGTTCATCATGTGTTATCACCTCCTTCCCGTGGTTGAAGAACATAAATACGTGAAGAATCCCGAGAATTTTCAGCACGAAACAGCACCACGGCACGGCCATCAGGTAGCACCGTATCCGGGATTACCGCTGAAGAACTGTTATTCTTTCCGACTAGCCACGGTGTCTTCTCTCCTGTGACAGATACCCGTTGATTCTCAGCCCCGGACACCCAGGCATACCCTGCCCCGTACCGGGATCCCCCAGACACAGGCACAGCCTTACCTGAGGTAATATCTACCACCGCGTTTGTGCCCAACAAGATATGTCGGGCAGGATCAACAGTCGGGTTAGCCGATAGGCTGACTTGAGGAATCATCCGAGTCCCTACAAGAGATCGCCCGGCGGTGTCAAAAACCTGGATATAATCCTGATTCTCACCACGGACTCCCACGGCAAAACTATTCCCAACACCAACTACATCCCCGGTAACCTCCCCACCACCAGAGAGAGAAAGCTTCTGCGAGGCAGGAAGATTCGGGGAATCATCCGTAATCAGCCAAACCTCAGCTGAAACAGTCGAAACCATCCACACCCCATCCGGGGTCACAACCGCCGGAACCGAATCAGCCGGGGCAGAATAACGATGTAAATTCCCGTCAGCATCAGGAACATGCACAAACCCAACCGTGGTATATACCGGTGTCCCAGAAACCCACACAAGCTTCGCTGAATCTGATGGAGCCTCCAGGCGGTGCATCTGCCCACCGGTATGCCCCACCGCTACTTGAGAAGTCCCAGCAGAGGCAGCAATCACGTCATCACCTAACCCATAAGCCTGATAAAGGTTTGTAATCTGAAAACCGGTATCTTTTGAATCAGTTGCAATTCCGGTCTCTGCTTCCATCCGCTTCACATCAGAACCGGAGGCATACACAATCTGCCCATCCAGCAGCAACGGATTCACCGGGGAAGCATCCACCGCATAATCCGCGTAGGTACCCCAGCCAGCCGGTGCAGCCACCGGCAACTGTGCCGCACCAGGGGCAGAAACAACCACTTGCTCCTGTTGCTGCGGCATCATGGACCTGACCCCAACAGCCCCAGACACTGCCAAAACCGCTGCTAAAGACCCGAAAACAAGGATCTTCCGCTGCCGAGGCCACGAAGCCAACAGCTTCTTCCGAGGCACCTTCGGTCGCTCAATAGGACGTACCACCTGCGCGTCAATATCCAGCCACATGGAATACCGCGCATCCCGCTCTTCATCAACAACGGTCACTCGTACAGGCTTCGTCACCGCCATCACCTCTGCCACCGCTGCCGCACAAGCACTCACAGCAGCGTTGAGCTGCTGTACCGTGGCATCCTGCCCCACCTGCTGCGTACTGGTAAACCCACCAGGGGCCGCAGCTTCGAACTGATCCCCGGTACGATGCACCGTAATCACGGGAAACGACGGTAAAAAAGGTGTCCCAGACGCCTGACTCATATTTCACCCCCAACTCAAACTCACAAGATCCTTGACATTTCTCGTGTGTTATTCGGGTGGTGGGGTTTAAAACGCAATGGGTGGGGTAAGAAAAAAATTTTCTTACCCCACCCATTGGGTCAATTTATTAAGTTAGTTTAGTTTGGGATCGCGATCGTCTTATATGGCACTACATCATCCACCACCCACTGAAGATCCGTCTCTGCCGTCCGATTCAACCGCACCGCATAAACACCATCCATCGAGTCGGTTTCCACAGCCACCATAATCCAATACGGATTATCCTGATTAATCGTCGGGTCCTCCACAATCTGACCGTCCCCATGAACTTTAAATTTCAAGTACTCAGTCTTCAGATTCGCAGTACGTTTCTTATACCCCTCACTAAGGTACCGGTCAATCTTCTGATGCCACTGCTCAGAAGACACACCAGAGCCGTAAACCTGAAGGACCCGTTTCGCCAGATGCTTCGCATCCTCCTTATCTTGATCCGTCAGGTGATCAACCGTCGGCACAGACGTCGGCTGCTGCGGCCCAGCCGGAACATTCTTCAACGGCTGATCATCCACCGACGGCGTAGCCGACGGTGACGAAGACACCACAGAACTATCTTCCCGCTCGGCAATAGCAGTATTTTGATGGTCTGCATCAGTTGCTGAAGCAGACGGAGAAGACTGCGGCTGTTCCTGTCCGGAACAAGCCGTCAGCCCTAAAACAGCAACCAGGACAAGACCAACCATTTTCCTCATAGACCCCACACCAACTCACCTACCGGATCCTCACATCGGTACGGGCCTCATGCTCTATATGATCTACCAGCATCTTCCCCTCCGGACTTTTCTTCACCGTCAGCACCCACATCGGTGCCGCGTTATTCTGCCCATCATCATACGAGGACACAAACCGAATCTTGGCCTCCTGAGCATCCGTGAAATCCGTTGAATAAACATCAATCACCGACGCTTCAGGCCGCATATAAGGGTCAATACCCTCTAAATCCTGCTTGAACCTTTCTGTCCCTGATACCGCTAGATGTTTTCGCCACGTATCAACGTCCTTGAACCCACCATAGAACCCACCAAGAACTCCAGCGGAAACAGCAATAGCCTGCTGCTGCTCCTGCTGACTCCACGGGTTAGAACTTGTTGAAGTGACCGCAGGCGATGCAGGAGCACCAGACTTTTGCTGATCAGTTGAAGTTGAGCAAGCGCTTAGCCCGAGAGTAGCAACCAAGGCTAAACCAACAATTTTCTTAACAGACATCACGCCCCCTAAAATAATCATTTACTTATTGACATACAGGAAAGCCGTCGGAGTATTATTTGAAACCTTCCGTGTGTAATATTTGTGGTCATTCGGTGCAGGTAAACCGTTATAACCCTCTTCAATAAATGTTCCGTCGTTCAATACTTCTTTAACAACCGCAACGTGACCGTACTGCGGATTAGAACCGCCAGCACCATTTGCGTAGTACACGACAGCTCCCTTTGCTGGGCCATTACCAGTTCCCCAACCGCGAGAAGACCAATACCCGTACCAATCCACAGCGTTACCCGGAGATTTGAACTTAATATCATTTTCGTTCCCGCCCAAAGCCTGGTTCATACGCCATGCCGCGAAAGCGACACATTCACGCGGGAAACCACCAGTCGGGTCAGGCTGCGATGGACAAGACGTATACGACGCATCACAATACGCCATATCCTTCCAGGGATAGTCATCATTCCCTGTCGTATCGACATCAGTCGGCTGCCCACGATCCCCAGATGTACATTTCGATAAATCATCCTCAGATTTTTTATCCTTCTCTTTATCATCATGGTGTTCCTCAGACTTTTTCTGCCCGTCTTCACCAACCTGACCACGAACATTCGATGGATCCGATTCAGTCCAATCCATAATCTTAGCGACATAATCCCGGGTCTCAGGAACAGCAGAAAAATCACCGCCAGCAGATTGCACATTACCAGGACCCCAGTTATACGCTGCCAGCATCAACCGTTGGAGCTGCTGCTCATCACCATTCGCCAAAGGCGACATCTGATCCCGCAACGCAGCCATATACTTTCCATAAGCCCGCAGAGAATCTCGAATATCATACGGATCCCCTCCACCACCATAAGAAGCCCACGTACTAGGAATAATCTGCGCAGCACCCGCAGCTTGAGACGTAGGATTATATGCTTTTGCATCCCAACCAGATTCCTTCTGAAACTGGTAATACACCAACGTCGCCGGAACCCCTGCCGTACGAGCAGCATCATTAATATCCTGACGATACTCCTCAGGAACATTAGCCGACGCCCCAATCTCTTCATAACTATGATTACTCTTAGCCGCCGAACACGATGAATTCGGAGAACCAAACACCGCCGATGCAGCGCCACCAGCAGCAATAGGTATCCACAGCGCCACGAGCCCGAGAAAAACTATCGGAACAAGAACCAGCGCGATAACCCCGACCACAGTCGAACCTATCAGTACTGTTTTCCCGCCAGATTCTTCCACCAAACCACCACCTGCACACACTCACGGCATCAATAATTCTTGTGTGTTATTCGGGTGGTGGGGTTTAAAACGCAATGGGCAACCCCAAAAACCATCCCGGCACGAGTCCGCCCACTTACCGCCGAAACACAGCACGCACCCATACCCCAAGCTGCACCCCAGCCTTCTCCGGACCAGGCAAAACCGTCCGGATAAAAGCCTCCACGAACTTCTTCACCCAAGACACAGCAACCTCGCGCACAACACTGGCAATAGGAAAAAATAGTTTCCAGAAAACCGTAGGAACAACCACAAAAATAAACCCGCATACAGCAGGATGCTCACATAAAACTTCAAAACTTTTCATGAGTCTTTAAACCCTTCCCACCACCATCAACACCAAAAATTTTTTCAAGCACACCACACACCCACATAGGACGCGCAGCAAAGAAGTGCTTACCGTTAATTACACGGATAGAGAGTAGAAACCCGGCACCAAACAAAATTTTTTGAAGCATCCAAAATCGACGTGACGTCAAAACAACGTCACGTCACACATAAAAAGAGGTGGTGACCCTACCTCACCGTAAAGTCACCACCCAAAACCAGGCACCATATGATATGAAAGTCATATCATATCGAATCAATATCATATGAAACCGTCACGATCCTGCCGAACTCGCAGCAACGGCCCCAGCCGCACCACCACCGCAGGATGATTAAACACCTCCGGAGGGAAAAGCAACATCAACACACCCAACTCCTGATCAAACTCCTTCCACCGCGCACCAGACCAAAACACCGAACCCGAAACATCATCGTCAAGAACTGAAGTCGTGTCATCTAACCACTCTGTAACCAGCTCAACCTGCCTCGCATACACACCCCGAGCCGTGTCTGCTTCTGCCGAGCTCTGTCGGTAAACCCGGAACGCACACAAGACAGAAAGCACCACCGAAACACCCATGAGAACCATCACAAAAACCGACGGATCATCAGCCGTCGCTACATGTGCCGTAATCCCAAGAACCCCCGACAACACCAACCCCACCAAACAGATCACATTAGTGAGCTGCCACGGCGTCTTTCCTCCCAGAACAGCTGTCCGGGAAAAAGCTAATGCCGTCACAATATACGTACACAGCACTATCATCAGCACCATGCAGGTGATAAAAAGCAGCAACATAACCTACCCCTCTGCCTTTCTTCATGAAGTAATCTTGCTCAAACCGCTACCAAAAAGCCCGGGATAGAGAAGGATTCATACCGCAAAGAACACAAAAATAAACCACATAAATTACCTCACTTTCTCTTCCTGTTTTCTTACTGGCTCACAGCCTTCTGTGCAGACGGAATTTTCCACTCCAGAAAGCCGATCCGTAACAGTGCCCTCTTCATAACCAACACAAACCCGTAAAACATCATGTTGGATCCGCCCACGGACACGAAAACGAAAACACACATCAACAACATATAAGGCCAAAACGGTACATACTGCCCATCATGAAAACCACCATTCCGAAGAATATCCTGAGAGACAGAAATTACCCAGGGCATTACAACGAAACACATAAGAGTAACCAAACCACCAAAGAGAATCAGGAAATATACCAGCCCATACAGGACGGATACCCACCGCTTCTTTGACACCACCCAAAGATAGTGACTCTTCTTAGAATCTTTCTTCGCTGTGGGCTCCCACGATGTATCCCCGATCCATATAAACCCCATGACACATAGAACAAGAATGCCTATAAAAACAAGGGAATCAATAAACATTATTCTTCACTCCTTACCAGCAGTTACGAAAATCATCATCAAAAGGAAAACCTAATGATACTTCTCACCCAAAAGTCGAATTATAAAAGGGGGAAGGATCACTGGAAAAATAAAAAATATTACTAATAGTGTAAAAAAGATACTAAGAGCGATAATAAGGAGAGTCATGGTTAGTCCTTATCCTGACTCTTCCGGTGGTTAAGGGAATCATCCCAAGCCCACTGGGAATCTAATGGATACACCCATACAGTAGCTTGTTTCCGCTGCTGCACAGCCTTCATCAGAGGAATAAGCCGCTGCCCGTACCCTTCCCGGTTAGTACTCAGAAAATGAGAAACCTGTTTCTTAGAAATAGGAATATTCCAACTAACAGGTGAAGCTGCTACGAACTTGCGATTCCAATAGCCTTGCTCAAGTTTTAATACAGGGATAAGAGAACCGTCTTCAGCTGTACCATAGGCAAACGAGAAAACGTACCCTTCCGACAAAGCCTTGACATATCCTGTTTTGAAGGCCCACACAATAGAAATAGCAACAACTACGAGAATGAGAACGCTTACGATAGACATAACAGAAATTCCTTCCTTATTAGATAATGTGCGTTTTTACTTGTTGTAGTAAGGGATAACACGGATTGGGTACGGTGCACGACCAGGATCCTGCCCATCCCACACCCGCATTTGAACAGAGCCAGGCTCACACGACGTATCTAGAAGGCGTGCGTTACGGATTTGCTTCTGCTGATCCGAATACTCAGAATCATCCTTATCCTGAGGGAACTTCTGATATACACCTTCAGCATGCCCATCGACTATATGAACAGGTTTTCCCTCGTAACAAAGCTTCTGGATTTTTCCTTCAACTTCTTTTTCTTCAGAATCTTTGATCACAGGGGCACCACCAAAAAAGTGCTTATTGCCATCCTGCAAATTATTAGCATTAACACGGTACTCCCCAATAAGAGGAGTGTCTTCCCTGCTGGTTTTGAGGTTTACCTGAGTTATTAAGACACATTCTTCTGTATCCCAATCAATACCGGTACGAACTCCGTCCTTTTTGGTCCTGTCTCCTAGATGACTACAGATGTCCTCCACATCTTCATGATGCATTTGAGCTGCTTCGGCGGCTTTTTCCTCAGGAGACATATTTTCACTTTTAATAAAAACTGATATTGCCAGCGGTAGTATAATTAATGTAAATACGCCAAAAGCAATAGTTATAAAAAGATTATTTTTACACCATGTAAGGATCTTATGAAACATAATTTTAGTTTCCTTCCTAGTTCGTGAACTGAATGAAATTGAATGTATGATTATCCTTTTTTAGCCCTCCTCAGAAGTAGTGATAGTCCCGGTCTCAACCACAGACCGCGCAACCGTGAGCATCCGCGTAATCTCAGACGCATACTGCAAAGCAACAGTTCCCGACAAACCAGTCAGCGTCACTAGATCATCCCGAGACATCTGGTCTACAGACCCAACCCGAGATAACAACGTCACATACGCGGCATAATCCACCTCGGACGGCAGACACCACACCAATTCACCCACCGTCACCGGATCATCAGCCTTACCACGCTCTTCCCGCGCTGTCCGGACCGTCAATGCTCGGGCAATCACAATCCCGAACTTCCGCACCAACGCCTGAGACCACTGAATCGTACGCTTCGGGATCCCTAAAGCCTCCGCCGTTGCAGACGTATCACCGTCATAACGGAAAGCATGCACCAAAGTCCGCTCATACGCCGCATGATGACCCACTGCTGAAGATAAAGCCCGCAAAATATGTTCTGTGCCCAGAAAATCTTCAGAAATAACATGATCAGGAACATCCAGACCACCATCAAGGCTCTGAACACATGCCCTATTAGTCAAAACCTCGCGAATACAATCATTCGCTGCATGAGAAGCAATACCTCGGAACCAAGCCCCGATTTCACCCTTTGAAGGCTGAAACTTAGAAGACGAATGAAAAGCCTTCAGATACGTCTCTTGATAAACATCTTCGGCATACTGACATAAACCGTACTTCGCAAGCTTATTCCAGATCACCTGACGGATCGTCTCAAAAGCCTCAGCCGTCGCCGCATCCCACACCAGACCCTCATTTGTAGCCATTGGGGATTTCTGGGAATGCGCTGAATCCATTGGATTCTTAGCCTGTGCTGCTGATACGCTAGTATTAGCGGCGTGGACACTGGTTTTTGAAATTGTTGCAAGCTTTTTCACGGTTGTTCACGCCGTCCTTTTCTGCTCTAGATTACTGATAATTTCCGGGTTATCCGCCAAGAAACAAGCAACCTGCTCTGCCTCAGCGGCCACACCGTCACGAATCAGACCCTCCACAACGGGGCCGAGTTCAAGATTTCGAATATTTTCCAATTTCAACCCGCGCTCCTGAGCGAGCTGACGCACCTGACGCATATTCACGCCACGAGAATGCGAAGCCTCCTCAGCGGCTTCACGAGACTCCTGGACACACTCACGACACTGCCCAGCAGGCGACAAACGTACCCGATGACGGGCACACAGCGGATAGGCAGCAGGGGCACACTGCGACACAAGCTTCTCCCATTCCCGTGCTAGTACTGCCCGGCAGTAACGCTGAGGCGACCGCACCTGCTGCGACCGAGACATAGCGACCTCAACCATTCGAGAAAGCCCCTGAGCCTGCACCACGGCATTCACCGCCGGAGCGGGCACACCATCAGAAACTAAATCCTCGGCAAGCTGGCGCAACGCCACGCCCTGAACCATCGACCCTGCATCGCCCCTAGCGGCTACCGCAGCAGTCGTACCATCAACGGATGCAGGAGCAGGCTGCCCCTGACGCTGAGGGTTGTGCTGCACTGGTGCAGGGACACCAACTACCGATGCGGAGGGCACCTGCATGTTTGGTTGAACCGGGGGAGTAACACCCTGACCACGAGCTATCGAGGTAGAAGGTTCAGGTACCTCAGGCACGGATGCCTGCTGTGGTGGATTTGAATTTTTTCGTTCTGCTGATCCATCCGTCTGTCCTGAGTTTTCCACAGGGGCAGATGACTTAACAGACTGACTGACGGACTGATGGTTAATTAACTGATGGTTAAGTCCGCGCGCGCGTTCCTTTAACGGGACCAGTCCAAAATTGCACGATTTGTCACCTTGTGCATGCACAGATGTCACCTTGTGTGCAGAAGGTGACAGATTGTCATGTTGTGTATCTGCCCTGGAATTTGAACTAAGTGCCAAATTGTCACCTTGTGCAGATTCAAAGTTTTCCACAGGGCTAGTGACACCAAATTCACGCTTAGTCTTCTCTGCCTCACGCTGTAACTTTTTATAGTCGTGCCACTTTGGTTTCGTGCCATCCTTCCACGGATGCAGAATCGTCAGATTCGTTTTCCGCCCGCCAAAACCTTTATATTCACGACGTTCTTTATGCAGCAGATCCATCTCTTCAAGCTGCTTCAAATGCCGGATTACTGTGCGGGTAGAAATGCCCGTCTCGTAGGCCAGGAAATCTACCCCGGCAGCAGTAGTACCATCATCATCAGCTTTATCAGCAAGCGTGACCAACAGAAACTTTGGGCTAGGCGGTAAATCCTGTTCGTATGCCCAATTAACCATCCGAAAAGACATTGAATCTATATCCTCTAAAAGTCCTCTAAAACCGTTATTTCTAAGCCGCTGCTAGAGCTGTCCATGTAGCCGCGTGTGTCAGTTCATCCGGTGAAACTGCGTTGCCCCAGCCCTGTGACACAATCACATACCGGTAAATCCGTGCGTTCAAGATTTCTGACGCGGAACCTTCCGTAAAAGTCGGCAGGCCATGCTCCTGTTCGAAATTCGCAAGAATCTGAAACAGTTGCGGGTGTCCCTTCAGCTCCTCCAGATCGGCAGCCCACGGGCTGCCTGTCCTGTTCTTCTTCGGAACGAAATACGCAATACCCGCCTCAGCAGCAGACATCTGAGCTAACTTCTTATCCAGCCTCATGAGTCATCCTCCGACTTGTAGAAAGTTAGAACGTCTATATCGAGAAAATTTGCGATTTTCTCTAACTCAGAAGGTAGAAATTCTTTCTTACCCCGCAGCCGCACACCCATCCGAGAGGACGTAATGCCTAATATGGCCGCTAGGTCTTTCTGCTTGAGGTCATACTTCGCGGCAGTCAGCCTAACGTTCGACCTGATAGTTTCAACGTGATTCATAATATAAATAATATTTGGATTATCGAAACATTGCAAGCGTTTTATTCCGATTTTGGAAACTTTACTTCGAAAACTGTATGCAGAGTATAGTTTTAGGATGTAAAATTTGGTTTA
>ERZ773050.405-NODE-405-length-25039-cov-12.044348_pt1 | contig 25039 bp, 29 predicted proteins | sample MGYA00580632_ERZ773050 | MGnify/ENA primary metagenome ERZ773050 (study PRJEB29015, sample SAMEA2738123) | human oral metagenome | biome: human oral; feature: human-associated habitat; material: saliva | place: China | collected 2166 ... | reverse complement strand
CCGCAATCCCAACCTAAACCCGGAACTTAAGCACCACGTTCGTGACCTATAGTCCACCTATGACGGTATCCGCGCAGATGACTCGGCCCCCGCTCCTCTCGGCCCCGACTGGAGCGGGGGCCGAGTCATACACGGCGCGGGCATGCGAGCATGAGGAGTGGCCGTGGCATGGTCATCGAGCGATCGCGCGTCGCGGCTCCCGCCTGACTGGGACGAGCGCCGTGCTTTCGTCCGCGCCCGCGCAGGCGGCAGGTGCGAAGCGCTCCTGCATGACGGGACGCGCTGCCCTGCAGCTGGTGCCGAGTGCGACCACGTCGAGCCTGGTGACGATCATCGAGCGACGAACTTGCAGTGGTTGTGCTCGTGGCATCACAAGCGAAAGACTCAGCGAGAAGCCGCGGCTGCATTAGCCGCAGAGCGGGCACGAAATGCCCCACGCAAGCGCAAGCATCCCGGCCTCATCGACTAGACCCCCACCGGGGACCCCCTCCCCACCCAACCAAAGCACCGTCAAGAGCTGTCGGTTTTTGTTTGTACGGGTCTGGGGAAATAGTAACCAGCGGAAACCGTTGCTGTTTCAAGGCAAACGCCGGGCGGCAGGGTGAGTGGGCGGGCGCTTTTAGAGGGGCGCGAGGGTGCCGGGCTGGTACATGTTGTCGGTTATGGTGATGTATCGCCCCCGGGAGTAGAACTCGATTTGCTGTCCGCGCCAGAAGCGTTTGAAGCCTCGCTGCGGGGCGGCGGTCCCCCAGATGTGCAGACCGCGCCCCGAGGGTGAGACCTCGACATAGGACCCCGCATAGTACGCGAGCAGCGTGCGCGCGGCCTCGTTGGGGATGCCATGCTCGTCCAGGCAGGCATCCAGGTCGATGCAGCCGATGCCATCTCCGAGGACGAAGCCGAGGGGTGCGCCGGTGGCGCTCGCGGCCTCGTACGTGTCCCATGTGGTGGGGTCGGTGACGGAGGCCCAGGCTCCGGTGCGTGCGCACATGGGGCGTTTGTTGATGTGGGTGACCCATCGGGGGCGGCTGGTGAGCTCGGCGGGCAGGCCACTCGCGTCGTCGGCGCGCCGGGCGCGGTGGTGAGCGACTCGGCATCGGGTCGAGCAGAATCGAGCGTCGGCCCTAGCCCAGGCTTTGAGCTGGTGGCCACAGTGTTCACACATTCTCACAAGTCTTATTGTAACGCTTAATTCATTGGAATTCCGGGGTTTGAGTGGGGGTGATCTGGGTGGCTGGTCGCGGTCCTGCGCCGAAGCCGCAAGGCTCGCGAGCTCGCCGGAACAAGGACCCGCAGATCCTCAAGATCATCACGGCCAAGCCGCTCGAGCAGCCGTCGCTGCCGGTCATCGAGCAAGTCGTGCTCGACGAAAACGGGAAGCCGCGCAAGAAGCGGTTCACCTGGCCGACGGTCACGCGGCGTTGGTGGAAGATGTGGGGAGAGTCCCCACTGTCCGCCGAGTACACCGAGACCGATTGGTCCTTCCTCCTCGACACCGCCTATCTGCATGCCCTGTATTGGAAGGGCGACTTCCGGGTAGCAGGCGAACTTCGTCTGCGCGTCGCGAAGTTCGGCGCGACCCCCGAGGACCGCGCTCGCCTGCGCATCCAGTTCGCGGTCGCCGACAACCTCGAAGACGACGCCGACACAGCCGACGGTGACGCGGCGCCCGTCTCCGCGCGAGCACGCAGACGGCAGAAGAAGCTGAGGGCGGTGTAACAGTGCAGTGGAAGCCGATCGACGAGGACGACAAGTTCCCGACGCTCGGGTATGACGTCGCGGACTGGATGACCGCCTATCTGTTGACTCCCGATAAGGATGGGGACGAACAGATCCCGTTCGTGCCCACGCAAGAGCAGCTCGACTTCCTAGTCGCGGTCTACGAGCTGGACCCCCAGACGGGTCGCCGGGTCAAGCAGCGTGCCGTCCTGTCGAGGCCTCGCGGCTGGGGCAAGAGCCCGTTTCTAGCGGCAATCTGCTGCGCCGAAGCGCTCGGCCCGGTCCTGTGCGACGGGTGGGACTCGGAAGGCCAGCCCGTCGGCGTGCCCTGGTCGACGCGCCGAACACCAATCGTCCAGGTAACGGCCACAACCGACGATCAAACGGCGAACACATGGGACCCCTTGTTGGAAATGCTGCGAGGGTCCCCCGCCGAGGATGAGTACGGCCTCGACCCCATGGATAGCTTCGTCGCACTGCGTCGCGGCCGCATCGAAAAACGCACGTCCTCAGCGACGTCCGTCAAGGGCGCGAAGGCCGTCATGGCCGTCATGGACCAGACAGAGACCTGGCTCCCGGGTAACGGCGGGCCGAAACTCGCAAAGACCCTGCGGTCGAACGCGGACAAGCTCGGAGGCTTGACGATCGAGACTCCGAACGCTTACACGATCGGGGAGCGCTCTGTCGCGGAAACGACGGCGCGGTTCTACGAGCTGATGAAGGCCGGGAAGGTCAAGAAGGAAGCCGCTCGCGGCCTCTACTACGACCACCGGCAGGCCCCACTTGACACCGACATCACGGACCGTGAGTCCCTCATCGAGGGCCTGCGGATCGCCTACGGCGACTCGGCCAAGGACCCGCGCGGCTGTGCGATCCATGATCCCGAGTGCGAGCCCGGCTGGGTGGACCTCGAACGCATCGCCGATAGCTTCTGGCATCCGGATAATGATCCGGCGGACATGTGCGCGGACTTCCTCAATCAGATCAACTCGGCGTCGGACGCCTGGCTGACGATGCCGGAGCTGCGAGCCATCGAAGACCACACGAAGCAGATCAGCTCCACCGAGCCGATCACGCTCGGCTTCGACGGGTCGGAAGGCCGGAAGATCGGCATCGCTGACGCAACCGTCCTGATTGGCTACTCGATCACGCAGAAGCACCTTTTCAAGGTGGGGATCTGGACCCAGCCGGACGGACCGGCAGGCGAGGGCTGGCAACCGCCGCGCCTGGAGATCGAGCAGACCGTGCGCGACGCTTTCGAGCGCTACAACGTCGTCGGCTTCTACGCCGACCCATCGGCAGGCTGGGCACAAGACGTCAAGACCTGGGAGGCCAAGTACTCGCGCCGCCTGCGGGCGAAGATCAGCGCTTCGGAGCCTATCCGCTACCCGCAGCGCAACGTCTCTCAGACGTGCGAGAACTTCGCTCAGCTGCTCTCAGCAATCCACCAGGGCCTCATCACCTACGACGGCGACCCGACCATGACCGCGCACTTCCTCAACGCGCGGAAGTCACCGCGCCAGGCAGGATACGTCCTGGTCAAGCCCGCCGACGATCAGGACTACTCCAAGATCGACGCCGCCTGGGGCGCGATGTTCGCCTACAAGGCCGGCCTCGACGCGGTCGGTAAGGGCGCGGCCAGGCCGACGGCGCGCCGCGCTCCGCGACGACTCTACTAACCACGCACTGGGGAAGGAGGCCCCACCTCATGACCAAGACCCCCGAGGAGTGGCTCTCCTTCCTCACCACACGCATGGACAAGGAGCGCCCGAGAACGGATCTGCTGCGCTCCTACACCAACGGGTCCTCTCCCCTGCCCGAGATGGGACCCAACCTGGCCAAGGCGTGGTTGAAGTTCCAGAGGCGTGCGCGCACCAACCCCGGCAAGCTCGTGGTCTCCGCGCTCGCGGACCGTCTCATCCCCAACGGGGTGACGGTCGGCGCCAGCGAGGACAGCCCGGCCGCGCAGGCCGCCGCCCGCATCTGGCGGGACAACCGCCTGAAAGTTGTCTTCGCCGACGCGATCTGGGACGCCGCGACCCTGGGGCGCGGCTACATCCTGGTCACCCAGGACGAGGACGGCCGCGCATGCGTCACCTACGAACGCCCCGAACACATGTACGTTGAGCCTGACCCGGTCCGCCCCTGGCGCGCGCTCGCGGCCGTCAAGGTCTGGCGCGACCCCGTCGCTGGCGTCGACCACCTCGTGATGTGGGTGCCAGGCATGCGACTGGCCTACACCCGATCGGCCTACGACAAGTCGAAGCAGCTGATCTCTCGCATCGCGGGGGACTGGTGTCTCGACCCCAATGGAGTCCAATCCTTCGAGGGCGCACCTCCAGTCGTGGTGCTCGAAAACCGGTTCGGCATGGGAGAGTTCGAGCACGTCCTCGATCTCATCGACCGCATCAACTGGCAAACCCTCCAACGGCTCGTCATCATTTCGATGCAGGCCTTCCGACAGCGAGCACTGAAGTCTGCTGAAGGGTCGGCGGGACTGCCGTCCGAGGACGAGTCCGGGAACGCGATTGACTACCAGGCGATCTTCGAGCCCTCGCCTGCGGCTCTGTGGGAGCTGCCCCCCGGCGTGGAAATCTGGGAGTCCTCCCAGACCCAAATCACCGAAATTCTCAACGCGACGAAAGACGACTGGCGCGAACTCGCCGCCGAAACGTCCACGCCCCTGTCGATCATGCTGCCCGACTCGGCGAACCAAAGCGCAGCGGGTGCTGAGCAACCCCAGAAGGCGCTCCTCTCCAAGGCAGGCGACAGGATCGAGCGCTTCAAGCCCGCGCTCGCCTACCTCATCGTCAAGGCCCTCTCGGTCGAGGGAATCGACCTTGACGAGGCCGAAACCGTCGAGGTGCTGTTCGTGCCGCCTCATGCAGTCTCTCTCACGGAGAAGTACGCCGCCGCTGTGCAGGCGCGCAACGCCGGCGAAGCGTTGGAGACGATTCAGCGGAATATCCTCGGCTACTCGCCGGAGCAGATCGCGCAGGACAAGCAACGCCGAGCTGAAGAGCAGATAGCTCTTGCTTTCGCTCTGCAGGACCAACCTAAACCAGTAGCCGTGCCGGAGAGCACAGAAGCCTAGACAGGTGATGTGGAGGAGGTAGTAGCGTGACTGACCTGGACTCGCTCAACCGCCTCACTGAGGCGTATGACAGCCAGGTCCACGCAATCCGACAACAGATCACGGCCTTCGGGCAGGCCTACTGGGACTCACTCCCGCACTACAGGGCCAGCGCCGTCGAGGACATGATCGAGGCAATCACCCCCAGAGTGATCGCCGGTCAGCTGCGCATCGCTGACCTGACCCGCGCCTACCTCGCCCGCTGCGCGGTCGAGCTCGGCTGGAAGGTCGTCCTCCCGCCCATCGACCAGGACGAGATACGCGGCGCTCGCGGCGTAGACCCGCGCGTCGTCTACCGTCGCCCAGCCGTCGACGTATACACCGCGCTCGCGGCGGGGAAACCTCTGCCGCAGGCTGCGGCTGAGGGGCGGCTGCGGCTGACGCAGCTGATCGGCGGGGACATGCAGCTGGCGAAGACACATGCGTCCCGCCAGTCAATGCGGGCGTATCCGGAGGCGGGGCAGTTCTACCGGCGTGTCCTCACAGGGCGAGAGAACTGCGCCTTGTGCGTCGTCGCCTCGACTCAGCGGTATCACCGGGGCGATCTGATGCCGATTCATCCGGGGTGCGACTGTGGGGTCCAGCCGCTGCCGCCAGGGCTCGCGGCGAGCCAGGTCATCGATGAGGATCTGCTCGAGCAGGTCCACCAGATCACGGAAGACCGCCTCGGCGCGTCGGATCGGGGTGGCCGCACGCCGGACTACCGAAAGCTCCTGACGGTCAGCGAGCACGGCGAGTATGGGCCAACGCTTTCGTGGGCACAGCCCAAGGCCAAGCCCAAAACCAAGGCGGGGGAGTCTGAGCCGCCTAAGCCACCCAAGCCCCCGAAGAAGACCACAGCACAACCGCCGTCCACCTCCGATCGTTTAAAGCGCCTGATGAGCGTTCCTGCCGAAAAATGGCATAAGACGCTTCAGTACGAGGGTGGGGACGTGACAGGGATTCCCGGAGAATTCCTGTATCCGGGGCATGGGGACGGGCGGGTGTTCATACCGGCAGCTTCGGTCAGAGAAGCGCCCAGTGAGCATGAGGTGCTCACGGCGCTGCGCCTCGCGGAAGAGGGAACGGACGTGCTGTTCCGCATAGATTCGCGCGAAGAAGGCGTGAAGAACCCAGACGCGGAAATGAATCAGCAGGTCTGGGAGTTCAAAGCACCCACAGGGCAAGGCAAGAACACCGTCGATTCGCAGATGAAGCGAGCGGGGAAACAGACTGAACGCCTGGTCCTCGATCTACGCCGTAGCAAACTCGACGATAAGGAATCGATCCAGGATGTCCGGCAAAGTATGCAGGGCCGTCATCTTACCCAAGTGATTGTCATAGATCACGCAGGAAATATTGTCCACATTCCGTGAGTGTGCTACCCTAGCGGTGAGGACAAAAGGCAGCCCCTTCGGGCAGCTGGATGTCCTCACTTCATATAGCTCAAATTCACCGGCCATGGGCGCAATGCCCGGGCCGGTTTTTGATACCCCAACCAGTAGCCCCCAGCCGTAACGGCGTGGGGGCTTTCGTGTACCCGGAATGGGAGGAATCACCATGAAGAACCACCTGAAGCACCACCCCTACCTTCGCTTCGCCGACGCCACGTCCGCAGAAACGGGAGGGGACGCCGTGCCCACGCCGGACGCTCCTAGTACTGGCGCCGACAACGAGGCAGCCCAGAAGGTTGACTGGGAGGCTGAGGCGCGGAAGTGGAAGGAATTGTCCCGCAAGAATGAGGCTCGGATGAAGGAGAACGCCGAAAAGGCGCGCCTCTATGACGAGGCTCAGGAGCAAGGCAAGTCCGAGCTGCAGAAGGCTCTCGATAAGGCTGCGCAGGCTGAGGCTCGCGTGAAGGCCCTCGAAGTCCAGGCAGCGCGCGCTCAGGTAGCCGCGGCGAAGGGCGTGGACATGGACCTGCTGTCCGGCTCGACGATGGAGGAGCTGGAAGCGTCGGCGGATCGTCTGCTGGCGTGGCGCGGCGCGCAGATCCCGAAGGGCGCGCCCTCGTCCGACGCGGGCCACCGAGGTGAAGAGATCAGATCGAGCAAGCAGCTCACACGCGAGGACCTCAAGACCATGAGTGCCGAGCAGATCAATCAGGCCCGCCGAGCGGGCCAACTCAACGACGTGATGGGTATCGCCTGACGGCGAGCCCGAGAAAGGAGCCGCAACAGTGGCTAACACGAACTTTATTCCAGAAATTTGGGCGGCGTCCGTCCTAGAGAACTTCCACAACCAGGCTGTCCTGACCGGCCTGACGAACCGCGAGTACGAGGGAGAGCTGTCCTCTGGGTCGAAGATTCACATCCCCGGCATCGTGGAAGTGAAGGTAAAGGACTATAAGACCGGTGTTCTCCCCGCTGCTTCCGGTAGTGGCAAGCAGCCGCGCACGACCGCGCCCGACACCATTGCTGACACCGGCATCGAGATGGTCATCGACCAGGAAAAAAGCTTTGATTTCCTTGTCGATGACATCGACCGCGCCCAGTCGGGCCGGTCCTTCGACGAGTACACCAAGTCTGCTGCTCTTGGCCTCGTCGAGGACGCGGAGACGTTCCTCACGACTCTGCTGTCCACGCAGGGGACGGCGGTGACGGGACTGACCAGTCCGACTAACTGGGTGACGGCCTACGACATCGTCCGTGCGCTGCGAAAGAAGCTGACAACAGAAAAGACACCGCACACCGATCGCGTGCTGCTCGTGAACGCAGAGTTCGAGAGCTGCCTGCTCGCCGACGGCTCGAAGGTCACTGCCTTCGATAAGTCGAATACGACTGAGGGCCTGCGTGAGGCGATCATTGGTCGCCTCCTGGGTTTCGATGTGGTGGTGTCATCTTGGATGGACGATTCCAAGCCGATAGCCGTTGCATTCCACAAGCCGTCTGTGGCCTACGTATCTCAGATTACAGAGACTGAGAGCATGCGCTCCGTGAACTCGTTCGCGGACCGCGTGCGAGGCCTCCATGTGTACGGCGGTAAGGTCTTGCGCTCGAAGGCCGTCCAGGTCTTTAAGGGGGCCTGATGCTCGTCCGTGGAAGCAACGGCCTTGAGGTCGACGTCGAGGAGCAGGTCGCGACCGCGATGATCACCGCCGGCATCGTCGAGGCAGTCACCGGCCCCGGTGCCGAACCCGCCCCAGACGAGACCCCCGAGGCCGACGAGGGCGACACTGCTGAGGAGACTTCGAAGAAGTCCAAGAAGTAGGGGGGGGACGATGTCTGTTCCGCTGGTAACTGTCGAGGACATTGAGGCCGCTCTCGGCCGTCCCCTCACAGACTCGGAGTCGGCGCGGGCAGTGTTCATCGCTGACAAGCTCGCCGAGGCCTTCAAGGCGCGCGCACGCCAGACTTTCACCGTCGAGCAGTACACGCACCGCCTGAAGGTCGACGCGGGCGGACGAGTCGTCCCCACGCGGGCACCGCTCGTCTCCGTCAAGGCTGTCACGACAGACGACGGGCAGGCGATCCCCTACAACGTCAGGCACGGCTTCATCCAAGTCGGCGCCCCCGCGAACGAGTTCGTCGTCGCCACCTACACGGCAGGCCTTACCGAGGTCCCCGCAGCGGTACGCCTCCAACTCGCGGACAGCGTGCGACGTATCCTCCTCATCCCCGACGCCGCCTCCCAAGGCGCAACCCAATCCACGGACACGACGGGGCCGTTCACGCAGTCACGCCAGTACGCCACATGGGCGGTCGGTGGTCAGGCTCTCCTCTCCCCCGACGACCAGGCGCTCGCGGACGCTTACCGTCCGCGCCGCGCCGGGCACGTATGGGTGATGGGGGGCGCCTGACGTGATGGAGGAATGGAAAACCCCCGTCCAGGTCGAGGGGCACGTCCGCCGTGACGGGGACGGCTACCTCGTCGAGGAAACCGCGGCGCGCCTCATCGACGGGTGCCTGATCGCGCCCGGGCGGTTCACGGTGCCGGGGCTGCTCGATCAGGCAGCCTCCGAACGCTCCGACGAGACAGCGACGCTCTACCTGCCTCGGGGAGAGACGCTGCACGTCGGAGACGTCGTCCGCGTCCCGGCTGAGCATCCGCTCGGCGGGACATGGGCGGTGGAGGAGCCATCCTCGCCGTGGCCGCGAGGTACGGCTGTCGTGATCTCACGGAGGTGACAAGTGGCAGTCAAGATGGTTCGCAACAATCTGTCGATTGAGGCGCTCCTACAGTCCGAGGCCATCGGTCGCGCGATGGTCAGCGAAGCCGAAGCAGTACGCGCCGCCGCAGCGGCGGCGGCCCCGAAACGGGACCGCGTACTCGCGGAGGCCTACAAGGTCGAGGCCGTGATAGCGGAAGTGCCGACGCGCCGAAACGGCACGTCTCGCAGGGCAGCCGGCCGCGTCATCAACGACGCGCCACACGCTGTGCCCGTCGAGTTCGGGCACTTCACGAAGAACGGGCGCCGGGTCCCGGCCCAGCGCACGCTGGGCCTGCTCGCAGGCTCACGGCGCGCGAGAAAGGGCCGCGCATGACGTACACGGATCCCGTCCAAGTACTCCGGGACGCGATCAGCCGGGCGACAGGGGTCAAGACGGTGCGAGTACTCCAGGAGGGAAGCCTCCCGGACACCTGGCCGCTGCCGCTCGTCCACGTTTACGCCATACAGAGCCAGGACCTCGATTACGAGCGGATCTCGTCGATTGCGATCGACGTGTACGCCAAGACCCCCACGGGTCCCGGCGGCGTCGGCGCGGAGGCGCTCGCGGACCAGGTCGCGGACACTCTGGCGGCGCGTCCAGTAGTAGGCGCGTCCGGATGGGTTGACACGGTCGACGTGTCATCGCGGCTGGGCGTTCGCGCTGCTTATGGCGCTGTTGAGGTGGTGGGCCTCAGCGTTGACGCCACTCACAGGCCCACCGACTAACCAATCTGATCTGGAAAGGGAAACGATATGGCCGATACAACGACCATTGAAGCGTTAAAGAGGAAGCACAACAAGTCAAAGAACGTGAGGAAGGCTCTCAACGTTCTGGCGTTTGTCGCACCGCTGACGGCCGCTGTCCCGGAGGCGCTGACAGGCGCAAGCGGCGCGATGAAGGAGCTCTCTGCGGACTGGACGCCGCTGGGGATCTTCACGACGGACGGCGGCGAAATCACGCCCGATGTCACGGTCGATGACGTGGACGGGCTTGGCTACGCCGAGCCCGTCCGTTCGGATCTGACCAAGGCGACAAAGACGATCAAACTAAACATTTTTGAGCTTTTCCGCAAGGAGATGCTCAGCCTGACGCACGGCGTCGATCTGTCGCAGGTCAAGGCAAACGCGACCACGGGAGAGGTGGTCTTCGATGACCCGCTGCTCCCCGCTATCCCGGAGAAGCGCCTCCTGATCGTCGCGGCCGACGGCCCGGCCGACGAGGAGTGGCTGATGGGCTGGTGCTTTACTCGCGCCAAGCTCATCTCAATGCCAACGACGTCGCTCACGGCCACGGATCCGATCAAGGGCGACCTTGAGTTCAAGGCGTTCGCAGACGAGACCGCAGGCACGGCCTGCCGTAACTACTACGGCGGGTCGGCGATGCTCAAGTACCGGGACATCACGGGCTTTAGCGCCGCATGAACTGCGGGCGCGGCCGGGGGCTGTTCTCCACCCCAGCCGCGCCCGCCAACCTTCAGCGGAGAACGCAGACACGAGAAAGGAATAGGCATGAAGACCTTCCAGAAGGAAATCACAACGGCCGACGGGGAAAAGCTCATGCTCGAGCGCACCACGGATGATGCGGCAGACGCAGTGACCCTGCTCGCCCAGGGCTGGACAGAAAAGGAGCAGCCGACGCTGCCCACTCCGCCCGCCAGCACCCAGACCCGTCGCGACTGACCACACACAACCAAAGGAGAACACCAATGGCAGACAAGATCACCCCCACCCTGACGCTCTCGGCCCTCAACAACCTCGATGGCGCAGCAGCACCCACCCCATTCACCTTCGGGATCAACAACCATATCGTGACCTTCCCGGACCCCCTGGGCCTGAGCCCCGAGGCCGGCGAAGACCTCCTTCTCGACCTGGGCGGTGGAAAGCGCGCCACCGAGGTCATCGCCAAGTGGCTATCGGAGGAAGATGCCGCATTCGTGACCAAGCATCTGACTCTGCGTCAGATGCTGCTCCTCCTGCGGCAGGCATCCACCCACTATGAGGCGTCGCTCGGCTCCCTGGGGGAAGGGCGCGCCTCTACGACCGCCTGACACGGTACGAGAGGCAGATCGTCGCGGACCTCGCGGAACAGGGCTGGGACACCTACGCCCTGTTCCGCGCCCGCCGATACCGATTCCTCCTGACTCTGATCGACGAGCTGCCCTCGACGAGCCGAACCGTCGCGGCGATGCTAAATGACCCGGAGATCGCAATCGAGACGGCAATGGCGCTCGTCGAAGCCGAGGATGACGACGATACCGAGGCGCAGCTCCGGACCCAGACCCCCGAGGTGCGGGTCATGCAGGACATCTTCGACCTGCTGGTCTCGGCGTTCGGAGGAAAAGAAACCTACCCACGGCCCGAGAGCCTCACCGCGATCGCGCTCGAGGACGCGCGCACGAGCGTCCGAGACCGCAGCGCCCACCAGGCGCTCGCGGCTCTTATGCCGGGATGGAGTCCGCAAGAAACCTGAATATCAACCTGTAGGAGGTCTGCGTGGCTGGCGTGTATCAGGCAGGCACTGTCTATGTCGATGTTGTCCCGTCGATGCGGGGCTTTTTCAAGAGCATCGAGAATGCGACGGCCGCGCAGCTCCCGCAGGTGGCTGGTGACGCGGGAAAGAAATACGCGGAGAAATTCAAGGAGCAGGTTTCCGCGTCGGGCAAGGATCTCGTTAACGCGATCGCCGATCCTCTGGGCAAGTCCACGGCGCGCCTTCGTCAGGAGGCCGCCCAGATGGGGTCGGAGCTGCAGGAGGCGCACGCACAGGTCGCTAAGTCAGCGTCGGCGCTCGCGAAGGCGCGCGGTGAGGAAGAGAGCGCAGCGACTGCGGTGGAGCGCGCTGAGCGCGCGCTCGCGGCCGCGCGTTCTAGCTCATCTGCTGACTCGGCGGCTGTTGCTCGTGCGGAGTCGGCGCTGGCCTCGGCGCGAGAGGCGTCGGCGGCCGCGAACCGGAAGGCCGACCAGGCCTCGGCTAATCACGCGGACGCGCTGAAGAAGGAGAAGGTTGCGTCCGACAGCGCGCGGGTTGCGACCGAGGCCCTGGAACAGCGGGTCGCGAAGGCCCCCACCGGGTGGGAGCGTTTCACGACGTCGCTGAAAAGCTGGGTCCGCGAGGCTGACAACGTCGAGCGTGAGGCCCGCGACGTGGATTCCTCGCTCGTCCGCGTCGGCTCAGGCGTCTCATCGCTCGGCGGTCTCGTCGCGTCCGCGCTCGGCCCTCTCGCGCTGCTGGGCGCGGCTGTCGGCATCGGCGGGTTCGCATCCGAAGCGATCGCCGCATCCGACGCCACGAACAAGTTTGCGGATACTCTGCGGTTCGCGGGCGTCGACGATTCCAAGATCAAGGAGCTGGGGGCCTCCGCTCAGGAGTACGCCGACAGGACGGTGTACGACCTCGCGGACATCCAGGGCATCACGAGCCAGCTCGCGGCCAACGGCGTTGACGACTTCGACCGTCTTGCCGAGGCAGCCGGAAACCTCAACGCGGTCTCCGGAGGCACGAAAGACACCTACAAGAGTCTCGGACTGGCTATCGTCCAGGTCAACGGCGCTGGACGGCTCCAGACCCAGGACTGGAATCAAATTGCCAACGCCATTCCGGGCGCGTCCGGCAAGATTCAGAAGGCGCTGTCCGACATGGGGGCGTACACGGGGAATTTCCGTGAGGCCATGGCGGAAGGCCAAATCTCTGCGAAAGAGTTCAACCAGGCGCTTCTGCAGCTCGGTTTTGATGACGTCGCGGTCGCGGCGGCGTCGGATGTGTCACGCATTGAGAATGCGGCCGGGAACTTGCAGGCGACGATTGTCGGTGGGTTCAAGGACATGATCGACGCGGCGAAGCCGCAGCTGACAGCGTTCATGAGCTGGATGTCGGACACGCTCGGCGCCGGATTCGAGTGGATCAAAAGCGTGGGAGTTCCCTCGATTCAGGGGCTCTGGGATGTGCTCGCCAATGGGAACTTCTCCGGTCCGATCTTCGGCCTCGAGGAGGACAGCGGCCTCGTCGACTTCCTGTTCAGCCTTCGTGATGCGGGCATGGCCGCCTGGGAGATGCTCAGGTCCGGGTGGGACGCGGCAACGAACCTCGCGGCTGCGTTTGCGCCGCTCGCCCAGAGCGTGTGGGACGTGATCAGTGCGTTCGGCGGGGATGGGCCGTCGATGATTCAGCGAACCGCTGAGGCGCTCAAGAGTGTTTTCGACTGGGTCGGGAAAAACACCGACGTAGTTGCTCCGCTTGTGACTGCGGTCGTCGCTGGCACGGCGGCGTTCAAGGGCATGAGTGCGGCCATGGGCGCCGTGAACGCCGTGAAGGCGGCAGGCGGGCTGCTGCAGTTCGTCAAGGCCACGAACTTGGCGAAGGCCGCGCAGGTCGCGTTCAACTTCGTGATGAACTTGAACCCCATCGGCGCGATCGTCACGGCGATCGCCGCGCTCGTCGCGGGCCTCGTTTACTTCTTCACGCAGACGGAGACAGGCCGGAAGGCCTGGGCCGCGATCACGGAGGCGTTCTACAGCTTTGTCGACTGGATCAGCTCGGCGTGGTCGTCTGCGATGGAGTCGATCTCCTCGTGGTGGACGGGCACCTGGGACGGAGTCTCGGGCTTCTTCTCGACTTACGTTGTGCAACCCATGCAGACGGCATGGGAGGCGATCACGGCAGTCTGGGACGGCATCGTGACGGTGTTCAAGACCGCGTTCGCGATCATCGTCGGCGTCGTCCTGACGCCGATCAAGCTCTACATACAGGCATGGGTAGCGGTCTTCACCTGGGCGTATGACACCGTCATCAAGCCCGTGTGGGATGCGATCTGCCAGGCGTTCACGTCGGCGTATGAAAGCGTTATCAAGCCAGTGTTCGAGCAGATTGCTAGCACGTGGCAGTGGATCGCGGGGATCGCCACCGAGGTTTTCACGGGGATCGTGTCGTTCCTGCAGGGCGTGTGGGATGCGATCTCCACAGGGGTGACGGCCGCGTGGAATCTCATCGTCGCGGGCGTCACCTGGTACATCAACACCGTGTGGAACATCGTCAGCACAGTCTTCACGACAGTCGCGGGTGTCGTTTCCACCGTCTGGAACGGGATCGCCGCGACGATCTCGGGAGTGTGGGAGTCCATCAAGACGGCCGCGAAGGCGGCGGTCGACTGGGTTTATAACAGCGTTACCGGAGTGTTCACGTCGATGTCGTCGAGTGTGTCGTCGACATTCGACGGCATGAAGACTGCGATAGAGACGGTCTGGAACAAGGTCAAGGGCGTGGCGGCAAAGCCGGTGAATTTCATCATTGACACCGTTTACACCAACGGTTTGAAGTCGATGGTGGAGACGGTCGCCTCGAAGATCGGATTGTCACTCACTCTCCCGACGGTCCCCCGGATTGCCGAGTACGCCGGTGGTGGCATCGTCCCGGGCTACAGCCCGGGACACGATACGATCCCGGCGATGCTCTCCCCGGGCGAGGCGATCCTCGTCCCCGAGCTCGTGCGACAGATCGGGCCGAGCAGGATCATTGCTGCGAATTATGCCGCGTCGAAGCGCCGACCCGGCGGCACGCCCGGCAAGGCCCCTGCGGGCTTCTCAGGCGGGGGCATCGCCCACTTCGCCGGCGGCGGCATCGCAGGTTGGTTCGCCGACGCAGCACTCGGCGTCGCAGAGTTCTTCCGCGACCCGCTCGGCTCCGTCGCGCAGCTCATCGCCGAGCCCGTGCGAGGACTCATGAAGGGCATCGCCCCCGGAGTCATCGGCGAGCTCGGCGCAGGCGGCGTCGAATCCCTCCTCGCAGGAGTCGGGTCATTCTTCAAGAAGAAGGCCGAGGAGTCGTCCTCAGCCGGACTTGTGGGCGCCGCGATGCAGGCCGTGCAGATGCAGGTCCCCTACGTGTGGGGCGGCTCAGCCATCCCGCCAGGCCTGGACTGCTCGGGCCTGGTGTATTGGGCTGCCCAGCAGCTCGGCCTCGGCTGGCCGCGCCTCACCGCCGCGGGATACCAGGCAGGGTCCACGCCAATCCCATGGTCTCAGGCAGCCCCCGGTGACCTCCTCTTCTGGGGGAACCCAGCCCACCACGTTGCGATCAACGCCGGTGGAGGCCAGATGGTCGAGGAGCCAAAGCCTGGACTGAACGCTCGCAAGATCGGGATCTGGGGGTCCCCGACGGTGGGCCGCTACGGAGGGGCTCGCAAGTACGACCGGGGCGGTTGGCTCCCCTCGGGAGTCACGGCGGCTGTCAACCAAACCGGCCAGCGTGAAGCGATCCTCACCGCGAGGCAGTGGGCCGACGTCAGTGCGCTCGCGGCCAGTGGAGCAAATGCGGTGCCGTCATTCGATGGTGCGCAGGTCAACCTTGTGTTGGACGACGGGCATGCGTTCCGTGCGCATGTGGAGTCGATCAGCACCGGCGTCCTGGTTCGTCGTAAGCAACTCGCTGGAAGGAGCAGGTAGTGGCTCGTGAGAATCTTTGCCGCAATCCGTCGTTCGCGTATCTACTGCGGGAATGGGCGAAGATCGCTCCGGCCACGGTGAGGATCGGCTCGGATACTGACTCGTGGGGCGGGCACGCTCGCCAGTCTCCGCAGTACTTGGCCATTGACGTGCCGCCCGGCGTGCAGGGGCCGATTGCGTCGCCGACGGCAGTCACTGTCACCGGAGGGCAGACGGTCGCGATCTCGGCGCTTGTGCGCACGAGCCCTGGCCTGGCGGTGGCTGTCTCCCCGGAGTGGACCGAGGGCGGCCGCAGCGTCACGGAGAAGGCTCCGGCGCTGCTGGTTGCCAGCACGGATGGGGATAGGCCCGTCTGGGCGTTCACGGCTCCATCTGGGGCGACGGTCGTGCGGCTTCGGTTCGAGGCTCGCACGACCTCGGCGGCCGAGCGTGGCACCCTGCCGGGCTGGGTGCACATTGATGACGTCCTCATCGTCACGGCTCCCACCCCAGGCGAGGCGCTCGAGGCAGCAGCGGGGGAGTTCTTCGACGGAGACACCCCGCCGAGCCGTATCGGCTATTCCGCGAGGGCGCTCACGCACCAGTGGACCGGGGTACGTGGCGTTTCGACGTCGCGTGAGGTCGAGGCAGATGTCGATATGTCATCGATGCCTGTCGCGATTGTGGGGGGCGGGCAGGCTCCCCGGGTCCAGGTCGTGATTCCTCCGGCGCTTGTCCCCGCTGGGGCGGCCTGCTATGTCGAGGGTGTCACGGACATGGGCTTCACGTGGACTCCTCGTGGTGGGGTGTGGGAGAGCAAGGGCTTGCAGCGCATTATTGGTGACCCGCTCGCTCCGATCAATACGGCGATCAGGTACAGGCTGACGACGTCGAGGGGCGTCGTGGTCGAGTCGGAGCCGGTGGTCCGCTCATGGGGCGGCCTGTCGCTGATGACTGACACAGCGGGCACGAAGCCTGTGAACCTCCTGTGGCAGGGCACCGACCAGCGTGAACTGAAACCTCGGGTGACGGAGCATGAGGTGCCGGGCCGGGCGACGCCATTGGTGGTGTATGCGCCCACGATGGGGCGTGGGACGGTGTCTCTCACGGCTCGCACGAACCTGCAGGACACGGTGGCTATGAAGACGCTTCTGGCGTCTCCGACGCCGGTGGCGCTTTTTCACAACCCGCGTCACTGCGTGCAGTGCAAGCGTGGGGTGTGCGACGTCGATCCTGTGACGCTCATGTCGGTGACATCGGCATCGATGGAGCGTGCGCCGCGTCTCGACGTCGCCGAGCGTATCTGGCAGCTGAAGGGCACGCTCGTGGAGCTGCCTCAGCCGAACACTCCGTTGACAATGTCGACGTGGAACGACTTCGATAAGCGACGGCTGACGTGGAGCAGCTTGGATGTTCGTCGGTGGCCGTGGGATAAGTTCGATAGAACCGTGTGGCAGGAGGACGCATGAGCATGCCGACCGACGTCGAGCAGCTCCCGAAGGATCTGCTGACCTCGGGCTACTCGGTGTCTGCCACCGTGGAGTCGTGGCTGGGGTCGAAGTACCTGGGGGAGGTCCCTGTCGAGGATGGGTCAGTGTCGTGGGACGCTGGCCAGCAGGTGCAGGGCACCTTGTCCCTGACGGTGCCCCGTGTGGGCGCTGTGCAGGGGCAGGACTGGCGCGACTGGGACCCCGTAGACCCAGACCACCCGCTCGGCTGCTACGGGCAGGTGCTTCACGTGACCATGACGGTCGGCTCACTCGTCGGCGCGGGCTGGTGGACGATCCCGATGGGGCGGTTCCTTATCACCTCGGTGGAGCCGGGACCGTCCACGGTGCGTGTGACGGGCAAGAGCCTGATGCAGCGCCTCGAGGAAGACAGGCTGACGGAGCCGATGGCGCCGGACCCGGCGGGCACGCTCGCGTCAGAGCTGCGACGCCTGGTCGGCGCGCGTATCGGCGTGATCATTGATCCGGCGCTCGGGGACAGGCCCTGCCCGTCGATGTCCTGGGGTGAGAGCCGCATCGATGCGGTCTACGAGATCGCGAAAGCCTGGCCTGCGACAGTGCGCGAGGGTGGCGACGGCATCATGTACCTGTCGCCACCGACTTCGCCGCCCACCTCGCGGCCGGCGCTGCGCCTCTCGGATGGGGAGGACGGCACGGTCGTCGGTGTGGCGGCCTCGGTGAGCCGGGACAAGGTCTACAACCGCGTGGTCGCCCGGGGGCAGCAGACCTCTGACGAGGGCGCGCCCTCGTTCCAGGCGATCGCCGATCAGCTGACGGGGCCGATGCGGGTCGGTGGTCCCTACGGTACCGTGCCACGGTTTTTCTCTTCCCTGTTGATTACGAGCTACGAGCAGGCCAAGCGCACAGCCGAGGCCATGCTCGCAGACTCGGTCAGGAAGAAGATCAAAGTTCCCGTCCAGCACGCCCCGGACCCGCGCATCCGCCTTGACGCGCACGTCGAGATCGCGACGCGGCCCGTCGACGAAGCATCCACGAAGACGATGTGGGGCGCCGTTTCCGCATACGAGGTGCCCCTCACCTACAGGGGTACACAGAAGACTGATGTGGAGGTGAGCGTGTGAGCATCCCAGTGATGGACCTGATTTCGACGGTGCCTGAGGAGCTTCCTCCCCGCTATGGGTCGGATAGGTCGCCGACGGCGATCGCGCGCGTGGTCAGCCTCATCGAGGGCGGCCGCGCGCTCACCGTCAGCCTGTATGGTGGGCCGCCGATCCAGATTTCAGCGACCGCAGTTGATTGGACCGGCGTCGACACCGCACATGTGCTGCTCGACCCCGACACGGGACGAGCATTGCACGCGCTCGGTCCTGCGCCCAAACCAGAGAGTCCTCTCCCCAAGTGGGAAGAGCGGACCGCGCCGACACAGCCCGTGAGTGAAGCCGTGCTGATCCCGCAGTGGGCGGGCACCTGGGATGGAACCTCGTGGATCCGGCATGGTGGCGGCGGAGCATGGCAGGGTACGTCCGGTGGGCGTCGCCTCACGGGCCTTGCCATGTACGGCCGTCAAGCCGAGGCCCTCGGACGCATCACGATCACGGCCGCCACGCTGACGCTCCGCCCTCACCCGGCGTCAGCCGCATGGTCAGCACAGATCGCGGCCGCCACCTACTCGGACGCAGGCCCCGTCACGGCGGGAGCGACGATTAGCTCCCCCGTCCAGGTGGGCGCCACAGTCCTGACCGTCGACATCACGCGCATCGCCGCCCAGCTCCTGACCCCGGGAACTGGCCTCGCCCTCGTCGGACAAACATACGGCGGCGTACAGGCCACCGGAGACAGTCTCTCGATCCGCATTACCTACACCACTCGATAGGACAACGCATGAGCTACACCGACCAGCGGGGGCACCGCGTCCCCTCACCCACAGACCCCGCACAGCGCCAGGATCTCCTGGACCTGTCTTTGTCCATCCCGTCCTACAAGGCATGCGCCTCCGAAACTGCGGCAGCGCAGTACGTCTCCGCGCTCGCGGCTGCGGGGCTTGTCGCTTCCCCCTCACAACCCGTCTACGTGTGGCGTACGGACCTCGATGCCGTACGAGTATGGGACGGCAGACGGTGGGCTGGTGACTCCACGATGCAAATGGAACTGTCTGCGGTGGGTGATGTGCCAGTCGGCGTGGGTCTAGGTGCAGGCACGCGCCACGGCATGATCAAAGCAGGCAAGGTGGCGACGTCGGGAACCGAGGTCCTGTTCGGGTCGCTCTATCTTGATCTCGTTAAGTTTACGACGCCGTTCCCCAATGATTGCGTCGCGGTCACGCTCACCCCACTGTACGGAGTGGGCGCCGCGCAATGGAATTTCAAAGAGGGTAAGCAATTCTGCCTGGACACAATGAACAAACATGGCTTTCGCGCAATGCTGCCGGGAGTCACCTCGCCCGGCAGGCACGCCTACTCGTGGGTGGCCATCGGATACTGACCACGAACAACTGAACTCACCCCTCGGACAAGCCCGTCCGGGGGTTTCCCATACCCAATTGAGGAGAAACAAATGGAACCGACCATCGAGCAGCTCATGGCGTCGATGACGCCCGCGACGGATACGCCGCCCGACATAGTCGAGCCTATCTACATTCCCTACGAGCAGACGGAGGCCGCGCGATGAGCATGACAGCATCGAAGGCGCTCGCCTGGGCAGCAAGCCAGATCGGATACTCGCGTTGGAATGACCCCCTGCCGGGTTCAGTGTATGGCCGCTGGTACGCCGAGCGTCATGGCGCATACTACGGCGAGAGCGACGTCCCCTTCTGCGCCATGTTCGCATCGTGGTGCCTCACCGACGACGACGGCAACTCGGTGATCCCAGGCGGCGATTTCGCGTACGTGCCCTACGGCATTTCTTCCGCGCGGGCAGCTGGGCAGCTCGTCGACCCGTCGAACGCAGCCCCGGGAGACCTGATCTGTTTCGACTGGGACGGGGACGGCGAGGCCGACCACGTCGGCCTGGTCGAAGCGAACTACGGGTGGTGGGTGCAGACCATCGAGGGCAACACCAGCTCGGGAGCTGCAGGCTCCCAGTCCAACGGCGGTGGAGTCTACCGCAGGTCCCGCGGATGGGACGCGGTGTGCGCAGTCATCCGCCCCTACTACTCCGACGCAGCCACTGGCTCATCCGGCGGCTACACGGACATCACGGGAATCCAGCGCGCCGTTGGCGCGGACCCGGACAACATCCTCGGCCCCGACACCACGCGCCGCGTGTACGCGGTCGTGGCGGCGAGCTCGTGGGGCGGCCGCCAGTTCCCCTTCGGCGTCGAGTACGTGCAAAGTGTCGTCGGCACGGAGGTGGACGGCATCTGGGGCGACGCATCCGACGAAGCGCACGACCGCGTCGTCGGCAACCTCCAGCGCGCCGTCGGCGTGGATGACGATGAGATCTACGGCCCCATCACCAATCAGGCAATCAACTCTGCGCTCGCGGGCGCGGAGAAGGGGGAATGACGATGAACGATCTTCTGCTCGGACTTCACCAGGATCCGTTTCTGACGACGGTCGTCGTCGGTCTGGTCTGGCCGATGGTTCAGGCCGCGCTGGACAAGCCGTGGTGGACGCGCCGCCGCCGTGTGGTGCTCCTCGTCGCGGTCGCTCTCGTCTCGACTGCGGCCGTGTGGCTCTCCGGAGCGTACCCGGCGACGTGGCGTCTGCTGGTCACGCAGATGAGCGTGTTCCTGGGCGTCGCGTGGAGCGTTTTCCAGGTGCTCTCGGCGATCCGTATTAACGGCGTGTCCGTCATTGACTGGGTCGGAGCTGTGACGCCCGGCGGCGATTCCGTCGAGGAGGTTCGCGCCGCAGCTGTGTCTAATCCTTCGCCCCGGGTAGTTGACGGGGCCGAGCTGGCCAGCCGTGACTGAGCTCCTTGCTGACCCGAAGGTAACAGACGCTCTGGCTGCGCTCGTCGTCGCGGTCCTCGTCGCGATGACAGGTGTCGTCGCACTGGTCGCGAGCCAGGTGCGCCGCTGGCTCGAAGCCAAGTTTGCGCACGTCCTTGAGGGTGTCGAGGAGGCCCGCGCTGCCGCCTGCTCGGCGGACGCGCAGGTCTCGAACGACCACGCGACCAACATCCGGGACGACCTGGATCGCGCTATCGAGACCGTGCATGCGGTCTCGGATCAGATCGGCGAGCTGACCGGCCACGTCGGGACGCTCGCCGATCAGCTGGGCCGCGTCGAAACAACGCTCAGTAACCACGGGAAGAGCCTCGAAGCTGTCGAAAGCCGCGTCGGTCGGATTGACGAGCGCGGCGGTCGCATGGCCGAGGAGCTCCACGACGAGAGGGTCGCCCGTGAGGCGGCGCAGAGAACAATTGATGAGCACTCGCATGACGCGCACGCGCGCCTGCACGAGCGGCTCGACAGACTCGAAGAGAGGATGAACGACCAGTGACGAGCACCATTACTGGTGCTGTCGGCAGGCTTGACGGCGCTCCCGAGCCGCAGGCCTACATCGTCGCGACGCTCGCGGGGACAGGTGAGAATCTCGCTGTCCTCGCGGGCGGGCCGGTCGACCGACAGGCCGACGTGGCGGGCGTGGTCCACACGAGTGATCTCACGGGCCTGGCGTGTCCAAGGACGGCTCCGACGGCCAGCAGGTCGCGGTACCGGTGTACATGGCGATGCCACAGCAGTGTCGGAGGGTGTGGCCGGTCCAGCCAGCTGGGGGTGAACGCTCTAGCCGCTTCGAGACGTAGCCAGCCGATAGGTGCCCGCCAGATCGACCAGGGGGACCGGGACGCTTTCAGCCGCAGTCAACGCGCCAGGTACGCGGGCTATTAGGAGGAGGGGAGTGTGACCCCATGCTGGCATAGTGTGACACGCAATACATCTAAAAGGGGGCATCGGGGTTGACATGCCCTCGCTAGTTATATATATTTATATACATCAGGAAGCCACGAGGGCAAGCCTGAAACCCGCTCGGAAGGAGCACACAATGACTATTCACACCGCTGCTGATCTCGCCGCCATCATCGAGAAGACGGGTGAAGAGGCTCGCTACGCGACTATCGCGGATGCTGTCGCTGCGTTGGAGCAGTTCCTGGACGCGACCGAGTACGACCTGGAGGCGATTGCTTCCGAGGCGTGCGACTGGTACCGGGCCTACGATCCCGAGCAGAACTTGGAGTACCTGCACGAGCAGGGCTTCTACTTCACAGTCGCCGGGGATGATTTCTGGGCGATCGTCGCCGAGAACAAGCGTGAGGGCGAGGTGACCGAGGACTGAGGCACAGGAGAGGGGCGCCCCATGTGGGGCGTCCCTCCTTCCTTGTTTCTCCTCCGAATTATGGACTACATCGGTCTTCATCTCGCCCGATTGAGCGGGCGTACCCGTGAAAATCGCGGGTATCTCCTCTCCCTGTGGGCAAGGTATCTCGCTGAGCGGGACGCTGATCTCATCAGCGCGTCGCGTCAGGATATCGAGGAGTGGATCGCCCGCCGCCGGGACGCGGGGATCAGCGGGCGCACGATCCGCAGCGACCTGTCTCACCTGCGGGTCTGGTACAGGTGGCTCGTGGAGGTGGGTGCGCGCGGTGATGACCCAACGGTCCTCATCCGCGCTCCGCGCGTGGGGATCACCGCCAGGCCGTGGCTGGGACGCGAGGATGCGGCCCGTCTCCTGGATGCGTCCCTCACGTGGGAGGGCGGCGAGCTCGCCGCCCAGGTTCACCTCTGGCTCCTGAGCGGGCTGCGCCCTGGTGAGCCACGGGGCCTGCGCGTCACCGATCTTGGGACGCGCGACCAGGCGGTCACCCTGGCAGTGTCCGCGACAAAAACCCCGGGGCGGGAGATAATCACCCTCCCGCCCTCCACGGCCGGTATCCTGGCGCGGCATGCCGAGGAGCGCACGCTCGGGCCGCTGCTCTGCAACCCGCGCACCGGCCAGGCGTGGACCAAAGCGTGCGAGCGCGCGCGCTTCCAGAGGCTCCTGCGCGCGGCCGGCGTGCCCGGGTGCACGCCGTACGGGCTGCGTGTATCGATGATCACCCTAGCCCTGGCGGCCGGGGTGAGCGAGCGCGACGTATCGATCGCAGCCAGGCACACCTCCAGTGCGCAGACCGCGCACTATGATCGCCTGCGCACCCACGCGGAGCGTCCCGTTGCCCCGCAGCTAGAAGCATGGCTCCAGCAAAAAGAGGGAGTGTGATATATTCCAATAAACAAAAGGAGGTAGGACGTGGCCGTTTTTGAGTCGATCGACCTGTTCGTCCGCAGGATCGGCCTGGGGCTGTCGCAGCGCGAGCTCGGGTCGCTGTTGACCCCGCCGACTACGCAGATTGTGGTGTCCCATTGGGAGACTGGGACCCATAGCCCCAGGGATCCGCTCAGCATCGACATGGCGCTGAGCGAGTACGAGGGTAGGTTTGTCTCACTCGTCGACGAGCTGCTGTCCGTGGCAGAGGATGAGAAGAAGCTCGTCGACTCCTCAAGTGTCGTGTACCCCATGTACGCGACGCAGGCCGAGTACGAGGCGCACTGCCCGCATGCTCAGGCTATCCCATGCCTGAGCATGTACCGTCTGGCGGTCGCCCAGGCCGCCATGATAGTGCGTAACGAAGGACAGGAGCCGCGCGTCGAGCTCGTCGGTTAGGCGTGCGGAAGGCCCCCACCCACCGGATTCCGGTGGGTGGGGGCCTTCCTTGCGTTATCAGAATACCTCGATGCCTCCAGCGATCTGCGCAGGGTTAGACTAGCACGGCCGCGTCCATCCTCGCTGTCAGCGCTGCATCGCGCTCGCGGGTCGCGTGCTGATACCTGAGCGCGACGTCTACGTCGCTGTGCCCGCCTCGGTGGAGGAGCTCGGCAAGAGTGGCGCCCTGTTGAGCAAAAATTGTTAGGCCCGTATGCCGGAGGTCGTGGAACTTGAACCAGGGGATGCCTGCAGCGTCGCGCGCTTTCTCCCACGCCGCCCTCAGAGAATTGGGATGGATTGGCAGGCCCCGGGTGCTCTCGGGGTGCAGGAGCCAGGATGTGGGCGCGGCATCTACATGCGCGTCGAGGTGCGCGCGCAGCGCGGGCACGAGGGAGGCGGGGATGACGATGTCGCGGACACCAGCCGAGCTTTTTGGAGGAGTCTCGACGGGGCCGATGCCAGCCAGGTACTGCACCTGCCGCTCAATCCGCAGGGTCGGCGGCGTGGCGTCGAGGTCGAGGTCGCGGCGTTGTAGGCCGATTGCCTCGCCGAGTCGGGTCTGGCACCATGCCGCGAGGAGCACGGCGACGCGCAATCGAGGGGGCATGGCGTTCGCCGCGGCCTGAACCTCCTCGGGCGTCGCCACTTGACGCTCGAGATCCCGAGTCGGCACATGCTTCTGTCCCTCCGGCACCTGGCAGGGCGTCGTCTCGATATGCCCAGCTTTGACCGCAGCGCTCATGCAAGCGGAGAGGGTCATGTAGACGGGACGGGCGACACCAGCGCCGCGCTCATCCCACACGCGCTTGTACCACTGGGCGACGTCATCGGCGGTAATCGACGCAAGCGGCAGCCCCCCGAACACCTTGACGAGCTTCCGCATACGGTACGTGTGAGTCTGGATTGTTTTCGGCGTCCGCCCGAGACGCTCGAGCGACGAAAGCCACTGCGCAGACCACTCGCCAAACGTCAGGACGGCCCGCTCAATCGCTCGCGCCTCGGCCCGCTCGCGCTCGCGGGCTTCCTTGGGGCTGGTCCAGGTGCCCTCGCTGATCTCGGCCTCGGTGCGGGCGAGGAAGGCACTGGCGTCGCCCTTGCGGACGAAAGAGTGTCCGGCAGTGTACTTGCCTCCGTCGGGTCCGGTGTAGCGGGCCTCGTACCTGCCCGCGCGGTTTTTGCGGATCGAGCCAAACGTTCGGCGGCCGCTCATGTGTCCTCCTCCATGTCGAGTGGCGCAGGATCTTTTTCCACTGCATGCGCCACGCCTGCGCCACTATCGATGGTACATCCTGATACATCCTGATACATGCGCCCGGGGCAGTGGGCGGGTGGAAATTGTTGCAAGCGCAGTAAAAACCCCGGAATCTCAATGAGATTCCGGGGTGTAGGGTGGAGATGGGGGGAATCGAACCCCCGTCCAGCAGCCGGCCCCGAATTCTTCTCCGAGCGCAGTCTACGGTTTTATTTCTCAGCCCCCAGCATTGCG
>ERZ773050.402-NODE-402-length-25149-cov-4.253766_pt1 | contig 25149 bp, 20 predicted proteins | sample MGYA00580632_ERZ773050 | MGnify/ENA primary metagenome ERZ773050 (study PRJEB29015, sample SAMEA2738123) | human oral metagenome | biome: human oral; feature: human-associated habitat; material: saliva | place: China | collected 2166 ... | reverse complement strand
CTTGACCGCCTTGACTAGACCAAATAGGCAACTTCACTGTCTTCACACCCTTGGTGGAGCTGACATTCGTTACCACCACATCAAAGCCTTGCGAGGTCTTATTTTCAATGTGAATCGTGCCAGTCACCTGAACAGGTTTGGGAGCTTCTTCATTTGTTAAGGTTGCAATTGGGATATAGCGACGTGTACCACTGTAGCTAACATAACTAATCCATTGATGATGATCTGCGTCCAATACCTTATCATAGCGAATTCTTTCTCCTCTTGCAAAGGTAAATTCAGTCTTAGCCGTCATTGTGGGACTATTTTTGACTTCAACTTCCTTTTTAAAAGTATAAACTCCTTGAGACGGAATGGATTCTCTTGCAGAACTTGGTGCCACTACGGTTGTCTTGGTACCGCTAACACCTCTTACTTTGCCATTTGATTCAATGTAGTAAAGGTGAATATTATATTCGCCATATTCCCCCTTGTGCTTATCAATATTGACAGAAACTTTATAATTTCCATCACTTTGCTTAGTGGCATCATACCAAATAATATCGTCTTGACCGCCCTTATCTGTCCAGATAGGAACTTTCACTCTAGAAATTCCATTGCTGTCTGACGCATTTGTAATCAGGACATCAAAGCCTTGAGATGTCTTATTTTGAATGTTAATGGTGCCAGTCACACTATATTTTGGCTCTTCCACCTTAGTCGTGGTACCCGTTACACCTTGCAAGCTACCATCTGACTGAACGTAATACATGTGAATGTTGTATTCGCCTCGATTATTTTTATGGCGACGAATATCCACACTCAACTTGTAGGTGCCGTCTATTTGCTTGGCTGCATCGTACCAGATGATGTCATCTTGATCGCCTTGACTGGACCAAATAGGCAGCTTCACCGTTTTAACACCTTTGGTTGAACTAACATCTGTCACTACCACATCAAAACCTTGCGAAGTCTTATTTTCAATGTGAATCGTGCCGGTCACACTATATTTAGGTTCTTCCACCTTAGTCGTGGTACCCGTCACACCTTGCAAGCTGCCGTCTGACTGAACGTAATACATGTGCACATTATAGTCACCGTAGCTATTCTTATGACGACGAATGTCCACACTCAACTTATAGGTGCCATCTGTTTGCTTAACTGCATCGTACCAGATTACATCATCTTGACCGCCTTGACTAGACCAAATAGGCAACTTCACTGTCTTCACACCCTTGGTCGAGCTGACATTCGTTACCACCACATCGAAACCTTGGGAAGTCTTGTTTTCAATGTGAATCGTACCTGTCACTTGACTTTGAGCCGATCTTTGAGGTGCTGACTGAGCTAACTTTGTAACAGCTGCATAACGACGCATTCCACTATAAGAAATATAGCTAATCCATTGATAGCCATCATTTTCCAGCACTTTATCATAGTTAACGCTATCGCCTCTATTAAAAGTAAATTGTGTCGGAGCTGACCATTTGGCTTCATTCTTAACCTCTGCCGTTCCAGAGAAAGTATATCTTCCTCTAGAAGGGAGTGTTCCTGTTGAAGAAGGTGTTGGCTTTGCAGGTTGAACTGGTTCTGTTACCAACTTATTAATAGCCGCATAACGACGGATACCGCTATAAGAGCGGTAACTCAGCCATTGGTATCCATCTGCAATCAAAACTTGGTCGTAAAAAACGCGATCCCCCGCATTCACATAAAATTGCAATGCTGCACTTGCTTTCGGTTCATTCTTCACTTCCGTACGTTTCGTATAAGTGTAATAGCCCTGACTTGGTAAGGATGGTACACTTTGCGTTACTTTGGATTCTGCAAGACGAGCTTGTTGTGCTGGTTGCGTTTTATCCATCAATTTCGCAACATCAATTTCTTCTTTCCTTGCTCCTTTTTCGACAGGACTCTTTTCAACTTTTGCAGTTGTTGAAGAATCAGCTGTGTCTGTTGTTGCATCAACAGATGAATTTGTTGTTTCGTCTTCTGTCTGTGTCGCTGCATCAACAGTCGTTGTTTGAGAAGGTGTCGTCTCTGTAGCTACAGAAACAGCTTTATCCGCTGATGAGCTAGCTGGCGCAGTTGTTGTTACAGCAGTTCCTTTCTGAGTTGCTGCTGATTGAGAAGACACATCAGTTGATTCAATTGTGTTTTGAGTCTTATTTACTGTGCCAACTTGAGCCGCTTCTGGTACTGTTCCAGTCGTGGCTTGTTCATCAGCTAACACGGTTTGACCGCCCATAAAGAGGACACATCCAATCAAAACAGAAGCTGCACCGCACGAATATTTACGAATGGAAAAACGTTGTTCTTCGTGATCAAACATTCTTTTTTTCATCACTTGTCCTACTTTCTAATTTATGTTTATCATCTTAATTTCTATAAAAGGTATGTGCATTGGCATTTTTATCTTGCCCAATCAAAATACGATCTGTATTAGAGACATTTCCTGTAATAGGATCAGCTATGCCTGCAGGAATCCTTAAATTCCAAAATCATTATACAACTTTGTTTTGTAAAAATTAACACATTTTATAAATGTTTGTAATTTATTTGTAATATTTCTCTTGTCCAAGAAAAAAGGTTAACAATATCTTTAATGTTTTACATCTGAATAGGCTATGTAGTAACGCTTAGACTCTGTTCCATTAGAAACTACAAAACTATACCAATTTTCACCGTTTTCAAAAACATACTGATCCCAATCAACATTTCCTTTAGGATAAGTATAAGCAACTTCGCTTGATTTATCTGGTGAAGCATAAACTGGCGTGTCTTGGTACAGTTCAAGAGTTCCAGAGGTCACTTGAGTACCTCCTCCTTGAGATTGAACAATTGAAGGAGTCGAAGATTGCTGACTACTTGCACTATTTTGGCTATTTGAATTACTAATCTCTGATGATTGAGCATTTGTAACCGAATTGTCTTGCTCTTTATCAGTTGTTTTATTATCATTAGTAGACGTTTTGTTATTTTGAGAAGCTTTTGTCTTTTTAGAGCTACTACTTTTTGTTGTTTTCGTTGTTTTTACTGAATGTCCATTTGTCCCACTTTTGACTTCGTTTTTATGACAAGCACCAAGTAAAAACAAGGAACATAACATGGTTACACTTGCCAATTTATATGATTTTTTCATTGTATTTCCTTTCTTTTTAGGAATCTTTAAATTCCAAAGTCATTATACAACTTTGTTTTGTAAAAATCAACATATTTTAGAAATATTTGTAATTTGTTTGTAACAATTACCTTGTTCTCATATTCATGATAAAAACAACAAAATTTTGATAACATTTTTCATGTTTTTCACAGAGTTTAATCTCCTTTCTAGGTACACATTATATACCTTTGAATAAACTATTTCAATAGATTTTTATAAAAATAGTTATTTTTTTTGTAATTATAACTATAATCATTTCGCGTGTTCAGATATATTCCTCTAGTTTTAATGTAGCAGTTTCAAAAATAAAACACGAATAAAATTAGCCCCATGATCAACTGGACATAAGATTATTCGTGTTTTCTATAATTTATCTTTAACTTACACTTTTTGAAAATTATCACGAAGATACTTTTCAAGCGTTAATGTCATTTTTTCATTGCCGCTTAGTTTATATAATACCTGCGAAATTGTAAAATATTGTTTTACAATACTTTGGCTAGAAAAATCCTCGCTAATATTCGCTAATATACAGTATAAATCTGCTAATAAATAACTACAACTGTATTTATTACATTTTTCAATAACATCAAGCGTTTCCTCTATTCCCTTTTCAATCTGAGAACTTTTCCAAAGGTATCGGCAAAAATTATATCTAATTTTAATATAAATTTTCAGCTCTATTATATGAGTAAAATCAATACTTTGAAGTTTAGGTAGTACCGCTTGATAACATTTTTCAAATTCATCATTATTTTTTTCTTCTAAAAAGAAATTAAGCAAGGTATTAGAGATACGAAGGTACATTAACTCATCTTTACTTAATCGCACAAGCACTTGTTCTAATTTTTTAATAGCCTCTTCTCTTTTATTATCACAATGAAATGAAACAATTGCCCCTATCCATTCAAGATAATTTTGGTCTGATAGTGGCAATCTATGTTGTTTATCAATTTCTAAACTGTATAAATATTTTAATGAATCATACTCACGCTTTACTAGAAAGGATTCTACCAGCTCTTTGAATTGTACTAACTTAGATGTCTCACCAAGTACACTATCATCAAAAAAATAGTTCATTGGTACATTCATTTTTTTGGATAATGAATATAAAAGATCCGAACCAGGCATATACTTGCCTTTTTCCATTCTACTAATCTGACCTTGCTCACATACTCCTTCTGCTAATTCTTTTTGGGATACCCCTAATTCCAATCGCTTACTTTTTAATCTTGTAGCTAATAATGTACTCATACTATTCCTTCAACATTTTATAATTATTTTTCATTATATCATATGAGTTAAAGTATATAAAATTAAATTTTTATGACAATAGTGATTTTTATATTAGTTTCATTGAAACGAGATCAAAATTGCTAATCTATAGTCGACGCAAAAATTATAACTGCATGGCTATTCGCCCTGCCAACACTTGGTATCCCGCAACGGTCAAATGCAGTCCATCAGTGGTAAATGCTTCTGCTAATTGTCCTGCTTCGTCTAACAGACTGTCGTAGACATTGACAAAAGTCACATTCATATAAGCAGAAGTCAACTCTTGATAGACATGGTTGAGACTTTGAATTTTTCGATTGCTTCTTAGATGAACGCGCTTTTTGTAAGTAGGGCTTTCATTGACTGGTAAAACAGACAGAAGGCAGATTTCTGCAAGAGGATAATTTCTAGCAATCGTTTGGATGATAGTTTCCACATTTTTCACCGTTTCTTGCTGCGGAATTTCCTTTCCAATATCATTAGTGCCGATGAGAAGAAAAATCTTATCAACTGCCTGCCCAAATAAAAGAGATTCTAAATGCTCTAGCAACAAATCGGATCGATAACCTCGAATTCCACGGTTTATTAGTGTTTTTGACGTTTTTAATAACTCATGTAATGGAAAATACTCTACGATAGAATCTCCCAGAAAAAGTACATCGGGGTCTTTGACGGATATACGATTCAACTCTTGGTATTTTTTTCTGATCTGCTCTTGCTCATTCAAAAGCCATTCATCTAATAATTGGACAGCCATTGACTCTCTCCTTTCCTCAAATAGTTCTCTAATACTGTCAGGACGCCCGCCTCTGTATTGGCTGGTGCAAGGTGATTGGCAACTGCCTTGGTTTTAGGATCCGCATTCTCCATAGCATAGGAAATCCCTGCTAATTGCAGCATTTCAATGTCATTTTCACTATCTCCAAAGGCCATGATGTCCTGCTCTTGAATTTTCCATTTTTGCATCAGTTGTTTCAATCCCCAAGCTTTATGGATCCCTTTTTGTAAAATATCAATCGCTCCATAACCGCTTGTGACCGCATTTAAGGTACCTTCAAAATCCTGATTGAGCTGTCGAGTAGCTTGAACTGCTACTTGCTCGTTTACCACCATACTCATTTTCAGAACTTGTGGAAAATCATCTGGACGCAATGCTTCGACAAAGTTTATCTTTCGATAAAATTCTTGTGCCATTTCTGCTGTCATAACTTTTTCAATCATAGGAAAAGTTGTCCCCGTTTTGACAAAAGTACCATTTTCAGCTGTAACAACTAAGTGTACATCGCGTTCTCTCCCTTCAAAATAAGACAAAACCTGTGCCACCAAGTCCGGAGACCAACATGTGCCCAGCAGTATCTCGTTTTTATCAAAAATCCGCGCACCGTTTGCGGCAATCAAGGTCACGCGCTCCAATAAATCACCAAACAGCAGGCGCATTCGGTGAATTTCATTGCCCGTTGCCACCACAAACCGAATATCCCGCTTGTCCAGCTCATCCAATATATTTTTCAACCGACTTCGATCGAATTCCCCTTTTTCATCTAAGAGCGTGCCGTCCATATCGGTCACAACCATCTTAATTGTCATGTTATCACCTCTAACAATCATTCATTTCAAATTCAAATCTCGTCGTTCATTTATTTCATGATGACAACTATCCTTTTGCTATTTCTGTAATTTTGCTCGGATAATACAGGACAGAATTGGCTACATTTACATCCTATTTCAAAAGGATTATAGCACATTTAAAAAATAGTAAATAAACCTTTTTCTTCTATTTTATCAAAAAGAGGGGTGAAAAAGAAACAATTGTATTCAAGCAAGGACTGGTCTTTTCAGATATAGTTTTAAGCTATATCCCTTCCTCTAAATTAACTATTTTTCAAAAGTGCTTAGCTTGTGTACAATAAAAAGTAAGAAATTTAGAAAGAGGCTTTTGACATGACACAATCAAAATTTCAACTTGTTGGCTCTCTTCTTCGCCCAGCCAATCTCCTTGCCTACAAAAATAAAATCGAACATCGTGATGATATTCACTATCCATTTTACGACAGTTTTCCCGGCTATCTTGAAACAGAGACAGCAGCGATAAAAAAAGTGATTGCTGATGAAAAGGCAAACGATATTGATATTCTGACAGACGGCGAATACTCGAAATCAATGTGGCACTTAGACTTTGTTTGGGGTCTTAAAGGTATTGAACGCTATATTGCAGACCATGGTTACACTTTCCAGGATCACGACGGCGGACAGTATGAGACTCGCAAAGACATTGGTATCCGTATCACTGAACCTCTTTCCGGGAAGAATCATCATTTCTTAGACATTTACAAATTGCTCAAGGAAGAAGCTGGTAATACGCAAACCAAATTAACCATTTGGGGACCTGCTCATGCTTACACAGAACTGGCTATCTTTGACGGACTGGCTGGCGATGAGCAAGTTTACAAAACCAATGAAGAATTAAAGGCCGGTCTCATCAAGGCTTACAAAGAATTCTTGGCAGAATATAAGGAAGCTGGCGGTGAAATCATTCAATTTGACGACTGCCTCTGGGAACTTTTCGACGAATCAAATCCTGCTTCGTTTTTTGCTGATGGCAATGCTGCGCTGGCTGATTTAGCTGATGAATTCATTGCAATCAATAACGAAGTGGCTGATTATGGACATCAGCTAGGACTGAAAGTTTGGACACACAACTGCCGTGGAAATTATGAAAGCCGTTCGGCATCAGGCGGAACTTATGAAGCCATTGCGGAAAAATTCTTGCGTGATCAACACTATGACCGCTTTTTCTTAGAATGGGACAGTGATGTATCTGGTGATTTGAAGGCTCTTTCTTCTCTTAAAGATAAAGATGCTGAAGTTGTTCTTGGACTTCTTTCTAGTAAGACAACTGATCTAGATGATGAAGAACGTGTACTTCGTTTATTAGAACAAGCCAGCACTATCCTTCCTAAGGATCGTCTCCTGCTGTCACATCAATGCGGTTTTGCTTCCTGCGATTCAGGCAATGAACTAGCTATTCCACAACAATGGGCTAAAATCAAACAAGGTCAAGAAATCGCTAAAAAGTTTTGGGATTAAGTTGTACGTGACGACATCTTATGACTGTTTAGTGAATCCTTATAAAACGCGAGACAAACTTCTTTTTGAGGTTTGTCTTTTTTGACCTTTGGCAATAAATACGACTGAAAAAGAGTAAAGTCAAAATGATTTCTCTATTTGGCAAATTTTTAAGGTAAAAACAACAGAGAGCAGCACTTGGACATTTTCCTCCTGATATCTATGTTACAACTTTCAGTTCATTTGTTTAACACAAAAAAGGAGGTTGAAACAAAAATTCCCAGCCTCATGTATTTTATCGTTTAGCTTGCAAAACGCAGTGGTTAGTTGGATAACCTTATCTCTGACTGTATCGGCGATAGTGGCTATCCTAACCAACTTATGCGGAGGTGGGAGTAAAACAGTCCAGTGAACTGTTTTAGGTCAGCAACTAGAAACTAGGACTTGCTGAAAAATCACATTCTTCAAATGATTGATGTCTGTCCCACTCTCTATTTATAAGGAGCAAATTTATCAAATTACACTGTCAATTCAATCTGATTGCCTTCTAAACCCAGAATGCAGCTTTCATAGTAACCATCACCTGTCAGGCGTGGACCGCTTAAAAGTTGATAACCATCTGCTTGAAGCCTAGCTGTCAATTCATCTACCTTTTCCTTGCTTCCTAGACTGAAAGCTAAATGATGATAGCCCAAAAAGAGAAGTTCTTGGTTGTTCTCTGCTAAACCTTCCTTTCGGGTCATGATTTCCAATCTCGCCCCTTCGTTAAAGCTGAGGAAGTAAGATTGAAAACCCGTTTTCTGATTATGGTAGAGCTGGTTACTTTTTGCTTCAAAATAGGTTTCAAAGAAGCATTTCGCTCCTTCTAAATCTTGAACATAAAGGGCTGCATGCTCAATCTTCATAGAGTTTTCCTCCATTCGTTGCAATAACTTCTTTATACCAATCAAATGATTTCTTCTTGTAGCGAGCCAAAGTCCCTGTTCCATCATCGTTTCGATCAACATAGATAAAGCCGTAGCGCTTGCTCATCTGAGCTGTTGAAGCAGACACAAGGTCAATACAGCCCCAAGTGGTGTAGCCCCAGAGTTCAACACCATCTTCAATTGCTTCGCCGACCTGCTGTAAATGCCGTTTAAGATAATCAATGCGATAATCATCTTCAACAGTCGGACCATCAGGACCATCTACCAAGACATCTTTCGCACCAAGACCATTTTCTACGATAAAGAGTGGCAACTGGTAGCGGTCATAGAAAGCATTGAGAACCAGACGCAGACCAATTGGGTCAACTTGCCAACCCCATTCAGAACTTGCCAGATAAGGATTTTGCAGACCACCTAGAACGTTTCCTTTCCCAGAAGAATAACTTTCTGGATCATGAGCTTGAACCACACTCATATAATAAGAGAAGGAGATGAAGTCCACGGTATGTTCTGCCATCAATTTCTTATCACCCGGCGCAAATTGAATCTCGATTCCATTTTCCTTGAAGAAACGATTCATATATGCTGGGTATTTACCACGCGCATGAATATCTGAAAAGAGATAGTTTTGATTTTCAAACTCACGGGCAGCCAGTACGTCCTCTGGTTTTGGCGTCATCGGATAAGCCGGCATGGCCAGTACCATACAACCAATCTTAAAGTTTGGATTGATTTCATGCCCAATCTTCGTTGCAAGAGCTGATGCCACTAGTTCATGATGAACAGCTTGATAAAGGTCTTGCTTGGACAATTCTTCTACTGGCGTTGCAATCCCTCCACTCATAAACGGTGCGTGAAGAACGGAGTTGATTTCATTAAAGGTCAACCAATAGTTCACCTTGTCTTTGTAGCGAGTAAAGACAGTGCGTACATAGCGCTCATAAAAACCAATCAAATCACGATTTGCCCAACCATTGTACTTGCGTGCCAAGTGTAGCGGTGTTTCATAGTGCGACAAAGTCACTAAAGGTTCAATGCCATATTTTGCCAATTCATCAAAGAGATCATCATAAAACTTTAGACCTGCTTCATTTGGCTCCGTTTCATCACCATTTGGGAAAATCCGTGACCATGCAATGGAAGTACGATAGACCTTGAAGCCCATTTCTGCAAAAAGGGCAATGTCTTCTTTGTAACGATGATAAAAGTCAATTCCTTCCAATTTTAGGTTATCAGCTGTTGGCCTATCTGTAATCAAAGGATTGAGATCACCTGCTTTAGCTGGCATGCCGCCTTTTGGTGTCACATCTTGAACCGAAAGACCTTTCCCGTCCACATTGTAAGCTCCTTCGTATTGATTGGCAGCTGTTGCACCGCCCCAAAGAAAGTCTGCTGGAAATTTACTCATGACTTTTACCTCTTTTATTTTTTACTTAATTATATTATAATCTTAGACAAGAGTATTTTCTAACACAATTCTCTTATAAATTGATATTATTCTATGAAAGAAGCAACACTTATGGATCTGAGAACATTACATAAAGATATCGTTTACAAAAATCAAGGCACTCCTTATTCTCTCACACGAACCATTACAAAAAACGGTCAGCCGGACATTCTCTTTCATTGGCATACGGATGTTGAACTGGTTTATGTTCATGAGGGAACTGCGCAGTTTCACATTGATTATGATTACTTTAATAGTGAAGCAGGTGATATTATCCTGATTCGTCCCAACGCTCTTCACTCCATTCACCCGATTGAAAATCGCCGCCACTATATGGATGCGATTAACTTTCATTTGGACTTAATGGGCTATTCTGCGATGGATCAAGCTAGTATTGAATATTTGCAGCCACTTTATAATGGTCAGCTGGATTTTGTTCGTGTCATCAAGCCCAATCAGCCAGCCTATGCAGACATTCGGCAGTGTTTACTTGATGCCATGAAAACAGGCTATTACCGTACAGAGTATTTTGAATTTCAGCTCAAATCCCAGCTCAACCAACTCTTTTTTCTCTTATTTGAAAATGGCTATGTGATTTCAAAAGAGCAATCCTTAGAAGGCTATCGCAAGGAAGAAAAAATCCGTACCATCATTGACTATATCGGTAGTCATTATCAAGAGGAACTCACGATTGATCAGCTTGCTCAAATTTGTGGTTACAGCGATACCCATTTCATGAATTTCTTTAAGAAACATCTTGGGGTATCTTGCATGGAATACGTGATTCAATTTCGCTTGCGAAAAGCGGCTGAACTCTTGCAACACTCTACCTTGCCCGTCCTAGAGATTGCTACACAATCTGGCTTTAACAATCTCTCTAACTTCAATCGTCAATTTAAAAAGTATTACCAAATAACTCCTAGTCAATATCGGAAAAAATAACAAGGAGGCATTCAATGAAAGATACTATCTGGTTGTTTCCGCTGCTATTCATTTTTCATGATTTAGAAGAAATCATCGGCTTCATGCCATGGATAGAGCGGAATGAAAAACTACTGGAGAAAAAAGCTGTCTTCATTTTAAATACCCACAAAAGCTTATCCACAGAAGGTTTCGCACTAGCCGTGGCAGAGGAATTTGTCGTGGTATCCCTCATTTCTTTCTTTGCTCTTTTTTACCACACCCGCCTACTTTATCTCATCTGGCTGGGAGGATTTGTGGCTTTTGCTCTTCATTTGGTGACTCATATCCTGCAAGCTATCTGGCTTAGGCGCTATATCCCAGCTCTTGCGACCTCTATCCTATGCTTACCAGTTAGCAGTATTATCATTTGGAAAACCACCACTTTACTTCATATCAACACAATTGAACTTCTTGTTTTCAGTCTCATTGGCGTTCTCATCATTATCAGCAATCTCTTTTTTGCACTCTGGTTAGGGAAACTATTTTCCAAGTGGGTAAATAAGATTTTTTACAACCCAGAAAAGATTGAAAAACTGTAACATAAATGGTACACTAAAAATGTAAACGGATTCATGGGATTAAAGTTAAAAATGCAGCATGATGATTTTGAGGAATAAGAGGAGATAGAATTATGAAAAAAGACATACATTCGTCAATCGTTTTCTTATTAGTTTTCATTCTTATCACTGCATGTACTCACGGAAAAACAGCACCAGCGAAGTCATTAGATACTGTTAAAATCAAGCAAACGCAAAGCTCTCATTTTTCTACTTCTCAACAAAGTGCTTCTAGTTCAAGTCAGACAAGTTCTTCTCAAACCGCAACTCCTGAAGAAAGCAATGCTTCAACTGCAAATGAAAAGGTCCCCTCTGAATCTATAGATAACACAGACAAAGACAGTCATGCAGGAGGAAAAAAAGTTCAACTAAACATCTCTACAATTGTCCAACGACGGTGGAATTACTGCGCTCCGGCAACAGTTTCCATGATGTTAGCTAGTAGAGGGATCAATGTTGATCAGGCTCAATTAGCTAGTGAAATGGGCACAGATGAATCTTTTGGGACGCACAACAGCAATGCGATAAGAGTTTTGAATAGATATATGTTTGGCTATGATGCTCCTTATGGCAATCAGGCGGGATATAGATTGGCCACAGTGACAAATCCAAGTTCTGATTCAGAAGATATGAGGTTATTCAAGCAGCGTCTGATTCAAAATATCAATGACGGTTATCCAATGTATTATACTTTTGATAATTCAAAAATGTATCCCGGCAGAAGCGGTGAGCACAATGTTATCGGAGTAGGCTATGTGCTAACAGCAGATGGTTCAGATGTTGCCTATATATATTACCTAGATCCTTCTTATATGGTTCAAGATCCTGTTTATGCTGGACTGAAAATTGTTAGTCCAGAAGAATTGCTACATGCAATGGTAAGTTGTACTGAGCCAAACTATGCATGGTAAAACTCTTCTATTCTATTACTGAATTGTATCGAAAGCAAAAAGCCAGAAATTCTCAATGCACGAATCTCTGGTCTTTTTTCTTTAAAGGAATAAACTCATTCGTCCCATTTCAAATTTACATGCTCATTCATTTCCTGATAAGCAGTGTCAATTCGTTCTTTAGTGGCTTGATCTAATTTATCACGGTATTTTCCACCTTCAATGAAATCTTCTAAAATATAGGTCTGATAAGTGTAGAGCGGATAGCCTTCTGGTGAATATGTTCCTTTCGCCACGCGACTAACCCAACTTGGATGTGCCTGTACGTTTTTGATAATCGTTCCTTTCTTTGATTTCTCAATCGTTACGTCCATAAGCACGCCGCGCTCTGTCCATTTCTTATTTTCCACACCGTCCATTGTCTCGATTCGCTGATTAGAGATAAAATTTCCCATAGAATAGATAATGAATTTCTTTTGCCCATTTTGTTTGACGACCTCTGATGGTTCAACGACATGCGGATGCCCGCCGAAAATAATATCCGCTCCCCACTCAATCATCTTATGATAAAGAGTTTTTTGCTCCTGTGTCGGTTCCAATTGATATTCAACCCCCATCTGAGGCATGACAACGGTAATGTCTGCCTCTTTTTCGGCTCGCTCAATTTCTTTTTTCATCTTTTCTTCATTTAAATCTGACAAATGATGATTGTAGTCTGCCCGAGAGAGGTTTTCTTCCAAGCCATTAAATCCATAAGAATAAGCTAGAAGTGCAATTTTAATCCCATTTACTTTTTTAATGACAAGTGACGATTTATCCCGATTTTCATGAGTGTAAACCCCAATTGGTGTAATGTCTTGTTTTTCAAAAGCCTCCACTGTTGTGGTAACACCTTCCAATTGGGAATCCAAAATATGATTGTGTGCCAAATCCACAACTTGATAACCAGCATCTTTGATAGCGGATACCACCGACTCTGGCGCATTGAACAGCGGGTAGCCTGCCAAAGGATAATTTGGTCGAATCGTCCCCTCAAAGTCTCCTAATACCAAGTCCGCCTTTTTCAACCAAGGTTTGACATATTGATAATTCTCTGTGAAATCATACGTCCCATCTGACTGTAAGGCACTCATATATAGAAGGTCATGATACAGCAAATCTCCATTTGCCATGATACGAGCCGTCTGTACACCGTTTGGGGAAGAGGACGTTTTTTTCTTTTGTACAATACTTGTTTTTGTCGACTTTGCCTTAATCTTAACGCTATCGTTTATTTTCTCAGCTAATAAAATCCCACTTGCTACTAAAAACACTACGCAAAGCAAGCCTAAAATAAACTTCCAATTAGTTGCTGACTGTATTTTTCGTTCTGATCTTTTCATGTTCCATTCTCCTCTATCTACATTGTAGCACAAAGAAGCAAACATGACGCAGGAAATGATAAATAATAAAAAGGACAAAGCATGCTTGTAGTAGCTCTAGTTGATTTTTTCGACCAACTGTTTTGGAACTCTACAAATTTTGCTTGTCCTTTTCTTAGATTATTTACTTACTTTCAGCAAATCATCGCCTAGTTTCACATCTCCGCCAGCTAATGCTTCAACTGTCTTATAATCAGCTGTATTGGTTACAATGATTGGAGTTGTAACAGGATAACCTGCTTTCTTGATAGCATCTATATCAAAGCTTAGCAATAATTGACCCGCCTTGACCTTTGAGCCTTGAGTAACATGTGCCATAAAGCCTTCTCCTTCAAGAGCGACTGTATCCATACCTACGTGAATCAAGATTTCAGCGCCATCATCAGTCGCTAAACCAATCGCATGGTTGGTTGGGAAAAGCAGACGAATCACACCGTCAGCAGGAGCGACAACTTCACCAACGCTAGGTTCAATTGCTACACCTTGACCCATTGCACCACTTGCAAAAACAGCATCCGGCGTATCTTCGAGTGCGACCACTTTCCCGCTAAGCGGAGCTGTGATGACTTGCTCAGGAGCAATCTCTTCAACTGGCTGACTGATTTCTTCAGCAGCGACTTCTTGTGCCCCATCATAAAGAGTTGGAATTTTTGTAAGTTGGGTCAATACAAATCCAAGAACAAAACTGATTGCAATTGCTACAAGGAAGTGAATGAGTAATAGTGAATCTTTTGGATCAATGAAAGACGGAATCGCAAAGAGCCCCATTCCACCCAATACCTGCATTTTAGCATTAAAGAAAGCGAGATAAGCTCCTTGAACCGCACCGGCAATACAAGTCATAATAAATGGTGTTCGCATTGGCAAAGTAAGCCCGTAAATAGCTGGTTCTGTTACCCCAAACAAAGCTGAGATAAAGGCTGGAATAGCCAACTGTTTGACTTTTTCTTCTTTTGTACGCAAGAAGATATTGAGCAATGCTCCTGCTTGCGCAAAGCAAATAGCAATGGAAGCTACAAGAATGACACCTGGTCCTTTTTGTAATTCCAAAATTGCAAGCGGCACCAATCCCCAGTGGAGACCGAACATAACCAGCACTTGCCACAAAGCACCCAGAATAATTCCATAAATAATTGGGCTGAAGCTATAAATACCTGTGAAAATAGCACCGACTATATCAGAAGCCCATGTCATGACTGGTCCAATGACAAGAAATGATAACGGTACCGTGATTAAGATAACAAAGAATGGAACAACAAAGACTTTGACAACATCTGGAATAATTCGTTTAAAGAATTTTTCAATTTTTGAGCCGACCCAAATTGCTAGAATGATTGGTAATACAGTTGATAGATAACTAGAAGCAGGGAAGATAATCGGCAAACCTAAGAAAGTTGCGTAGATTTTTGACTCAATAAAAGTTCCTGCAAATAGCGTGTAGAGTGGTTTAGCAGCTGTAAAGCTAGCTGCGATGTTGGGATAAACCAAGGCAAAGCCAATCGCAAGCGCTGTGAATTTTTCCATTTTAAACCGCTTAGCAGCAGTCAAAGCCAGAATCAATGGTAAGAATTTGAAGAATCCGTCACCAGCGGCATTTAAGATGACATAAGCACCGTCTGTCGACTTAACACCACAAGCTGCCATAATGGCAACTACACCTTTGATCATACCAGCTGCAGAAAGAGCTCCCAGCATTGGTTGGAAAAGTCCTGACACCAAAGCGATAAATCGGTCAAAGAGATTGCCTTGCGGAACATCTCCCTCATCCACATCAATACTTCCCCCACCAGAAATACCTGCTTCCTTAATGACCGCCGCATACACATCTGGCACGTGGTTCCCAATCACCACTTGGTATTGCCCTCCAGCTTTCACAACCGTTACAATACCGTCTCTATTTTTCAAGTATTCCGTATCTGCCTTGCTCTCATCTTTCAGAGAAAAACGCAAACGCGTCACACAGTGCACTAACTTGGTAATATTTTCCTTACCACCAACGTGAGCAACAATATCCTGAGCTAAGTCAGTATAATCTTTTGCCATAATGGACCTCCTTTATTTTTTAGGTCAGCTGTGTTGTTGCACATATAAATATAGAACAACGGTAACAAAAAAACCTAAACACATACCAAATAGAAAGCAGTTCCCCTACTTCATATCTCGTATTTGTCTAGGTTTTGCCTGCATGACCAGTAACAATCCATGAATTAAGTATAACACAAGTTTCTAAAAATGCAAGCGGTTTCTAAAAGTTTTTTAAATAATTATCAGGTGATAAATAAAATAATCGTCTGTTAATTATTTAAAAAAACTTTGATAAGTCGTTCAACCTATCAAAGTTCTTAAAGAGAATGTTATTAGATTATTTAACCATTTGATTTAGTCGTTCATATACTGCAACAACTTCTTTTGCTAAATCAATAAACGTTAAGCTCGTCATCAAGTGATCTTGAGCATGCACCATCAAAAGACTGAGCTCAATTTTTTCACCTTGAGCTTCCTGTGTCAGCATCACTGTCTGTGACTTGTGTGCTAAAACTAATGCCTCATCTGCTGCTTTTAACTTTTCATGTGCTTCTTCAAAAAGGCTTTTTTTAGCTTTTTGAATCGCTTCAAAAGCATTACTTTTGGCTTCGCCACTATGCATAATCAGTGACATAACACTTTCTAACTGTGTATTTTCCATATTAGTCCTTCTAGCCTCCGATCAGTTCCTCAGCTAATGCCAATACCTTTAAACCATTCATCATGCCATAATCTACCATTGGGATAACTCCAATTGGAATGTTTTTATCCTTCAATTTTTCCGTAAATTGCTCTAATAGATACCGAACTTGCGGTCCTAATAGCAAAACATCTACTTTTTTCTCCAAAATTATGTCGTCCACTTCCTGAGCTGGGACTGCAAAAATCTCTGCATCTAATCCTTTTTCATCTGCTGCAGCTTGCATTTTTGTGACAAGCAAGCTGGTACTCATGCCCGCAGCACATGCTAGCATAATAGTCGTTTTAGCCATGTTTACCCCTTCTATTTTATCAAATGATTACTGTCTACCGATTAACGGATCTTGCTAAACGTGACACAGTATGCCGAATGCCACGAATCGTATTGCTCAGTGCATAAATATTATCCACTACTGCCAAACCACCATAGCCTGCATCTCCAATATGTTGAATATCCACACCACAAATTTTATTGCGAAGTGCGATTTGTTTAATCGTATCCACATCTGATGTCTCTTGGCTAGTGCCAATAGCGCTTAAGACTAAACCTCTTTTACTATGTACTAGATCTACGACAGCTCTCATTTCTTCATCGTTGAAAGCAGGAACCGTTCCAACGGCTGGCACCAAAATCACATCTGCACCCGCTTCTAATAATTGTTCAGCTGTCTGAAGATCTGCAACCGGCTCAGACACTCCTGCACCGTGCATTTTCCCAGCTATAATCAAACCTGAGAAATATTGTTTAGCCAATTTCACCGCAGCAACAATTTCTTTATTGCTAACTCCTGTACCGGGATTACCTGTTAAGCAGACAAAATCAAAACCTAATTTTTCGATTTGCTCAAAAGAAGCTTGACTGGCTTGTCGACCAGCAGCAATCACTTGCACTTCTTCCAACATATCTGCTTGCAAATCAACTGGTTCTAAATTGACACCAATCGGAGCCCCTACCAAACGATGCAGTTCGTGAACAATTTGATCCTTTTCACACTCCAAACCAAATATTTCTGGCTGAAAAACATCTAAACAATTCAGCAAAATCATATCTGCACCGAAAGCTTTTGCAATTTCAGCATTGGTGATATCTCCGATAAAGGTTTCACGAATGACCACATTTTCAGATAAGACAACTCGCCCTTCACTCGCTTGAATGCTTTGCTTAAGCTCTTGGGCAGTCATGTTTAGAATTTCCGAAGGGTTTGCACTAATGAGTCGTTTCATATTCTCATCTCCCTACTGATTTTCTTCTGCTTTAAAGCGTTTTTCAATGGTAATCACAAATGGAATATAGATTAAAATATCCATCACAATAAGAACAGCTTGTAAAATAGACGCTTTAAAACTTCCCGTTGCCAGCAAGCCACTAATAATCGGAGGAGTTGTCCAACCTGGGTCAGTATATGTTAACGGTACCAGACCACTTGCCATGGATGACCACGCAACGATAAGATTCGCAATCGGTGCCAAAATGAATGGAAACAGAAGCAAGATATTTAAGACAATTGGCACACCAAACATGGTTGGCTCATTGATATTGAACAAGCCTGGAACTACCGTAATAGGTGCCAGTGCTTTGATTTGTTTGCTTGATTTTTTCTTTTTCGCTAAATAACCAAGTGCCAATACAAGTCCAATGGTAGCACCTCCGCCACCAATAAAAACAAAGTTATCCATAAAGACACTAGTAAAAATATGCGGCAATTCTTCTCCTGCTTGATAAGCAACTTTGTTAGCATCGAGATTCGAAAGCCACAATGGTTTCATAACCGCATTGACAACATTGCCTCCATGAAGTCCAACAAACCAGAAGGAACTATTTAAAGCAACTAGAATCATCAAACCAAATAAATTATTGCCAAGCAAACCTAACGGTTTTCCTAAGACAGTCTGTGCTACAGCATGTAGGTTTGGCAGTTTTAGACTAGCTAAGAGGGCATAAACCAACAACCAGCCTGTGATAATCACTGCACCTGGGATAATGGCGCTGAAACTTTTTGAAACTGCCGGTGGAACACCATCAGGCATTTTAATTTGGACATTATGATTGATGAACCATTGATAGATATAACCATTCACTAAACCAAGAATGATTGCTACAAAAAGGCCTTGTGAAGCTAAAAATGCTGTGGGAACACCGTTTCCTGTTTTAGTAGTAAGGAATGGTGTCACTGTGATAAAGGCAGCAAGCGAGATAATCCCAGAAGGAATCCCATCCACTTTGTATTGGCGGCTCATATAGTAGGCAATCCCAAAACTGGCTACCAAACCAATCAGACCAAAACTACTATCCACGCCTTTCCATAGATAGGCAGAAACCCCAATTTTTGTCAAATAAGCTTCCCATCCTGGAACAGGAAAACTAGCAATGACCATAAACAAAGAACCAATCAACAGTAATGGTACCGCAAGCGTAATGCCGTCCCGAATTGCTACTAAGCCTTTATTGTTCCCCAACTTAATAGCAATAGGCATTAGTTTTGCTTGTAAAAATTTGTCCATCTTTACAATCTCCTTTGATTATAATATATTATTAAATAGCAGACAAAATCAACTTTATCTCGCTTTTTTAATTATATTTTAAAACAATTATTCCAAAAAATCAAGCGCTTTCACTTATATTTGATAATTTTTTATAATCAATATATAATAGATGCAGGGAAGGATGGTAGATAATGAATCAAACGAAAAAACAAGCTGAGTTACGAACAATTATTTTAGATAAAATTTACGCCAAGGGGCCAATTTCTCGCATTGATATTTCAAAAGAGACGGGCATTACTCCCGCTACAGTTAGTGCGATTACAGGAAGTTTGATCCAAGAAAAACTGCTGTATGAGCTGGGGGAAGATGAAGAACATGCAAAAGTCGGACGCAAGAAAATCCTCTTGGGTATAAAAAAACAGCACTCTTATTTCATCGGCTGTGAACTGTCTGAAAAGTACTTTTCTTTTGTGTTGAGTGATAATACAGGAAATGTGATTGATAAAGATAAAGCAACCGTCACCTCGGAAAAAATTCCAGCAGAAGGCGCTGATTTATTTTGTCATTTACTTGAACAATTCATTTTTCGGAACAATTCCTATACAATTCAAGCCGTGGGAGTAGCTATCCCTGGACGCTATTTGCACAATAATTTGATTACAACAAACAATCAAACATGGAAACAATTTGATCTAGCGAAGATTAAAAACGAGTTTTCTTTTCCAATTTACTTTTCTAATAATGTCAATTGCATGGCACTAGCAAAACGCCTTTTTTCTGCTTACCAACTGGATGAGAATTTTATCTATTTTCATTTTGCACGGGGTATGCACTGCTCTTATATGTACAATGGCAAAATCTACGGCAAAAGCAATATTGTCATCGGCGAAATTGGTCATACTGTCGTTTGTCCTGACGGAGAAGTCTGTGGTTGTGGACGCAGAGGCTGTTTGCAGACTTATGCTAGTGAAAGCTGGCTGATAAAAAAAGCAAAAATCATCTTTGAAACTACCGAGTTGACACATTTAAAATCACTTGTCACGGATAAAGAAGAGATCACGATTCAAACTATCCTCACAGCATATAACTTAGGAGACCAAGCTATTCTCAATCTCCTTCATTTGGCATTTAAGTATTTGACACAATCCCTGCTAAACCTTAGCATGATGATTGATGCAAAGAAAATTTATCTGCACAGTCCCATCTTGACTGATGACAAAGTCATTGCAGCTTTCTATCAAGAAATCTCACAACAACCAAAATTACTCTTCAAGGACTTACCCGAACTCATCATTGAGCCTTATAATGACTTTACTGGTGCAGTAGCAGGCGTTGCACTTTGTCTGCAAAAAGAGTTTTTATCCATTTAGCTTCATTATGGCTCATAAGCTTGTTATACTTATTACAAAAATTAGAGGTTAGAACAATTGTTACGAACCTCTAATTTTTACTATACAATACAAGATGGACTTACTAATTTGTCTGAAATATTTATAAAGAAAGAACCTCTATTGTGTCAAAGAGGTTCTTCAAAGATTCCTTTAGAACTTTCATTTTTACATAACTACATCCATCGTTAGGACTTGTCCGTCTTTTACAACTTGCTCACCTGCTATATAGACATCTTTAACATCATTTCCCTTGACAGCATAGATGAGATGGGAAAGCATCTTTTCTTCTGGATACAAGTGTACTTTACCTTTTGGCTGAATGATTAAAAAATCTGCTTGTTTGCCAACTTCTAGACTGCCGATTTGATCATCCATGCCGAGCGCTTTGGCACCTTCAATTGTCATTGTTTTCAAAGCCTGCTCAATGGTAAATTGAGTGGCGTCACCTGTGCGCATTTTTTGTAAAAGAGCAGCAGTACGACTTTCTTCAAACATATCCAAATTATTATTGGAAGCGACCGAGTCCGTTGCAAGTCCGACTGTCACGCCAGCTTGAATCAAGTCTGTTACGGGAGCAATGCCAGATGCTAATTTGAGATTGCTGATGGGATTGTGGGCGATATGAATCTTAGAGGCTGTTAGTTCTGCAATTTCTCGCTCATTTAATTCCACACCGTGGGCAAAAATCCCCTCATGCTCCAGATAGCCTAATTCTTTCAAGAAAACAAGTGGACGTTTTCCATAACGCTCTAAAATCATGCCATTTTCTGCTTGTGTTTCTGCCACGTGGATATGCAATTTCAGCTGTAATTCACGCGCCAGCTCCAAGCTTCCCTTTAGCAAATCCTTACTGCAACTATATGGCGCATGTGGTGCTACCATTACTTTAAAGCGGTCATCGTTGTAGGACAGAATTTCCTCAATAATAGTCCGAGTACGCGCTAAGGTTTCTTCCGTCGTCTCCATATCGGAGCTAAACAAAGTCGGTGAAAAATAACAACGCATTTTAGAGCGTTCCACCACTTCATGAATCTGCCCAATTTCAACACCGTTGGGATTGTACATATCATTAAAAGTCGTCGTCCCAGTCTGAAGCATTTCTGTAAGTGCCAGCTTGACAGCTCTTGTTGTGACCTCTGGTGTAAACTCGCTTTCTGCCGGCCAGATATAATCTTCTAGCCATTCATGGAGATTGCTGTCATCTCGAATGCCACGAAGTGTGGTCATAGCAGAGTGGGTATGGCAATTGACTAGACCCGGCATAAGCCAAGCTCCCTCACAATCTACTGTCTCATCTGCCCGCGCTTCCCAAGTGGCGTCCTCATTCCCACAATAAACAATCTTGTCCTCGTTTACCACTAGCAGCCCATTTCGATAGACATGAAAATCTGCGTCACATGTCACCAAATTCACCTGTTTAAATGCTTTCATCGCTTCTCCTTTAAATAAGAGTCACAAGGCATTCAATTACTGCGCATTCGTCAGCGTAGCAATCGCAAAAACAAAAGTCGTGTGGGACAATCATTTCACATTACCCTATGCTCTATTTGTATCTGACAACATAACTAAGGACAAAGCCACGCTTATTTACGGTAAGACAGTAGAAACTCTCCAACCCTATTATGGAGATTATATGTTTTCATTGAATTTTTTAGTTATTGTAGCAAAATCCGCACCAAATAGCAAGCTTTTAAAAATAGGAAAAACATTGAAATTTACTCCGCAAATCCTATCTGCAATACTTTGAGCAATCAATCACTACAACGTTTGTTTCGTACATAATCAGTTTTCAAACTAGCGATTATTATCCAGCTCCGCGCTTACAAATAATTACGAAGCAGCCAGGACTGTCTAGCTCTGTTCCCTGTTTATTCTACCGACCTTACTTCATATATAAAAGCAAGTAGCCATATCCTGCAGCTTCCATGTCTTCTTTTTTAATAAAGCGCAATGCCGCGGAATTGATACAGTAGCGAAGTCCACCTTGATCCTGTGGACCATCTGTGAAAACGTGGCCTAAGTGTGCATTTCCAGAGCGAGAACGTACCTCAATTCGCTCCATACCATGACTTTTATCTTGATAATACTTAATCACATCTTTGGCAATTGGTCTTGTAAAACTCGGCCAACCACAACCCGAATCAAACTTATCACTGGCAAAGAAAAGCGGTTCTCCCGTTGTCACATCCACATAAATGCCTTCTTCAAACGTTGCAAAATATTCGTTATGAAATGGTCGTTCGGTTGCGGCATGTTGAGTGACTTGATAGGATTCTTCAGACAAGTCTGCCTTTAAAACAGCTTCGCTCGGTTTCTCATACTGTCTCGGATCAACTAAGGGCTGATAAGCATCATTGACATTGATATGACAGTAACCGCCAGGATTTTTCTTGAGGTAATCTTGATGATAGTCCTCTGCCAATACATAATGGCGCAGCGGTTCTACTTCCACCGCAATCTTCTGACCGAATTGCCGCTCTTGCTCTTTTACGACTTCGTTAATGACTGATACATCAATATCTTTTGTATAATAAATCCCTGTGCGGTACTGACGTCCGACATCATTTCCTTGCTTATTGATGGACAGCGGATCAATCACCCGAAAATAATAGAGCAGAATTTCTCGCAAGCTAACCAGATTTTCATCATAAGTCACCTGAACGGTTTCAGCATGGTCGGTCTGATGAATCAACTGGTAATTGGTAGATTCCACCTGCCCATTGGCATAGCCGACAGTCGTATCAGTCACACCTGTAATACGGGAAAAATATTCTTCCAAACCCCAAAAGCAGCCACCTGCTAGATAAATTTCAGCCATAAAAACACCTCATTTCTTTGTTCTTATTTTCTCACAAATTCCTAAAATGTTATAAGGATTTGATTAGAACTTTCTTGAGAATGATATGGCAATGAACTGTTAAATACCACTCTGGTTTAATCCAGATAGTGCAACTTCCCACGGAAATCTTCTATGCTTTCATAGCCTTTTTCTAACATGATTGCTTTCAGCTCCTCAGTAATACGCTCAAAAACTCCTACACCTTCTTTATGCAGCGTTGTTCCGACTTGCACCATACTGGCTCCGCAAAGAATGTGCTCAAAAGCGTCCCGCCCTGTCAATACACCGCCGGTACCGATGATTTGGATTTCCGGTTTCAAACGTTGGTAAAAAGCATGAACATTGGCAAGTGCAGTTGGTTTAATGTACTCACCACCAATTCCGCCAAAGCCTTTTTTCGGACGAATGACAACTATTTCATCGTTAATATACAGCCCGTTACCAATTGAATTAACACAGTTGACAAAAGAAAGAGGAAATTTGTTAAAAATAGCTGCCGCTTGATCAAAATGTGCCATATCAAAATATGGTGGCAATTTAATGCCTAGTGGCTTGGTGAAATAGTCAAACACTTCACTCAAGATCTTTTCCGTCGTCTCAAAATCATAAGCGATTTGTGGTTTACCGGGAACATTGGGACAAGATAGATTGAGCTCGGTCAAGCCTTTAAAGTCACTAGCTTGCACTTTTTTCAAAAGAGCATGGGTTTCTTCTAGCGACAGACCTACCAGCGACAAAAAGAAGGTTCGGTTTGGTTCTGTCTGTTGTAATTCTAACAAGTAATCCAAATAATAGTCCAGTCCATGATTGGGTAGCCCCATTGAATTGATCGAGCCAAGCGGCACATCTTGGTAGCGAGGTTCGGGATTTCCTGCTCGCGCTTGCAAAGTAGCTGTTTTGGTGACAAAGGTTCCCGCAGCTGAGTCTTTAACTTCTTCTAATTCTTCAATCGTCATGCAGACCACTCCAGCCGCATTCATCAGGCAGTTGTCAAAAGAAAAACCAGCAATTTGTGTTTGAGTTGATACCATGAAATACTCCTTTAGTTTTTTCTATTGTACCATTAAAAGCAGAAATCTGACTCTTTTAACGGAATTGAAGGAAAAATTGTTCGGGATAAGCAAATGAATTTTTGCTGAGCAGGATTTTGTTGTAAATTTTATGTCGGAATTTTCAGAAAATTCAACTTTTTTCTTTACAGCACAAAAATTTTCTGCTATAATGACACACGTAACAAAATATAACATACACTGAACTCGGACGAAAGTCTAGCATGTTCAGCGTAATTGAACTCGACCTAAAAACTTCAGAAAAAAGATAAATATTCCTTGAAGCATCGCTTCTTCGTCATATTTCCTATTTTTCTTTTGTTTTTCACGGTCTTAGTATCTTATTTAAGGAGAAGTCTATGACAACTGCTAAAGAATATATCCAAAACACTTTTGAATTGGTGAAAGCTCGCAATGCTCACGAAGCAGAATTTCTGCAAGCGGTGGAAGAATTTTTAAACACGCTTGAACCCGTTTTTGAAAAACATCCTGAATACATTGAAGAAAACATTCTGGCACGCATTACCGAGCCAGAACGTGTGATTAGTTTCCGTGTTCCTTGGGTTGATTGCGACGGCAAAGTTCAAGTCAATCGCGGTTACCGTGTGCAATTTAATTCCGCAGTTGGACCATATAAGGGCGGTCTTCGTTTCCACCCAACGGTTAATCAAGGGATTTTGAAATTCCTCGGATTTGAACAAATCTTCAAAAACGTCTTGACTGGACTTCCTATCGGTGGAGGTAAAGGTGGATCAGACTTCGATCCTAAAGGTAAAACAGATGCTGAAGTGATGCGCTTCTGCCAAAGCTTCATGACTGAATTGCAAAAATACATCGGACCATCTCTTGACGTACCTGCTGGTGATATCGGTGTTGGTGGACGTGAGATTGGTTACCTTTACGGTCAATACAAACGCCTTAACCAATTTGATGCTGGTGTCTTGACTGGTAAACCTCTTGGATTTGGTGGTAGCT
>ERZ773050.401-NODE-401-length-25242-cov-3.309445_pt1 | contig 25242 bp, 25 predicted proteins | sample MGYA00580632_ERZ773050 | MGnify/ENA primary metagenome ERZ773050 (study PRJEB29015, sample SAMEA2738123) | human oral metagenome | biome: human oral; feature: human-associated habitat; material: saliva | place: China | collected 2166 ... | reverse complement strand
ACTAGAAAAACGATCCCCCTTAGTCATAGCAACAAAAGGGAAACTTTTTAGTGTAATTTTATGTACCTATATAGGTATTCCTGCATCATATATCTTTAACTTCTCTCCGGTCAACAATCCCATGGATTTTACATAACTTGCTTTAAGCCTATAATACCTGTTATGCCCCATTTCTATCTCATCCCCACATTCAAAACAAACCTTAAAATCTCCGATTCTGTTTACCCATCCGAAATTTACAAACAAACTGCTGCCGCATGCATGTAAATATCCTTCAAAGACCCTCTTGCATTCTTTGCTTTCCATGCACAGGACAAATTCTCTATCGATACAGCGAATTTTCACCCTCCTCCCCTTGGAAATTACGTAACAAATGTCCATAACGTTTATCTTATGAACCACCCCACGTGTCTTAATAAGAATGTTGGCTTCCTTAGTCATTCTAAAATCCTCCTTTTCTCAAAAAATGACCGTTCTGAAATTATAGGTTCTTTAAAGTAATAATGTTATATATCGGCAAAATTCGACAATGATCGACATGTTGTTCTCCGTTTGCTTTAGTTTTTAATCGTTTACTTAATAGCAACTTGTATTTTTATCAATTTCTGTTACCATGGGTTATATACTCTCTCTATTACAAAAGGATGATGACTATGGCATTTGATGGAATTTTTACAAGATGCATTACAGATGAATTAAACACAATGTTTGTCGGTGCAAAAATAAATAAGATCGTAAGTCCCACCTACGACGAGATAATTTTTTCCATGCATAAAAACAAGAGGAAAATAAACCTTTTCATCTCCTGCAACAATGAATCTGCAAGGATTCACGCAACAGACGACATCCCCGAAAACAGTAAAAAGCCCTTCGCCTTTTGCACCGTATTGAGAAAGCATGCCCAAGGTGCCAACATAGTCAAGATTAAACAAAGAGGCTTTGAGCGCATCGTGGAAATACATCTTGAAGCAAAGGATCAAATGGGCTTTGTAACTCAAAAAATATTGATAGTGGAAATCATGGGCAAACACAGCAATATCGTTTTAACAGAACCTCGCAATGACAAACTGTACACGGTGGATAGTGTGAAACACATTGAACCCCAGAAATTCTCCTGTAGAGAGGTATTGCAAGGGATTCCTTACTCCTATCCTCCTCTGCAAAACAAGATTCCTCTTCCAACATTTTCAAGTCGTAACGGGATAGCATTGATAAAAGCGCTGCTCAAAGAGGATTCCGCCTTTCTATCTTCATTCAGCACGTCACTTCAAGACAAAGAGATTGATTCTGCAAATTTATTGAAGCACGAAGACATAGAGGACAATTTTTCAAAAACAAATAAAATTTCATTTTCGGATAGATTCTTTTTGAATAATATAGGCGGAATATCTCCTACGGTCTCAAAATGGCTTGCAACTTTTAAGACCGAATTTACATTTGCATCCGCCTTGCTGAATGTATCCGCAGCCCTCGCCTCGCATTCATATGCCGGGGTCCTTGATACTCCTAAGATCTATTTTGCCGCAAATACACGTGAAAAGCCCTTGGATTTTCACATCATAAACTTCACAGGCGCAGCCGAAGATGTAGGCTCTTCTAATGAGATACCGTCGTCAAACGAAACACCCGGAATTAGCCTGCAATCAAAAGATTATCCAAGCATTTCGTCCTGCGTAGAGGACTTTTATGTGCTCAGAGGCAATGCGGGAGAGAATAAACGCCTAAAGACTGAACTTTCCAAATTATGTAGCTCCAAAATATCCAAACTCTCCGCTAAAATGAATGTCTTGCAGGGTGAGCTTGATGAGGCTTTGCAAAGTGAAAAATACAAGTTATACGCAGACGTACTAAGTTCGCACCTTCATGAATTAAAACCGGGGCAAAGAAACGTAAAGCTTCTCGATTACAGCAACGGAGAAGAGATAACCATAACTCTAGATACAACTTTGTCCCCGGCACAAAATATGCAAAAATACTATTCTCTATACGCAAAGTCCAAGACTGCAGCTATAGAAAAGCAAAAGCAAATAAACTTAGCTAAAATGCAAGTAGAGTTTTTAGAAAACACCCTTTCGTTCATATCGCTTGCCGAATCTCTTGCAGAGCTTGAAAGGCTAAAAGAAGATCTGATCGCCGCAAATTATTACAAGGCCAAACAAATCGGGGCTAAGAAGAAACGCCCTCAAAAAAGCTCCATTTCTCCCGCTACCTTCGTAGATGAAAATGGAAATAAGCTTTTTGTGGGACGAAACAGTAAGGAAAATGAATATATAGTTTCAAAGGTCGGAGAAAAAAACGATATCTGGTTTCATTCAAAGGACATTCCCGGAAGTCACGTTCTTCTTAAATGTTCTTCTCCTTCCGATGATCTGATTACCTCCGTTGCATCAATTGCAGCATATTACAGCAAGGCAAGAGAGTCTGAAAATGTGCCTGTAGACTATCTTAAGAAAAAATACCTGAAAAAGCCGAATGGTGCGCCTCCCGGCTTTGTAATATTTACTCACAACAAAACGATCTACTCGTCTCCAAATCCGCCGAACGAATTCGGGTTTGAAAAAATCTAATCTCCTATAGCGGAGTAAAACAAATATTGCTGCGCTATTCCCGCATAGGGTGAAAATTTTACTTCTACAAATTTTTGAACTTTATCCTTATCTTTCTTGCTCTCAACCTTCATTGCATATTTTTCTTCCATAATTTTTTTAATCCACGTGTCTATAGGAAATCTGTTCTTACATGGCGTAGCGAACAGCATTATGCAATCCGCAACCTTCGCTCCAACTCCCGGGAACTTCATTAGTTCGTTAAATAAATTCTCTTCTTCTTGCTTTTCATATTCCTTTGCCAACTTCTCAATACACCTTTGTATGCGATCTTTCTCCTTTATATAGTGCTCTACCGATTTTACAATGTACCCTGCCCTATATCCTAATTTCAACGCTTTTAAATCCTTTTCTTTTGCACCCGCAAGCTCTTCTGCTGTCGGGAATGCATATATGCCGCTTCCCGCCTCCACTTCGCTTCCATAAGCAGCACATATGCTTTCAATATTCTTCCTTATCCGTGAAATGTTGTTGTTTTGCGAAATAATAAATGTTATGAGCGTTTCAAAAAAATCCTGCCTTAATATCCGTATGCCCTCACCCTTTAAAATCGCTTTCTTCATAACCTCATCTTTCGCTTTAAATTTTTCTTTTATCCGCTCATATGAACTCTCTAAATCGAAGAACCGATATAGCTCTTCTTCATCTATGCTCTCACCTAAAATTCTTTTAACTTTCATTATATTTCCTTGCTCCTGCAAGGACACATTGATAAAACTCCTTCTAAATACACCCGAGTATGACCCGTCCTCTTCACAAACGAATCTAAAACATTGCCCGCAATCAAAGATATGCTTTAAAACAACCTTATCCCTTAGTCTAAATTCAACTACATCGCTCATACTACTTCCCTTCCATTTCTCTTGCCTTCTAATTTACCACAAACTACACATTTAAGCACGCAGGGGCCCGTCAAGTAACTCGTATACCGATCTTGACGGGCTTTATTTGACTTTCCGTGTCATAATGAATATAATGATATCCGAAGGTAGTATTTCGGATGAAAACTATACTTCGTACTGTATAACCACAAAACAATATGAAAGAGCTTATATTGATGACAAATAAGACTCCAACAATAGTCACGATTCGATACCCGTTTCTTCATATTTTTGTGTGGAGAAACGGTTTTTTTATTATTGGTTTTAACTTGATTTAAGTTTTTGCGAGGAGGAAAAATAATGACTTTAGAAATGCTGCACGGGAAGATACACCGGGCTACCGTAACTCAAGCGGATCTAAATTATGTGGGCAGTATAACCGTAGACAAAGATCTACTGGAAGCATCCGGAATTTGCGAATACCAAAAGGTCCAAATTGTAGACATTGATAACGGTAACAGGTTCGAGACCTATACCATAGCGGGTGAGCCGGGCAGCGGATTGATTTGCCTGAACGGAGCAGCCGCCAGATGCGTATCGGTAGGAGATAAGATCATCATTATGAGTTACTGTGCATGCGAAGAAAAAGAGGCACAAAACCATAAGGCTAAGGTGGTCTTTGTAGATGAAAATAATAAACCTATGCGCATAACCAATTATGAAAAACACGGCAGACTCGAAGATATGTAGCATTGATGGGAGGTGAATATGAAAACAGTATCGAAAATAGCTGAAATCAGAGAAATTGTATCGCAGTGGAAAAGCCAAAACAAATCTGTAGGACTGGTACCTACCATGGGCTTTTTACATGACGGTCACGGGAGCTTAATAAAAAAAGCTGTAGAGGAAAACGATGTTGTGATCGTTTCCAACTTTGTAAACCCTACACAGTTTAGTGCTAACGAGGATTTAGACAGCTACCCGAGAAATCTCGAAGCCGATTATGAATTGTGTAAAAACTTAGGTGCCGACCTTATGTTTACTCCTGCCCCGGAGGAAATGTATGATAATCCGCTTACATTTGTAGATATAGGGCTTCTTTCAGACGAGCTTTGCGGAAAAAGCAGGCCTACACATTTTAGGGGCGTTTGTACCGTAGTGACGAAACTGTTCAACATCACAAAGGCCGACAAAGCTTACTTCGGAGAAAAGGATGCACAGCAACTCATTATAATAAAGAAGATGGCAAAGGACTTAAATATCGACATAAAAGTTGTAGGTTGCCCTATAGTTAGAGAAAAAGACGGTCTTGCCATGTCATCAAGAAATGCATATTTGAATCCACAAGAAAGAGAGGCGGCAACCTGCCTGTCAAAAGCCATAGCCCTTGGAAAATCAACGATAGAAAAAGGACTATCCGCCCAAGAGCTTAAGAACTGCATGAAAAAAATTATAGCCGCTGAGCCTCTGGCAAAGGTTGATTATTTAGAGATTGTGGATCTAAATACTTTGCAGCCTGTAGAGTATATAGAACATTCCGTTCTTGTAGCTATGGCAGTATTTTTCGGCAAAACAAGGCTTATTGATAATTTCATATATGAGATGTAATATCGGTAATTTATAGTAGTTTTCGTTGTTTTAGAATAGATAGGAATAAGTGAAATATGAGTACTTTAAATAAAATCAGTAACGTTATAACCAAATATATCTGGATACTTATAATATTGTTTTCTCTGGTTGCGTTTTTTAATCCGGAATATTTTAAATGGATTTTAAAGCATACAGCACTACTGCTGGGAATAGCTATGTTCGGCATGGGAACGACCATCAAAACTTCAGATTTCAAAAAAATATTTACAAGGCCCAAGGAAATGTTGCTGGGATGCCTGGCTCAATACACCATAATGCCTGTGCTCGCTTGGGTGCTTGCTGTAATATTTAAACTGGATCCTGACTTGGCACTCGGCGTAATACTCGTGGGCTGTTGCCCCGGAGGTACAGCCAGCAATGTTATAACACATATTGCAAATGGAGACGTACCACTATCTGTAGGAATGACTATCACTTCCACTTTGCTTGCTCCCCTATTCACCCCTGCGTTGGTGTACCTTCTTGCAGGAACATGGGTTAAGGTGTCCTTTTTAGCTATGATTAAAACGGTAGTTACAATAATTTTAATTCCTGTGCTTTTGGGAATAGCAGCAAATCACCTCGGTGGGAAGGCCATGAAAAAGGCGGCCTCCGTATTACCTATGATTTCTTCCGTGGCAATTGTAGTTTTGATTGCCGGAATAGTAGCGGCAAATTCCGAAAAAATATTAACCAGCGGTCTCTTGGTACTTGTTGTTGTTGCACTCCACAATTTATTAGGCTTGATTTTAGGGCTTACCATATCAAAGCTTTTCAAGCTGAACTACGACAAGTCTACCGCTATAGCTATCGAAGTAGCTATGCAAAACAGCGGTCTTGCTATTTCCCTGGCAGCCATAAATTTTGCGGCAAGCCCTCTGGCGACCCTTCCCGGAGCAATATTCAGCGTGTGGCATAATATGTCAGGATCAGCATTTGCAGGAATAAGACGCATTAGAAAACATTAAATTTTGATAAGTTTCGGAGGTTAACATGAATGATTTTTTATACAGCATACCGGCGGAAGTAATATTTGGAGAACTAAAAGAAAAGACCTTAATCAAATATCTGAATAAGTACAAAGCAAGCAAAGTTTTGTTGATTTACGGCAAAAACAGCATAAAGAAAAACGGACTTTACGAGCTTATAACATCTGCTCTCAAATCTTCTGAAATAGACTTTTATGAACTCGCAGGTGTAAACCCAAACCCCGATATCACGGATGTTGCAAGGGGATGCGAACTTGTAACCTCACATAAAATTGATTTGTTGCTCGCCGTCGGAGGTGGTAGCACAATAGATTGCGCCAAAGCCATAGCTTGCAGCGCCGGCAGCGACACAGATCCTTGGGAAACGTTGATGTCAAGACCTCGTCTTAAAACAGCCATCCCCATAGGTGTAGTTTTAACAACGGCAGCAACCGGCTCTGAAATGAATGCGAACTATGTGATTTCAAACAGAAAAACACAGGAGAAGGTTGCCTTCAACCAACCTGTTTTAAAGCCATCTTTTGTTTTTGCGGATCCTAAATACACCTTTGGCATTTCAAAATATCAAACTGCGAGCGGTGCCAGCGACATACTGGCGCACCTCCTCGAACAATATTTCGACAGCCATAACGACGACGGCGTTACCGACAGAATGATCGAAGGTGTGATGCAATCCGTGCTTCACTATACACCTGTCGCTTTAAACGAACCTACGAATTATGAAGCAAGATCTAATTTAATGTGGGCCAGCAGCTTGGCTTTATCAACGCTCTTTTTCTGCGGCAAAAAAACCGGAGGAGACTGGGGGTCACATACCATAGAACATCAGATAAGCGCTATTTACGATATTGCACACGGAGCCGGTCTTGCAATTGTATTCCCGAATACCCTTAAATACTTTTTGCAAAAAGACCTCCAAGAAAATTTAAGCCTCATAAAGTTTCACAACCTGGCTGTAAATGTTTTTCACCTAAACCCTGCTGATTTTAAAAACGAGGAATCCCTTGCAAATGAATGCATAAATCTCTTCACTGAATTCTTTAACTCCATTAACATGCCAACCACCCTAAGGGAAGTAAACATAACAGATGAACACTTCGGCGAAATGGCAAGAAAATCTCAGCTATACAAAAGCATAGGTAAATACCATCTTCTTGACGGCGAAGCTGTACTTAAAATATTGAATATGTCCTTATAGACGGCTCTTCACAAAAAGGCTACAGCATTTTCATGAAATACTGAACCAAGATCGATACGCTTGCTACTGCTATCCAACAACAAAGCCCCAGCACAATCGGTTTTTTGCCTTTTTTTACGAGCTCTATAACATCCGTATTGAGCCCTATGGCCGACATTGCCATAACTATTATAAATTTACCGCTTCGTCCGAGATACCCGTACGCCTTTGCGCCCGGCATAAAGAAAGTACATATACATGCCGCCAACAAAAATCCGATAACAAACCATGGAAAAATTTTACTTATTTTTACCTTGGATACCTCGCATTCACCGGACTGTGATTCAGCTTTCGCCTTCATCTCTCTGCCCGTAATGGCTGCCAGTATAAACGAAACAGGTATTATCATCAATGTTCTTGTAAGCTTTACTATAGTTGCAAATTTAAGCGCAACATCATTCCCTACCATTTGGCTCCACGCTGAACCTGTAGCAACTACCGAAGAAGTATCGTTTACGGCGGTACCTGCCCACATTCCAAAACCCACATCACTTAGATGCATGATTTTCCCAAGCGCAGGGAAGATAAACACAGCTGCTATGTTGAATAAAAATATAACCGATATGGACTTTGCCACCTCTTCATCTTTTGCCCTTATTATAGGTGCCGCTGCAGCTATTGCGGATCCTCCGCAGATGGAGGTGCCCGCTCCGACGAGTATCGCAGAATTCTTATCGATTTTTAATGCTTTGCTTGCTATATATGCCACACCAAATGCGGTTCCAAGTGTAAATATCATCACCAGCAGGGACTTGCTCCCCACTCTCAACACACTCATAAGATTCATTTCAAAGCCCAGTAGAATTATGGAAAATTGTAATAATTTCTTGGCGGTAAGCACTATTCCTTCTCTGAAACTTGACACATCTACCAGCTTAGCGGTGACCATGCCTATGAGTATTCCAAATACAGGGCCGCCCACAACAGGGAACTTCATGCCCAAAAGCCATGCTGCTACAGCGATTATAAAACAAATGACTATTCCTGTGAGTTTTTTCATGCTACCTCCTTTCATAACCGTAACCACGGCTCACACTAAATCCAAGCCCCTATATCTGCGTAGGCGACTTGTAGATAAAATTTGTGAATTAGCAGACACATATTTATATTTGATTTAATAAATTCACCATTTCTATCGCTGAATTCGCAGCCTCACTGCCTTTATTGCCCGCCTTTGTTCCGGCTCTTTCTATAGCCTGTTCTATATTGTCCACCGTAAGCACTCCAAAAATAACGGGTACTTCGCTGAGTAATCCCACCTGAGCTATTCCCTTGGATACCTCGGCGCTGACATAATCAAAATGCGGTGTATTTCCCTTAATTACGGCTCCAAGACAGATTACCGCATCATATTTCTCAGATGTTGCAAGCTTCTTTGCAACTAAAGGTATTTCATATGCTCCGGGAACCCATGCAACTTCAATATCATCTTCGTCTACTCCATGTCTTATCAATGCATCCTCTGCTCCTGATAAAAGCTTGCTTCCGATAAATTCATTAAACCTTGCTAAAACTATGCCGATCTTCATTCCTTTTCCTATTAATTTCCCTTGAATATCCTTCATCTTTCCCTCCTTTATAACTTAAAATTTAATGCTCATAAATTTTCTATACCTTGTTCAAAATATGCCCCATTTTTTCTTTTTTGGTTTGCATATACTTTTTACAGCTGTCCTTATGATCCACTTCTATTGGAATTCTGGAATGCACTGTAATTCCGTAGCTTTCCAGTCCTTCTATCTTTTCCGGATTGTTTGTCATTATATCAAGATCATGGGCTCCTAAATCTTTGAGGATCTGCGCCCCTACGGAATAATCTCTTAGATCCGCATCAAATCCTAATGCTATGTTTGCCTCAACGGTATCCATTCCCGCATCTTGCAACTCATAAGCCCTTAATTTATTGATAAGCCCTATGCCTCTTCCTTCCTGCCGTAAGTAAACGAGTATACCTCTGCCTTCCTTTGCAATTTCCTTCATCGCCGCATCGTATTGATCTCCGCAATCACATCTTGCGCTTCCCAGAGCATCCCCCGTCAAACATTCTGAATGTACTCTCACAAGTACCGGCTTTCCGTCGTCTACACTTCCCTTCACCATGGCTATGTGGTGCTCTCCGTTTATCTTGTTAACGTATCCGTAAATCTTAAATTGCCCGTATCTAGTCGGAAAGTCGGCTGCACATACCCTCTCCATGAAGATATCGTTCTTCTTTCTATATTCTATCAAATCCTTTATTGTTATAAAAGTAAGCTTATGCTTTTTAGCCATTTCTAATAACTCGGTTTTTCGCATCATATGCCCGTCATCTTTCATGATTTCGCAACATATCCCACATTCCTTAAGCCCTGCCAACCTACAAAGATCCACTGTCGCTTCCGTATGCCCTCTTCTTTCAAATACGCCCTTAGCTTTTGCCTTTAGAGGGAACATATGCCCCGGTCTTCTGAATTCACTTGGTTGCGCATCATCTCTAGTACATTCCACCGCCGTCTTCGCTCTTTCATGTGCTGATATCCCCGTTGTCGTATCGACATGGTCTATTGAAACGGTAAAGGCCGTTTCATGATTGTCGGTATTTTTATCTACCATCTGTGAAAGGCCCAATTTATCAATAACCTTTTCGCCCATTGGCATGCATATCAATCCTTTTCCATAGGTAGCCATAAAATTAATTATTTCAGGTGTAATCTTCTCCGCTGCACATATCAAATCTCCTTCATTTTCCCTATCGGGATCGTCTGTGCATATTATCATTTTGCCCTCTCTGATATCTTGGATAGCTTGTTCTATGCTTCCAAATTCGTTGTCCTTCATCTTTCCTCCTAAAATCCGTTCTCTATCAAAAATTCTTCCGTTATATTTATTTCCTTTTTTTCGCTTTTCTCACTTAAAATGTTGTTTATGTACTTAGCTATCATGTCCACTTCAATATTTACCACATCACCTGCTTTTTTACCAACCAATGTGGTTTCTTCTCCCGTATGTGGAATAACGCACACCTGAAATTCATTCTCGCCCACGTTCGCGACCGTTAAGCTTACGCCATCTATCGCAACGGATCCTTTGAGAACGATATTACCCATCAGTTCCGGATTGATCACAATAGTTATCCATGTGCCGTTTTTTTCTCCGGATATTGAGCGTATCCTTCCCGTACCGTCTATATGTCCGCTTACGATATGACCTCCAAACCTTTTACCCGCTTGCATGGCTCGTTCCAGATTAACTTCATCCCCTATTCTTAACTTTCCTAAAGTTGTCATTCTCAACGTTTCTGCCAATACATCCACTTCAAAATGACCCTTTGTAAAAGCTGTAACGGTAAGACAAGTTCCGTTCACCGCAATGCTGTCTCCGATCTCCACATCGTTTAAAATGTCACCTGCCACTATGCTGAAACTTCCCGCTTCTCCTTGAGGCGTATTCAATATTTTTCCCTTTTCTTCTATGAGTCCGGTAAACATACTCCCTCCCGTTATGCATTGTTTCGTTTAACATTACCTGATAAAACAACATCTTCGTTTATCTTCTCTACTTTCATACCTTCTATGCGAATTGCATCGGAAACATCATCTATATCAAGTTCACCTTCTAAAAATGACTTTCCGCTTCCAAATATCATGGGCGCCATATACAATCGAATTTCATCTACCAGTTGCTCTTTGAACATGCTCGCTGCGAGCGTTGCTCCGCCTTCTAATAATACTCTGTCTATCTCAAGCTTAGCGAGCTCTGCCATGAATTTTCTAAGATCCACCTTATTCTTTCCTGCTTTAATTATTTTTACTCCTTTGTTTGTAAGCTCTTCAATTTTTTCACGTGAAACATTTTCGCAGCATCCCACTATACAGTCTTCTCCCACTACCTTAGCTTCCAAAGGCAATCTAAGCTTGCTGTCGACAATTATTTTTACAGGATCATAAGCGCCTTCAAACCTCGCAGTAAGCCTCGGATCATCCGCCAAAACCGTACCTATCCCTACCATTATTGCAGAACACCTACTTCTAAGCAGATGCGCATCTTTTCTTGATTCTTCGGAAGTGATCCACTTGCTTTTTCCGGTGCCGGTTGCAATCTTACCGTCCAAAGTGATTCCCGATTTAAATATTACATACGGCATTTTTTCCGTCACGTACTTTAAAAAAACTTCATTCAGCTGCCTGCATCTTTCTTCTAATATCCCTACTTCGCACTTTATCAATGCGCCTTCCAACTTCTCTATACCTCCTCCGTTTACGAGAGGATTGGGATCCCTCATGCCTATAAACACTCGCCCTATCTTTTCTTTTATGAGTAGGTCTGAACAGGCAGGTGTTCTTCCCTTATGCGAACACGGTTCCAAAGTCACATACATATCTGCACCTTCGATGTCGTAGTCTTTACTATGCGCATCCTGTACCGCTTCAACTTCGGCGTGGGCGCTTCCTGCTTTTTTATGGAAACCCTTCCCTATGATCTCCCCGTTCTTAACTATAACAGCGCCTACCATGGGATTTGGGGAAGTAGTTCCAAGTCCCTTCTCGGCAAGCTCTAAGGCCATGCTCATATATCTTTCTTTATCTTTGATTGTACGATCGGTCATTACTTATTTCTTTCTTGCAATAAAAAAATCGGAATAACTCCGATTTTTTAAAATAATAGCACACAATGTTCCATTACTTCTCACATCCAGACTATACTGTCGGCATTGGAATTTCACCAATTCGTGTATTTCTACTTGCGGGCTTTACCGCCGGTATGGATTTTCACCACTCCTCGAAGTTATACTGCTATTATACACACAGTTTTCTGTTTTTTCAATATAACCCTGCCAGTGTTTAGCCTTTTCATCACTAAAACCACAATTTTTTGGCTAAATTGTACTCTTAATAATTCATATTCTTACAATTAAACTTTCGGGGTGCTGTCATGATCTGCTTCATTATTTTGAGCAACCTGATTTTCACTCTTAACTTCCGCATCGCCCGCCTTAACATCTGTGCCATTTGAAACGGCTGGCGCCAATTTAGCCTTTATCTTATCAAGGTTCGTCAATTCCTCCTTATCCAGTTGTTCCTTGTATTCACCGTCTTTGTCCGCCCTTCCGGTCAAAATGTCGTGTGCTACCGCTTGCGCCACCGCATTATACGCACTCACAGGTATGCTGAGCAATACAGAGATAATCACTGCTATTAAAATAACTATAGCGCTCGCTACAATCTTTCCAATAATATATCCGGTGTCATAATAATAAAAATCGTCATATGTCCAGTTAAGTGCAATCTCGGAAATTATCGCCTTAATCTTTCCAATTGTAAATAAGACGGCTGCAATTACCGGGATGGATGCAACCAACCACCAACCTATAAATGAAAGATCGAGAAAAAACAATTTTTTCTTGTTATCAGCTGTAAGCTCCTTGCTTTTTTCAATACATTCCATGACTCTTAGCTCAGGATGATTTATGAAAACATAGATAGCTTGACTATATCTGTATACCGCCATTATTGCAGGTATGAGCATAATCATACCGATAACCATAGCAAAAACGATTATAACAAAGCTTCCCTTTGCCGCAGAACCTATGACCGCACCTAATAGTATTAATCCGGGTATTATTCCGATCAGACCCCAAAGCAAAGTAAACAGTGATATCAAGCACATAAGCCCCAAAGCTTTAAGAAAATATGCTTTATACGGGAAAAACAAATCGTCTATCGTAGCTTTACTTCCTCTCGCAGTTTTTAGAACCGCAATACACACTCCCACGTCCAAGGGAGCAAGCAACAGCAAAAGAATGCCAAGTATACCCCCTGCCGGTGTAATTGCAAAAAAGTATCCCACTACATTTATCAAAACAATCTGAATGAACACCACGGCTAACAGCGGTTTCCAATATTTTTTAAACTGTACAAATCCCTTCGCTCTAATTTTTGAAACAGGCATGTCGAGCATTACCTTTTCCTTGGTTTCCATGTAATTCTCCTCTCTCCATGTTAAAAACAGCTTCTTAATATATTTCAATTCTATCACAAAGTTTTGCCTAGGTTATCACTGCAATGTTAATTTATGGTAATATTGCTTAAAATGAATAAAAGGAGTGTTGCTATGAAATATAATTCCGATAAGGTAGAAGATGAAATATTACTTGAGGTCGCGAAAAAGATGTGCGTTGCGGCAAGAACAGCACCCAAGGCTTGCGGGCAGGATTCAATTGAAACCCTGATAATAGACGGGGAAGAACAACAAGCCCTCATAAAGGCTATGAAAACCCATAGCAAGGAAAGTAACCAAGCTTTTTTTGAAAGAGATGCAAAAAATTTAGAAAACTGCGCTTGCGTATTTTTAATAAGTGTCTATTCTGCGCCTACTGCCCTTCCTAAATGCGGGATTTGCGGATATGATGACTGCAATGAATCCATAAAAAACAAGTCACACTGTACGTTTAAAATCACTGACCTCGGTATAGCTCTCGGCTCTGCTGTCAGCATTGCGGCAGATAACAGAATAGATAACAGAATCCTATATTCTGCCGGCAAGGTTGCATTAAAGCTCGACTTCTTTTCGAAAGATTGCAAGGTATGCTACGCTGTGGGCCTTTCTGCGAAGGGCAAAAACGTATTTTTTGACAGACAATAGGAGGCAAATATGTTTAGAAAACTTAGGATAGTAATTCTCTTGTTATCAGGACTTAAGAACATAAAACCGTTTATAAAGCCTATCGATGCGGCGAGAGCAAACAATGATGACAAGACTGAGTTTGAATTAATTAAAAAGGTCGTAAATAGATGGGGGAATTTTTTCTTAAAGGCATACAATGTAGATGTTACCATAGAGGGAAAAGAAAATATCCCGAATGAAGGTCCCGTATTATTTTGCGCAAATCATCAAAGCAATGCGGATTCCATCGTTGCGGCAGCCACGTTAAGTAATATTCCCTTCACCTTCATCTCTAAAAAGGAAACTCTTAAAATTCCGTTTTATGGAGTCTGGCTTCAGCGAGTACGCTGTATTTTTTTGGATAGATCAAACACGAAGGATGCTATACGCACACTTAAGGTTGCCGAGGATTTAATTTCAAGAGGTATGTCAATATTGGTATTTCCTGAAGGAACGAGAAGCAAGTCTCCGGAAATGGGAGACTTTAAATATGCCGCGCTATCGTATGGAACCCGTTCAAAAATCCCTGTGGTTCCGGTATCTCTCAGTAACACCTATACGCTGTTTGAAAAACCTTCCAATGAATCACCTGCAAGGGTAAAAATACGTATTCACCCCGCAATAGAAACTGCAGCCCTCTCACGCCCGGAGCTGAAGGCATTACCAAAGCAAGTCGAAGAAACAATAAGATCCGGAATAGAGGAGAAATTATCATGAGTACGGCGGTTGTAAGCGGAGGTTCTCGAGGCATAGGAAGGGCGATATGCCTTGATCTTGCAAAAAACGGATACAACATAGCATTTAATTACATAGAAAACGATATCGCTGCTGAAAAAACAGTTTTTTCCCTTAAAAAAATTTCTCGTTTCATCAATATAAAAAAATATAAATGCGATGTTGCAGACAATGATGCTATCGAATCAATGGTAAGTGATATCAAAGACACAATGGGAAATATTTCGCTGCTCGTCAATAATGCGGGTATCGCAAAGCACCAGCTTTTTCAGGATATATCGCCCGCAGATTGGAAAAGAATTTTAGATGTAAACCTAAACGGCACTTATAACTTAATCCATTCCGTTTTACCTGATATGATTTCAAAAAAAAGTGGCTGTATTATAAATATTGCATCAGTTTGGGGAATTACGGGAGGCGCCATGGAAACTCATTATTCAGCGTCAAAGGGCGCCATAATAGCCCTTACAAAGGCCCTTGCGAAGGAAATCGGGCCCTCAAATATCAGAGTCAATGCCGTAGCTCCGGGACCCATAAAGACAGATATGTTATCTGCCATAAAGGAAGAGGACCTTGTTATGGTTGCCGGCGAAATGCCCCTTCAAAGGTTGGGAACTCCTGAAGAAATAGCTGCCACCGTCTCGTTTCTGGCTTCAGACTCCGCTTCATTTATAACCGGGCAAGTCATAAGTCCTAACGGAGGATTTACCATATAAGAATTTTTAATCGGTCATCTCTTCCCTAAGGCGCATGCCTTCTTCTTCTATATATTCCAATTTATTAATCGCTTTTTCAAGGTATTCATCTGCCTTATCGCCGTCATTTAACCCCGGAAGATTGACCCTTACATTTACGATGGCCGACCTTCCTGCACATTCAAAACATGCTATCGCAACCTCAATGTCACTCTCAACATTGGGGTTACTCTTGTTTATGAGCATATTGGCGAGCTGAATCCCTTCTTCCGCCTTTTCCAATATCCTTAACGGAACACCTACAGCCTTAATAGATGCCTCGCTAATAAGCGTATTTCTTTCGCTCCCCTTCTCCTTGAATGCCTTCATGAGAGCATTAAAGGCATCCATATCATCCTTAATCAAGGCTCTACCCTCTTTCATCAAAGCCTGCACCGATGTTTTTGCATCCAGACAACCACTATGAAAATGCTGATAATTTGCATTTGCAACAGTTATCTCTATAACCATTGATAAGAGCGCCGCTCCCTGCAGCAACGAAAAGGCGGCCACCGCTCCCCCTCCCGGGGTCGCCTTTGAAGAACTTAAATCCCTTACGTATTCGTCGATACTTTTTTTATAAATTCCCATAACATCCTCCTTCTTGTTATTGTTTTCATAGCATCTTTTTTATAGCATTTCATCTAAGTCATCTAATTCCAACTTTACTATGTCATTTTATTACGCTTTTTCTCATCCTGAAGTAATTTCAACCATAGCTATGTTCTATTCGCCATATTCGCCTTATTAAGGCTTATTTTTCAAGCTTCAGGACGATTTAAAAAGGGTGCTTCTTTTGGATTTTGGTTTACATAATTATACAGGGGTTTATTTGCGATGATATCAGCAGTTTTATCCGTTATTAAAAATTAGCTGTTATTTTTTTGTTTACCATTTCACCGCACAAAGGCATTTATAGCGTTTTCTCTTAAGATTGCGCATTTTTTGCCCGTGCACGAGCTAGAAATTGGGTGTTTCCATTGGAATCTGCATAAGTTTACAATAAAGTTTTTATGTTAAATTGCTCGCAGTGCTTCTATCAATCCTTCCAACTCTTCTCTGGAATAATATTCTATCTCTATCTTGCCTTTATTACCGTTTTGGCTTAAATTTACCTTGGTGCCCAGCGCGGAACTCAACTCGCTTTCTATCTGCTTCACGGCTGCATTTTTCGTTGGATGCTTCCCGGGTTTTTTTCTGTCAAAGCTTAATCCCTTTTTAGACAACTTTTCAGCCTCTCTTACGGAAAGCCCTTTGGTTTCAACATGTTTGGCTATTTCCGTTTGTTCCTCTTCCTTTGCCGAAAGGATTGCTCTTGCATGCCCCGCAGAAAGCTTGCCTGCCGATACCATATCAAGTACGGCATCCGGCAATTTCAGCATTCTTAAGACATTCGTAATATATGGTCTGCTTTTAGATACGGCCTTGGCCACTTCATCTTGTGTAAGCTCGTAATCCTCTATCATTGCTCGTATTCCCCTGGCCTCTTCTATGGGGTTTAAATCTTCTCTTTGAACATTCTCTATTATTGCCACAAGCATGTTTTGCTCATCCGTGAGCTCCCGAACTATACAAGGCACCTCTGAAAGGCCTGCTATCCTTGCAGCCCGCCATCGTCTCTCCCCTGCAACCACTTCGTAGTGAGAGCCTTGCTTTCTCACGACTATAGGTTGAATGACGCCGTGCGTCTTTATTGATCTTGCAAGCTCTTCCAGCTTTTCCTTGTTGAATGTCTTTCGTGGCTGTGATTCATTCGGGGCAATTTCATCTATTTCTATAAAGTTGATATCTTCCTTGTTCGCTTCACTTCCCTCTATCTCGGTCGAATCTATGTTGACGTCTTCGAACAGAGCTCCCAAGCCTTTACCTAAGCCTTTTCTTTCAGCCATTTTATTCTCCCTTCTCTACCCTTTTTAAAAATTCTTTGGCAAACTTCTTGTATGCCTTGGCTCCCGCACTCGACGGGTCATAGTGAACAATAGGAATCCCATGACTTGGAGCCTCAGCCAGTCTGACGTTTCTTGGGATTACAGTGTCGTACAGCAATCCTTTAAAGTATTTCCTCACCTCGTTTTGTACCTCGGCAGATAATTTCGTTCTGTTATCGAACATGCTAAGTACTACTCCTTCTATTTTAAGGTCTTCATTGAGGTTCTTTTTGACCAGATCTATTGTGCTCATCAGCTGCGACACGCCTTCCAGGGCGTAAAACTCACACTGTATAGGTATCAATACGCTGTCTACCGCCGTTAACGTGTTTATAGTCAAAAGCCCCAATGACGGCGGACAATCCACCAACACATAGTCGTAATCGTCTTCCACACTTGCCAGTGCGTTTTTCAGTCTTTTTTCCCTCCCGTATTGTGCGGAGAGCTCCAGCTCTGCTCCTGCCAATTCCACGTTGCTGGGTATTATATCCATGTTTTTGATGCCTGTAGGTATAATGACGTCCTTGGCATTCACCTTCTCGTCTGTGAGCAGTTCATAGATCGTGTTGTCCAGTTTGTTCTTTTCGATCCCCAGTCCGCTGGTTGTATTGCCTTGCGGGTCTATATCTATGACTAAAACTCTTTTTTTGTTTGTAGCAAGGCAGGTTGCTAGGTTGATGTTTGTTGTTGTTTTGCCGACTCCGCCCTTTTGGTTGAAAATTGCTATTAATTTACTCATGTTTCACCTCCTCGTCGCATTATACTATTATATAAAGAAAAAGTCCAGATGTTTCACGTGAAACATCCGGACTTTTATAACGGCCTTTTTAAAATAGCAGGCATTCGCCGAGGATACTTAGTAGGTGTTTCCTTCTTCTTTACAAATACAAGGAGAGCTCTTTTGTGAATTCCGTCTAAGGTGTATTCGTGTTGCTCTGTCAGTTCCACGCCCATCGTTTGAATTGCCGTTTTTGACAGCCTCATCTCTTCAGCTACACTTTCCGCATCCTTCATGGCAATGATTTTTCCTTTCAGCTTAACAAGCGGCACGGCAATCTCAAGCAAAACTCTGAGTTCTGCAACCGCTCTGGCCACACACACGTCGGAACTCTCACGTAACCGTTCTTCCTTGCTCGCCTCTTCAGCTCTCTGCGGCAAGAAAGATACATTGTCAATACCAAGGTTGTCGACAATGGCCTCGATTACATTGAGTTTTTTCTTCTTTGAATCCAAGAGGACAACCTCACGGCCGCCACAAGCGACGGCCAACGGCACTCCGGGGAATCCCCCTCCGGTCCCTAAATCCAATATCCTCCTGTCTTCTATACCAAACGCCTTCTCCACTACAAGGCTGTCAACAATATGCTTTACTGCCGCCTCTTCCGGATTTCTTACTGCAGTTAAATTTATCTTTTCGTTTATCTTAAGAAGTTCAAGCAAATAATTTGCCAAGATTTCGGCTTTGCCTTCGTACAGAGCAATCCCTTGTGCCTCAGCTCCTTCTAATATGATTGTCTCTATTTTCTTTCTCATTTCGCTTTTTCTCTCGTCATTCTTTCAAGATAAACGAGCAAAACTCCGATGTCCGCAGGTGACACCCCTGATATTCGTGACGCCGCCCCTACCGAAGCCGGTTTAATCGCTGCAAGCTTTTCCGCCGCTTCCAATCTAAGCCCTTTTATTGACAGGTAGTCCAAATTTGCCGATAGCGCCTTGTCTTCAAGTTGTTTGAACCTGTCCACCTGTTCAAGCTGCTTATTAATATATCCTTCATATTTACAAGATATTTCCACCTGAGTTATCACTCCGTCATCTAAGGCAGGTCTCTCCCCGTCAACCGCTCCGAGCTCCTCATAGCTCAGCTGAGGTCTTTTTAAAAGTTCATACAGGCTCGTCTTTTTGCTTATAGCTCCTGTTCCTTTTTGCTCAAGGATGTCGTTGACTTCTTCAGGCGAAGCCTTGTGTTTTTTAAGCCTTGCGAGCTCATCTTCTATTCCCTGCCTTTTTCTCTTCATTTTTTCAAGTCTTTCATCGCTTGCAAGTCCTATCTCATATCCCCTTTGTGTTAACCTTAGATCCGCATTATCTTGCCTTAGCAGCAATCTGTATTCCGCCCTCGATGTCATCATTCTGTAAGGCTCGTTTGTCCCCTTGGTTACCAGATCATCTATGAGCACACCTATATACGCCTCGTCTCTTCCAAGCACGAACGGAGGCTTATTTCTAAGCTTCAACCCCGCATTTATACCTGCGATCAGCCCCTGCGCACCTGCTTCTTCATATCCTGAGCTCCCGTTTATCTGTCCTGCACAATATAAGTTGCCAACCTCTTTGGTTTCAAGGGTGTGAAACAGTTCAAGAGAATCTATGCAATCGTATTCTATTGCATATGCGGGTCGTGATATTTCTATATTTTCAAGTCCCGGTATAGTCCTGTAAAAAAGCGCCTGGACGTCCTCGGGCAGGCTCGATGACATGCCCTGAATATACATTTCTTCAGTATTTCTGCCTTCAGGCTCTATAAACAGCTGATGCCTTTTCTTATCGGCAAAACGTTTTACCTTATCCTCTATAGATGGACAATATCTGGGCCCTACGCCTTCGATTTTTCCTGAAAACATAGCGGATCTGTTAAAATTATCTCTTATTATTTCGTGTGTTTTTTCATTTGTGTATGTAAGATAACATGGCAACTGATCTATATTTATGTTCTTTGTAAGAAAAGAAAACGGCACAACGGGCTGATCTCCCGCTTCCCTTTTCATAAGACTATAGTCAAAGGTGTTTTTTAAAGCTCTTGCAGGTGTTCCCGTTTTAAACCTTCGAAGCTTCAAGCCCAGTGTTCGTATGCTTTGGGACAGTTCATTACAAGCTGCCATTCCATCGGGACCCGAGCTATATTCGCTGTGCCCTATGAAGATTTTCGACGAGAGGAAGGTTCCTGTCGCCAAAATTACCGCCTTTGCCTCATACCTTGCTCCTGTCTTGGTAATAACCGCTGTTACTCTCTTTTTTCCTTCCGTATAAGCCGCCTCAATCGTAACTATTTCCGCCTGTTTTAATTCCAAATTTTCTTCTTTTTCAAGCACAGACTTCATCCTGGCATGATATTCTTTTTTGTCCGCCTGCGCTCTTAGAGACTGAATTGCGGGTCCTTTTCCCGTGTTTAACATTTTGCTCTGCACCATGGTGGCATCAATATTAACGCCCATCTCACCGCCGAGAGCATCTATTTCCCTTACGAGCTGTCCCTTTCCGGTTCCTCCTATAGAAGGATTACACGCCATCATAGCCACGGCTTCAAGCGTGGATGCAAAGACTACCGTCTTAAGCCCCAACCTCGCCGCCGCAAGCCCCGCTTCACAGCCTGCATGCCCTGCACCTATGACAGCCACATCGAATTTTCCCATTTCATAGATTGCGTTTTCTTTATTTCCCAAGGCAAAACCTTTCAAATACCTTGTTTATAACTTCCTCTGATGCCGTATCTCCCGTTATGTTTCCAAGGTAGGCGTAAGCATTTTTTACATCAACCTCTGCAAAGTCTAAACTCAAACCTTTTTTTAGCGCTTTTTTTGCTTCATTTAGCGACTTTTTAGCCTTTATCGCCTCATACACCATTCTGTCTCTTTTCCCTTCTGTTTTGGCCGCATTTTTTTCTTCTGCGATTTTTCTAAGTTCAGATTTTAGTTCTTCCATTCCACTTTTGTTCCTTATGCTGATATCAATGCTCTTGTCAAACAATCCTTTGTTCTCTTTATTTTTGGCAGATGTTGGGAGATCGCTCTTGCTAAAGCATACTACAAGGCTGTCTGCCCGAAGCCTCTTAATCACATTTTCATCTTCTCCGTCAGGACCTTTGGTGCTGTCGATAAGATATACCACGACATCCGCTTCATTTGCGGCCTTATAGCTCCTATCTATTCCTTCTTTTTCTATAACGTTATCACTTTCTCTTATTCCTGCAGTATCTATTAACGTTATGGGAATCCCGGATAACAGAATTTGCTCCTCTATTACATCTCTTGTTGTCCCTTCAATGTCTGAGATGATCGCCCTGTCCTCCATGAGAAGCTCATTGAGAAGGGAAGACTTCCCGGCATTCGGTTTCCCTAAGATAGCTACCCTTATGCCGTCTCTATATACCCTTCTTTTTCTGGTTATATCAATAACTTCATCCAGCTCATCTATTACTTCTTCTATGCTTTCTATGGTCTTTTGACAATTTATTTCCTCTATGTCTTCATCCGGGTAATCTATATTCACAGCCATTTCAACCAATATTTCCTGAAGTCTAACCCTTGCATTACCTATGCTTCGTTCATTTTGGCCTGCAAGCCCTTGCAAGGCAAGATCAAAAGCTTCCTCGCTCTTTGCATTTATCATCTCTATAATAGCTTCGGCCTGAGTAAGATCTATCCTGCCGTTAAGAAATGCAAGTTTTGTAAATTCTCCCGGTTCTGCAAGCTCTGCACCTTCGTCTATAACAGCGTCCAATATTCTTCTTTGGCACACGGCATTACCATGAGTATATATTTCTACAACATCTTCCCTAGTATATGTGTGCGGTGCCTTCATATACACCGCCATTACCTCGTCTAAAACCCTGTTATCCTGCTCTATTGTTCCGTAATAAAGCCGTTTATTCTGCCATTTATCAGACTCGATTCTCTGCTTGCCGGCGTTTTTAAATAACTCTTCCAGTATTTTTTTTGACCTGTTTCCGCTAATTTTTATAACGCCTATAGCTCCGTATCCCGCCGTAGAAATTGCTGCAATAGTTCTGCTCATCTTTCTCCAATAAAAAACCCTCAGAATTTACTCCAAGGGAAATTATAACACAACATTTTAATCGTAAGTCTACGCCTTGTTTATCACTACTTTTCTGTACGGCTCCGCTCCTTGACTGGTGCTTTCTAAACCTTCCATCTGCTGAATTACTATGTGCACCACCTTTCTTTCATATGGAGTCATCGGATCCAAAGTCACCCTTTTTCCTGTATCTTTCACCTTGTTCGCCGCATTTAAAGCAATTGTCTTTAGCTTCTCGTCTCTTTTTTGTCTGTATCCCTCGACATCTATTATCACTCGTTTATAACCCTCATCATTATTGTTAACGCAAAGGTTCATGATAAATTGTAACGATGTAAGTGTCTGTCCCTTCTTTCCTATGATAAGCCCTGCGCCTTCTCCGCTTATATCGAAAAATATGAAGTCTTCACCTTCTTTGCCCTTTATTTTTAAGTCATTAAGCCCCATTTTATCAACGATTCTCTTAAGAAGCGATAGATTTTCGTTATCTTCCGTCACATCCTTGCCTTCTCGCCTAACTTTAAGCAAAATATCTTCACTAATCTCTACATCTTTTTCATTTTTCCTCGGAGTGCTTGAATTTTCCGGCTTTTCTTTCATTTCTTTACAAACCGCTCCGGTATCAGACGCCTGTTTTTCCTTTTCCGACACCCTTACCTTTGCGAGTTTAGATCCAATCCCCAAGAAACCCTTGGATGGCTCTTCCAACACTTCTATTTCTATATCATCTCTTGATAAATTCAATTCTGCAAGAGCTAATTCTACTGCTTCATCAGTGCTCGCTCCCCATTTTTCAACGCTTTTCATATTTACCTCCTGTATTAATTTACAGCCGCTTTTTTCATTCTTTTAGATTTTTCTTTTTGCTGATTCATTTTTTTCCTAACACTATTTAAATGAATCGATATGAATATCTGTATAAACTGCCCGAAAAACCAGTATATCGCAAGGCCCGCCGGAAAAGATCTTCCTATCAGCACTATTGCGACAGGAAAAATGTATTTCATTACCTTCATCCCGGATGCAGGATTCGCCTGTCCCGTACCCATCTGGGCTTGTTGAGATAAGCTAAATGAAATAAAGGTCGCTACGCCGGCAAGTATCGGCAATATCCACTTATCCGGATGGCTCAAATCAGCTATCCACAGAAAAGGCTCGTGAACCGCAAAGATAAGTTGCTGATCGCTTATATATGATAGCGGATCCCTTAACAAGGAAAACAAGCCGAATATTATAGGCATCTGAATGAGCATAGGTAGACACCCTCCGGCAGGATTGTACTTTTCTTCCTTGTATAATTCTTGCATTTTTGCTCCTAAAAGAGCTTTATCATGGCCGAATCTAGCCTGTATATCCTTCATTTTTGGCTGTAACTCCGCCATTTTCAGTGTGTTTAACATCTGTGATTTGTATAAAGGAAAGGTTACCAATTTTACTATGAGCGTCAAAAGTATGAGAGTCACACCGTAGTTTCCTATAAATGAATACAGAAAACTTAATATTTTTCCCATTGGTAATACTATTAAATTCAACAATTTGGTCATAACAACTTCTCCTTTAAATTATTTAAGCGGATCATACCCGCCCTTTGAAAAGGGATGACACCTTAACATTCTTTTTATGCCCAGCATACTTCCCTTAATTGCACCATATTTTTCAACAGCCTGCAAAAAATAATTTGAACAGGTGGGATAAAATCTACACCTTGGAGCAGATAATGGAGATATAAATCTTTGATACGCTTTCACTAATTTTATCAAAACTATCTTAAATATTCAAGATGATAATATTTCTTTTCCAGAAGAAGATTTTTGTCAGATTATTCAAAAAGGTAATTATGTAATTAAAGTTTTTAAAGGTTTTCTTAAATCTAATTATTGTTCTTGTCCTCATTGTAACTCTAAAAATATTGTTAAAAATGGTTCTAGGGAACGTAATATTAAATTTATTCCTTTTCAAAATTACAATGTTGAACTTAATCTTAGTATACAAAGGCATATCTGTAAAGATTGTAAAAAAACTTTTTCTCCTTCTACTAGTATTGCTAAAGATAATTCTAATATCTCTAATAACCTTAAATATACTATTGCGCAAGAACTTCAAGAAAATATTTCTCTTACTTTTATTGCTAAGAAGTACAATCTTTCTATTTCTTCAGTTCAAAGAATTATGGATGAGTGTTACTCTGATTTTAAGGTTAATAAAGACCATTTACCTGAAACTATATGCATTGATGAGTTTAAGTCAGTTAAAAATATTGATGGTGCTATGTCTTTTATCTTTGCTGATTATCAAGCTAAAAATATCATTGATATTGTTGAAGACAGAAGACTCAATTCTTTGACAGAATATTTTTCAAGATTTTCACTTGAAGCTAGGAATAATGTAAAATATATCTGTATGGATATGTATTCTCCATATATTAGTTTAGTAAAATCTATTTTTCCTGAGTCTGAGATAGTATTAGATAAGTTTCATATTGTTAATCTAGTTAGTAGAGCTTTTAACCAAACTAGAATATCCATTATGAATTCTCTTAAAGATGATTCATTAAAAAGAAAATTAAAACTATTTTGGAAATTACTCCAAAAATATTATCCTGACCTTTGTCAAGAACCATATTATTGTCCAAGCTTTAAATACAAACTTAGTACTAAGCAAAAAGTGGACTATCTTCTAGAAAAGAGTCCTGAATTAGATGTTAATTTTAATATATATCAAGATATTCTTCAATCAATAAGACATAATAACTTTAAAAGATTTGAAAATATTGTAAAGAAAAATTTAGCTAAAAAAGAGAAAGTATCTAAACAAATGCTAGTAGCTTTAAAGAGTTTAAAAAAATATATGAAACACATTGAAAATATATTTAAGTCAAACATTACAAATGGTTTGATAGAAGGTTTAAACAACAAAATTAAGTCAATAAAGAGAACAGCATTTGGATATTCAAATTTTAGTAATTTTAAAAAGCGCATATTAATTCAAGCAGGAATTATATTAATTAGTGCTTAATTTTTTAATTCAATAAAGTGATTTAATTAAACAAAAAAGAGAATCTTTTAAGATTTTATTCTCAAAAAAATTCTCTTAATTATGTGGTTGTATA
>ERZ773050.400-NODE-400-length-25351-cov-11.284828_pt1 | contig 25351 bp, 25 predicted proteins | sample MGYA00580632_ERZ773050 | MGnify/ENA primary metagenome ERZ773050 (study PRJEB29015, sample SAMEA2738123) | human oral metagenome | biome: human oral; feature: human-associated habitat; material: saliva | place: China | collected 2166 ... | reverse complement strand
GTTGCGATTGCGTCCACCTCCTCATAAGCAAGAGGCGAAGATATTTCCCCGCCTCTCTTTCTCATATTCTTACTATCAGTATAGCACGTTTGTCAATTTATGTAAAGCATTAGCACTCAAACGGCTGGTTTTTAAGCTATTTCTTAAAATTCTGCCTCAACTCGGTAGATCACTTGACCCTTGTTGGAGAATTTTTGCTCATATTCCGTCATGACATTTCCTTCAAAATCACTGGCATGTAAGTCCAACCAAACTCCGTTCAGTTTCATCCCATACTGAGAAAAACTCACCAGGCTGTACTCAAACAAGCCACGATTGTCTGTCTTGAAATGGATTTCCCCATTCTCAGGCAAGATGCGCTTGAAGGTATCCAAAAAACTCTTGTAGGTCAGACGGCGTTTTTCATGGCGTTTTTTAGGCCAAGGATCTGAAAAGTTTAGGTAGAGACGATCAATTTCACCGTCTTCAAAGTAATCCGTCAAATCTGAACCATCTACCCACAACAACTTGATATTAGGCACTCCAACTTCTAATACCTTATCCAAGGCATAACTCAAGACCGACTTTTGGATGTCAATCCCGATATAGTTGATGTCAGGGTTTTGTTTGGCCATTCCTGATACGAAGGCTCCTTTGCCACTCCCAACTTCAACATGAATAGGATGATCATTTCCAAACAAGTCTCGCCATTTCCCTTTAGCTTCCAAGGGATTGAGGACAACATACTGGGGATTAGCCTCTAGTAACTCTGTCGCCCCTTTACGATTTCTTACTCTCATCTTTTCTTTCCATACTTGTCACGGAAGACACGCAAGGCATAAATCTCCCGGTTTACATTATCTAAATCTTGATTTACAAAGTATTTGGTAATCTGGCTCAAGTAAGAATACTGGCCGTACCAATACAATTTATCTAACACTGTCTGATTGTACTTATAACCGTAATAAGTCAGCCAATCATGCCAATGTTGCTCTGGAATATAATGGCACAGCATATGCGCCACATCAAACATGCGATCCGTCAGGCGAACCGAATCCCAATCCACTAGATAAACAAGTCCACTCTCTGTCTCAATCCAATTACTATGGCGAAGATCCCCATGCACAATCGTTGCATGATCTTCCCTAAAACCTGGAACCGTCCTGCGCAAATCATCAATCACCGAATTTAAGTACTGATGTCGTTTCAAGACTTCAGGCGCTTCTTGCTTCCAAGACTGCAACAAGTCTACTGGCGTCTCCATGGTATATCCCAAACGGCTCAACTGCTTCATCAAGGGACGTGAGCGGTGGAGACGCGTCAAGATATTGATGATTTGCTTACGATTCATATCGTGCGGTGTCAAGATTTTGCCCGTCAACCATTCTTGGGCACACATATCACGACCATCTGGCAAACGACGAGTCCATAGTAATTGAGGAGCGATTTGTTCTCTGGCTAGGCCAGGTAGGATTGGAGAGGTGTTCATTTTTACAAAGACGCGCTTCCCATCAGGGTAGCTTCCCATATAAGCCTTGCCACTCTTCCCAGGTATAGGGGTCAGCGTTAGCTCATTATCACCCAAGTCCATTTCTTTCCTCCGTATAAAGTTTCCTTACTATTCTACTAGTTTTTGGTCTATTCGTCAACCGCTTCACACCCGATTCCCAAAGAAAAGCATCTCAATTGGCTCAAGATATCATTATAGCTTAAAGAAGGCAAGCACCGTCTTCTGCTTACCTTTTCATGATTTTTAGAAATAAGTTAAAAGTGGTAAACTATTGTAAGACATGTGGACTAAAGTGGAAACCCATAGGTTTTGGCTCTTTTTGTAAGCAAATCCCAGCAACAAGCCTCCAAGTAGATAATAGAAAAACGAGGGAACATCATAAGGAGCATGCAGGAAAGAGAAGAGAGAGGCAGTCAGTCCAAGACCTAGCCAAGAATTTTCAAAAATCGCACCTTGCATGATTCCTCTGAAAATGAATTCCTCCTGGATAGGTGCCAAAACTGTGACACTTACAATAAAGGAAAGCGAAAGTCCGTTACTAGTTTCCTCAAGGTGTTAGGTTGCTGCACCAGAAGAAACTGAGAAAAAGGTATGATAACCTATATTTACTAGCACAGTAAGAAGAAAGGTTCCAATAAACAGCAAGAGTTGTTTCTTGCTTAAATTACCAAAAGAAATCATATCAAACCATTTCGCATAGCCAAAACTAAGGAAAAGCAAGAGATTCTTTACAACAATGAATGTGTACTGGTGTTGAAAATAATCCCCTTGATTGATGGAATACCCCGCTGCACCAACGATTGCAAATACTAAAAATCCAAAAAACAAGGCATGACATTTATTGAAAATGGCTATAAAATTAACCTCCTCCTCACCAAACAGACTTTCCTACACGTCATCCTTTAGCTCTAGTCTTTCCAAAACAAACCATTTTATACTCTTCGAAAATCAAATTCAAACCACGTCAACGTCGCCTTGCCGTACTCAAGTACAGCCTGCGGCTAGTTTCCTAGTTTGCTCTTTGATTTTCATTGAGTATTAGTAGCCAAAATCCGACCACATAGCCAGCTCCTAAGAATATAGCCATTAAAGCTAGCATGGGATTTAGGAAAGAAAAGACCATCACAGATACAAAGGGGAGCACAAAAACGTTAAAGGCAATGGTGTCAGAAGCCAAGACTAGAATATAGGGTGTCAACCAGTCTAAGATTTTTGAATATGGGAAAAATAAGTGTTTATACATGATGTATTCCTATACATCATAGAGAGTATAAACTCAAAGAAATACCTAGATTAATAACTATGTATACTAACTTAGTCCTCTAATGTGGCCATAAAACCGAAGCTGCCGCCCCACCAGCTGCACAAATTAAATAGATCTGAATAGTCACCATTTATATTTTCATACTACCATCCTATCAAACAAATAATCAAAACAGACAATTCTACTTTCAATTGTTCACCTTTCGTTCCACTTCCATTATAGAATTTTCCTGACTACTATAGGATTGACTAACTTCTCATGATTCGTTGTTACCATGCTTTCAGCTCTCATCAGAACCTCACATCAATAGATCAGTCGTACATCTTTTCTCGTAGACTCTCGTGATTTAAATATATGGATTAGGTATACCTATTTGTACTTTAGAGTGTGAAGCCACTTTATTCTCTAAACGTGTCTTACTATAACATTCCTGTTCTTTAAGCCACGATTTCGCTATGCCTTCTTCTCCCCGCTAGCTCACGATAGTCAGGTTTGAGAATCGCTATTGAATTCACTGGTAGCGGATGCACACGGAGGACTTACACATCAAATAAACGTCATGCCCGTCGTACTCAAAAAAGAAAGGACAAAATTAGTCCTTTCTCGATCTTAGCTTTTCTTCAACTCACTACAGTTGACAATGAGCCAAAGGATAGTTAATAACCTATTGAAGTGTCAAATGTTGCTAACTCCATTTATCTTCAAATTTAAATAGACACATTATCGGAGTTATCAGTAAGAAAAAATCTAACCAATTCAGATAATTCATAATATAGGATATAATACCAGCCATAACGAAAAGGTACAAAGCTGTACGATATCCTCTCTTTGGATTTTTATCAGCCTTAGTGTTAAAAATAATGTACACACAACAAATTGCAATGAGTATAAGTTGAATCATAGTTTCATTTAACATATTAACATCCATTCTTTTTTAAACTATTTTGGGGGTTCAATCCATAAGCTACAAAGCCACCTACGATAGCTCCCCCTGTTGCGCAAATCAAGTAAGATTGAGGGCCTCCAGTAATACAGGATTGTCCTGCCTGAAATGCACCCCAAAAGTTAGACAAAAAATATTAGCTTCTAAAAATTATATAGTGGGCAAAATCACTGTAGGAATTATGAAGCCTATTTAATTGTTTACCTTTGACAAATCATGAGATTGTACCAAAGGTTCTCTTCTACTCTCAAGACCTCAGTGAGCATAATGATTCTATCGACTCTTACTCTTTCATTTTCAATGAAAAAAACCATCTATAGACTCATCAAAGCAAGGATAGATTTCCCTAACTCACTACAATTCACAAAAAATCAAAGAGCCCACCAAACTTTCGTTTAGTGGGCTCTTGGTGGGGAATGAAATCATTTACCACCCTATTTCGCTTTTTGACATTGCTCAAAACCTTGCTACGCTGGGATTTCGCAATGTAATTGCGTACCCTTATTATTTAAGAGTAACAATTTGCTAATCTTATTTTCTCCCAGTATTAGTGGGTTAATTCCTCCATTTTCAACTTTGGCAGGAATTTGGTAGGTAAATTGATATTCCAAGATTATCTAAACTGTCTGTAATCTCTTCTGAAATTGTTGAATCACCTGAATAATACCAGTGACTATATGTATTCAACGTGGTTGACTTATCAGCATGTCCTAATCGATATGAAACATATAAGGTATCCTTATGCAATACATTTATAAGGTAGGAAGCATGACTATGTCTTAAACCTTTCCCCGTAATTTCTGGTACACCCGTAACCCTAGCATGCCTTTTTATTATCCTAGAAATTGTAGACTTACACAAGGGGGCACCAAAACGTGATATTACATAATCTTTATCATCATTCTTTATTTGAACTTCTCGCCATTTTTTAAGTATTGTAATCGTAAAATCATCTAAATCAATTTTACGATTCCCTGCTACTGTCTTTGTTTGTTGTTTAGCATACCATACACCGTTTTTATCTTTCTCAATTGTCGAATGAACATGAATCCATTTACGTTCAAAATCAATATCTTCCCATTTAAGAGCAATACCCTCACTAACTCTTAAGCCAGTCATAAAATATAACCAGATCGTCATGTAATTATGGAGTCCCTCATACTCACTAATATCAAAAGAGTTTATTACCTTCTTAAATTCATCAAATGTCCAAAATTTTGTATCAGGGTGCTTTCCTCTAGGATTATCTAATCCTTTAAAAGGAACTCTATCAATATAACCCAATCTTTCTGCATAGCCCAGACATGCTTTAAATCTAGACCACATATTTTTAGCATAGTTACTAGAATACTTGTCTATAATAGCTAAGCGAAATCTTTCACAGTCAATAGTACTAATATCTGATAATTTTTTACTACCAAATTGCTTAATAAATAACTGATGATGTGGTAAAGCGGTCTGATAAGTTACAAATTGAACTTTTTGTTGATAATATTTTAAATAAATCTCTTCCATAAACTCTCTAAAAGTTAGAAAACTATTATTAATAGTAGAGTTCACAAATTCATGTTTTAAACGAAGTATCTCTTCATATGCTTCCTTAAAAGAATTAAACGGTAGTCCCTGTTGATTTTTCCTTCCTTTCTTTTGAATTCTTTTCCCAGTTATTGGATCAACTCCTAATTCAATTTGAAAGTAAATTTTTCCTTTTGAATCTTTGTATACACCTTTATATTTCTTTGTCTTTGATATAACCATTTTTCTCACCTTCTATATCTGAAAAAGAAATACCAATTAAATTTTCTACAATATTTTTAGGAGCAATGCCTAACCTTTTATTATCGAAAGGTGAACATCCTAATTGTACCGCATTCTTATCATTTTTTCTAGCTTCTTCAAACTTTTTTACAGCAATTTTTTTTGCTTGTCTAATAATATTTCTCGATGTGTGCTCTGGAAAACCAATCGCAACTAAATCTTTATAGTTTACTGTTTCCATGATTTTACTACTTCCTTTCTTAGATTTTTTCACCTCCATGGCATGACTGATGAAGTCATCATAAGAATTTCACTTGCTGCTCTTTTACGGTGGCAGCCTGAACGGTCAGAAGTATCATTGTATATCATTTGTATCATGGCATATAAAGTATCGCTCTATTTTATTGATGGTTTTAATATCGCTCTTATCATGGCGAGCCATTCAAAACTGCTCCACAAATGAGGAAAGTACCATTTTGGACTATTCAATTGTCAAAGAACAAATAAAAAATCTCCTCATTTTCACACTCTATGAAATTGAGGAGATTATTTTCTAAAGCGAATCTTATCAGGAAAATCTGTCAATCCCAATAGGTAGTCTGTACTGACATCGTAAAAGTTTGAGAGAGTTACCAATACATCTGCTGTTAACGTATGCTCACCCCGTTCAATTTTAGCATAAGCTGAGTTTGTAAACGAAAGTATTTCAGCTATTTGTTTTTGGGTCAAGTCGTGATCTTCCCTCAAATCTCTCAAACGTCTGTACATCTAGCTTTCTCCTGAGAAAAGTATAATATATAAAACTAAGAAATCTTTCAAAGTGTCCAAACTGGACATTTTGAACTAAAATTAATTTATTAAACACTTCTCATAAGCATATCTATTAACCGTCTGAGAGCAAAGATTTTATCAACTATTTAAAATTACTGACTTTCAAAAATTAGTCTTATTGTAAAATCAAGTGAAACACAAAAGACATGTTTATCTAATATATTGTAGTCTCAAAAATATTACAAAATTATAGGAAAATGTTCACAAATCAATCATACAAGCACTTCTCTGAAGCAGAACAATACTAAATTTTAGTTTTATTTAAACAAAGGAAAAAACTGCTTATACTGCTCGTCGTTAGGATAGAAAACGTTCTATTTTTACTTGTAAACTAATCGAGATTCTGTAATACCGGTGAAACAAATCAATGATAGAAGATCTACTGATAACAGTATTATGCAAATCCAATCTAGAATTTTCATTATCATTCTATAGAAGCTAGCTATTACTTGTAACTAAATAAGATTTAGCCTGACTTTCTGATAGAGTTCACAGAAGTGATGAAAGAAAAAACAAAGGGACATAGTATGAAAACTTTCTTCCACACTTATAAATTCCATCATTTTGATTCATTGGTTTCTTTAACCAAGATGCTTTATGACTATATGCATCAAGAAAAGCTTATTGAATGACCCAGTGTTGTACAACTTTTTAATATATCTACCAAGACTATATCTCCTAAAAACAACTAGGTGATAAAAATTTATGATGGAGTAGAAGAAATTAATAATTGGATACGTTTCTGATATTGTGAAATTGATTCTGTTATTGCTTAAAATATGGTCAGTGAACCTTCTATTCTGATCTCAGTATAGTGACAAACTTGCTATGCTATCTCAAGGAAACTCTAGATAAGAAGGTAGAATATGTCAATCAAGATGTGTCATAACGCAAGAAACGGTATGTAATCAAATCATTACTACTTATAATGAAATCGAGTTTTCTTTACTCAATTAAATAAGAGGTATTAAAAATTTAATTTGCCCGTGCCTATTCATCCTATGGTCAGACATTCGATGAGAACTTCATCACTCCTTTACGTGACTTCGTTTCAAAAGCAAATTCACTCAAAGAATTGAAATAAGATTTTATAGCGGATAATACAAAAATATTTAACGAAAGCCTAGAAGAATTTATGGATATAAGTACTCGAAAAAGCTGCTTGAGTTGACTCAAACAGCTTGAAAGGATTAAAGACTATGTTACACTTTATTCTACAAATGGGATTTAGAATTTCTTTAACATTAGTAGAATAAAGAAAAATAGATAAGTCATCATAGGAACAATATATTTGCGAGGATGTTTCCATAGTTCCTTCTTTATGTTCCATTTCTTAATATACCAATACTTTTCTAAAAATAGATATAACGCACTCTCAAATAAAGTAAATATCCCTACCCATACTAAAAATATTATACTGTGTGAACTAGTAATATAGACAATTGCAATTAGAAAATTTATAAAAAGATAATAGTATAATAAACACCTTAGATACATATTGTAAAAAATATAAGATTTAGGTAGTGATCGCAAATGTATTCTTAATTGTGGCTCGCTAGAAATTAAACTAGTAAGAGGTGTATTAGTAGATGCTACAGTGAATAGTAATGGGATTTTTAAGTTTTCAGGTAGTTTTTGAAAATATAATATTAAAATAAATAATACTGAGGCGACAGTATTAAAATAAAAATATCTCTCTTTTACCAAATTTGAAACAAAATAATTTTTAAACTTTAAAAAATGATTTGTATTTGAAAAATCATCTAAATACAAAAAATTATCATCTCTTAAAATAAAAATCCACTCAATAGCAATCATGAACAAAAGCAAATAAATTGATTTCAGTAAGAGAAACAATGATAGTGAAATAAAAATATAAAGTAATGATAAAAGATTAGTCACTTTATTATTTAAAGCTCCAAAACACCTAACTAATCTAAAGCTACTCATAATAACAAAGAGGGAAGACAATATAGGTAGTATCAAATTTATTAATTTTGCTTCACTAAAAAGAATGATTAACAATGACAATCTTTCGATTAGATTAGATGCAAACGCCACAAATATAAATTGGATATAAAACTTTGTGTTAGAAATAGGAAGTTGATAATATGCCTGGATTCTTTCTGATTTGAAATAAGATAAAAGTAGTTGCCAAGTACTTACTAAGGTAATTAGTGCTGCAGAAAATAAAAGATAGTTCGCATTGTTATGAGAAGGTATTAAATGTCGTATGAGTAAGACTAGTATTAAAGAAAATCCCAAAAAATAAAATCTTTTCCGTGAAAACAAATCTCTACATATGAATATCCATAACATTACAGATTTCCTCCTTATTTCCTGATGGACTCTAACCATTCAGACACATTTCCTTGGAATAAGTTTATGTGAGCATTTTCTAGAATATAAAGATAATCACAAACTCGTACGACACTCTCTGCAAAATGAGTACTCAACAGAACAGTACCATATTGCTTATATTCCAGTAACATCTTATATAAAAATTCCGTGGATTCGAAATCTAAACCGTCAAAAGGTTCATCTAAAATCAATAAAGGTCTTCTAAGATATAATCCTACTATTAAGAAAACTTTCTTTTTATTACCAGTAGAAAGGTCTCTGATCTCTTTTTGGCAATACTCTTCAAATTTAAATCCGTTAACTAAAAACTCCAATCTTCTTCTTTCTATCGAACAATTATAAAGTTGACAGACCATTTCCAAATATTGCAAAAAAGTCCAGTTTAAAAAGCTTTCACTTTCTGTAAATACTGTATACTTATTTTGTCGATAAAATTCTGAACTCAGCTGGACTTCTTTATCGAAAAACTTAAAATATTTCAGAGTAAAAACATTATTGTTAAATACACTACTTAAAGTTTTAATTAACGTTGTTTTCCCAGCCCCGTTCTTTCCAATCAAACCATAGACTTTGTTTTGATTCAAAATTAAATCAATGTTATCTAATATTTTACTATCTTTAACATATGCAAAATCTAACTTTTTTAGTTCTAATAGAGTTGTCAAATTATCTCACTCCTTTATACAGATATACTCCACCCACCATCATAAAAGCAACTGAATATAGATATTCTTTCATGAAAACAAACATAAATGCACCTACAAAGAAGCAAATAGCAATTGCGATTCTAAGTTTTTTATTCATTGTTTAATTTCCTTTCTAAGATTATTGGTACAAGGTAGCTAAAAAGTAATAAACATGTGCAAACTATAGAAAATATATTTTTGTCAAACACAATATAATAAACTAATACCATCGGAAATATTATTGCTGAGAAATAATCCGAAACAATATGATCAAAATAATTCTTCAAATCCAGTTTTTCAAGACTTATTTCTATACTGAAACAACATCTTTCCAGAACTTCAATAATTTCTTTTTGTGTTAAATCATTATTTAACTAAATCTTTGGAGGCAATACGTTTTCAAAGCTACTTTTTTACCATAGGTTTTGAGCCTTCAACACAGATTACTAAGCCAAAAATGCTTTAAATTTTTGAAATTCTAACAAATTCCACTCAACTTTATCATTATCTTTGACTTTCACAATATATTCCTCAAAATAACATGGAATAAATATGATTTTCAACCAGTACATGTGTTTTTAACTCCAAACGATTAGAAAAACTTGGCTGTTTTATAATATCGTATGTAAATTTTTTCATGTTTGAACTCTACGCCTTCGATATTCCATAAAAAGTAACCGTATCAACTGCTAATAATGGTTGAGTTAATTTGCAAGAACCGACTCCAGTGAAATGATCCTATCACATTGCCGTGCTTGCTCCATGTTATGCGTAACAACCAAAATTGTTTTACCAAACTGATCTCTCAAAGTTCGAATCAAATCGAATGCTTTTTGAGACATTTCAGGATCTAACGATCCGGTTGGTTCATCTGCTAGGACAATATCTCCGGGCTTTAAAATAGCTCTCACAATCGCAATTCTCTGCTGTTCACCTCCCGATAATTCATTGATTTTACTATTTAACCGATTTTGTAGACCAACAAATTCTAGCGTTTCCTTGATTCTCTGCTCCTTCTCCTGTCTAGAGAAATTCGAAAAAGTCATGGCAAGCATCAGGTTATCTTTCACACTAGATGTAGAAATGAGTGCATTGGATTGAAAAAGATAGTTGATGACATTCCTTCGGTAATGAACTGCTGATTGCGAATTTACCTTAGGCAAAACTTTTCCGTTGATTAGGATTTTACCACTGTCAACAGTATCCAATAGTCCAATCATATTGAGGATAGTCGATTTTCCAGAACCAGAAGGTCCTACTAAAGCTACAAATTCATTTTCCTCAATATCAAAGCTTAAGTCTTTGAAAATTTCTCTTGAACCAAATTGTTTTGATAAATTTTGTACTGAAATTCTAGACATGAGATTACTCCTTAAATAATTGTATGATACTCTCTCCTTCTTTACGGAACAAACTGAAGTAAAGAAGCATTATCTGAAAAGCAAATGTAGCTAGTGTCATGAATACTCCCAACTTAGAACCCACTAAGATAGAAACGATTAGTTCCATCACAGAAAAACTAATAATGAGAGAAAGCACACCAATATATCTTTTCCATGGTGAGAATCCCATAAAGTATTGAACATACAATTTTTCTTTAAATAACAAGCGGTACATTAAGACAAAACTCCAGAAAATAGCCATCATCGTAATTATGATAATCGCTATGATCGTGCCGAAAAGATAAAATGTATAACTCAGATCTTTTTGAAGACCATTGATAAAGTTCTTGACAGTTGTAAAACTCAACCGATTATCCGTTAAATCTGGAAATTCTGTTTCTAAAACGGACACTACCTGTTCCATCGTTTCCCTATCACGAATCTTCAAAAGACCATTATAGCCACTAACAACTAAGTTTGCCGACTCCATGAAGTATAAATTCTCTGGTGTTGAGACAAAAATAACTGGATTCTCACTAGTTGTACCATAAGAAATGGAATCTGACCAAGTAAATATTGGTCGAGACGGTTGATAAACCTTGAACATAAATTTCGGATTTTCTGTGAAATTAGTTTGTAAATCTCCCGGTTTTACAGTGACACTTTCCTGTAAATACACCTTCATCACCTCAAGTTCTTCTGTATTGAGCGTGTTAGGTAGAAGATAAAGTCGAGTACCATTCCTCATCTCTAGCAACTCTTCATCACTTAGGGGAATACCTAGGTCTTGCAGGTAATTATAGGAGAATTTCAAATACCAAAATGGTTTTTTAGGGACATGCTGGTATGTCCCATAGACTGCATCAAGGGACTCCTGATTAAGAAATTGTCCTTGGGCAATATAGACACCTGGAAGCTTAGATATACGCTGGTAAAAATTATACATACTACGCTCAAGGGAATTTGTAGTTCCTGCATATGTGCCTACATCATCTCCCTCAACAAAGCTGGATATAACGTACATATCTTCAACATTCTTCCACTCCCTAGATACTTTCATATTATCAATAAACTGATTCATTGGAGCATCTAAAGAGTAACTGACTGCGATTAACAAACCAGCTACCAAGGTATAGAATAACAAGCAGGTTACCATTAAAGGCTTCATTGGTAATCGTTTATGAATTGCGGCTAATGGAGAAACCGAATAAACAATAATCGTTGGAATAATAATTATAAATAGTAGCAACAAGACTGAGAGGCTGACTCCAGCAAAAACTAGAATAAACGATGATAAACCAAAACTAGACCAGCCTGACAACAACCAACTACATAAAGAGATAATTGGAATAATGTAGATTGAAAATAGTAGAGAATTTTTGAAAAAAGCAGACCATAATTCTTTTCTATCCCATCCTAAAAGAATCAATGTTCCGAAATGCTTAAAGGATTGAAGAACACAGATTAAGAATAGGATCAGTAAAATGAAGGCATTTACTAAGATGCTGATAGCAAGTATTATTCCCCAAATTCCCTGATCAGTACTCCTTCCAAAATTTTCTTTTGTCAAATCCTCAACAGAAATACCTGACACCTTTGAAAGATGCAGCAAAAAGTTATCTCTTGAGACAGCATCGTGGAGACCATTGATATGGTATATCCCATTAATCGTATTAGTGTTTTGGAAAGTATAATCTAATCGTTCAATGACTACAGGTGTGCTAAATAATAAATCTGGAAGCTCGTAAAGCATATTATTTGAGCCTTTGTCAATTCCAATAGTCATACTATTATCACTATGAGATAATAAATTTGCAAATTGTTGTTGTGAGACAACTATTTTACCCGTACTTTCAAAATCTGAAAAACCAGCAGAGCTACCAAGGATGTCTATATAAATCCTATTTGGACCTTCTCCTGTATCACTACTTTCAGAACGTTTTGTCCATATGGACAAGTCACTCTGTTCTAAAAAATAATTAAATACATCTTGTGATTGCTCTTCTGTTAACTTCTGAAGATAAACTGTTACGGTCCCGGAATGATGATTATAACTCTGCCATGACTGTTGATACTGTAAACCTGCTAAAAAAATTGCCACCAGAGCAAGTAAGATACTCTGGATGGCAATCAAAAACAGGATTAAGTATTTCATTTTACCTAATAACATGTTTTTGTATGTCATACGTACTTACCTACAATTCCACGTTTTTTCTCACGCAATGAAACCCCTTTCTGTTTTCTTGATTTTATTCTAACATATATATTTTTATTTAGCCAATTTTTTATTGTGTTTTGAACTTTTTTTTATTTTTATTACCATAAAGAATAATTTATTCCTTTAACTTGCTATTTTGAACTAAAAATTTTATAATGAAATTAAGCAAATAGGAAGGTTTATTATCTTTAATGAATACACTCGCAGAGAAATTCAGATTGAAAAGAAAAGAGTTGAGACTCTCCCAACAAACTCTTGCAGAAGGAATTTGTGAACAAAGCCAGATTAGTAAAATTGAGAGAGGGCATTTCATTCCCTCCGCAGACCTTTTGTTCAAACTCTCACAACGACTTGAAGTACCATTAGATTATTTTTTTAATGAACAAATTGAAATTAAATCTAACCTCTCTAATTTCAAGCAATTATCTACTCGCCTATTAGATGATAGAAATTATGACGATTTGGAATATATTTATAGAATAGAGATTGAACGAAGTACTTTTCTAACACTAGAAGACCGAACTTACCTTGAATGGATTAAAGCTATTATTGACTTCTATCAATATGACAGTAAGTGTGAGGCTATTTCTTCATTGGAAAATATATTATTAAAAGTCTCCTCAAATACTCTGATTTATTTAAAGGCGTTGAATACTCTATCTAATTTCTATTCCTTAGTGGGTCGTGAACAAGAATATGAGGCAAACTACTCTCATTTAATGGAGTTATATCAGACAAAAAATTTTGAGCATCAAGAGTTTTTATTTGGCTACATCAGAGTTCGTTACAACTACGCTCACTACCTAGTGTCAAAGGAAAAATATAACGAAGCCATCCAAGAAGCTCTTGAGACGATTGAACTCTGTAAACAAAGACAGACAAGCTACCAACTGGCTCCTCTACTTATTCTTGTAGGAAATGCTGGAGCCAAATTTCTAGACAAAGAACAAGTCAAAAATTATTATATAGAAGCAAGAGAGTTATGTAAGATTTATAACAATCCTTTAATGTTGATGAAGATAGAAAATTATTTGAAAGAATTAGATACTGTTTAGTTAATCTTGACATTATAGTTTTTCTGAAACGTTAAATAACCTGTAAGGCTGATAGTGATATTAATACTATCAGCCTTATAATTTTTCCATGGTATCTCAAATAACTATACTGATTTTGTTTCCCGTTCTAATTTGGTAACATTTTGATTTCTTGTGTTATCAAGTATATTGATAAAATTCTCTAATCTCCTAACCTTATATTCGTAATCATCTATCCATTTAGTCATAAATCTTTGATTTTCTTCGATTTCTTTCTCCACCTGCTCCAGTTTGATAGCTGAAGTCAGATTCATCTTGGCATAGTCATATTTTGCCAGTCTTCTATTTTCTGGGTCTGAGTTGTTGAGATTGATTAAGACCTCTGCTACCTTGTTTAGATGAGCAACCTTATCCTGCAAATCTGTAATGGTCAGATCCAGCTGGGCGATTTCCTTGATTAACTCATCTTTGATTTCCTGGTAAGACTGATTGTTAAGGTCTAATTCGATAAGAAGATTCACCTCTGCGATTTTCTCTTTGAGGTTGGCAATGGTTGGCCGCCTACGTTTAGGGATATGCGTGCTGTCGTGAGTAAGTTGACGGATTAGTTCACGCCCTCTCATGTAACGATTGAGGTCTGAACTTTCTTTGTTAAAGATGAAAAACTGGGCGGTCTCTCGTATAAAGACATGGTAGGACTTGTCTTGTTCGTTCTCATGAATATCCAAGTTTCGGTTTGGGATAAAGACCAAGCCGTCTTTTTTGACACCGTAATTCATCTTGATGAAAAGACCTTCCTTGACCACCTTATCAATCTGATACTCTGCTAGGACAACTTCAAACTCCTGAATCTGGTCATGTTTCTCTTTGAACTCCTTGTAGGCTGTTAGGAGTTCCTCACTTGAGAGTTTATCCTTGTCCTGATCTTCTTGATAGGTCTTCAAATCATAGACAAAGTTAGTCAAGTCAGACTCTGTTATGCTTTCTCTTTGGTCAAAATAATCCTCAAAAAACTGGACATCATACAAATTTTTCGTACTGACCTTTTTATTCTCTATAGAAATGGTTCGACCGTTCTCAGTCAAGGTAAAGGTCACATGCTTTTTCTTCAGGGAGATTGTTAGGCTTAACTGCTCTGCCATTTCCAAAAGATGAGAGAGGTCACGGGCTCTAGGCAAAAGAAAATCCAATCGCTGCTCAATGGCTCGTGTCGCAAACTGCTCTCGGAAATAGTCCTCGGTGTAGGGCTGTCTCTTATCCAGCTGCTTACCGCGAATGACCTGTTTCATCTCTCGGTCAGTCATGAGGAATCTGGCGTGCTTGTGGGAAAAATCCATCTCCACGTTTAGAGCAGGAGCCTTGGCCAAAAAGTCCTCAAAGTTTTTGCTGTGTTTCATGAGAAAATAAAGCCGTTGCTTGAGTTCAAACTTATGATTGGTCTTGCGGTAAGCCTCAAACTTCTCGTGCGAATAACGGTTAGGCTGAATAATCGTTGCTCCTGCTTCCTTGGCCAAGCGGTCAGAAATCATGCGAAGGCTTCTCTCTTGAGCGTAATCCCATTTGAGCTTCTTGTCAGAATTGAGGTCAACAGAGTTTATCAGGATATGATTATGCACATGGTTTCTATCTGTGTGTGTTGTCACGATAAAACGAAAGTTTCCACCTGTCAGTTCCTTGATGGTCTCGTAGCCAATGCGGTTGATTTCCTCTGGTGTCAGCTTATCATCAGGCGAGAAAGACTGGATCAAGTGATGGGCATGGATTTTAGTTTGTTTGACCTGTTGGCGGTCGTTTCTGGAATCGTAGAGCCTGTCATTGTTAGTTAAGTTGGCCTCATACATATCCACCATCTCCTCATAACTAGGAAAAACCAAATAGTTCCTCATGCCAAAATCAGAAACCAACTTCAACTGCTCCGTCTTTTCAGGATTGAGAATATACTTGATGAGGCTCTTGCGATACTTGGTGCTGTGAACCGCAAAGTGCTTAGTGACTACCATAAAACTCCTTCAGTTGCTGGCATTTAATATTAAAGTCACTTTCAACTTCTTTAATCAATTTACCAATGCCCTGTACCAACAACTCACGGTCACATGGTTTTAAGATGTGAGTCTGATTGACCGTCCGTGCAATTTGATTAAGGTTGTTTCCGATACGTTTCAGTTCAAAGACCAGATCTTCATAGTTGCTGGTGTCAATGGTTAGGAAGGTCATGTTAGGGTTAAGCAAAACTTTTCTAGCATAAGCAGAGAAATTTTTACAGCGACTCTGTTCAATACGGTCGTACAAGGTCGCAAGTTCCTGGTCTGTCAGAAAAACTTTTTTAAGATTAGTTCGGTAACGATTTTCCATCCCTAACCTCCCATGTACTTGTCCCGAAAGTCTTGACTGAGTGGGATAGTCTGGTTAACCTCTGCTATTAGCTCCTGTACGCAGGTCAAGATAATCCGTAGGTGCTCTGCCGTGACTTGGTGGCTTTGTTCAGCCAAGGTAGTCACCTGTAAAATATCTCGGCTGATTTGTTCAATCTTTTGAGATTGCCAGAGAGTAAACCAGCGAATCAAAACGTCTTCGTGAGACTCTTTTTTCAATAAATTTTGGCGAAGGAATTCGGAGAAACTCTCCAATTGCTGTTCTCTCATCATTTCTTTTATCTTATTATCCTCCTGTCTTGTTATCCTGAATTGTTTTCTGATTAACTTAATATCTTGTCTCATGGTTTTATCCTTTCAAAAAATTACTTGCCTGACAATGTAAGGCAGCCTCACACTGTCAGTACACTTCCTAAAAGCCTCAAAAGTTTCTTTTTCGGCTTTTGCGAGCTCAGATATTGTGTCCACAATATCCCAAAAATCATATCGTCTGCCATTACAAACCTCACGGTTCAAAAAACAAACGATATGAAAATGTGGTGGTACGCCCCCAAACCCCCAAGATAAATCTAAATTAAAAAAAGTATAACAAATACTTTTTGATAAAATTATCACAGAAAAAAGAGCCCTGTCGGACTCTTACAAACTAAAACAATGTCTTTGATATTCATACTGCCTAATCCCACTACTATCTTTGTTCATCTTGATAGAAAAAACAAAGTAATGATCACGATTATCTAAAGATTTACTTTTGTTAAGTTTAAAATAATGTTTTTGAGACATAGCCATTGTACGTAAAATATCATCAGTGATAAATGTTAATGGTATGTCTAAAGCAGAATACTTGTAAAAATCTGACTCAAACCGTAAATAAGAATCAGAAAAATAATCTAGCTGCAATTTATCATCATATAATTCTTTACGATTCATATAAATCTACCCCTTCTATCTGTATATCGAGTATATCTTCCCATTTTAAGCGAAAAAAACCAAAGTCTGATTTAATGGATATAGACTCTCTCCCCATCTCTTTAACAATACCCGAGACTACTTTTCTTCTATTTGAGAGCTTACAAACAAAAGTTGCTGGGAATGCATTCGTATAAAGTTGACGAACAAATAGAACTTTCTCTTCCGTTGATAGGGAAATGGAGATATCTTCTCTATTTTTTTCTTCCCAAAGAGAACTTGAATGTTCTGACAAAAAGAATCCCATCCACTTAGCCATCCCACGGTCTTGATACTCTCTTGCAGGCAAAAAAGGTAAATAAGAACAATTCATCATTTTAGTCCATCTAATCCTCCAGCTGAATGACCACCAATGAGTTTACTTCTTGCAATTGTTCTGGAAGCCTGATCCAGGGCATTCCCTTTCAATAATGAAGTAAAACCAAATTCTGTTCGAATAGCATCGATTGCGGACTGGAGCCTTTCTTCTTTTTCTATTTTCTCAACATCATCAAATAATGAAATCAATCCAAATGATTCATCTACTAAACCTGAATAGCTCACTGCAACACTTCTGATAGCTCCTGAAGTATATTTAGTGTGAAATAACTTTAAAACATAGTTTGTCAGTAGTGCTGTTTGATTAGTTGGTTCAATCTTCATTTGAGTATGAATAGATCGTTTCTGTTCCACTTTAGAATACCCTAAGTGTATAGAAACTACAGTTGCTTTCTTACCAGCTCTTCTCAATCTAACAGCAACTTGTTCTGCCATCTCACGAAGTATGATCTCAATATCTCTTTGTTTGACATAATCTCTAGGTAAAACTTGAGAGTTCCCTATCCCTTTTGACTTTGGCTTATAAGGTTTATGAACATTACTTTCATCAATCCCATTAGCATGAAACCATAACTCTAAGCCCATGATACCAAGCTCTTTTTTAATCAAGTCAGGATTAGCTTGTGCCAATTCTTTAATCGAAAAGATGCCTAAACTATGTAATCTTTTCTCCATACGATTCCCAATTCCCCAGAAATCTGTCATTTTAGGGATAGACCATACTTTCTTTTCAACATCTTCATAGGACCAATTGGCTCTCATTGTCGGAGTCTTTTTAGCTTCATTATCTAGTGCTAACTTCGCTAATAAGGGATTGGCATTAGACATACCTACCGTTGAATAAATTCCTGTTTTTCTCCAAATCTTTTTTTGAATAGCAGCTGAGATGATGTCTAACTTATCTTTTCGACTAATACTTTTATCAGGCACAAAATAATTTAATGAACTGGTTAAATCTATAAATCCTTCATCAATTGAGTAGGGATAAATATCGTCTGGTGCTGCAAAATCTTGAAAGATTTTTTGAATCTCCATATTGACTGCAATATAAGTATCCATTCTCGGAGGAACAATCACAGTTGATTTTGCCCATTCCTCTATATAGTGAACATAGTCTATCGTTGTCGGTAACCCTTGCTTTCTAGCATTATAGTAAGAGAACTTTCTAGTCTTTACATCAAATGGTAAATCATAGGAACGTCCAACATTTGATTTCCCAAATACCTTCTTAAACATAGGAGAGGAAGCAAGGATTAACCCAGCAGAATTATCTGCTCGACTCATAACACAAAGTGAAGTCTTAAGTGGATGCAGGCCTCTATCTACACACTCTACACTTGCGTAAAAAGATTTCATATCAATAAAGGCAATATCGCTTTTAGGTTCGAGACTATAATCAAACCAAGTCATACTCAGTCCTCTAAAGGCATAAAGTTTCCAACAATTTTCCCTATGATACGAGGATTCTCATCATAAGGCGCAAACTTATCTGAATAGTTCCGATTGAGTGAAACTAAACGTAGCCCATTTTCTTCACGATACACTTTCTTGATATAGGTTTGACCATCCCAATCTATGGCATAGATAGCTCCATCATAATCAAATCCTGTTTGCTTAATAAGGGCTACAGAACCATTTTCATATGTTGGTTCCATCGAATTACCAAACACCCATGATGCAAAGTCATAATCAAATTGGTGATTAAAGTAAACTGTATCGTAATTACCATCATCAAAATAAGCTGTTCCTGTACCAGCTGATAATTTTTCGTAGACCTTATAAGCAAAACGCTCAGGAATGTCTACAACCTTCTCATTCTGTTTGTTCAACAATTCTGTAGCATAATGAAGTGTCGCTTTTTGATTCTTTTCCGTTAGTTTGAGATAAGTTTCAACTATTTCATACTCTGATTCAAAATAGCAAGGGTCGACAGTTAAAATCTGGCTCAACTTACTTAGATTATTTTGATTCGGTTTTGTTTTACCTGATTCCCAATTAAAGTATGAGACTCTACTGATTCCCAAACTGGATGCAAGTTGTGATTGCGATAACCCTTGACTTTCTCTTTTTTCTTTTAATTTAGTAGGTGAAAACATTTGTTCTCCTTTTTGTAAGTTTATTAACTAACAAAAGAATACCATAGCTTGTTGAAAAAATCAAGAGTTTAATAACCCCCCAAGATTTATTTCCAAGAAACTATTTGAAATAAAAAATATTGCTGATAAATCAACATTCCTATTATATTCACAACAAGAGAAATAAATTATTTTTTCTGTTTAGCTACCAAAAGGCTACCAATAAAATTGTAATTATTTTTAATATAATTTTAGTAATATACCTTATTACTGAGTTTCCAATAAATTAACTAATTCTGTCAACAATTTTACATGTATATGACTTATTTTATCCTATCTTTCTATGGTATAATAGATGATAATATAATTAATCTGTAATAGGTGAGGTTTATGAGTTATACCAAAAGTCAAGTATCAAATTTTCTAAATGATAAGATTCTCTTTAGATTCTCTATTTCTAACGATTTTATAATTGAATTTGACGATTACAAAGAGTTTTTTACATTTGAAGAGCTTGAAAGAATTATAAAAAGTAATTATGATTATTGGAATTCAATTTATGAAAGCTCTCCAACTAATTTTGTGTCTACTTGGAAAAGCTTAAATGATAAGTTTAATACAGTAAAAGATTATATTTTCGGACTTACAGAACTAAATATTGACAGCATAAGCAATCAAATTTATTACACTTTATCGACTAATCGTGAAACAAGAGAACAAGATAAGATAGTTTACATACTATCAGTAAATTCTCCCATTGACAAAGATGCACGATTTCGTAAAATCAGAAGATTTGTTTCCTTCTATATTGAACAGTCTAAAAATAATCTAGATGAAGCTATCAGAAATTTTATCTATCTTTCTAAAAAAAACGATGCTATCGGAAATTATTTTTCAAGTTCATCTCAACAAATGTTTTATCCAGCACTTTATCTACTTAGAAAAAATCTTTCAAACATTAAAGACAATATCTCTGATTTTGAAACAAGTATAGTTGCTCCTCTAGCTAACCAGTTAAAAGACATTTCAGAAGGCTCAGATGAACAATTTAGAGAAATTACATCATTCATCGAAGATAAACATAATAAAATTCAGGAACAATATGATAAAAAAGTTTCTGAGTTGGCCGAATTTCAAAAATCTGTCGACGACTGGCAGAAAGAAAAGCAAACTAAAATTAAAGATTTACAAGAAACCTATGAAAATAAGCTTGCTTTAGAAGCTCCAGAAAATCTTTGGAATAATCGTGCTGAAGAACATGAAAAACAAGCCAGAAATTGGTCAATATTCCTTGTTTTTACTATTGTAGCTTTAATATTTACTTTAGGAAAACTGGTTCTCGTAATACATGATTATTCATTAAACACTATCAAAAATGAGATACCATTTATATCCGAGTCGTTTATTCTTATTTCAGTGATTTCATTTTTTATCTACATTATTAGGATTTTAATAAAAATCGTTTTGTCAAATCAACATTTAGCTACCGAATATAAGCAAAAAGCTGCTTTGACAAGATTCTATCAATCTCTCACTAAAGCCGGAACTGATATTAGTAAAGAAGAACGACTAATTATTATTAACTCATTATTTAGTAAAGTTGAAACAGGTCTAGTAAAAACAGATACATCAAATGATAGTGATACAATTTTAGCTATTTTGTCAAAGAACATAAAATAAAAAGAATGCTGATACGTCAACATTCTTTTTTATAACCCCATTGATAAGATTGAATAAAATCTCCGCCCCCCTATTAAGCTGGACAAGCCCATCTTGATAATCTATAATCATCAACACCAATTGAGCAATATCTTGAATCATCTCATCCTTAATCTCCTGGTAAGATTTATTATCAGTATCTAGTTCAATCAAATGGACAGTACTTTTTAAATACACTTTAGTCCTTCTTTTCACTCCAAAAAGCATCACTCAAGTTTACATGAGTACTGCTCCTCTAGACTAATCAGCTTCGTATTATGCAGCAGCATGATGACAATTTGCTACATAGGATATAACAACTTCTTCAAGTTCTTCAAAAATAATTTTTTCTGATTCGTTCATATTCATTACTCCTCAATTTTAAATTTAATGATTTTTCTATTTAATAATATACAAATAGTTACGATAGCGTATATAATAGTTGCAATCAGGTAAACAGCCTGTATACCAATACGACTACTTAAATAGCTAAATATTGCCAAAGAGCCAGATGAAGTAATCGTTAATATTAATTGCCTTAGAGAAAAAACACGTCCTATCGAATAAGTAGGGGACTTCTCTTGTATTAATGATTGTTGCACCAAATCTCTAATTTGATACGGAATTCCAATGAAAAAGTTAATAACAAGAGCCAAGAAAGCTACTTTATTAAAAGCGTATATACCTGTAAAAATAGCAACCAAAAGTGAGGAAAAAAAGATAAATTTTCCCCCAAACTGAGAAATATACTTAGAGTATCTAATGCTTATAATTCCTCCTACAATCGAACCTACAAAGTAAGCAGCTCCTTGAAATCCCCACCATTCCTCTGATAAGTTCAAAAATCTCGTCGTGAAAAATAATAGAAAAGTTTGCGTCCAAATCACATTAGCAATTGATTCACATGTGTCCATAATGGTTATATTCCACAATTCAGTAATATGGAACAAATCATACCATCCCTGCTTCAATCTCTCAAAATAAGGGAGTAAATTCGTTTGCACTCTATCTTTTGTATCTATTTTCTTCAAGAGCCACAAGGATATAGTAATCATCAAAACAATCACACAAAATGCCGCAAAAGGATTAAGGAATAGAACAAAAGGTATTCCAAATGTCCAAGTAGCAGTTTGAAATACTTGAATGACAGTATAGAAAATACCATTTAAACGAATTCTATCCTCTTTAATTATATCTGCAAGCAATACACCTTGAGCAGGTGAAATAGCACTATCTAATAAACTCAATAAAAATTTTGATATTAACACAATATATATATATCTATAAGTACATATGAGCAGTATAATAATAAAAACTTTGGCTATCAATGCTCCTAGCATAATCCACTTTGCTGAAATCTTGTCAAAAATATTTGAAAGTAGAATACTTCCTAATATTCGTGAAATAGATCCAACAACTAGAATCATACTTGTATCAAATAGCGATTGACTCATTTGATATACAAAGAGAATTAAAACCATATCTAACAATATTCCAGCAAGAATAATAAATACTTGGGCTCTTAGAAACTTTAAAAATGACTTACTAAGTTTATTACTTTTTATTTCTGTTCTCACAACTATCCTTTTTCAAATATTCATTTAGTTTAGAAAAATCATAATATTTTACTAAATACTCTTTAAATTAATAGTTAACTTGCAACGTCTTATCTATAATGCATTGGTATCACTCCCTCCTACATCGTGTTACTTCATTAAGATGTCTTAAAAATTAATTATGCATTTTATATTTTTAGTAGTAGTAAGTCTTTGGGGAATCCCAAAGACTTAAGTGTACACCTAAGCACTCTATCCACCTACAATAATTATGATATCCAAAAATAAAAGCGGTATTAGTAAATTTTGAAATCTTCAGCATCTTATTTCTCCTTTTTTCTTTTCTATATTGTACAATAAAGAAAAGAAATTATCGTTTTTGTTGTGAAAGTGGGAATATATGAAATTCAATTTAGGAAAAATTCGTAAAGGAAAACAAATTAGCATTAGTTCTGTCGCTGATGAACATTTATCAAAATCACAAATTTCTAGATTTGAGAGAGGGGAATCTGAGATATCTTGTGCTAGGTTAATAAATATTCTTGATAAACTTAATATATCATTAGAAGAATTTTTGATAATCCATAATAACGATTTTGGAAAATGTGAAAACTTTATGAATCTTATAAAACATATTCGTGAAGATTATACCCTACATCGTGTTATATCACTCAAGAATACACTATATTGTAATAGCGATTTAACAGACTTTGATAGGACAATGTTAAAATCAATTATATATACTCTTGATAGCTCTCATAAACCTACTGACGAGGAATTATTAAAATTAACAGATTATCTTTTCAAAATAGAAAATTGGGGTTATTACGAAATAATATTACTAGGAAACTGTGTCCGAACCATAGAGTATTCTTCTTATTTTTTACTAACTAAAGAAATGTTGAAAAATTATATATACTCCTCTTTAAATAAAACAAATAAAAAATTAGTAACCCAACTTGCTATTAACTGTTTAATTGCAAGTATAGATGTTAAGAAATACAACAATTGTAGATTTTTAATCAAAGAAATATCTAGATTACTAGATAACGAACTCAATTATTATGAACAAACTGTATTCTTATATGCTCAAGGATACCTCGAATTTGCACAAGGAGCTCAATCTGGAATATCCAAAATGAGAGATGCATTACAGATTTTTGATATTCTAAACGAGAGTTCAATAAAAAAACAGTACGAGGATCATCTTTCCTCACTTATTGATAAATAATAAAAGTGAGTACTATATTTACTGAACATTCATCATTAAAAGAACTAAACTTTAAAAATTTGAGACTTTTGGAAATTTTATTTAAGAGTGGCTGCATAGAACAAATGGATACACTAGATAGCAGCATACAACTTACAGATAATGAAATACTTCAATTAACGGATTATCTGTTCAAAGTCAAAAATGGAAGCCATTATAAACTCATACTACTTAAAAATTATGCTATAACTACTAAGTACACTTTATTTTTCCTATTAATAAAAGAAATGGCCGAGCGATTATATCTATTCATCACTTAAGAAATAAATAAAAGATTAGTTACTCAACTCGCTATTAATTGTTTGTTATTAAGTGTAGATAAAAATCAATATAATGACTGAAATTAAATAACTTTTAGCTAATAAAATTAAACTCCTATGAAGAAATTGGCTTGAACAGCTTTATTTATTTGAAAAAAGACAGTAAAAAAGCGCAAAAAATCACTTCCTGTGCTATACTTTTTTAAGATTGGCGTTAAAACTGTTTCCTCAGTCCTAGCGCCTTTTCTTTTTTGATTCTAAAGACTTTTCGACCACCTTAAAAATGAACAAAAGTTATCAGTAGACTTTACTTTAAAATTTGTGTTCTAACAATCATTTCGATTAGTTAAATCTTCCAATCTTTCTTCTCCCACCTTCAACATCTCTTCCTCTACCTTGCTCCATTTTCCGAAGAGTTATTCTTGTAGCACTTTTGCTGCTGAAATTTTATCTTCTCCTGAATCATATACACAACTTCTATCTCGTTGATAAATTTGAATTCTTTCAAAGATAGCTAGTTCTTCCAATTGTCGTGTATTATCAACTAGATGATTTACAATGAAATCATGATGTTCTTTTGGAGTTGCGCGTGCTTGATTTGGATTGATAGCGTACAGTTCTTCGTATCGGATAAGAGTGCTCAGATAGGACAGCTTAGGCTTTGTCGCAATCAAGGCTAATTGTACTTCATATCCCTTATTTTTCAAGAGTTGTGCTGTTTTCTTTGGAACATCAATTGTTCGTAAAGTTCCCTCTATCAAAAGATTGTATCCCAAATGACTCAATTCGGTTACTAAAGACTCTACCATTTTCCCTGCAAAATCTTTGGTGTATTCAACACTGTCTTTGCCATATTCTTGCTGCAGT
>ERZ773050.396-NODE-396-length-25410-cov-5.360205_pt1 | contig 25410 bp, 24 predicted proteins | sample MGYA00580632_ERZ773050 | MGnify/ENA primary metagenome ERZ773050 (study PRJEB29015, sample SAMEA2738123) | human oral metagenome | biome: human oral; feature: human-associated habitat; material: saliva | place: China | collected 2166 ... | reverse complement strand
GGCGGCGGGCCGGGGCCGGGGCGGCCTGAGCGGCCGGACGACGACGAGGGCCCCGACTCGGTTCGAATCGGGGCCCCGGCTCCGGGTGTCCGAGGGGGGACTTGAACCCCCACGCCCGTTTAATAGGGCACTAGCACCTCAAGCTAGCGCGTCTACCTATTCCGCCACTCGGACTGCGCATCATCGCGATGCGGGGCGGACCCCGCCGCGGCGACGCAGGACAACTTAGCACGCCCGCGTCGAGGCGGGGCAAATCGGCTCCCGGTGCGGTGCATCACAGGTCCGGGCGGTCCGGCGGGCGGGCGCCCGGGCGGTCTCACGCGAGCGGCTCGACCCCGATGCGCGCGCCCAGGGACGTCGACTCCCCCGGCTCCAGGCGCACGGCCCGGTCGCGCACCGCCGCGGACTCGACGCAGACCATGGAGGGCCACTCCTCCCCCAGGTCCGCCATGGTCGCGGCGACCCTGTTCCACGGGTTCCACACCACGGCGTTGGGCGCGCGGACCCCGGTGACGACGATGCGCCGCCGGCCGGCCGGGTCCGTCACGGCCACGGGCCCCCGGGCCCGGTAGATGCGGTCCACGCGCCCGGAGAAGCGGATGGGCCCGTCCTGCACCCGCTCCTCGTCGGTGAGCCGGTCGGAGTAGCGGGCCCCCTCGAGCCCCGTGATCGACACCGCGGTGACGTCGCCGACGGCGAGGTAGGTGTGCAGGGCGGCCTCCACGGTGCGCGGCGCGGCGCCCGTGTTGCGCAGGGACACCTCCAGGCTCAGCTCCTCGCCGATGCCGACCTCGTAGAGCAGGGACAGGTCGTCGTGCTCCAGGGCGAACAGGGCGCGCACGCCGCCGTCGGCGGTGGCCTGCGCACTGCGCAGCCGCCAGGGCCGGATCCTGGCCCAGCCGTGCGCGGGGGCGCGCCCGCCGCCGGCGCCCCCGGCGAACCAGGGCGCGCAGATCGGCACGCCCCCGCGGATGGCGTGCACGCCGTCGAAGACGGCCCGGCGCGAGACGAAGAGGACCTCCTCGCCGCCGCGGGGGCGCCACGACGTCAGGTGCGCCCCGTGGAGGTAGATCTCACCGCCGCCGGCGGCGGCGTCGACCAGGAGGCGGGGCAGGCCCCCGCGGCCGGGCCCGAGGGCGGCGGTGCGCGGCAGACGGGGCGCGGGCGGAGGGGTCGGTGGGCGGTTCGTGTCATCCGGGGTGCTCATGCGGCCACGCTAGTAGGCTTGCGGCGCCGCGTCACCGAGAGAAAGGCCGGACATTGATCCTGAACGATCCCAGCCCCGCCCCGGGGGCCCCGCCGGAGCCGGACAGGAGGCGCCGATGAGCGCGAACGAGGACCCGGCCGGGGCCGGGGGGCCCGCCGCGAACGCCGTGCCCGCCGGGTCGAGGCCCCCGCCGACGTCGCCGCACCGGCCGACGGGCCGGCGGATCCCCCGCGCGGGGCCGGGGAGCACCGCCCGATCAACCCGATCTTCCGGGCCAGGCAGGCGCTGCACCGCCAGATCGACCGGGCGGACCAGTGGCGGGAGGCCGACAGGGCCCTGGTCATGCGCCTGGACGCCCCGATAGTCTCCGACGAGCGGCGCGCGGCGCCGGCGCCGGAGGAGGCCGCGCGCGTGAGGGTGGTCGGCGAGGTCACCACGCGGTCCGCGACCCTGGACTCCCTGCCCGGCTGGCTCGTGCGCGGCGGCGTGGGCGCCTGGCTCCTGCTGGGGATCGTGACGGCCGTCAGCCTCGTGTTCATCGGCACGGCGCAGGTCATCCCCGTGTTCATCGGGGTGTTCATCGCCCTGGTCATCACCGCGATCCTCTACCCGCTGGTCTCCTTCTTCGCCCGCTTCATGCCCCGCTACCCGGCCACGTTCCTGGGCCTGCTCACGGCCCTGGCGGTGGTGGCCGCCCTCATCGCCTACGTCGTGTCCTCGGTGACGAGCCAGTGGGACTCCCTGGCGCGGCAGTTCTCCGACGGCCTGGACACGATCGTCGACTTCCTGGAGCACGGGCCCCTGCCGGTCCACCTGACCCAGCAGGAGCTCGTCGACACCGTGCAGAGCCTGGTCGAACAGGGGCAGGAGTACGTGCAGTCCAACGCCCCGAGCCTGGCCGGGGAGGTCCTGTCCAACGCGGGCTCGATCGTCGACGTCTTCGTCGTGCTCGCGCTGGCGCTGTTCACGGCCATCTTCCTCCTGGCCTCCGGCGGGCGCATGTGGCGCTGGTTCCTCAACGAGCTGCCGGCGCACCTGCGCGAGAGGGTCCACCGCGCGGCCGGGGCCGGCTGGTACACCTTCGCCGGCTACGCCCGCGGCACGGTCATCCTGGCCCTGACCGACGCCGTCATGGCGGGGATCTTCCTGCAGGTGGTCGGGGTGCCGCTGGCGGCGCCCCTGGCGGTCCTGGTCTTCATCGGCGCCTTCGTGCCCATCATCGGCGCGCCCGCGGCGATGCTGGTGGCGATGGTGGTGGCGCTGGCCTCCAAGGGCTTCATCGCCATGGTCGTCGTCGGGCTGGGCGTGGCCGGGATCGGGCAGATCGAGGGCCACATCCTCCAGCCGCTCATCATGGGCCGGCAGGTCTCGCTGCACCCGGTGGTCGTGGGCCTGGCCGTGGCGGTGGGCACCTTCTCGGTGGGGCTGCTGGGCGCCGTCGTCGCCGTGCCGCTGGTGAGCGTGGCCTGGTCGGTCTACTCCGAGCTGCACACCAAGGACGCCCCCGTCGTCGGCGAGCTGCCCAGGTACAACGCCGCCGAGAAGGGCGAGAAGGCCTAGGCCGGCGCGGCGGGCCCCGCCCGATCAGAAGGGGACGACGGCGTCCAGCAGCGCCGTCAGGCCCAGCTCGTGGAGGGCGGCGGGGTAGGGGACGGCCTCGAAGGCGCCGGGGCACTGGCCGGGGCGGGGCCCGCGGGTCTCCAGGCGGCCCGCCCCCTCCCCCGCCCACGCGGCGGCCTGCGCCAGTCCGCGCTCCAGGCGCTCCAGGACGGGGCCGGTGACGGCCGCGGCCAGGCCCGCCGGGACGGGCCCGCCGGGGTCCACGAGGGAGCGCGGCCCGACCCGCCGGGGCAGGCGGACAATGGTGCCGTCGGCCTCGCGGCGGTAGCCGGCCCCCGAGGGTGTGCGCCACTGGAGGGCGCCGTCGTCCAGCCGCACGAGCGACCACCCGGGCGTGTGCTTGAGGCGGTGGTGGGCCTCGCACAGGACGGTGAGGTTGTCCAGGCTGGTGGTGCCGCCCCGGGCCCAGGGCCGCAGATGGTCGATGTCGCAGCGGCGCGCGGGGATCTCGCACCCGGGGTGGGTGCAGGCGCGGTCCCGGGCGCGCACGAGGTCGGCCAGGGCGGCGGGCGGGCGGTAGCGGGTGCGGCCGACGTCGAGCACGGCGCCGGAGAGCGGGTCGGTGACGATCCGCCGCCAGGTCCCGCCGGCGGCCAGGGCCCGGGCGAGCAGGGCGGGTACGGGGGCGCTGCGGCCCCCCGCGGTCAGGACGGGGGCGTCGGGAGGGTCGCCGGAGGACGGGGGGCGCGGACCCGCCCCGCGCGCCGGGGGTGCGGCGGCGTCGGGCAGGAGCTGGTCGAGCGGGACGGTCACGTCCACCCTCACGGTCAGGCCCGGCGGGAGCGGGACGGGGCCGGTCCCCGAGGGCGTCCACCAGGGGCTCGAGGAGCCCACCAGGTCGCTGAGGGAGGAGAGCAGGCCCTCCAGGGGGACCCCGTCGGGCAGGAGGCGCCGGCGCTCCGCGTCGGGGTCCGGCCCCTGAGCGGGCGCCTCGGCCCAGTCCGCGGGATCGACGGCCTCCCCCGGTCCGCCGGGGGCGCGGCGGTGGGCGGCGTGCTGGGAGCTGCGCAGCGCGTGCAGGCACAGGCCGACCAGGGCGTCGGCCCGCAGCTGGCCGAGGGTCCGCTCCTGGCCGCTCGCGCGGGCGGAGGCGGCGACGGCGTCGAGGGTCGCGTCGAGCAGGAAGGCGTCCGCCGTCGGCAGGAGCAGGCTCATCCGCGCCACGCCCTCGCCGCGCGGACTCGGGCGGCCGACGTGCCGCTGGGCGATATTGCGCCGGCGGCGCGCGCCCGCCCCCTGCGGGTCGAGGGCCGCCAGGGCTCGGTCGATGTCGCGGGCGAGCTGGGGGCGGGTGCGCTGGGGCGCCCGGGGGAGCACCCGCTCCTGGACCTCGCGGGCGGCCTCGTAGGCGACCCCCTTGAGCCGGCTCAGGACGAGGGCGGTCTTGGCCTCGTCGAGCAGGCCGCAGCGGTGCAGGCACTCGGTGGGGGCGAAGACCCCGTCCAGCAGGCCCTCGCCCCTGTCCAGCAGGCGCTCGGCGCTCGCCCGCGACACGCCCAGACGGCAGGCGATCTCGCTGGAGGCACGGAAGCGGGTCTCCTCCGGGGCGACGAAGCGCTCCGCGCGCCCGTCGGGTCCCCAGGACGCCGGGCCCGTGCGCATCTCGGGGCTGCGGGCCAGGCAGGCGCTCGCCACGCCCAGGGCCCACTGGGACCAGGTCGCCAGGCGGCGGCAGGCCGCCACGACCTCGCTCAGCACCTCCGCCCCCATCTCGCCCAGGGCGTCCGCCGCGAGCGCCCCGGCGGCGCCGATCTCGCGGGTCTGGGCCGCTCGCAGCAGGGACAGGTCCGCGGGCGCCAGGGGCCCCTCGTCCAGCAGCGCCGCCTCCCCCTGGGCCTCCTCGCGCAGCGGGGCGGGCACGGCGGGACCCAGGAGGCCGCTCATGAGCCCCTCGACGAGGGTGGCCAGGTCCGCGCCGGGGGCCAGGGACGCCAGGCGCTCGGCGAGGGCGGCCGCGTCCGGCGGCTCTGCGCCCGGCACTGCCCCGCCCGGCACCTCCCCGCCCGGGGCGGGGAGGGCGCCTCCCGTCGGACTCTGTTCGAACATGTGTACATGGTAGCACATTCGGCCCGGCATATCCAGGCAATCGCGCCATTTCGCCGCGGAGGCGTCCCGGGCGCGCCCCTCGCGCCCCCTCTCGCCCCCTCGACCCTCGCCCTCACCGGCCCAGCAGCGTCCCCCCGACCTCCAGGTAGCACTTGCCGCACAGGGACTCGTAGGCGACGTCGACGCCGTCGATGGCCACCTGGTCGCCGTCGAAGACGAACCGCCCGCCGATCCTGCGCGCGTTGAACACCGCCTTGCGGCCGCAGCGGCAGATCGTCTTGAGCTCCTCCAGGGAGTGGGCGATCTCCAGCAGGCGCCGCGAGCCGGGGAAGCCCGTGGTGCGGAAGTCGGTGCGGATGCCGTAGGCCAGGACGGGGACGTCGTCGAGCAGGACGAGCTCCATGAGCTGGTCGACCTGCAGGGGGGTGAGGAATTGGGCCTCGTCGACCAGGACGCAGTCGACGGCGCGGCGGCGCGGGCCCGGCCCGCCCGGCCCCCGCGGATCGAGGGCGCGCACGAGCGCGCGCACGTCGTCCCCGGCGGACAGGAGGATGTCGACGCGGCGCGACACGCCCAGGCGGGAGACGATCGTGTCGTCGCCCTTGGTGTCGACGCAGGCCTTGACGAGGACGACCCGCTGGCCGCGCTCTTCGTAGTTGTGGGCGGTCTGGAGCAGGCTCGTGGTCTTGCCCGAATTCATGGCGCCGTAGCGGAAGTAGAGCTTGGCCATGGATCCTCCCGGTTCTCCTGGGGTTTTCTGGGGTTTTCTGGGGTTTTCTGGGGTTTTCTGGGCGGGGCGACGGGGCGGCGGGGCGCCGCGGGCATGCTACCGGCCGGCCGGGCCCGCGGGCGCGGCGATGCCCGCTAGCCTCCCGCCCATGACACACCCTCCCCCCGCCCCGGCCCCCCGCCGGGCGCACAGCCCCGTCCCGGGCGCCGCGACGGCGGCGGTCGGGATCCTCGCCCTGGTCGTCTTCGCCGTCCTGGCCGTCGGCGCCGCCGCGGGCGCGGGCCCGTCCCGCCTGGACTGGGCCGTCACCCACTGGGCCGTGTCCGCGCGTCGCCCCGCCCTGACGCCCGCGGTCCGGGTCCTGACCGACCTGGGTGGCGTGGCGGGGCTGACGGCCTGGACGGTCCTGGCCGTGGCGCTCCTGCTGGCCCGTCGCCTGCGCCGCCGCGCCGCGGTCCTGGCGGCGGCCATGGCGGGCTCGGCGGGGCTGACCGTGGTACTCAAGCTGGTCTTCGCCCGCCATCGTCCCCCGGTCGACCTGCTCGCGGACGAGGCGCTGAGCACCTACTCCTTCCCCTCGGGGCACAGCTTCAACACGGCGGTCTTCGTCGGCGCCCTCGCCGGCTTCGTCCTGTTCTCCCCGGCCTCCGGGCGCCGCAAGGCGGTCGCCGCCTCGGGGGCGGTCGCGGCGGCGACGGCGGTGGGCCTGTCGCGCGTCTACCTGGCCCACCACTGGTTCACCGACGTCCTGGCCGGGTGGGCGCTGGCGGCGGCGTGGCTGTGCCTGGTGGCCCTGGTGGTGCGCCGTCTGCCCGCCGGCCGCCGCCGTGACCGGCGGTGAACGCGCGCGACACGCCGGGGAGGGGGCGCGGCGCTGGGCGCCGGCGTTCAGGCGCGCCGTGGTGGCCTGCGCCATATCAAAAGGGTCACATCGGGATTACGGCGGGATCACGGGCAAAGGTGCCGGTGCACCGCTCCGGGCGGCGTCGCGGGGTGCTTCCATCCGCCCCAGAGCCGTCTACAGTGACCCAAAAGGCCCACCGCCGCTCTCCAGGAGCCTCCCGTGACACCCGATCTCTCCCGCCCCCGCGCGACCCCGCCCTACGACATTCTTCCCGCCGTTCCCTCCTTCTCCCTGACCTCGGAAGACCTCGCCGACGGGGAGCGCATGGGGGACCGCTTCACCGCGATCCACGAGAACCTCTCCCCCGGGCTGCGATGGTCGGGCGCCCCGGCCGGGACGCGCTCCTTCGTCGTGTCCTGCTTCGACCCCGACGCCCCGAGCCCCTCGGGCTGGTGGCACTGGACGGTCGTCGATCTGCCCGCCTCGGCCGCGGGGCTGCCCCGCGGGGCGGGCGAGTCCGACGACGGGCTCGCGGCCCCCGCCTTCCACGTGCGCAACGACGCCGGCACCCGCGCCTGGTTCGGCCCCTATCCGCCCGCGGGCGACGGCGACCACCGCTACGTCTTCGCCGTCCACGCCCTGGACGTCGACACCCTCGGCCTGGACGAGTCGGCCAGCGCCGCCGCCGTCGCCTGCCAGGTCTCCTTCCACGCCCTGGGGCGCGCCCTGCTCACCGCCACCTACTCCGTCCCGGGCGACCGCGCCCCCTTCATCACCGAGGAGTCCCACGCATGAGCCGACGTCGTATGAGCCCCGCCGTCGTCCCCCCGGCCACGGTCTCGCCCGTCACCGGGGAGATCCCCCAGATCACGGGGCGCCACCAGCGCCGGCACATGGCCCTGGTCACCGGCGCGACCTCCGGGATCGGCCTGGCGATCGCGCAGAACCTGGCCCTGGACCACGACCTGGTCCTCATGGCCCGCAACGCCTCCCACCTCGACGAGCTCGCCGCGGTGCTGAGCGAGGAGAACGGCACGCGGGTGCGCACCTGCGCCGTCGACCTGACCGACGACGAGGCCGTGGCCAAGGCCGTGGGCGACCTCAGGCTGCGCAGCCTGGACATCCTCGTCCACTCCGCGGGCGTGGAGTCCTCCGCGCCGATCGCCTCCCTCACCCCCGCGCAGTGGCGGGAGGTCCTCGACCTCGACCTGGTGGCCGTCGCCCACCTGACGAGCCTGGTCCTGCCCGCGCTGCGGGCCACCCGGGGCCTGGTCGTCATGATCAACTCCAGCGCCGGGCTGCGCACGTGGGCCGGCCACACCCTGTACAGCGCGGCGAAGGCCGGCCTCAAGGCGCTGGCGGACGGGCTGCGCGAGGAGGAGCGGGGCGTGGTGCGCGTGACCAGCATCTTCCCCGGCAGCGTCGACACCCCCATGCAGCACCGCGTCCAGGCCGCCCGGGGCGGGGAGTACCGCGCCGAGGACCACATGGCTCCCAGCTCGGTGGCGGCGGCGGTGCGCCTGGCCGCGGACACGCCGCTGGACGCCGTCGTGGAGAACCTGTCCATCCGCCCCGCCGAGATCCTCTGAAGGGCCGGCGGCGGGGCCCGCGCCGCCGTCAGCTCCCCCCGGGGAAGCCCAGGGCGCGCCAGGCCCCGTACAGGCCGATCGCGGCCGCATTGGCCAGGTTGAGGGACCGGCTGGCCCCGACCATGGGGATGCGGACCCGCTCGTTCACGCGCGGGTCGGCCATGATCTGCTCGGGCAGCCCCGTCGGCTCGGGGCCGAGGAGCAGCGCGTCGTCGTCGCGCCAGTCGACCTGCGTGTACAGCCGCTCCGCGCGGGCCGTGAAGGCGAAGATCCTCCCGGGGATCTGGGCCAGGCACTCCTCCCAGGTGCCGTGCACGCGCGTGGCGGCCAGGTCGTGGTAGTCCAGGCCGGCGCGGCGCAGCTTGGCGTCGTCCATGTCGAACAGCGGGTCGACCAGGTGCAGCATGGAGCCGGTGTTGGCGCTCAGGCGGATGGCGGCCCCCGAATTGCCGGGGATGCGCGGACAGTAGAAGATGACGTGCAGCACGGGGACAATGAGACCACATGCTGAGGCGCTCGGGCGCGGGCGCGACCGGGCTGCCATGATCGGGCCCATGAGCCCCGTCCCGCACCCGCCCTCCCCCGCACTGTCCTGCGACGCGCTGATGGGCGACGTCGTGCGCCTCGAGCCGCTGACGCCCGGGCACGTGCCGGGGCTGCGGCGGGCCGCCGAGGGCGCTGGCCCCAGCGCCTTCGCCGCGGTGCCGACGCCCTGAGAGGGCGCAGGCCCGCGGACACAGCGCTCAGCGGTTGCACAGTGATGAAGACATCCCGCCGTCAAGCCTCCTCGGACGCGCCCGAGGCCCCGCCCCCGCCCGCCATGGGACGCGGCTCCCGGGTGGCGCGCGTGCGCGGCCGGCTGGCGCTGCCCACGCTGCGGCGCGCCACCGGCCTGCTCGACGGCCGGCACAAGTCCGTCCTCCTCGGCCACGGCCAGGACTTCGACGACCTGTCCGCCTACCGCCCCGGCGACGACGTGAGCGACATCGACTGGAAGGCCTCGGCGCGCATCGGCCAGCCCGTCATCAAGCGATACCAGCGCGAGTCCAACCTGCCTCTCGTCCTGGCCATCGACACCGGCCGGACCATGGCCGCCCAGGCCCCCAGCGGCGAGGACAAGCGCGAGCTCGCCCTCGCCGTCGCCGAGGTCATGGCCTACCTCGCCCGCCTGCGCGGCGACTCGGTCGCCCTCGTGGCCGGGGACGCCTCCCGGATGGTCTCCCGGCCGCCCCGGGCGGGCGCCGAGCACGCCGAGACGATCCTGTCGCTCGTCGCCCGGCAGTACTCCGCCCTCACCACCGGCCCCGATGGCTCGAACAACTCCGACGGCGGCACCGGCGCCGCCGCGAGGGCCGGCCAGGTGCGGGTCGGCCAGGTCTCGCCCCGGCGGGCCAGCGGCGCCGCCATCGGCGAGCTGGCGCCCGGCGCCCCCGCCTCCGACCTGCCCGGCCTGCTCGGCAAGGTCATCAGCCTCCACGGGCGCCGCAGCCTCGTCGTCCTCCTGACTGACACCTCCCACCCGGACGCCACCGCCCACGACCAGCTCCGCAGGCTGTCGGCGCAGCACGAGCTCGTCGTCATCCACATCGCCGACGACGCCCCCATCACCGGTGATCCCGGCGCGGTCCGCGACGTCGAGATGGCGGAGGACCTGCCTGCCTTCCTGCGCTACGACACCGCCCTGGGAGCGCAGCTCGCCCGCGCCGACGCCGCCCGGCGGGCCAGCGTCACGGCGCTGCTGGACTCACGGCGCATCGAGCACGCCGTCGTCGCCTCCGATGAGACCCTCGTCGACTCCATCGCCGAGGTCCTGGGCCGCCAGCGCCTCGCCACGGCCCGAAGGAGGCGATGAAAGTGGAGCTCAGCCCCCCGCAGCTCATGCCCACCTGGATGGCGGTCACCGCCGTCGTCATCCTCCTCCTCGCCGTCGCCGGATTGCTCTGGTCATTCCTGAGCCACCGGGTCCGCGACGGCTACATCAGCGACATCCCCATGGCCCCTGGGGAGCGCCGGCGCTGGATGAGGCTCGTCGAGCGCGCCGCGAAGAAGTACGACGCCGGCCAGATCGACCTGCGCGTCCTGCACCTGGAGCTGGCCTCGGCGCTGCGGGGCTTCGGCTCCGAGCGCAGCGGCGAGGACCTGACCACCGCCACCGTCACGGAGATCATGGACATGTCCGCCTCGACCGAGTCCGAGGACATCGCCACCCGACTCGAGCGCGCCCGGACCGCCTCCCAGCCCCTGGACACCGATCCCCTGGGGCACGTCGGCGAGCTCCTGGCGATCTGGGAGCAGCCCTCCTTCGACCGCGACTCCGACGCCGCCGCCGCCCAGGCCATCGAGCACGCGAGGGAGGTGGTCTCCCGATGGTGATGCCCTGGCTCCCCTGGTTCCTCATCGGCGCCGCCGCGCTCATCGTCGGCATCGCCGCGCTGCGCGCCGCCCGCAGGGGCGACCGCGCCCCGGGCGGCCCGACGCGCCGCGTCGCCAACGCGATGCCCCTGCTGCGCTCGCCCGCCGTCCTGCGCCGCCTGCGCCGCCGCCGCGCCCTCCACGCCCTCCTGGGCGCGCTCATCATCGTGGCCCTGGCCTCCTCGGCCTTCCTCGCCGGCCGCCCCGTGAACAAGGACGTGCGCAACGACGCCCTGGCCAGCCGCGACATCGTCCTGTGCCTGGACGTCTCGGGCTCCATGCTCGGGCTGGACTCCCAGGTGCTGGACACCTACACCGAGCTCATCGACTCCTTCAACGGGGAGCGGGTGGCCCTTATCGCCTGGAACACGACGGCGCAGACGATGGTGCCCCTCACCGACGACTACGAGACGCTCAAGACCGAGATGGGCAAGATCACGGACCTCCTGGACTCCGCATCCTCCAGCCTCTCCGCGGCGCGCAGCCGCTACCTGCGGATGTTCTCAGGCACGATGTCGGAGAACCTCGACGCCTCCTCGCTGGCCGGGGACGGCCTGGCCTCCTGCACGCAGGCCTTCGACAACTCCGGTGCCGCCAGCGCCGATGAGCGCCCCCGCTCCATCATCCTGGCCACCGACAACCTCGTCTTCGACGACGCCAATGTCCAGATCTACTCCCTGCCCGAGGCCGCCGAGCTCGCCACGAGCAAGAAGATCCGCCTGTTCTCCATCTACGGCTACGACGACGAGCTCGACTATGGCGACGTCGCGGGCCAGGTCGAGTCGGCCCGCGCCGAGCTCGAGAAGGCGACCGAGGACAACGGCGGCAAGTTCTACCAGGTGGGGGACTCCGGCACCGCCGGGCGGATCGTCAAGGAGCTGGAGAAGACCCAGGCCCAGGAGTACAGCGCTGACAATGAGGTGCGCCTGACGGACACCCCGCGGGCGGGCGCCGTCTGGCTGGTGCTGGCCGCCGGCTCCCTGCTGCTCATCGCCGCCTGGAGGCGCGCATGACACTCCACCCCCTGCTCGGATGGCCCCTCACCATCCTCGTCGCGCTCATCGGCCTCGGCGCCATCGTCCTCAACTGGTGGCGCCTGCGCCCGGCCCGGCCGCGCCCGGCCGCCCCGTCGTCCCCCTACGGCACGCAGGGCGCGGGCCTGCCCCCGCTGGGGACCAGCACCACCAGCGAGGCGCCCGCGCGCCGCCCGCTGTCGCGCTCGGCGCGCCTCGTCATCGCCCGCCGGGCACTGCTCGTCGTCACGCTCGTGCTCATGCTCGCGGGCCCCAGCACCTACGAGTACGACCAGCGGGTATCCTCCACCACCGAGGTCTACCTCGTCGTCGACCGCACCGGCTCGATGGCCGCTGAGGACTGGGCCGGGGGCTCGGGCACCCGGCTCGACGGCGCGCGCGCGGACCTGGAGGCGATCCGCAAGGCCCTGCCCGAGGCCCGCTTCTCCATCCTCGCCCTCGACTCCACGGCGGCCAGGGAGATGCCGCTGAGCACGGACACCACGGCCGTCGACTCCTGGATCGCGACGCTCCACCAGGAGGTGACGAGCCGGTCCACGGGCTCCTCCCTCGAGCGCATGCTCCCACTGCTCTCCGCCACCCTCACCGAGGCCAAGCAGGCCGCCCCGCAGGACGCCCGCATCGTCTACATCCTCTCCGACGGCGAGGCCACCGACGACGGCGCCGGCGCCAAGGACGCCGCGTCGCAGGGCTTGGCCTGGAAGGACCTCGCCCCCCTCGTCGACGGCGGCGCGGTGCTCGGCTACGGCACCACCGAGGGCGGGAAGATGCGCGAGTACGACGGCAGTACCACCCCCGCGGACCAGATGCCCTACATCAAGGAGCAGGGGCAGACCGCCGACGCCGTCTCCGTCCCGGACACCCAGGAGCTGCAGACGGTGGCGACGGACCTCGGCCTGTCCTACTACCAGCGCGACGGCGAGGGCGACGACCCGACGAGCGCCTTCACGAGCATCGACATCGAGCAGATCCTCTCCGACGGCCACCACGGCAAGCGCTCTAGCCGCTACCTCACCTGGCCCCTGGCGCTCGTCGCCTTCGCGCTCATGACGTGGGAGGGCGTGGCGCTCGTGAGATCCGATATCGAGGTGCGCCGCCTGGCGCGGGCAGGAGGCCGCTGATGAGAGCGCGCACGCCGATGCCGCGGCGCCGCCGCCTGCTGATCGGGCTCAACCTCAGCTCGATCCTGCTCATCGTGGGCCTGTGGTTCGCCGCGGTGTCCACGGGCACGACGCTGGCCAACCGCTCCCTGTACGCCGGCGACTACTCCACCGCCGTGGACCGCTACCGCATGGTGCGCACGATCAACCCGTGGGTGCAGGGGTGGCGGGTGCGCTACAACCTGGGCACCGCCGAGCTGCTCGCGGGGGACTACAACGCCTCCATCGCCGACCTGGAGTCCTCCCTGCCCGATGCCCCCCAGGAGGTCATCGACGTCGCCTACGACACCGAGGGCAATGTCATCCGTGAGCGCACGGGCGTGTGCATGACGCGGGTCAACCTCTTCGTGGCGCATATGGCCCTGGCGGGACAGGCGCAGGAGTCGGGGGACACCCAGGCGGCCGAGGCGCAGGTTGCGGCCGCGAAGGAGGCCGCGGGCGACTGCGAGGTGCCCCCCGTGGACTCCCCGCAGCCCCGGCCGACGACGCCGCCCACCCAGACCCCGACGCCGACGCCCTCGCCCACTCAGACGCCGAGTCCGGGGGCCTCCGACTCGCCGTCGCCGGGCGCCTCGCAGAGCCCCAGTGGCGATCCGACCGCCTCGGGCTCCTCGTCGCCGACGCCGAATCCGACCGCCTCCGGGTCGAGCCAGCCCACCCCGGGGAAGAGCGGCTCACCCAGTCCGACGCCCACCGAGGGCCAGGAGAAGGAGAAGAAGCTCCAGCGCCGCAACCAGGGCAGTGAGGGCCCCACTGGGGGAGTGGATGGCGGGGCCAAGCGCCGCTGGTGAACGGCCCGGCCGGGGCCCTCAGCCAGCGGCGGCGCGCCCGCGCCGCGCCGGCTCATCCTCTGTGGCGTGGGTGCGGCGGATCGCCGGAACCGGGTGGTCCGGGATCTGTGCCCCGACGGCGCGCAGCACGAAGACGTCCAGGGCGTCGAGGTAGGCCACCCGCTCCGCCGGGTCCTGCGGCGTGGGGCGCCCGCCCATGACGCAGGCGTTGAGCAGGGGGATGAGCATCGCCGGGTCCTGCCGGGGGATGAGGCCCGCGTCCATGGCGTCGGTGAGGATCGAGGCGAGCATCTGGCTGATGAGGCTGCCGTGGGAGCGCAGCCGCCCGGCCGTGCTGCGCGAGACCGAGCTCGACAGTGGGCCGGTGGACGGGAAATGGAAGTGGCGCTTGAGGAGGGCCTGCTGGCGCACGTACACGCGCAGACGGTCGATGGGGTCCTCGATCCCGGCCAGGGCGGCGGACAGCTCCTCGGAGTAGCGGACTACCTCGTGCTCCATGAAGGCCAGGAGCAGGTCCTCCTTGTCGGCGAAGTGGTTGTAGACCGCCGTGCGGCCCACCCCGGCGTGCGCGGCGACGTCCGAGAGCGTGATCTTCTCGAAGGACCGCTGGCTCATGAGCATGGACAGGGAGTCGAAGAGCGCGCCCCGCGTGCGTTCCCGGTGCTCGGCGAGGCTGCTTCCCATGATCTTCGGCATGAGGCCAGCCTAACTCATGAACTGACATCGCGGAGATTGATGTCAGAAAGTGCAGGTTGTCTGATGTGTCGCCTCTCGATCATCGCGCGGACCTCGCGCAGGATCGGCAGATCGGCCGGCAGCCAGGGGAGGGTGTTGAGGTCCTCCAAGGCCACCCAGTCCAGTGACTGGTGCGACTGCCCGCATCGAGGCGGTCGGCCGCCGTCGGGCTCGGCGAGCCAGACCCGCATCCGGTGACCGTTCATCGCCGCCCACGCCGGGGCGTCGTCCCCCGGGCGCTCCGGCATGGCCGGGGGAGGGGGCACTGCCAGCCCGGCGGGCGGGACGACCTCGGCTCCCAGGCGCGCCGATGCCCCGATCTCCTCGACCAGCTCTCGGGCGAGCGCGGCCATTGGCTCCTCCCCGACCTCCACCTTGCCGCCCGGCAGCTCGTACTGGCCCGCGTGCTCGGGAGGGTAGGAGCGCGCGGCGCAGAGCAGCGACGCCGGGCGGGCGAGGGAGTCCAGGATCGCGGCGGCGACGACGAGGCGGCCAGGAGGCGGGACACGGCGTGCGGGAGCGCTCATGCGCCGACTGTAGATCCCCGGTCCCGGCCGAGGGGGCCGCTCTGCCCAGCCCTGCTCACCCCTGCCCTGCCGATGAGCGCACAGGGCGCGCATAGCCCCATGGGGCACAATTCCACCCGTGACTATCAGTGGGCTCCTCATGGACGCCGTCGACCGGATCCTCCCCTCCACCGCGCCCGACCCGGCGGCGATATGGCCGGGGATCCTCCTGCTCGTCGTCGTCCTGGCCATGCCGACGGCGCGGCGCTGGGGGCGCGCGGCGGTGACTGTTATCCATGAGGCTGGGCATGCCGGTGTCGGCATCCTCGTCGGCCGGCGCTTCGAGGGCTTCACCGTGGACGCCCGGCTCGGGGGCCGCGCGGTCACCAGCGGCCGCAGCCGGGGACCGGGGAGGATCGCCACCGCGTGGGCGGGCTACCCCGTGCCCGCGCTCATCGGCTGCCTCCTCGTGCAGGCGGCCCTGGGCGGCTGGGTCGGCCCGATCCTCACCCTCGCCCTCATCGCCGAGCTCGTGCTCCTCATCAAGTCCCGCTCGGCGCGCACCCTCGGGCTCGTCCTCCTCGTCATCGCCGCCACCGCCGCCCTGTGGTGGGCGGGCTCCAGCGTCATGTGGGTGGGCCCGCTGGCCCTCGCCCCGCGCGACGCCCTCACCGCGGGGGCCGGACTGGTCCTCCTCCTGGGCGCCTGGGACGCGCTGCACGACGTCGCCGCGAGCCACGACCCCCACCAGGACCACGGCTCGCTGGCCGGGCTCACGGGCCTGCCCGGCTGGTTCTGGCTGGGAACCTGGTTTCTGGTGATCGCCGCCGCCACGGCGTGGTCGGCCTGGAGCCTCGCCCGCAGTGCCGGATGGGTGTAGCGGGCTCGTCGGTGTGATCGGCCTGGTGGGAGCTGGATCGAGCCGCGCGGTGCGGTGGGGGCGCATGAGCCGCGGCGCAGTGGCAGACTTGGCCCCGCTGATCCATCTGTCCTGATCGGCTGAGTTGGAAGGAGCATCGAGCATGTCCCGCGCCCCTCTTGTCGCCCGCGCACTCCTCGCCGGGCCGTTCATCCATGGCGGCTGGACCCAGATCGGTGGCGCCGACGCCCTCGCCCGCCAGGCCGAGCCCATCGCCGAGGCGCTCAACGCCTCCGCTGGGCCCGCCGTCGAGGCGGTCCTCGGCCGCGAGGCCACGGGAAGAGACCTCGTCCTGCTCAACGGCGGCGCGATGATGGCGGGCGGCGCCGCGCTGGTCGCGGGCGTGGGGACGCGCTGCGCCGCGGGCGGCCTCATCCTCGCCCTCATCCCCACCACCCTCCAGGGCCAGGCCTTCTGGAAGGAGGAGGGCTTCAAACGCTCCCAGAAGCTCCAGGGGGCGCTGACCAACGGCGCGCTCATCGCCGGGCTGGCGCTCCTGGCGCTGCGGGGCTCCCGCCGCCGTCGGCGCTGATCGGCACTCGCGGTCGGGCCGCCACCGAGGCCATCGGGCCGCCCACGGCGCGGGTCCGCCCCTCGGCGCGGGAGCCTGGGCGCTCCGGGGCTCAGGCCAGGCCGAAGCCCTGTTGCTCGGCGGCCCCGCGCATCTCGTCGCGGCCGTCCATGTACATGCGGCTCGAGGCACGAACCACCGCTTCGCGCCAGGTCCGCCCGTCCAGTCCCTGGGAGGCGCGGAAGGCGCCATAGGCATTCTCATAGGCGGGGAGCCAGGACTCCAGCGCCGGTGCGGGGTCGAGATTGCGTCGCACGACCACCGCCTGGGCCGGACGGGGGTGGACCCCGCCGGCCCGCGCGGGGTCGGGGTGCCCGAGGGCCATGCCGACCACCACGTAGGAGTGGCGGGGGAGGGCGAGCAGCTCGCACAGCGCGGCCTCGAGATTGCGCATCGAGCCCAGGTAGCACCCGCCCAGGCCCATGGACTCCGCCGCGACCACCGCGTTCTGCGCCGCCATGGCGGTGTCGATGGAGACGGTGAGGAAGGAATCGAGGTAGTCCAGGCTGTCGGTGTCGGTGTCGGTGTCGGTGTCGGTGCCGGTGCCGGTGCCGGCTCCGGCGGAGGCCATGATCTCCTCGTTGCGGGAGGCGTCGGCCACCCACAGCAGGACGGCGGGGGCCTGCCGGATGAACGCGAAGTTCTCCGACTGGTTGGGGGAGTCGGCCAGGTCCATGATCCGGTCGCGCAGTGCGGCGTCGTCGACGACGATGACGCTCCACAGGTGCAGGTTGGAGGAGGTGGGCGCGGACTGCGCGGCGGCGATGATCGTGGCCAGCTGGCGCTCGGTGACGGGCTCGGGGGTGAAGGCCCGCACGGAGCGGTGCGCCAGCATCGTCTCGACGGCGGGGGTCCACTCCAGGTCCGCGGGGCGGGGCTGGGCGCCGTAGCGGTCGGAGAGGTACTGGGCGCGGCGGGCGGCATCGCCCGGGGCGTCGGTGGCAGGGGAAGGGCGGGCGTCATCACTCATGCGCCCATGCTGCCAGGGAAGCGCCGGGAGGGGAGCATCATCGTCTGGTTTCCGCCGTGTGCCGGGGTTGTGGACGTGCCCGGGGGGTGTGGACGCACCCCGGGGGCACGTTGGCAACCCCGCCGCACGTCCACAACCCCGGAGCACGTTCTCGATGGTCCCAGGGATGCGTCGCGGTAGGCGCGGCGCCCGGCATACCTCGCCGCGCCGGTCTGGGCCCACTCCAGTGGCGCAAGAGGCGCACCTGGGCGAGCTGATCCACGTCGAGATCAACAAGCTCGGCTGCATCCCCGCTGGCCGGGGCCGGAAGGCCCGTGGACGATCACTCGCGCCTGGCCTACAGCCAGATGGTCCTTGACGATGAGCGCGGTTCCACCGTCGCGGCTTTCATATCGTGGGTGATCGCCTTCTTTGGGTGCAGCGCCATCACCGTTGAAGCGGAGATGACCGACAACGGCGCCTGGTAGCGGTCGCGTGTATGCAACCAAGTCCTGGCCGACGCTGGTGTCAAACAGCGTCTCACATGGCCTCACCGTACCCCGTGGGCGGTAAGGACTGGGGGAGCAAGCGCGCTTTGGCCTCCGAGGGGACCTACGACTCGACCTGCACCAGCGAGCCCCGACGCGAACCCTCCTACAGCCAGCGGCTCCACTTCTGCAATCGACACCGACCACCACGCCGCCCTCGACAGGCAAATCTCCGCCAGCAGCGTTCACAATACCCCGAAGAAGTATAGCTAGTTGTACTGGCCGGGGAGGTTGGTTGAAGGCCTGTTGCGCTCCGGGTTTGGTGGAGGCGGTGATGATAGGAAGGGTCGCTGCGCATGAGGCGGAGGAAGTACCTGATTGAGCTTCGTGAGCGAGCGACGAGGTTGGCGTTGGAGGCTCTGGCCGAGTCGGCCAGATCGAAGGGTGCGATCGAGCGGATCTCCGACGAGTTGGGGGTCCACCCGCAGGCCCTTCGTATGTGGGTCCGTCAGGGGCGAGGTGGATCGGGGCACCCGATGCGGCACCACGAGTGACGCCGGGAGGATCAAGGAGCCGGCGTTGGAGGTCTGCGGGCTTCGCAGGGCCGGCGCGGTCCTGGGGAGCGCCTCGGTTTGTTTTGCGGCCGGTGCCCGCCCGTGTCGCTGATCTGCCGCTGCGTGGAGTCCGAGAAGGACGAGTTCGGGGCCCGGCCCGTTCTGTGCCGTGCTGAGGAGCGCCGGTGTCAGGATCCGGCCCGTCGACCGTCTACGCGGCCAGGACCCGCCCGCCCCTGACTGCGGGCGAGGCGCGATGAGGTCCTCAAGGATGAGATCCGCGCGGTTCATGCTGAGAACTACTCGGCGTTCGGGGTCCGCAAGAGGCACGTCATGGCGAACCGTCCCTTGGTCGCCGAGCGTCATAGACAGGGACATGTTGCCCGCCCCGCGGTGGAGCGCCTCATGCGCTCCATGGGGCTGAAAGGGCATCCGTAGGGCCAGGACGCCCCGCACGACGCGCTGCGCACCGCGTGAGCAGTGGGTCGCGCACCTGGCAGGCCGTCACTTCTCGGCCCTGGGCCTTAAACAGGCTGTGGTTGGCCGACATTCCCCCGAAAGCGGGAGGTGCCCCCTCCGGCGTGCGCACGTTGTCGGGGTGGGTGTACGTCGCTTTCGTCACGGATGTGAACTCGCGTCGGATCGTAGGCCGGCAGACCACCTTGACGAGCCTGTACACCGACCTGGCCCTTGATGCTCTGAACATGGGAATCTGGCAGCGCCACAGGGACGGCGCCGACCCGAGCGGGCCTGATCCACCACTTGCGACCGCGGAGTCCAGTACCGCTCCGTCCGCTATGGGCAGGCCCTGGCCGACTGCCAGGCGGTGGCCTCGGTGGGGTCCAAGGCAGACTCCTACGCAGGCGCCCTGGCAGAAGCCCTGAACTCCTTGTACAAGGCCGAGCTCATCCGTGGGCAAGGGCCCCTTGGACGTGCATCGACGACGTCGAGCTCGCCACCGCACAGTGGGCCCCGCTGGGCGGGCACCTCCCGTCCCCACTGCGCGATCGGGATCGCTCACCCCCCGCCCGGGTACGAGCACGCCCACCACGCCCGAACCAGGGCCGAGGACCTCGATGCCGTTGACCGACCCCTACCCGAGACCACCACAACCAGACAAATGACCCTCCACAAACCCCAGGGCCTGACGCCTCAGAAACTGGGAGACCATTGTCGACAACCAGTCAGGCGACGATCAGACGATGCTTAGGGGTCAGTGCCGCGTTAGCGTGGGAGACAAGAGGGATTTCCTGGCTTGACGTGGAGCTGTCGCGAGTCCCACTCAACCAGCAAGGCCCTCCCCCCCCTGCTCACACGCCCGGATCACACTCCTTCAACCAACCTACCCGATCAGTACAACTAGTTGGCTTTCGTCACTGGCGACACCGCAAGCTCGGGCCTCGTCCTATCGACGACATGCGAGTCCCAGCCGACGGCGTCACGAACGTTGCAGAGATACGCCTTCCGCTCCACCAGCCGTTCCGATGACCGAGATCAACCGGGACCGGACCAAGTTCACTTACTGCCTTCACGGCGTCGTGTCGACTCGACATCTGCAACGATCTTGCGGAGAGCCCCATGTTCGATATCAAGAATGGCGCGCAGTTGCTCGCGACCGTAAGTGGTCAGGCCCGTCGTATGCATTACGATGTTGCGTACGTGGGCCAAGAGTCCTTTCGGGTTTTGCAAATACGCCTGCATGTTCTTGCTGTTGCGTCCCTGTTCTTTCTGGTACTTCTCGACTGTCGCGATAAGATCTGTCAACCCTGAATACCAGAGCAAATCGTCATTGGATCGGCAATGATCCGTGATTTTAAATTCCTTGATCTCAGTCTCTGCCTTATTCTTGTGCTTCGTGGCCTCCTGCGCGTTCTTTGTTGAAAGTTCATAGGAGAATTCGCGGCAAATCTGCCTCAGAAGGTTCTCGAAAAGAAATATACGCGAATAGTCGTCCAGTGACGGTATTAAGTATTCTTGAGACTTCTTGAGGAGGCGGTCGAAAAGAGGGGAATTTTGCCGAGATGATCTTGTGCCGAAGAACTCCTTGACCTGTTGGTCGACAAGTTTGCGGGCCGCCCGATCCTTCTTGGAGACTTTGGTGTTTTCGTCGTCCCCGTCAAGATTGTCCGCAAGACGCCATTCGTCCCATTGAGCGAGAAGTGTGTGCCGGATGCAAGAGTCGAGGAAATCGAGAACCGCGGCGAACTGTGAATTATCCTCGAGGACGGCCTCACGGCTTGACGTGAATGGGTCAGTGTCACCAGTGTCTAGCGAATCCACGTGAATCTGTCCATAGAGATACTGTGTCGTAACTCGAGACGTGGGGCGGTGTCTGAGAATATTTCTTTCGCGCAGCCGTCCATTGACGAAAAGGTCGACACCAATCCTCTCGCCGGATCCTAAGATGGCGAGGTCGCGCGGTTTTCTGACAGTTGCAAGGAATCCCCGAGTTCCGACAGGTGTACTTGCGGTGAGCGGAATCTTCTCCTGCTGAGTCGGCTTGACAAGGTCGAGATAAGGGTCGGTGAAGTGATCGCCTAGTGTCCAGATGTACTGCGTAGATTCTGCTAGATCGGAGGCATCGGCCGCACCAATAGTGTGTCCATTGTAATGGATTGCAAAATCAGGGTCAAGAAGAGAGAATCGAAAAAATAGCGCAATGGCTTTCTTCAGGAAAACATCAGTTGAATTCGGCATCCGTGGATGGTCAAATATTAAGACCGTTCCTGTTAACAAATTGTCCAGCTTCTTGTGAGCGGCAGTATTCGCGGCGGGAAGATTGATCTCCTGTGTTGTCTGATCTTTATCGATAGCCTGGTCGAGACGGTTGTTGTCAATTACGCACGAAGTGACAGGATAACCATCTGCCTTAGATACGACTGTTACGGTTGACGCGCATGAGAGAAGTGCGAGCTTACCAATCCCTTTGGCGCCAATGAAAGGCCGCTTACCTCGGGTGATCACTTCCGGATCTTTACGCTTAGAATATCCGATCTTCAGAAATCGATTCTGCATGCTATCAGGACTCATCCCGACTCCATCGTCTTTGATGACCATCATCGAAGAGTCGTGATCGATGGTGATCCAGACGTTGTGTGCGTCGGCGTCCCACGCATTTGAGATGGCTTCTCCGATCACTGTGATGAAATTTCGGTATAGATGTCTTCCGAGATGATCGAGGACTGTGAGCGAGAATTCAAAAGTAAAATTATCGTGGACATCATTCATGGTGACCCCTTCGAATACTTTGTCTACGCCGTCGAAAGTGTTTGACGGTGTGAAATGATCGCTGTTCCAACTATTTGGCCGAGGATGGGAGGGACAGCATTTCCGATCATTCTTCCCATTTTTGTAAAATGTACAGTTTCTTCCGGTCTTGTGAACTCATAAGTGCTAGGGAAGCCTTGCAGCAGAGCCGCCTCTCTAGGGGTGATGGTGCGAAACTCGGACGGATGTCCAAATCGTCCTGAACCGTAATTGTAAAATTCGGTTGTGATTGTCGGCGATGGCTCGTTGGGGGCCATGACACCGTAAAATGATCCGAAAGTGCTTCCACTTGCCTTTCTGTGGCAGGGGGCTCGAAGTTCCGGAGGCCAGTCAAGCCATGTTCCACCGGGATTGGAGGCACGAATGCGAGCGAGATTGAGTTCGCTGAGCCTTCGTGCACGATGCAGTGTGTCGGTTGGGCACTGCTCGCCAGCTTTAAGCGGCGGAAGCCCGGAAAATGCTTGGCTGACGGTGACTTCTTGCTGGTCGGTCTTCGGCGCGGGGATGTGGATTGGAGAATAGTGGGCGGCGATAAGGACTAGGCGGCGACGTCTTTGGGGGAGGCCGTACTGCTCCGCTTTGATGATCTGATAGTCGACGTAGTAGTTGTTGCGAACAAGAATATCGAGGAAACTTCTGAACACGTTCTGTGTTCGCAGCCTGGAAACGTTCTCCATTGTCACGTAGTCCGGAAGCGTTCCCTCGATGAGACGGCCAAACTCGAGGAGAAGATCCCAAGATTCATGTTCGGTAGCTACTGCGCCACGACGCTGCGAAGAAAAAGGCTGACATGGTGCACATCCGGCAAGCAGGCGCACATCGTCGCTTCCCCACATTTCCGAAAGTGTCTTTGTGTCAATATCTCGCACAGACATTTCGTGGAATGTCGAGCCGATGTTCTTCTCGAATGGGAATCTGCAGTTCGGGTCAAGATCAATTCCTGCTCGCACTGATATTCCTGCTTGTTTCAGGCCGAGGGATAGGCCTCCCGCCCCGCAGAACAAATCCACTGCTCCAATTGTGTCGATGGTGTTGCTGCCCTGATCGCCAGTAGATTGGTAGGGCAATAACTCCTGTGGCGGATTCATAGAACCCTTCTTGTCGACGAAGCTCGGTGGTGTCATGTTCACGGTTCATAGTTCCTTGCGGATCTGTTGGGCGATGGCGGTGCGCGAACCGATGAAGCGGTGCGTCTCCGGGAAGCCCTGGAGAAGGGCCGCCTCGTAGTGGGTGCTGGTGCGGTTCTCGACCGGGTGCAAGTATCGCCCCTTCTCGGGCTTGAAGAACTCGGTGCGGATGGTCACGGACGGCCTGTCCCAATGCAGTCTGCCCATGACGGCCATGGATCCGGTCGTGTGCTTGAGCCAGCAGGGGGCCTTGAGATGATCGGGGAGGTCGGTCCGGTTGCCCCCTTCAGGGATGTTCTCGAAGCGCTCAACCGACTTGGGGTGGTAGGTGCGCGAGAGGTGCAGCTCCTGCCGCGAGAACGCCCCGGGAACATCCCGCGAGCCCACTCGCGTGCGGACCTCGCCGAAGCGCGCGTCCATACCGGGCTCTGCGGGCACACCCAGCAGCGCTTCGCGCACCGTTCTGTAAAGGGGGAGCCCGTCGGCCCCGTCCGGGCTGTGCATGGGGGTCGGGAAGGCGGGGGCTGGTAGGTCCCGGTGGTGCCCGATGAGGACCGCGCGCTTGCGAGACTGCGGGGCGCCGTAGTCGGCGGAGTTGAGGACGCGCAACTCGAAGGAGTAGTCCTCCAGGAACCCTCCGGGCTCAGTGGCGGCCTTGAAATCCCGGTACTGGGGGGACTTGCCGAAGGCCGGCACGTTCTCCACGACGAAGTACTTGGGCCCGGTCGCCACGAGGGTTGCCGCGTACTGCTCCCACAGCCGGTTGCGCGCATCCTCGGCGTCCCGCTTGCCCGGCGTGCTGAAGCCCTGGCACGGCGGCCCGCCGACGACGACGTCGATGCTGTCAGGCACGGCGCCGGCGGCCAGCCACTCCTGGATGGGGCCGGCGTAGACGCCCGTGCCCGGGAAGGACGCCCTGTAGGAGGCGGCGGCGTAGGGGTCCATCTCGACTGCGGCGACGCTGTGGAAGCGCGATGACGCCGCGTGGAACCCCGCAGTGAGGCCGCCCGCCCCGGCGAAGAGGTCGAGGACGCGGATCGTTCTGGAACCCATGGGATCAGGCTAGCCGGCGGTACTGTCACCAATCCGAGGCGCACCGGCGGACGTGAAACTGTGATTCGTGTCGGAGGCCCGCCGTAGAGTGGGCCCAGTTCGCGACCGCGAGGAATCCCCACCCTCCCAGCCCGATGGAAGGACGCCCGTGCCCAGGAAACTCATCGAGATGGCACTGCCCTACAAGGCCGCGCCCAGGGGTCGGATCGCCTTCAGTGTCAGGCGCCGGGACCGCAGTGATGACCCCGTTGTCGATGCCGACTGAATCCGGGTGGCCGGCCGAGCCGGATCCTGGGGGAGAGTCGGGGACGCGGACGGGAGCGGAGCGGGCCGCGGCCTCCTGGGCCTCGACGCCAGGCGTGGCCAGATCGATGCGCTCGAACAGGCGCAGGGACACGCGCCCGGAACTCGCGATTCGCCGCTTGCTGCACGCCCGCGGCCTGCGCTACCGGGTGGACATGGCGCCATGGAGCAACAAGCGACGGCGCGCGGACATCGTGTTCGCACGGCAGCGCCTCGCCGTCTTCATCGATGGCTGCTTCTGGCACGGCTGCCCCGAGCACGCGACCACGCCGGCGACGAACACCGACTACTGGCAGCCGAAGCTCGCCAGGAACATCGAGAGGGATCGCGAGACGGACGCCATGGCGCAGGCCGAGGGATGGAAGGTGCTGCGCATCTGGGAGCACGTTCCACCGGAGGAGGCGGTGAGGCTCATCCTCGAGGCGCGGGACGAGCAGGCATGAGGATGGCTCGCCGCCGGCTTCGGCCCCGCCGTCCGGCTGCTCATCGTGCGCGTAGGGCTCAGGATCCGCGCCGGCTGCGGGGATCGCGGCGCCCGGAGCGCTGCGGGAAGGATCACGCAGAAGAACGAAGGAGTCCGCAGCGCCGTCGAGTGGCGCCACGGACTCCTCCGCATGGAGCGGATGACGGGAATCGAACCCGCGCTATCAGCTTGGGAAGCTGAGGTTCTACCATTGAACTACATCCGCAGATGCCCACAACGAGGTGCGCGGAGACAGCATACCCCACCACGGCGCGCATGTGGAATCGCCGGGCCCGGAGGCCGGGCCCGGCCTCCGGGCCCGGCGCCCAGGCGGGCGGGCGGCGGGCCGCTGGGCGCCGTCGCCTGCCCGGCTGTCTGGCGGCCGCTGCGCCTGGCACAATCGTCCCGTGCTCCTCTCCGACCGTGACATCCGCGCCCAGCTCGACGCGGGCCGTGTGCTCCTCGACCCCTGCGATCCCGACATGATCCAACCGGCGTCCATCGACATCCGACTGGATCGCTCGTTCCGGCTCTTCGACAACCACCGCTACCCGGTCATCGACCCGGCCATCGAGCAGGATGGGCTCACCCACCTCATCGACGTCGGCCCGGACGAGCCCTTCGTGCTCCACCCCGGCGAGTTCGTCCTGGGCGCCACCTACGAGCGCGTCACCCTGCCCGACGACGTCGCCGCCCGCCTGGAGGGCAAGTCCAGCCTGGGCCGCCTCGGCCTGCTCACGCACTCCACCGCCGGGTTCATCGACCCCGGCTTCACCGGGCACGTCACGCTCGAGCTGAGCAACACGGCCACCATGCCCATCAAGCTGTGGCCGGGAATGAAGGTGGGTCAGCTCTGCTTCTTCCGGCTGTCCAGCCCCGCCCAGGCCCCCTACGGCTCCGGGGCTCACGGCTCGCGCTACCAGGGACAGCGCGGTCCCACGGCGTCGCGCGGCCACAAGTCCTTCCACCGGATTCGCATCGAGCATCCGGATGCACCGGCCGCGGAGGGAGACGCTCGTCCGCGTGACGCGGCTTTCTCCGG
>ERZ773050.394-NODE-394-length-25476-cov-5.654852_pt1 | contig 25476 bp, 23 predicted proteins | sample MGYA00580632_ERZ773050 | MGnify/ENA primary metagenome ERZ773050 (study PRJEB29015, sample SAMEA2738123) | human oral metagenome | biome: human oral; feature: human-associated habitat; material: saliva | place: China | collected 2166 ... | reverse complement strand
TCTGGACGGGAGGGGCGCGGGACCGGGGGTGAAAGATATGCGCCGGCCACCTTTTCGCCCCGATGAACCGTCCGCGGGAGCCGCACTTGTCGGCCAGGCGCTCGAGCGCGAGATGCGGCGCCGGGCGGCCGCACGGGACGCGGCCCGGACGGCCATGACGAAGGTGACTGCCGTGCCCATCGCGTCGACCGTCAAGGGCCTGTCGAGTCAGGTCCCCGTCGGGCCCGCGCAGGGGCTCGAGCACGCGGGCGCCATCTCGATCGATAACGTCATCACCGTTCCGGTCGCGGCTCTGAGGCGCAGGATCGGGTGGCTCGACGACGAGCAGGAGCGGCTGCCGGCGCGGGCGGTCGTACTGGCCTACGACCTCGACGTTCCGCTGATCGACTGCTCCGGGGGCGGTGCGGTGCCCGGGCCCGGCGGCCGGGTGCGCTCCCGGCCGCCGACCGGGGCCGGTGACGGGGTCGGGTCGGGCGACGGCGGGACCGGCGCGCACAGGACGCAGGCCGCGACGAAGAGGAGGCCCAGGGCCGCCGCGACCACGAGCGGTGGGGTGCGGATCCCGTGGGGCGCCAGGCCCACCACGGCCCACACCGCCGTGGTGACGGCGCCGACGGCCAGGGCCCGGAGCCCCGCCCGCACGAGCATGCGCGCGGGCAGACGGGCCCGGGGCGGTGCGCCGGCGACCACGACGAGGCAGGTGTGCTCGACGAGCAGCCCGAGGGCCGGGGCCAGTGCGGCCCATGAACCGGTCTCGGGCCCGGCGCCCAGGCAGGCGAGGATCACGGCGACCAGGCTCAGTGCGGCCCCGGCGGGCTCCGGGCGGATCGCGGCGAAGATCGCGGCGCCGAAGACGAGGAGGAGCAGCTCGGGCGGGGCGCCGCCCAGCGCCACGGCCAGGACGACCGCCGTGGCGCCCAAGATCCGAACGGCGACCTGGGAGCCGGGCACGCCGGGGCTGTACGCGTCCGGGTGCGCTTCGGAGCCGGTCCCCGGGCGGCGGGGCGCGCTGCGCCCGGCCCCCGTCGCGGGAGCCGGCCGATCGCCGGTCCCCGGGTGGCGGGGCGCGGTCATGGGACGCGGGCCCGGCGCGCGGACATGGCGGTGAGGACGGCGTCGAGGGTGCCGGGGCCGCGCCACGGCGAGACGGAGACGCCGCTGCGCGCCAGGGCCGACGTCGTCCGCGACCGCTCGAGCTCCAGGGCCCGCCAGGCGAGGCGCTCGAGGATGTTGAGGTCGCCCGCGAGAACGGTCTCGGGGGCGGTGTCTATGACCAGGACGTCGAGGCCGGCCGCGGCGCACTCCATCGCGGCGCCGATGACACGGGCCTCGGTCAGCGGGGTCAGCACGACGAGCAGGCTGCCCGGCGCCAGGTGCAGTCGCGCCGCGTCGGGGAAGCGGTCGTTCGCGGGGGTGATGCGCGCGAGCGCGCCCAGGATGCGCAGCAGCTGCGCCCGGCCCGTGCCGGAGACGACCGGCCGCACGGCGGCGCCGAGCACCCGCAGCCCCACGCGGTCGCCATTGCGGGTGCACCAGGCGGCGATGGAGGCCGCGGCCCGGACGGTGCGTGTCAGGCTCCCGTCCGGGCTGCCGGGCAGGTTCCCGAAGGCGTCCACCAGGAGGATCACCTCCGTGTCGTTGTCCGCGTAGGTGGTGCGCACGTGGAGGCGCCCCGTGCGGGCCGAGGTGCGCCAGTGGATGCGGCGCGGCCGGTCGCCGGGGCGATACTCGCGGATGTCGTCGAACTCGGAGCCGTCGCCGCGGTGGCGGCCGCCGTGCAGGCCCAGGAGCAGCGACGGGTCGGGGACGGGCGCATCGGCGGCGAAGACCCCCGGGGTGGGGGCCACGTGCAGGCGGATCGGGGCCGCCTGCTTCCAGGCGCTGTCGAAGGCGCCCCACGGGCTGCGCAGGCGGGTCTCGCTCATCCCGATGTACGTGGAGCCCCAGCGGATCGGCCGGACGGAGAGGACGGCGTCGTACTCGGCGCCCCCGACGACGTCGGCCCACCCGTCGGGGCGCATGAGCAGACCGGGGCCGGCGCCCAGCTCGTGACCGATGGTCTCGGCGCCGTCGGCGCCCGCCGTGCGCACGCGGATCCGCACGGGCCGGTCCTCGACGAGGTCGGTGTCGGAGCTGATGATCCGGTTGCTCGGGCGGCCCGCCGGCCGGGTGAGGAGGCCCCACAGGGCGACGGCGAGCAGCGGAGTCGCCAGGACGACCAGATCCGGGCGGTGCAGGATGACCGCGAGGAACGCCAGGAGGAGGCCCCCGATGACGGCTCGGACGTGAAGTGGGGTGATGCGCCACGGGCCCGCGGGCGCGGCCACGGACGTCCGCTCGACGGGGCTCATGGGCGCGCCCCCGGAACGGGCGTGCCCGACAGGACCTCGCGCACGACGTCGGCGCCGGTGACGGAGGTCATCCACAGCTCGGGCCTGATGGAGATGCGATGCGCCAGTGCGGGAACGGCGACCGCCTTGACGTCCTCGGGGGCGATGTAGTCGCGGCCCCGGATGACGGCCAGCGCCCGGGCGAGCAGGACGAGGGCGAGCGAGCCCCGGGGGGAGGCCCCCAGGCGCACCGCCCGGTGACCGCGGGTCGCCGCCGCCAGGGCCACGCAGTAGCGGCCGACGGACGGATCGACCCGCACCGTCTCGACGGCCTCCTGCGCGGCGAGCAGGTCGGCGGCGTCGGCGGCCCGGGGCACCGTCTGCTCCTCCCGACGGCGGGCGATGCGCCGGTCCAGGACGGACCACTCCTCCTCGGCGTCGGGGTAGCCGAAGGACAGCCGCGCGAGGAAGCGGTCGAGCTGGGCCTCGGGCAGCTGGTAGGTGCCCTCGTGCTCGACGGGGTTCGCCGTGGCGATGACGTGGAAGGGGCGGGCCAGGGGGAAGGTCGTGCCCTCGACGGTGATCTGCCCCTCCTGCATCGCCTCCAGGAGCGCGGCCTGGGTCTTGGGCGGGGTCCGGTTGACCTCGTCGGCCAGCAGCAGGTTGGTGAACAGCGGCCCCTCGCGGAAGCTGAACTCCTGGCGGCGCGGGTCGAAGAGGAAGGAGCCGGTCAGGTCGCCGGGGAGCAGGTCCGGTGTGAACTGGGCCCGGGTGAATTCGAGGCCGAGCGCCTGCGCGAAGGAGCGGGCGGCCAGGGTCTTGCCCAGCCCGGGGAAGTCCTCCAGGAGGACGTGGCCGCCGGCCAGGACGGCGGCGAGCACGAGTTCGAGCTCTTCGCGCTTGCCCACGACCGCCCGCTCCACGGAGGCCAGGACCTCCCGTGACAGGGCCGTCGCCCGCGCGATACCGGGGTCGGGGGTGCGGACGGTGGTGTTCATGCTCACAACTCGTGGATCCTCTCGATCAGGGTGCGGAGTTCTTCCGCGCTGCGCGGTGCCGGTGCGGTGGCGGCGACGACGCCCCACAGCTCCTCGCCCAGGATCCTCCTGGCCTTATCGGGCCGGGCGGTCGCGTCGACGCCGCGCCGCTCCCGCAGCCGGTCCACGATGAGCCCGGCGAGGTGGGGGCGCGCGCGCCCCTCCCATTCCCATGCGCGAAGATCGAAGTCGGAGCCGTAGCCGGGATCGATGCAGGCGCCGAGCATGCGCGACAGATCGCGCAGACGCCGGTCGAGGGGGAGGGACGAGGGGCCGGGCCGCGGCCCGTCGCGGAAGGCGGCGCCGCACACCCCCTGGTGGCTCAGCGCCGCGTACTCGAGGAAGAGCGCGGTCGCGGACATCGGGACGGCGATGTGGATGCGCGGCTCGATGAGCCACACCAGGAGCACCACCACCCAGATGACGGCGGTGAAGGCGAAGGCGCCCTGGCGGGACATCGGTCTCACGGCTCCGCCCCCCGCCCCCGCGCCCCGAGCGCGGCGTGGACGGCGTCGAGGTCGCCCGCGGCGCGCTCGCGCAGCGCCTCGGTCAGTTCGTGCGTCGAGAAGCGGGCCTCGCGGAACAGCGCGGCGAGGTCCGTCAGGGCCGCGGCCGGCACCTCCCGGTCGTCGAGCACCCGGACGACCAGCTCGGAGGAGGTCTCGCTGGGGCGCCGGGGGACTCCCGCCGTCGCGACGAGCCGCTCCAGATCGAGCCACGTGGCGATAATGGCCTCGCGCGGCGAGCCCTCACGCAGCATCCGCGCCTGACGGGCCGCCCGTCGATCGGTGAGCAGCGCCCGGTCGGGGGCCTCCCGGGCGGACTCGGGGGGCGCCGCGCGCCATCGTCGGCGGATCACGCGGATCGCGAGCACGACGACGGCCAGGAGCAGCGCCAGGGCGATGCCTCCGAGAACCCACCACACCTGCGCGGGGTCGGTGGTCTGGGTCTCCTCGGCGTCCTCGGTTGTGTCTTCGGCTGCGGCCTGGGTCACGGCCCCGGTGTCCTCGGCCGGGTCCTCGGTCGCGCCACGGGCGCCCCCGGCCGTGTTGCTGGCTGCGCCCCGGGCCGCGTTCTCGGCGCCCCGGGCATCCTCGGCCGCGCCTCCGGCGCCCCCGGCTGCGCCCCGGGCGCTCTCGGCGTCATCGGTCGCATTGCCCCGGGTCGCATTGCCCCGGGCCGTGTTGCCCCGGGCTGCGTTCCTGGTCGCGCCCCGGGTGGCCGGCGGAGGCGGGCGCCCGGGGCCCAGCGGGTCGGTCGTCGGGTCGGACCAGTACCCGCTCTCCGAGGACGGGTACCAGGCGTCCAGCAGGTCGGTCGTGCCCAGGGAGGCCCACGCGACGAGGCCGAGCCCGATCGCGAACGCGACGACGACGAGCGCGCGGACGCCGGGGCTGCGGAGCGGACGCATGCTCAACCTCCTCGTCGTGCGGCGCGCCTCGCGGCGCACCCGTCGGTCGTTTCGTGTCGTCGGCCCTGCCCGCACCATAGCCGGATTCTCCCCGGCGCCGGAGGGCGGTCCGCATGGCGGTGGGACGGGCCCCGGAGGAGTCGGCCGCGCCCCTCGCCCTCTGTTGCACGGTTGAAACAGGCGCAGCGGAGGACGAAGAGGTGCGGCGGTGCGCCGCCGCGCGTGCCGGGCGGAAGCGTCCGACTGGGCCGCCCCGGCCGTCAGCCGCACCGAGTAGGCCGCCCGAGTTCCCGCTCGACGCAGTCGGCGATCTCGGCGTCGGAGAACCCCAGGGCGCGCGCCCGCCCCACCGCCCCGCCCATCACGCGCGCCAGGAGGTCGGGCCGCTCGGAGGCCGACGTCGGCCATCCCGGCGCGACCCGGGTGCCCGCCCCGCGCCGGGTGATCAGGAGGCCGGCGGTCTCCAGCTCCTTGTAGGCGCGGGCCACGGTGCCGGGGGCCACACGCAGGTCGCCGGCCAGCTGCCTGACCGCGGGGAGCCTCTGGCCGCCGGTCAGGGCCCCGGAGACAATGAGCTCGGCGACCCGGGAGCGGATCTGCTCGAAGGGCGGGACGGGGGAGGCGGCGTCGAGGCTGATGAAGCCGTTCACGCGGGCTCCTCGGACGGCGTCGTATCAGCGGACGGGCGGGAAGATGAGAGCACGGAGGAGCGTCGGATGAGCAGGAAAACGCCCGTGGCCATGCACGTGAGGGCGACGAGCACGGCCAGACCCCCGAGCGTGCCGCGCAGGTAGTCCCACTGCGCCACCTCCCAGGTCGCGGCCTCAATCATGGACGTGCCGAACCGGGGCACGGGCAGGGCCAGGGAGACGAGGAGGAACCCGACGATCCCCTCGGCGGACCGGCGGCGCAGCACGACGTCGAGATGCTCGCCCGATGAGGTGCTCACCTGCTCGCGGGCGGCCACCGACCACAGGCCCGCGGCGGCCAGGGCGAGCTGCACGGCGAGCGGGACGAGGACGGGGATGACGTAGAAGCTGCCGGGCCACGGGTAGAAGACCGATCGGATGATCTCGCCGTCGGGGGTGGTCGAGACGCCCTCGAGGTAGGAGTTCGCCGGAAGGTGGACGGCGACGGGCCCCTGCGACTCGATGTGGGCGACGGGCGAGGCCGTCGGGATGCCCAGGGCGAAGAGGCCGAGGACGGTCACGAGTCCCAGGGGGATGAGCGCCGCCGCCCGTCGCGGCAGGTAGTCACGGATCCTGCGCGGCGTCAGCGCCGCCGTGCGCGTCGTCGTGGTGATGACGGGGCTGCGCCTCTCGCCGAGCACGAGCACGGCCAGCCCCACCAGCCCGAAGACCCCGGGTGTCGCCGGGATCCCCATGAGGTGGGTGATCGCGGCGGAGGCGAAGGCGACGAGGACCGCCGTTGAGCGGAGCCACCGGGAGTGGCGGTCCGCGTTGCGCAGAGGGCCGCGCAGGGCCTCGGGCACCGACGCGAGGTCGGGGCCGGGGCGGGAGGACAGGCGGACGGCGCCGAGGGGCAGGGCGAGGATGAGTGCGGCGAAGGCGAGGATGAGCGCGAGTGCGGGCACGGGGGTCATGAGAGCCTCTCTTGTACCGACGACATGGTACAAACATGCCATCCGCGGTCTTTTGTGTCAAGCAGTTGGTACAAGATGGAAGGGTGGTTGCGGGGGCGGGCCGGAAAAAGGTGGCCGGCGCATATCTTTCGGATGCGCCAGCGCTGGTGCGCGCACGGGAAATGGCGTCATTGCGCCACTTCAGGACGGGAGGGCCGCGGGGCGGGGGGTGAAAGATATGCGCCGGCCACCTTTTGAGTCGTCGGACCGCCCGCCACCGGCCCACCCGCGCTCGCGGCGGGACGGATGGGCCGTCGTGCTCGCGCCGCCGCCCGCGGCGGATTCACCTGCGCTCGCGGCAGACGGATGAGGTGACGACCGCACGCGCGTTGGCGTCCACGGGATCATCTGCTACGCCCCTTCACCCTTGGCTACGCCTCTTTTTCTCGTACAGTGGAGGGTGAAAAGGCGTAGCAGACGGAAAGGGGCGTAGCAGAACCCCGCGGCCTGCGTTGTGCCGGACACGGGCGCGGGCCCCGTTCTTCAGGCCGTGAAGAACCCGCCCGGCAGGCCGCGGGAGACGGCGGCCGACCCGTCGGCGCGCAGCAGCGCGAATTCGTAGGCGAAACCGGCGTCCGCCAGCGCCTGCGGCTCGGCGAGGAACAGGGCCGTGGCTAGGGCGTCGGCGCTCATGCAGTCCCCGGCCACCGCCCAGGACGCGATCACGGCCCGCGCCCCGCCCACCGGCAGCCCGGTGACGGCGTCGAGCAGGTGGTGCAGGCCCTCCCCCCAGGCGCGCCGGGCGGTGCCCGAGGCGCACAGGGCGCCGCGCGCGAGTTCGACGACCCCCACGACCCGCGGGTCCTCCTCGGTCGAGCCGGGCTCCTCCAGCCCCAGGCGCAGCGGCTCGGCGCAGCGCACGAGCAGGTCGCCGGAGGCGTCGACGAGGTACTCCTCGACGCCCTCCTCCTCCAGCCAGGCGCCCATCCGGTCCGCCAGGAGCCCCTTGCCGGCGGCGCCGACGTCGATGAGGGCCGCCCGGTCCAGGCGCAGCCGGTCGCCTTCGTGGGCCGCCAGTTCGGCCCAGGTGCCGCGCCCGCCCGCCGCCCCCAGGCGCCGGACGGCGCCGGCGCGCACGACGAAGGAGTAGCGCGGGTCGTAGCCCAGTTCGACCAGGTCCGCCCCGACGAGCGGGTCGAGTCTGCCCCCGGTGGCCCGGTGCAGGGCGTCGTAGAGGTCGAGGAGCCGCCCCGATCCGTCCGGCAGGTCCAGGACGACGGCGCCGTCGTCGTCGGACGGCAGGGCGCCGGCGGCGGCGCGGCTGACCAGGGAGTCGGGGCGGAATCGCGACCAGACCCCCTCGAAGGCGTTGATGCGTTCGTCGATCAGGCGGCGCAGGCCCTCCGGGAGGGGGTGCCGGGTGGACACGGCCCACCGGCAGCCGGTGGCCGTGAAGGCCCACCGGTGGGCCAGCGACGACCGGTCGACCGGTGACGAGGAGTGGGCCGGCGACGCGCGGTCGACCGGCGATGGGCCGGCTGCCGGCGGCGGCAGGCCTGCCAACGGCGACCGGCGGGCGGGGCGATTGAGACGGGACGTCATTATCAGACCTTTGACTCATAGGAACACGTCAGCCTAGGCTGTTCATCGCAGGTCAGCCTTACCTACTGACTGCGATCTTCATCCGTGTCGTGCGAAGGATCAATGGCCGCATGCCCTCATCGCCCACCGCAGCCCCGTCCGACCGGTCGCTCACCGCGGGCCCGCCGCCCCGACGGGTCGGCCGCACCGCCCTCGGCGCCCTGACCGCGCTGCTCCTGCTCATCGGGATCCTCGGTCCGAGCGGACCGCACCCGAACGCCTCGGCCGACGACGCCGACACGGACTTCGACACGTGGACCCAGGTGGCCCAGAACATCGGCACCGAGCTCAACGAGGCGGTGACCACCTACACCGGCGGCAACACCACCGGCGCGGCCTCCGCCTTCCAGCGGGCCTACAACTCCGGCTACGTGGCCTCCAATATGCAGCTGGTCACCATCGACCGCCTCGGCCAGGACGTCGCCACCACCGAGCAGCAGGCCTTCGAGGCCCTGCGCAAGGCCTCCTACACGGCCGGCAACGACGAGACCATCACGGCCGACGCCGCCTCGCTGTCGTCGGCCCTCCTGGCGGACGCGGGCAGGCTCGACGCCCTGTCTGACCTGCCCGGCCCGCGCGACTACGCCGCTCAGCGGTCCTCGACCATCGCCACCGAGCGCGCCTCGCTCCAGGCCAGCAGGACGCAGGTCAACGAGGGTCGCGGCGAGCGGACCTGGACCGAGGTCGCCGCGGAGATGACGGCCCTCATCAACTCCGGGGTCGACAAGGCCGCCAACGGCGACGGCGACGGCGGGGCCGACGACGTCAACAAGGCCTACTACGGGTACTACGAGAAGCTCGGCTTCGAGAAGACCGTCATGTCCGCGATCTCCGGGGACCGCGTCTCCGTGGTGGAGAACCAGTTCAAGGTGGTCCGCAAGGCCATGGTCTCCGGCGCCTCCGCCTCCGAGGTCCGCTCCGCCGCCGACACCCTCATCTCCTACATCCAGGAGGACGCCGCGACGCTCGACGGCGGCGCCGCCCAGAGCATCAGCCCGATCAAGGCCTTCTTCACCGGATCCTTCGGACAGGCCCTCATCATCCTCCTGCGCGAGGGGCTCGAGGCGATCCTCGTGGTCGCCGCGATCATCGCCTACCTCATCAAGGCCGGCATGAAGGACCGCGTCAAGCACATCTACGCCGGCATCGTCCTGGGCCTGGTCGGCTCCGGCATCGTCGCCGTGCTCTTCGCCTTCCTGTACAACTCCGCCTCCGCCCACCAGGAGATCCTCGAGGGCGTCGTCGCCCTCGTCGCCATGGGGATGCTCCTGTTCACCTCCAACTGGATGCTGTCGAAGTCCTCCGTGGAGTCCTGGAACCGCTACATCAAGGACCGCACCGAGGCCTCCATCTCCGACGGCGGCTTCTGGGCCCTGGCCTCCCTGTCCTTCCTGGCCGTGTTCCGCGAGGGCGCGGAGACCGTCATGTTCTACGAGGCCCTGTTCACCATGGACCCCGGCGGGGCGGCCTCCATCTGGCAGGGCTTCGCGGTCGGCGTCGTGCTGCTCGTGGCCATCTTCCTGCTCATCCGCTTCACCAGCGTCAAGATCCCGCTGCGCCCCTTCTTCGCCGTCACCAGCTTCCTCATGGCCGTGCTCGTGGTCATCTTCGCCGGCGGCGGCGCCCACGCCCTGTACGAGGGCGACCTCATCCCCGGCACCTACGTGCCCGGCTGGCCCACCTACGACTACCTGGGCATCTACCCCTACCGGGAGACCCTGGGCTTCCAGGCCTTCATGCTCCTCGTCGTCATCGTCCTGTCCGTCGCCTCCGTGCTGCACCGGCGCCGCAGGGCCGCAGTCGCCGCCGCGGCCGACGCCGGGTCCGACGACGTCAAGCCCTCCGACGACTCCTCTGCGATCGAATCCGACGCGTCCGCCGACGCCGCCGCGACCGAGTCCGCCGACGCCGTCGCCGGGTCCGACGCCGAGTCCGCCGACGACGCCGAGTCCGCCCCCAAGTCCACCACCGAATGACCGCCTCGCTTCGAGGACCGCTCAACTGAAAAGGAAGCCCATGCGCTCTGTCAAACTCGTCTCCGCCGTCGCGGCCCTGGCCCTGGCCGGCACCCTCGGCCTGGCCGGCTGCGGGTCCAAGAACGACTCCAACGCCAGTGGCGGCAAGGGCGGTGCCGCCACCACTGCCGCCGCCACCGACACGGCCAGTGAGTCCGCCTCGGTCGAGGCCACCAACGACTCCGGCGGCAACGCCGGCTTCGAGGAGTACCCCATCGGCAGTGACAAGGAGGCCGAGGGGCAGATCAACGTCGCCCTCGTCTACTTCCAGCCCGTCGATATGGAGCCCGCCGGCGCCGCCGGCCTCAAGGCCTCCGAGTCCTCCTTCCACATGGAGGTCGACGTCTCCGGACTCAAGGACAACACCCTGGGCTACGGCGCGGGCGACTTCGTCCCCGGTCTGACCGTCGACTACAAGATCGCCCTCAAGGACGGCTCCGGCACCCCCGTCACGGGCACCTTCATGCAGATGAACGCCTCCGACGGACCGCACTACGGCGCCAACATCAAGCTGGACCAGGCCGGGGAGTACACCGTCACCATCACCATCCACAGCCCTCAGGAGAACGGCTGGGTCCTCCACGTCGACCCCGAGACGGGCGTCAAGGGCCGGTTCTGGACCCAGCCCATCGAGCTGCAGTGGGACTGGGACTACACGCCCCAGGAGTGGTGAGCCGCCCGCAGACCCGCTGAGGCCGGCCCCGTAAGATCTGCCGCGGCGGCGCGCGACCGATGCGCCGCCGCGGCAGATTCCAGCGCTCAAGGAAGGACAAGTAAGGACCACATGCTCGCGCGCTACGTCTCCGTCGTCGGTGGGGCGACCCTGCCCTTCCTCCTGTACGCGGCCCTGGCCGTCATCCTCACCCCCGCCCTCGTCGAGGGCTGGCCCCGCGCCAGCCGGTGGCGCCTGGCCTCCGCCCTGACCGGCGCCGTCGGCGCCGTCGTCTTCGCGACCCTGCGGACCCTGGCCGTCATCTCCTCGCGCAGCGCCGTGACCATCCCCACCCTCATCACCTGCGTGATCGTCGACGCCCTGCTCCTGGCCGTCCTCGCGATCCTGACCGTGCGCCCGTCGCTCGGCGAGCGGGACGTCATGCGCGGCCTCACCCAGGTCATCGGCTGCGCCGCCATCGCCATGGCCTTCTTCCGCGCCATCCCCGAGATCATCCTCCAGCTCACCGCCTTCATCGAGCCCGGCGAGTCCACCTTCTCCTCCGAGATGCTGCTGCGCGTCCTGGGGTTCCTGGGCGGATGGGTCGGCGTGGCCATCCTCGCCTTCATCTACTACCGCAGCGCCCGCAGGTCGCCCAGGATCCTCACCCGCGTCAGCCTGCTCGTCTTCACCCTGGTCTTCACCGCCGTCCACGTCCTGGAGCTCATGAACGTCCTGCACGCCACCCACCGGATGCAGTTCCACGGCTCCACCTTCCGCACCATGACCTGGGGCCGGAACAACGCCCAGGGCGTCATCCTCCTGACCGCCGCCGCCGTCTGGCTCGTGCCCATGGCCCTGGCGCTGGTGCGGGCCCTGGGCCGCGCCCCCGCCCAGGACAACCCCGCCCGCACCCGCGCCCTGCGCTCGTCGCGGCGGCGCACCCGCCGCTGGGTCCTGGCCGGCGCTGCGGGCTTCGCGGTGCTCGCCGTCACGCGCACCATCGCCGTCATGAAGGTCAACGAGGTCCCCACCCTGTCCGCCCCCGAGCCCTACGACCTCACCGACGCCGGGGCGCTCATCCCCACGTCCCTCCTGGCCGACGGCCACCTCCACCGCTTCGCCTACGACGCCTCCGGCGGAACCCAGGTGCGCTTCATCGTCATCCTCAAGAACGGCGGCGCCTACGGGGTGGGCCTGGACGCCTGCGAGTCCTGCGGGCCCTCCGGCTACTACGAGTCCGACGGCAAGGTCATCTGCAAGCGCTGCGACGTGGCCATCAACCCGGCGACCATCGGCTTCAAGGGCGGGTGCAACCCGATCCCCATCGACTTCACCGTCTCCGGCGGCACCCTCACCGTCGCCCGGGACGCGCTGGAGTCCAGTGCGAAGGTCTTCGCCTGACATGTTCCTCCTCAGGCTCCTGTACCGCTCCTTCACCCGTCAGCTGCGACGGCGCTCCCTCATTGCGCTGACGGTCGCCCTGTGCGCCTCCATCTGCGTGGCCATGCTCGGAATCGTGCTCGACGTGGGCGACAAGCTCAACGCCGAGCTGACGACCTACGGCTCCAATATCGTCGTCCAGCCCAAGGCGGACGCCGTCGTGTCCAACCTGTACGAGACCGACCGGGACGCGGCGCCCACCGCCCACCTCGACGAGTCCGCGATCCCCAAGATCAAGACGATCTTCTGGGCCTACAACATCGTCGACTTCGCCGCCACCCTCAAGGGCTCCGTCAAGGTCTCCTCCTCCGGGGGCGAGGTGGACGACCTGAGCGTCACGGGCACCTGGTTCAACAAGGACCTGTCCCTGCCCACCGGCGAGACGACGACGGCCGGCGTCACCACCATGCGCTCGTGGTGGACCATGGAGGGCTCCTGGCCCGCCGACGACGCCGACCAGGCCATCGTGGGCTCCGACCTAGCCGGCCGCCTGGGCCTGACCACGGGGGACACGATCACCCTGACCACGCCGACGGGGAGCCGCGCCCTGACCGTCACCGGGGTCTACACCTCGGGCGACAGCGATGACGACACCCTCTACGCGCCCCTGGCCGTCGTCCAGGAGCTCACCGGCCACATCGGCCAGGTCGACCAGGTCGAGGTCAAGGCCCTGACCACCCCGGAGAACGACCTGTCCCGCAAGGCGGCCCAGAACCCGGCCATCCTGTCCTCCGCCGACTGGGAGACCTGGTACTGCACCGCCTACGCCTCCTCCATCGCCTACCAGATCGAGGAGGCCATCCCCGGCGCCGTCGCCAAGCAGGTCCGCCAGGTGGCCGCCGTCGAGGGCAATGTCCTGGAGAAGACCCAGACCCTCATGATCCTCATGACCGCCCTGTCGCTGGTGGCCGCCGTGCTCGCCGTCGCCTCCCTGACCACCGCCTCCCTGGTCGAGCGCACCGGCGAGTTCGCCCTGCTCAAGGCCATTGGCGCCTCCTCCGCCTCCGTTAACCGCCTCATACTGGCCGAGACCGCGGTCCTGGGCCTGGTGGGCACCGCCGTGGGGGCGCTCGTCGGCTCGGGGCTGGCCCAGCTCATAGGGCGGATCGTCTTCGGCTCGTCGATCACCATGCGCCCCATGGTCTACGTGCTCGTGGTCGCGCTCATATCCCTGGTCCTGCTCGTGGCCACGGCCTCCTCCATGCGCTCCATCCTCAAGATCCAGCCGGCCACGGCCCTGCACAGGAGGTGAAGACCGCCATGACCGCCACTCCCGCCACGTCGCGCCGCCGCGTCACCAACCGGCGCATGTTCGTCATCATGCTCGGCCGGGCCCTGGCCCGACGGCGCTCCCGGGCCCTGGCCGCCATCGGCTCCTCCGCCGTGGGGGCCGCCACCCTGTTCTGCCTGGCCGCCGTGTGCCTGGCCATCCCGGCCCAGATGAACGCCCAGATGCGCCAGTTCGGGGCCAATCTCATCCTCGTCCCCCTCCAGGGGAGCTCGGAGGCGGCCACGGCGGACACCGGCGCGAATGCCACCACCGCGCCACCGTCTCCCGCCGGCGCGACTCCGAGCGCGAGCGCCACGGCGATCCCCTCGGGCGACGCCGCCGCACCGCAGTCCTCCGCCGCTGCGTCACCATCCCCCGGCGCGGGCGACACCGCGCCGGCGACCGCCCGGGTGAGCCCGCAGGCCGCCGCGGACGCCGCCGCCGCCATCGCCGCCGCGACCGGTTCCTCCACCACCCGCTCCGCCGCCTACCGCTACGAGACGGTCCGCATCAACAAGTCCCCCTACCTCGTCGGGGGGATCGACGTCGACGCGGTGCGCGCCCTCAACGGCCACTGGGAGATCGAGGGGCGCTGGCCCGGCGACGGGGAGGTCCTCATCGGCCTGGACGTCGCCGAGAGCACCGGCTTCAAGGTCGGCTCCACCGTCAACGCCGAGTACCTGGGCAGCGACGACCTGTCCCTGTCCTCCACCGTCTCCTCCAGCGGCGACACCGCCCAGGCCGCCGGCCAGGCGAGCTGGCGGGTCTCGGGGATCGTGGACACGGGTGGGTCCGAGGACGACATCCTCTACGTCCCCCTGGGTCAGCTCGAGACCCTCACCGGCAATGCCGGCGCCGGCTACGACGTCGTCGAATTCTCCGTCGACACCACCTCCGTCACCGCCGCGGACGTCGCCGACGCCGTCAACCGGGCCGCCGACGCCGCCGGGCAGGGGGTGCGGGCCGAGCCGGTCTCGAAGATCACCAGCGGCGACACCCGCATCATCACCATGCTCGACACCCTGTTCTGGGTGGTGGCCGTCGTCGTGCTGGGCCTGACCCTGGTCGGCGTGTCCACCACCATGACGGTCATCGTCTCCGAGCGGCGCAACGAGATCGGCCTGCGCAAGGCCCTGGGCGCCTCCTCCAGGTCCATCGCCGTGGAGTTCTACACCGAGGCCGCCTGCCTCGGCCTCATCGGCGGGCTCATCGGCACCGCCATCGGGTACGCGCTGGCGCGGGCGGTGGGGATCGGGGTCTTCGAGCAGCCCATCGGGTTCTCGTGGTGGCTGGCGCTGCTCTCGGTGCTCCTGTCCGCCCTGGTCGCGGTGATCGCCTCGGCCGGCCCGGTGCAGGGCGCCACCCGTATCGACCCCGCCCTCGTCCTGAGAGAGGAATGACATGCCATCGTCCTCGTCGTCGGCCGCCCCCGACGTCCTGCTCCAGCTGCGCCACGTCTCGAAGATCTACGGCGAGCTCCACGCCGTCGACGACGTCAGCCTGGAGGTGCCCCGCGGCCAGTGGCTGTCCCTGGTCGGCTCCTCCGGGTCGGGCAAGACCACGCTCATGAACATCATCGGCTGCATGGACACGGCGACCAGGGGCTCGGTCCTGCTCGACGGGCGCGAGCTCGGCCGGCTCAACGCCGCCCAGCTCACCGAGATCCGCAAGAACGTCATCGGCCTGGTCTTCCAGCAGTTCCACCTCATTCCGCACCTGACCGCCGTCGAGAACGTCATGGTCGCCCAGTACTACCACTCCATGACCGATGAGAAGGAGGCCCTGGAGGCCCTGGGCGACGTCGGCCTGGGCGAGCGCGCCCACCACCTGCCCTCCCAGCTGTCGGGCGGCGAGCAGCAGCGCGTGTGCATCGCCCGCGCCCTGATCAACCACCCCGAGATCGTCCTGGCGGACGAGCCCACCGGCAACCTCGACGAGGCCAACGAGCAGCTCGTCCTGGACATCTTCGCCCGCCTCCACGAGGCCGGGACCACGCTCATCGTCGTCACCCACGACGCGCACGTGGCCTCCTGCGGGCAGCGCCAGATCCTGCTCAACCACGGGCGCCTGGTGGGGGAGAAGCTCAACGACGGCACCGAGGGGCGCCGCAGCGCCGATATGCTCGACTTCGGGCAGAAGGAGGAGGACGCATGACGGAGAGCAGCCGGGCGCGCGGCGCGGCGGGCGCCCCGGTCGGGGGTCGCGCCCCCGACCCGGCGGCGGGGGAGGGATCCCCGGCGGTGGGCGGTGCGCCGACGGCGGGCCCGCGGGCGCGCCGCGCCCTGGCGGTGGGCGGCGTCGTCCTCGCGGCGGCCTGCTCGACCGGCGTCCTGACCGGCTGCGCCGCCGGGAAGGAGGTCACCCCCTCCAACGACGAGTACGCGGGCCGCGCCCAGACCGCCAACCCCGCCCCCGCCGGGACCACCGCCCCGGCCACGACGGCCCCCGCCCCCGCGCCGACGGTGACGGGGGGGCCCTACGCCGACGGCCAGTACGCGGCCTCGGAGAGCTACGGCGTCGTCGACGGCGTCATCGAGGAGGACTCCATCGACGTCACCGCGACCCTGCAAGGCGGCGTCATCACCGATGTCTCCGTGACCGGGCACCCGCTGCTGACCCAGTCGCACGACTACATGCAGGGCTTCGTCAACGAGATCTCCGGCGCCGTCGTCGGGCGCAGCGTGGAGGACGCCCATGTCACCGCCCTGGCGGGGGCGTCGAAGACCTCCGACGCCTTCAACGACGCCATCGACGACATCGCCTCCCAGGCGGCCCGGGCCGCCGCCGCGTCCGGGTCTTGAGGACCCGTCCGGCGCCCCCGGTGTCCCATTCGTCACCGAGGTTCCTCCCGTCGCGTGACGGCCGGGCCTGCGGGGCGCGGGCTCGATATGGTGGGGTCATGCCCGCATCCGTCACCTCTGACACGCCCGTCCCGGCCGCCCCCGCGCCGGTCGACGTCGAGCGCGTCGTGGCCTGCGTGCGCGGGCTCGGGCTGCGGTTCTTCCTCGACGACGAGGGGGACCTGGGCATCCCCTGGCGCTACGTCACCGTCCACGTCATCTTCCAGGACACCCGCGCCATCCAGCTGCGCGGCGTGTGGCACCGCATCGCCGACACCGACCACCTGGCCCCCCTGCGGCGCCTGGTCGAGGAGTGGAACGCCACCCGGATCGGCCCCAAGACCTACCTCACCGTCGCCGACGGCGGCATCGTGCGCCTGCACGGCGAGGTCACCTACCCCCTGGAGGCGGGCATGACCGACGCCCAGCTCGAGGACTTCGTCTTCACCGGCTGCCGCCTCATCGTCGCCTTCATGCGCGAGGCCGAGGAGCTCTTCCCCGACCCCCTGCGCGGGAGCCTCGAGCCGTGAGCGAGGCCCCCCGGCGCCGCACGCGCCTCGAGCGCCTCGCCGACCTCATCGCCCGTTCCATGGGCAAGGGCTGGGACCAGCGCGCCGACGGCGCCGCCCGGACCGCCCCAGGCCCCTCGCCCTCCACGGGGGCCTCTCCGGCCTCCGCGGGCTCGGCGCCGTCGTCCTCCTCCGGCTCCGCCGGCTCGGCGAACTCCGCCGACCCAGCGGATCGAGCCCACCCCACTGGGAGCCCCCGGCGCCAGGGGGCGGAGAACGTCTCCACGGGCCGCGGCGGCGCGACCCGCACCCGCAGCGGTGCCCGGGGCTCGCGGGGCCCCGCCCAGCGCCCGCGCGAGCAGGTCACCTCGCGCCTCACCCTCGAGCGCGTCGAGTCCATGCTCGCCTCGGAGATGTCCTACCGGATCCGCCGCGAGGAGGACGAGGGCCACGCCTCCCTCATGGGCAACTGGGACGGCTTCCCCTTCATCATCGAGATCCCCGCCGAGCACGACGGGTGGCTCCTCGTCTCCGGGGACTGGGCCGAGCCCGGCTCCGAGGGCCAGCGCGACGAGCTCGCCTTGGCCGTCAACGACTGGAACCGCGACCGCTTCTTCCCCACCGTCGCCATCGTCGACAGCCCCGAGGGCCCCTTCATCCGCGCCATCTACATCACCGACCTGCGCGCGGGCATCACCGACGACCAGCTGCGCCTCCACCTTGACACCGCCCTGGCCTCCTGCACCCAGGCGCTGCGCACCGTCGGCCCGCTCCTGCCCGAGCTGTGAGGCCCGCCGTGCCGCCCACGCGCATCGCCGTCGTCGGCCCGACGGCCACCGGCAAGTCCGAGCTCGCCCTCGACCTCGCCGACGCCCTCGGCGATGGGCCCGCCAGCAGCGAGATCGTCGGGGCCGACGCCTCCCAGCTCTACCGGGGCATGGACGTGGGCACCGCCAAGCTCCCCCTCGACGAGCGCCGCGGCTACCCCCACCACCAGATCGACGTCCTCGACGTCACCCAGGAGGCCTCCGTCGCCGCCTACCAGCGCCACGCCCGCGCCGACCTCGCCGCCATCGAGGCCCGCGGGCGGCGCGCCCTCATCGTCGGCGGCTCGGGCCTCTACGTCCGCGCCGTCACCGATGCCCTCGACTTCCCCGGCACCGACCCGGCCGTGCGCGCAGGCCTGGAGGAGCGCGCCCGCGCCGAGGGGACCCGCGCCCTGTGGGAGGAGATGGCCGCCGTCGACCCCCTGTCCGCCCAGCGCATCGGCGAGAGCGACACCCGCCGGATCGTGCGAGCCCTGGAGGTCCTCGCCGTCACCGGGCGCCCCTTCTCCGCCACGCTGCCCCGCTACGAGGACCTCGCGCCCACCATCCACCTCGCCCTGCGCCCCCCGCGCGAGGCCCTCAACGCGCGCATCAACGCCCGCGCCGCCGCCATGTTCCGTCCCGCGTCCGGGCCGGGCCTCATCGAGGAGACCCAGGGGCTCATCGGCGCCGGGCTGCGCGAGGGCCCGACGGCGAGCCGCGCCATCGGCTACGCCCAGGCCCTGGCCGTCATCGACGGCGCGATGGCCATCGACGAGGCCATCGACGCCACCGCCGCCGCCACCCGCCAGCTCGCGAGCCGCCAGCTCAAGTGGTTCCGCCGCGACCCCCGCATCCACTGGATCGACATGCGCCTGGCCCCCGATGGGATGCCGCCCGACGGCGAGCGGCAGCGGGTGCTCGACATCGCCCTCTCCCTCCTCCCAGGCGCCACCGGGGCCCGCGGGTGACCCCCCGTGCCAGCGCGGTCCCCAGAATGGACAGATTCCTGTGCACCCGGGCGCCTCGCATAGGGTGGCACTATGACAAGCTCGACGGGCGCCGGCCTGACGGGTCGTGAGCTCATCAAAGGGCATGCCGCGGCCCGTGACTTCCTCATGCTCATCGACCCCGACTGCCAGTTCCCCCTGAGCGCCGGGGCCATCGCCGCCGCCTGCGATCGCCGCACCGGCATCGGCGCGGACGGCCTCGTGCGCGTCGCGCGCACCAAGAGCCTGCCCGGCGCGGAGCGTTTCGCCGAGGCGGTCCCCGAGGCCGAGTGGTTCATGGATCACTACAACGCCGATGGCTCCGTCGCCGAGGAGCTCGGCGACGCCGCCCGCCTCTTCGCGCAGGTGCTCCTCGCCGAGTCCCTCGCCGAGATCCCCGAGGGCGCGTCCGTGACCATCGGGACCCGCGCCGGCGCCCGCGCCGTCACCAGGACCGGCGACTTGTGGACCGTGGACATGGGGACCGCGCTCCTGCCCGCGCGTCCCGAGGACGACGGGGAGCCGGGCGGCTCCGACTGGCAGGGCTGGGACACCTCCGTCCTCATCCCCGGTATCGACGGGCCCCGCGCGGGCCTGAGCGTCACCATGCCGGCGATGCGCTGCGCCCATACCGCCGTCGCCCTGGTCGATGAGGCCGAGCTCGACGCCGCTATCCTGGTCCGCCCCGATGGCCCCGGCGAGCCCGTGCGCTACGAGCCCGCGCCCGAGCCGGGCTCCGGCCTCGAGCTCATCGTCGCGCTGGGGGAGGAGACCGACCCCGGCAGTGGCGAGGCGGTCGGGGTGGCGCGCCTGCGCCTCCTCACGAGCGGGATGGGGGAGGCGCCCTCCTGCGGGGAGGGCTGCTGCGCGGCCGCCGTCGCCCTCCACGAATGGGACGGGCCGGGCGCCCCGCAGTCCTACCGGATGCTCGTCCCCGGCGGCGAGATCGGCGTCCACGTCGGCGCCAGCCCCGCATCCGACGACGTCGCGGTGCTGCTGACAGGCCCCGCACAGATCACCGGAAGAATCACAGTTCTATGACTCCCACCCAGTTCCTCCGCCGAGTCCTCACGACGGGGCTCATGCTCTTCGCCCTGTTCTTCGGGGCGGGCAACCTCATCTTCCCACCCTCCCTGGGTGCCTCCAGCGGGAACTCGGTGGGCATCGTCGTCCTCGGCTTCATCGCCACCGGCGTCATCCTGCCGCTGCTCGGCGTCATCGCTGTGTCAACCTCGGGGGAGGGGATCCTCGGCCTGGCCCGCAGGGTCGGGCCCCGCTTCGGCCGCGTCCTCCCACTGGTCGTCTACCTGGCCATCGGCCCGCTCTACGCCATTCCGAGGACCGCGATCGTCTCCTACGAGCTGGCCACCAGGCCGCTGCTGGAGCTCGTCGGGCTGCCCACCGGGCGCGTGGCCCTGGCCCTGCACGCCATTGGGTTCTTCGCCGCCACGCTGGGGCTCTCACTGCGCCCCTCGCGCCTGGCCGACCGCATCGGCAACTTCCTGACCCCCGCCCTCCTCTTCCTCATCGCGGTGCTGTGCGCCGCCACGGTCGTCGGCTCCCCATTGATCGATCGCCCCGCCGCTGACTCCTACGCCGCCGCACCGGTGGCGGCCGGGCTCACCCAGGGCTACCTCACCATGGACGCCCTGGCGGCTACGGTCTTCGGGATCGTCGTCATCACCTCGCTGCGCTCGCAGGGGATGAGCACCGAGAAGCAGATCCTGTGGGGCACCAGCGGCGCGGGCATCGTCGCGGCGATCTGCCTGGCCGCCGTTTACGGGAGCCTCGCGCTCTTGGGCAGGCACGCCGCCGGGGACCCCGCGGACGGCACCTCGCTCCTGCGCTCCGCCGCCGCCAGTTCCCTGGGCTCGGCCGGCACGGTGGTCTTCGCGCTCATCGTCGTGCTCGCCTGCCTGTCCACCTCCGTCGGGCTCGTCTCCTCCTGGGCCGGCTACGCCAACGCCGCCTGGCCCCGGATCGAGTTCCGCGTCCAGGCCATCGGCTGCTCCGCCGTTGCCCTGGCGCTGACGAACCTGGGCCTGGCCGCCATGATCGTCGTCATCTCCCCGGTGACGCTCCTGCTCTACCCCATCGTCATCACCCTCATCGCCGTCACGCTCATCGACAGCGCCGCCCCCGGCCACCTGCGCTGGACCTACCGGCTGCCTGTGAGCCTGGCCGTCATCCTCGGCGCCATCTCGGCCGCGGCGGATATCGGCTGGTCCGCCCCCTCCGATCTCCTGTCGCGCACCGGGGCCTGGGACAACTCGACGGGCTGGATCCTGCCGGTGCTCATCGTCACCGTGCTCTCGATCGTCGTCGACGTCGCCACGGGGCGCTGGAGCACGCCCGCGTCCGACACCAGTGACGCGCCCGACGACGTGCGGCGGGCCATCGCCTCGCAGTACTGAGCCCCTGGTCCTAGGGTGGGCCGGTGACACCCAGCTGCAGCGAGCCCTCCCACGGCGCCGCCCCTCCTGCCGGCGCCACGGGACCGATGAACCGCCAGCAGAAGGAGATCCTCTCCGTCCTGCTCATCGCCGCGTTCATGTCGCTCCTGGCCGTCTCCTCGGTCAACGTGGTCCTGCACGCCATCGAGACGAGCCTGCGCGCCTCCACCTCCGCGCTGCAGTGGGTGGTCTCCGGCTACGCGCTCGTCTTCGGGATCCTCCTCGTGGCCGCCGGGCGGGCCGGGGATGTGCTGGGCCGGGGACGCCTGTTCGTGGCCGGCCTGGTGGTCTTCGGCACCGGCTCCCTCCTGTCCGGCCTGGCGCCCTCGCTCCTCGCCCTCAACCTGGCGCGCCTGCTCATGGGCGTGGGCTCCGGGCTGCTGAGCCCCCAGGTCACCGGCATGATCCAGCAGTACTTCGCCGGCGAGCGGCGCGGGCGCGCCTTCGGGATGTTCGGCGGGATGGTGGGCGTCTCCGTGGCCGTGGGACCGGTCATGTCCGGCGCGCTCGTCGGCGCGCTCGGCCCCGAGGCGGGATGGCGCGCCTCCTTCCTCGTCAACGTGCCTGTCGCGATCATCGGGGCCATCGTCGCGCTGCGGGTCCTGCCCGCATCCGCCTGGGCCCCCTCCTCGGCCACCCTCCCGGGCGCGGGAGGGCCCAGCGCCGCCAGCGCCGGCGCGAGCGCGGGCGCCAGGCGGCCCCGCGCCGACTTCGACCCCGTGGGCATGGCGCTCCTGGGGCTGGCGACCCTCCTCGTCATGCTCCCCTTCGTGGAGTCCTCCGACTCGCCGGTGGGCGCCTGGATCTGGGCGAGCCTCGGCATCGGGCTCGCGCTGGCCGCCGGCTGGCTCGTCTGGGAGCGCCGCTACGCCATGCGCGGGCGCCGGCCCATGGTCCACCTCGGGCTGTTCCGCACCCGGTCCTTCGCCGTCGGAACCCTGCTCATCGGCGCCTACTTCACCGCTGTTGCGGGGATCTGGCTCATCATCGCCCAGTACGTCCAACAGGGTCTGGGCTCCTCCGCGCTCGCCGCGGGACTGGTGGGACTGCCCTCCGCCCTGGCCGGCGCAGTCGGAGCCCCCATCGCCGGGCGCTACGTGCTGCGCATGGGGCGCTCCATGGTGCTCGTCGGCCTGGCGCTCATCATCGCGAGCCTCCTGGCGACGATGCTCGTCGTCCGCCTTCACACCACCTCCGGCCTGCCCTTCTGGTGGGCGGGCCTCACCCTCTTCCTCCAGGGCGCCGGGCAGGCGATGGTCGTCTCTCCGAACCAGACGCTCACCCTGGCCGAGGTGCCCCTCCACTACGCCGGGGCGGCCGGCGGCATCCTGCAGACCAGCCAGCGCATCGGCACCTCGGTGGGGATCGCCGCCATCACTGGCATCGCCTTCTCGACGGCGGGTCGGAGGGGCTGGGACGACGGCTTCCTCATGGGTCTGGGCGCGAGTGTGGCGATCTGCCTCATCGCGGTGGCCCTGGCGGCCCTCGACCTGCGCGGCGGCGCCAGGCGGCACCAGGCTGCGGGGTAGGGGAGACGCGCCTGGCGGCGCGGCCGGCGACGGCGGGCCTGGCGGCGCCCTCAGCGACTGACCCGAAGGACCCGGAAGCCCTTGGCCGATGCGGCCCGCTCCACGGCCCAGCCCTGCGAGCCGAGCCAGGCGGCCAGCGAGTCCGCCCCCAGGTTCTTGCCGACGACGAGCCACGCCTCGCCGTCGTCGGCCAGGAGGGGGAGCCAGTCCGTGAGGAGTGCGTGAAGCGCCTCCTTGCCGATCCTCACCGGGGGATTGGACCAGATGAGGTCGAGGCGCTTGCTGGAGGCGCGCAGCTCGGCGCCGAGCGCGCCGGCCTCGGCGGCGCGCACGCCCGTCAGCCCCGCCGCGGAGGCGTTGCGGGCGGTCAGGTCGATGGCGCGCTCGTTGACGTCGGCGGCCAGGACCTCGGCGTCGGGGGAGGCGAGCGCCAGGGCCAGGGCGATGGGGCCCCAGCCGCAGCCCAGGTCCAGGAAGCGGCCGGTGGCGGGCGGATCGGGCACGTGGTCCAGCAGCACCTGCGTGCCCTTGTCCAGGCGGTCGGCGGAGAAGACGCCGGAGGCCGTCGTCACCTCCACCTCGTGGCCGCGGATCGTGAAGCGGTGGCCGCGCTCGGCGGACTCGGCGGCCGGGGAGGCGGTGAAGTAGTGCTCGCTCACGCCACGAGGGTAGCGCCCGCTCAGCCGACCCGCCGCGTGAGCAGCGGCGCCGCCGCAAGCGCGGCCGCCAGGGCCAGCACGGTGGGCACCACCAGGGCGGCCTGGACGCCGTCGGCGCCGGGGGCGACCACGGAGGTCGCGAAGGTGCCCAGGGTCGCGCCGCCCACAGCGCCGCCCACGGTCACCGACGCGGCGATCCTGGCCTGGGAGATCCCGTCGACGGGCAGCCCGGTCTCCGCGGGATCGGCGACGCACCGCGCGAGCGTGTCCTGGTGCGTCCATCCCATGCCGATACCGGCCAGCATCCATCCCGCGTGGAGCCCCCACCAGGGAAGCGCGCCCCCCAGGGCGCAGGCCATGACGCATCCGCCCACCCCGAAGAGCGCGGCGCCCGCGGTCGTCCGGCGCCGGTAGGCGGCCGGGGTGGGTGCCGGATGCGCTCCGCACCACATGGCCACCGCGCTCCACGCGAGGCCCTCGCCGGTCAGCGCCCAGCCAATCGCCCCTGGGGCCAGGCCCAGCACGTCGTGAGCGGCCGGCGAGACCAGGTAGTTGAGGGAGAAGTAGGCCCCGCAGACCCAGGCGAGCGCCGCCAGCGCCGCAGGACGGCCGCGCGCCGCCCGCACCACCCCCGCGGGGAGCACCCGCGCGCAGGCCCACAGCACCAGCGCCCCGCCGAGGGCGCTCGCCACCCAGAAACGGTAGGAGGAGGCTGAGAAGGCCCCCACGAGGGCCACCCCGGTGGCCAGCGCGACGGCGGGGATCAGTGGGGCGCCCTCCTCGTCGGCGCGCACCCGCAGGTCCCGGATCGCGCGGGCCGCCGCTACCCGCGCCGCCACCAACAGCGGCAGATACCCCACCAGTGCCCAGCGCCACCCCCACCCCGCGCTGACCCCGGCGGCGTAGGTGGGCCCCAGCAGGGCCGACAGCACCCACATGGCCGAGCCCGCGGACAGGAACAGGCGCCGCCACGACCCCGGCAGGCCGGCCACCAGCACCCCCATGCCCACCGTCGCGAGGGCGCCGGCGCCCAGGCCGCGCACGGCCTCCCCGAGCACATAGACCCACACCGTCGGCGCCAGGGCGCAGGCCCCCGCGCCCGCCACCAGCACGGCGGTCAGAGCTGTCATCAGCCGGTCCGCGCGCCACCGCCCCAGCATGGCGCCGCCCAGCGGCATGGTCAGGAAGGCCGGCACCTGGGCGGCGGCGGTCACCAGGCCGTAGGAGTCGCGGGCGTTGAGCTCGGTGGCCATGAGGGGCAGCACCGTCTGCCCCACGTAGACCTGCATGCCGGTGAGCAGCTCGACCGCCAGCATCGCCATCGCCAGGTGGCCGAGCCTCGTGGTCGCCAGGGCGCGCGGCGACGGCGATGGTGGAGGCGCGGGGTCCTGCGCCGTCGGCGATGGGCTCACGGGCCGAGACTAGCGCCGCGCCCCAGCCAGCAGGCCGGAACCGCGGTGGGGCGCCGACGCTCGCCCCGCGGCGCTGGTGGGCGCCGCCTGGAGCCTCCGGGGCGCCCTGCCCTACCGGCGGCGTCGCTGCGCTACGATGCGCCCATGTGGATCACCCGGATGCCGTGACCGGCGGCGAGCAGTCGCCGCCCGCGCCGCGACCCAGACCGACACGCCAGATCGCCCGGCCCGTCGAGCCCCGCTCCGGGCCGGCCTCACGGAACCCCGAAGGACCTCAGTGACCCACCCCTCCACCCCCCAGACCACCGACCAGCCCGACCTCGCCGAGGCCGACACCCGCGCCGAGGAGATCGTCGCCCGCATCCTCTCGCGCCGCGGCACGGCCCTGGCCTCCACCGCCTCCCAGCATGAGAGCCGCGAGAGCGACGACGACGGCTCCCTGGAGCGCGAGGCCCGCGCCGCCACCAGGCGCGTCGCCTCCCTGTCCACCGAGCTGGAGGACGTCAGCGAGGTCGAGTACCGCCAGATCCGCCTGGAGAAGGTCGTGCTCGTCGGCCTCGACCTGCCGCGCTCGGCCGACGGGCCCGCCGGCTCCCAGGGCTCCCAGGACGCCGAGACCTCGCTCTCCGAGCTCGCCGCCCTGGCCGAGACCGCCGGCTCGCAGGTCCTCGACGCGCTCGTCCAGCGGCGCGACCACCCCGATCCCGCCACCTACCTCGGCAGCGGCAAGGCCAAGGAGCTCGCCGAGATCGTCTCCGCCGCCGGGGCGGACACGGTCATCGTCGACGGCGAGCTCGCCCCCTCCCAGCGTCGCGCCCTGGAGGACGTCGTGCGAGTCAAGGTCGTCGACCGCACCGCCCTCATCCTCGACATCTTCGCCCAGCACGCCAAGTCCCGC
>ERZ773050.392-NODE-392-length-25552-cov-3.612621_pt1 | contig 25552 bp, 22 predicted proteins | sample MGYA00580632_ERZ773050 | MGnify/ENA primary metagenome ERZ773050 (study PRJEB29015, sample SAMEA2738123) | human oral metagenome | biome: human oral; feature: human-associated habitat; material: saliva | place: China | collected 2166 ... | reverse complement strand
GGCTCAATGTATATTAGACCTAGAAAATCTATTAAACAACAGGCCCAGAAAGCGTCTAGGCGGCTTAACCCCGCTTGAAGTCTTTAAGGCAAATTGTTGCAGTTAGGGTGTTAATTTAGGCGTGCACTAACTCACTACATTTATCGTGTACAATATAGAGCATGAAAACACATAAGATGCATTTGAAAGATCCCTATTTTAGCTATATCAAAGATGGTACAAAACGTATAGAATTACGACTTTTTGACGACAAACGTCGCCGGATTGACCTGGGAGACCTTATTGAGTTTTCCGGATCTAATGATAAAAGTGTTCAAGCAAGGGTTGTCGGGTTATTACACTACGACTCATTCGTTGACTTATGTAAGGATTTTGACATCGCTATCCTAGCTGACAAAGCCGCAACCAAGGATGGCCTCATAGCCACACTTAACGAATTCTATAGCCCCGAGAAGCAAGTGCAATTCGGAGTCATCGGCATTAGATTTGAGCTAGCCTAAGATCCGAAGCGTAAAAATCGGGTATCCCGCATGGGGTGCCCTTAGGCCTACATTAACGCCTTAACTGCGCTGAGGCTCGGGGTGTATAATCAGATCGTGAGTCGGATACATCTCTACATTGCCAATGCCGGCAAGGATTTTACTGATACGGACGTGACCGCTATTCGTCGTGCCGTTAAGAGTGCAGAGGTCTTCGTATCCGGTGTATTCCGGTCATTTGATTACGACCTTGATCTGATAGTTGTTTCATCATCACCCACGACACCAACTATCCAGCAGGACGGTATTGGCGGACGAACTTATCACTCTCGTCTAATAGTCGTAGCACTAGATAAAAGTCAGCACGCACCGAGCGAGGACTTCATCTTTGAGACGGTCTGTCATGAGCTGTCCCACTCGCTACGCTGGGAGAAAGTGCCCGAGTTTGCCGAGACGTTATTTGACAGTATGGTCATGGAAGGTCTGGCGGTAGTGCTTGAGGAGCAAGCAATGAATCAATCCGGCTATGAGCTACGGCAGTTCTTCCTGACTGAAGTCCGGCGGACAGAACTGAAAGAAATCAGTACTATGATGACGGCTTTAAGAGATAAATTTGATAGCACAGAGTACGACTACGAAACGATCTTTTTCTCCGGTAATGATCTACTACCCCGCTGGGCAGGGTATAAATTAGGCTATTATTTAATCAAGCGTTATCTATCTAAGACTAAACAGACAATTGACCAGGCTACTCTAGCTAGCTACAAAGAACTGCGCCGAAAAAGTAAATAACCCCGAGAAGTGCCGGTGCAGCCGACACCGCCAATTATCGCAGTCATTACCGTCGCTCTTTTTATAGTAGATTTGACGACCGACTTTCCACAACCATGCCAGAGGTTAAGTGCGATACGTTGTGATATTGATGAATAAATGCTGAAGTGTTGCAAGTATCAAGCGGCTATTCCAGCCGCTTGTCCAGCTATTGCGAATATTACAGAAAACCGACCCCGCTAGAGAGTCGGCTTTAAGCATAACAATTAGGTTCGGTTATTTTCACTAAGCTAGCTCAACGGTAGCACCGGCGTCTTCCAGGGCTTTCTTGGCCGTCTCAGCCTCGTCTTTACTAACTTTCTCCTTGACTGCCTTGGGGGCATCCTCGACGATGGCTTTCGCTTCGCCTAGGCTCAGGCCGGTGATCTCCTTAACCGCCTTGATAACGGCGACCTTTTGCCCACCGACTTCCTTGAGGACTACGTCAAACTCCGTCTTCTCCTCACCGGCGTCAGCACTGGCGGCCGGACCAGCTGCTACAGCAACAGCAGCCGCAGCCGGCTCGATACCGTATTCGTCTTTTAGTACGTTCTTTAGCTCGTTGACCTCAAGTACGGTCAACTTGGTTAGCTCTTCTGCTAATTTCTTTACATCAGCCATAGTTATCTCCTTAGATATTTATTATGATTACCGAATTACGCCGAGGCGTGGTCAGCAATGCCATCCAGCAATGCCGATAGATTGCCGGACAGTGCATTGACAGTATCGTTGACTGGTGATAGCAGCTGAGCCACCGTCTGAGCGATCAGTTCGTTCTTGGTCGGTAGCTTAGCTAGATCAGTCACTTCAGCCGTACTCAGGCTCTGCCCCAGGCTGTTAAAAGCTCCAACCAGCTTAAGCTCGGGAGTTTTATCAGCGAACTGAGCTAGCACCTTAGCCGGTAGCACCTCGTCGTCATTAGAAATGGCGTAGAGTACTTGCCCTTTCATAGCGCTGGTGTCAGTCTGTTTCAGCGAATCATGCTGATCCATGGCGACTCGCATCAGGCGATTCTTGACCACCTTGATGGTGACACCATTTTCTCTCGCTTGACGACGCAATTGCTGTAGGTCAGCCACGCTAATACCGCTGTATTCGGCGTAGACAACCATCTGTGCATCGGCCAGATCCCGGACTAATTCGGCAACCAAAGCTTCTTTCTTGCTACGTGATATAGCCATAAGTCTCCTTTGGTTTTAGATAGTTTTAGATAAATGCGAACCTAATTGTTAAGGTATCGTTATCTAGAAAAGGGTTTATCTCGGTAGCTTGATTAAGTGCTATTACTCTTATAGCGACCGCCACTGTCTCTGATAACGTTACAAGTATAGTAGCAGATATGGCGATAAGTTCAAGCACTGCGGCGCTCAGTCGGCGTTTCCCTGCTCGACCAGCTTACCCGCCTTTAATCTGAGTACTATATCTGCCGTCTTCGCTAGACGTTTGCTGTGAGTGACTACGATGACGCACTTGTTGTCCCGCTTAGTCACCTGGTGGAGTATGTCGATGATATCACCGGCCGTCGCTTCATCCAGATTGCCGGTCGGCTCATCCGCCAAGATAATCGGCGCCGGTGATACCAGTGCTCTGCCGATAGCCACTCGCTGTTGCTGCCCGCCGGAGAGCTTCATGACATTACGGTTGATGTGCTCGTCATCCAGCCCCATCGTGCGTAAAGTCTTAGTGGTGGCTCGGGGGTTAACCAGTTTAAGGTTCTCTAGTGGCGTGAGATAGTCGATCAGATTGTAATTCTGAAAGACGAGCGAGATGTGGTGCTTGCGGTGATAAGAATAACCCTGCTGAACGATATCCTTATTCTTAAACAGGATTTGTCCACCGGTCGGCTTATCCAGCCCGGCTAATAGTCCCAACAGCGTTGACTTGCCGGTACCGGAATTACCCACGATGGCGTAAAACTTACCCTGTTCAAACTGATAGTTAGCTCCGCTAAGTACGTTCTTAGTACCATCAGCATACGAATAGGCGATATTCTGTAGCGTTAATATAGACATAGCCCTCCTTAATTCATTTTACTTAAAATACGTTTGGGTGGTTGGCTCATTATCGGTGTCATAGCAATGACGGTTGACAGGCCCATAACCAGATAGCCTAAAGCAAATGCCATAAGATAAGCGATCGGCGCTACGACTGCCTCACCCGAGCTCCCCGCCAATTGATTATGGTCTACCGACGAAGCTAGACTTGCCGACAATTGCGCCGAGATAACCGAACCGGCCAGAGCGGCACAGACAGAGCTGACTGCAGCTACGACCGCCAGCTCAATGATGAACTGCCCGACGATCTGACGCTTCGGCGCACCAATCGACAGTAAGATACCGATCTCGTGCAATCGCCCCCTCACCCAAAAGACCAGCACCAGCGACATAACCACCAGCCCAGCCATCGCCACAGCGATGGTGGCGATAGTTAGGATGCGCTGAACACGCATGATATTTTCCAGTACACCGGCAAAGGAAGTAGCGTTATCGGTCAGGTTATATCGACCCCAATCTACGCCGGACAACTTCTGGGTCCGATCAGTCACTTCTTTGAGTTGATCCGGATGCTTAACCAGATACGTGGCTCTGGTTAAAGCTGAGCTGCCGTTGAGTTGCTGCGCTGTTTCAAGATTAGTGATCAGCCGATTCTCCGCCATGTCGGCCGGCATGATAGTCGGCTTTTCGTTCCTACCGTCAAATATACCGACGATCGTGACCGTCACTCGTCGCTCTCCTTTAGCAACAACCATCTGATCGCCCAGCCTGAGCTTGTTTTGACCGGCGAACGCCTCATGGATCAACGCAACATTCTTACTGCTGGGCGTGATGTGCTTACCCTGTCTTAGACGATAAAGTCCACCAGTGAATTCGCTCAAGTAATCGCTTCGTTCTGCTCCGACCAGCTTAGCCTCCTCGGTTGGTTGGGCATCCAGCTGAACCCCCAGGCTAGTCGCCTCGACCAAGTGTTTACCGAGTAGAGTTGCGACTGCTTCCACTTGGTAGTTATGCGCCTTGACCCCCTTAAGCTGACCGACCTTCTGGGCTAGGCTACCTGGTACGATATCTGATGTTCGCCGACTGGTTAGGCTAAAGCCCGCCCTGATACCACCTTCGACGGATTTCCTGAGCTGCTCCATGGTATGCCGTACGGTCAAAGTGCTAACTAGCAGAGTTAGAACCAGAGTCATGATCAGACCAATGACGAGGCTACGCTGGCGTTTGCGTCGGACGGCTAATAAAGCTTGTTTGATCATCACACCCCTCCTAGTTTATGTCAGTTAATAGCTTCTTCGGCGTTGACCCGGTGATTGGGCGAGAAGCGAATAGCACAGCGACGACGATCACCACCAGCCCCACTCCCCATACCGCTATCAGGTCAGCCGGAGCAGCACCAACAGTTACTTTGTCTAAGGTGCGAGACGAGGTAACCGAATCGGCATCAGCCCCCAGCGAAGCTCCGTTGAGCGACTCACTCGCCTGGCTCGCAGCAGCCTGCGAAGCCTGCGACACCATCTGATTACCTATCTGCTGAGCGATTAGCCCGGAGGTAAAGTAGGATGCACCGAAGCTGAGTATGGCTATCATGACCAGCTCGGCTACGTATTGCAAGATGACCTCAGACTGCGATATGCCCGTTGCCATCAGTACCCCCGCCTCACGCTTGCGCTCGTTCATCCACAAATATAGCACCATACCGATCACGGCTATGCTGACCAGTGCAGTTGCCCAGAGCATACCATCCACCAGATTATAGACACCATTTACCGACTCAGTCACACCGGCTAACTCTTGGCTATTCTTGTTCAGTTGATATTTATTCCAGTCAACCGACAGTTGACGAGCTTGGTTCATCACCTCATCAAGCTGCTTGCTACCTTTGGTGAAGAAGTTAGCATCTTGGTAAATCTCATTCTGCGCCGTATAAGCATTGAGCTGACGAGTCGTCGCAATGTCGGTCAGGAAGATATTCTCAAAGAGTTCCACCTGATAGGCAGCTTCCTTGGGATTCTTACCGTTAAATATGCCGACAACCTCGACCTCCACTTCATCCTTTGACGGGTGCTCATTGTCGGTGTCGTATTGGTTGGCCTTGAGTTTAAGCTTACTACCCAGCTTGAGCTTATTTGCCTTAGCAAAGGCTTGGTGTACCAATATCTTGTGGCTATCCCGCTCAGTGATGTGACGCCCCGCCACCAGTTTGAGTGACCCCGCCCGAAACTTATTCTCCAGCTCTGATTTATTAACTCCTAGAATTGTCGCTGCATTGCCGAACTGCTTGTCCTTCTCGGCATCATAGCCGCTACCACCATTAGGCAAGGGGACTAACTTAGTGTCAGTGAAGTCCACCGTAGCATTCTGGCGCTTGACGTAGTCGGTCACCCCCGGTAGTTTCCTGATCTCCTCGATAGCTTTGCCCGAGACGGTACCCGAGCCACGAGCCGTACCGGGGTTAGTGCGAGGGTTGTTCCCCAGATTAAAACCGACTTTCAGTGTTTTATCCAGCGACTGCGCTGCCCTGTCTGTCGAATGCTTAATGGCGAAGCCGCTTAGCATCACCGTCGCCATACAGAGCAGGATCGCTAGCAGGATCAGTGTTTTGAGCTTCTTCCTGGTAATATATAACCAAGCTCGTCGAATGAATGACATTTTCCTCCTTTCAAATATATCCTGAGCTAATCTAACAGGCATATGTGAAATGAGTATGAAATGGCATAAGCGGTTGCGAATGATTAAGCGATATAGGCGCAATTATGGGAAATAGATAGTAAAAGCCATGCCCTGCTTGACCGGAGAGAAGCTATATTCCAGCCCCTTAGCCTCTAGCAGCATCTTGACGATATATAGCCCCACCCCACTCCCATCTGACTCCGGCGATATTTGGCTATCTGTGTGATAAAAGGGGTCAAATACACGCTGTAACTGCGCCTTAGTAAGTGGCTGACATTTATTGATTACCACCAATCTATGCTGACGGCAGGTAACCTTGATCACGCCGCCCACCTCACTATAGCGTACGGCATTTGAGATCAGGTTAGAGATGACGTGGTGCATCATGTCGTAGTTAGCCTTGGTAAAGGTTGGCATTAGATCAAGCCGGCAGGTAACCCGACGAGCTTTGGCTAGCAAGCGATAATCATCGACTACCTCAGCAACGATCTGATCGATCCGCAGCTTCTTCTCACCCCGCAAGGCATTCTCAGCTAGACTACCTGCCCTTAAGATGTCATTGACCATTTTAGTCAGGCGGTCAACCTGCGCTAGCGATTCCGTCAGGTAGTGGTCACGATCTTGATACTCGCCGATATTCAGCTGCATATTCTCCAGCATGATTCGCAGGCTGGTAAGTGGTGTCTTAAGCTCGTGCGATGTAGCCCTTAGCAGCACCAACCTCTCTTTCTCTAGCTTGCTAATTCGCCTATTTTCCTGCTCCAGCGAGCGGATCATTTGCCATAGGCTCTGATAAAGCTCGTTAATGTTGCGTCCCAGCACGCCAATCTCATCGCTACTCTCGACCGAATACTGCACTCCTTTCTCCAGGCGCTGCATCAGAGTGGTGACCTTAGCCATCCGGCGAATCGGCTTGGTTATGAATCGACTATAGCAGTAGGAAAAGAGCAGTGCCACCAGCAATGAAGCAGATACCGTATAAGGCAGGGCATGGAGTGTCGCCAGCTTAGCTTGCTTGACCGGCTCAACATTCACCAGCAGTCTGACACTAAGCTTTCGTCCATCGGCATCTTTTAAGCTGCCCTGCTTTAGGATCACCGAGCGTGGATCGACTGACTGCCCATCGGCGATCTTGACCACATCAACGTCAGCCGACTTGCCCCTATCTGTCACGATGTTGATCGTCTGAAATCCTTGGAAGTAGTCGTCTCGCCCGCTAGCAGTCAGAGTGATGTTGACATTCTTAGCGACAGAAAACTTCTGACAAATTTGACGCATCTGGCTAAGCGACTGGTCCTTTAACTGAGCCTCCAGCGAAGCCAAGCTCTCCGAAGCTTCTTGCTGCTTTTGGTTGAGATAAAGCTGAGGCATCAGGATGTAGATCAGCAGATGCATCAGTACGATTAGCGTCAGGAAGAGCCCCATCGAGACCAAGAAGGTCTTTGGGAAGAGTTTAAGATGCCTCATAGCGATAACCGATCCCTTTAACGGTAACGATACAGTCGAGCCGCAGCTTATGACGCAGGTTCTTGATATAGACATCTATCACTCGATCAAAAGGCACATCTGCTGCATCGTGCCATAGCCTTTCGATAATCGCCTGACGAGACCAGACTACACCTTGATTATCCACCAGAAGCTTTAGAAGCTGGACTTCTTTAGGCTTGAGATGAGCGTCACTACCGTCATAAAAGCCCTGGTACGCCTCGAAGTCTACTGCAGCCAAGCCTCGTCGCCATTGAGCCTTGGTAGCCGGCCTCTGACGTCGCAATAGAGCCCGGATGTGCTTCTCCAGGATCACCAGCGAGAAGGGCTTGCTGATATAATCATCCGCCAGTTCGTCGAAGCTGGCGATCTGAGTCGGCTCGTCCTGCAGAGCCGTCAGCATCAATACCGGCACATCGCTCCGCTGACGAATACGACTGAGCACCTCTATACCGCTTAGACCAGGTAACATGATATCTAAGATCACTACATCCGCCCGGCTATACTTGGTCAGCGCCTCCTCGCCACTAACGGCAACTAATACCGTAAAGCCACGTTGGCGCAGAAACAGCTCCGTGCCATGACGAACCGCCGGTTCATCCTCGACTAAGAGCAGAGTACCCACACTCAGCTAGCTATTACCTCTCTCCGAAGTGTCACCTCGGCGTCGTCGCGCCTCCTCCACACCGTACATATGCTTGACACGATCATCCAGCCAGACGATATCTCCCACGACAGGCGGTAGAGCTATCGTCCCGATAGTTCGGGTGACGATACTCCTTGACTGCATTAAGTCACTGATAAAGCGGATAGCATCTCGTTCACTTCTACCGATGTAAGGTCGGTCAGTGATGCCATCGCCATTCTGATCCTCCGGAAACGAACCAATCAGCATAGGCTTACCGATCCGCAGACGCCGTCGTCGAATATCCGCCAGCAGCTTCGCCCACTGCAACCGATCTTCACTCTTGATCAAACCATTGCCATTATTTTTATAGATGATATGAGCCAGCTGCCCCGTCTGCATCGAATCACGATACTCCCTAGTAACACACTGCAACTCGAAAGGAAGACCATGATAAAAGCCGGTAATCTTGCCTAAGTGCAACGCCTCGGGCGATCCCACCCGGTGTAAGTCAAGCTGTGAGGGGTCAACGTCTATCCCTCTCGCCATCCGGTTGATGAAGTCGTCCGTACCCCGCAGATGAATAGCCGAGGTGCGAGAGGGCGAGGGGTACGGTACCAGATGATTGTCGTCTCGGCACAGCCCTTTGACCATGGCGTTAAATAGCGCCTGCTGGTCCGCCTCGTCCTTGACTACGGCGGTGATACCCAGGATATCCATCGGTATATGTTCGTTAGACCCGCCCTCACACTCTCGCTGATACATCTTCCACGCCAGCGACCCGCTCGTCTTTAAGCGAAACCGCCAGGACACATCGATCGGTTGCCCGTCAGCCCGCACCATCGTCGGCGCAGTATCACCGTAGACCGAGTCATTGCCGTCATTGTAACTGACCGGTAAGTTTGGCTTCGGGTCGATATTATCATCACCAAAAAGCTGTTTAGTGATATCACAAAAGGCAGTCTGAGCATTGTGCGCAACGCTATGATTGCCGTCAAAGTCTTGAAAGCGCTCCAGGATGGCGTCAGCTCGCATGATCAGGTCGCCTCTACCACCATAGTTGAGACGTACCTTTTTCGATAGACCATTGAGCGACATGGCTAATGTATCATAGCCGATCACCTCGGCGACCGGAGCGATAAATTTCTCCGAGTAGAGCACCCGGTCAAAGGTCTTGCGGTTATCATCCTGGTGACTCTGTAGCCAGCGCAGCATCTCGACACCGGAGATGAGCATCGACTCGACGTTGATATCATTCACCATACCATAGAGCACATCAGGCGTTACCAGCTGAGGGTCGGACAGCCATTCTTCCTGCTTTGGTCGGAAATAACAATCATGGTGGCTCTGACCCTCGGTCATAATGCTCTTATAATACAGATCAAGTCGGCGTCGATCCTGCAATAGTCCGGCGATATAGATATTCTCGGGATCATACACCTCGTCAGGCGTCTTACCATCGGCGAAGAAATGGCTCAGAGGTACTCCGCCCGATACCACGCCGATATTCCGGTTCTCAGCCAGACCGTCGTTGATATCTTCCACCGTGCCCAGTGCCGCTGCCACGTACGCCGACGATGCGAGTTCGTCGCCACAGTAGTTACGAATCATCCGTTGCTGCTGATTGATATCAGACAGCTTGACTCGTTGTTCCATCTCGCCGACGTTCGCTTGATCGTAATGATCGACATCGCTGATCGAAAAACACCGCTCCAGCGTCGCCCGAGCCTCGGTTGGGATATTGTTGTATGGATAAACGTGAGCGTAGCTCTCAGTATCCACCACCTCCTCGGTATTCTCCCTATCTTGATCGTTTGTCTCAGCCGACGAGCCGGCACTCTCAAAATTCTTCATAAACCTAACGTCATTATAGCAAACTAAGCTCTAACGAGATATAACAACGCACTAGACAATCTAACTTTCTTGAGCCAATCGTCCATAGCAACTTAGCAATTGCCGCCAAGTACGACCGACTCCGGCCTGATCATCAAATCTTTGGTAGCCGACCCCGGCGGATATGCCGCAAGCCAGGAAGGTGTCGTCACCAACATAGATACCGACGTGGCTCAAGTTATTCTGCCTATAGGATGCGTCAAATGTCCCGGTAAAAAAGACCAGATCGCCGGGCTGTGCTTCGCTAGGCTGAATAGGCTGACACTTCTCATAGATACCATCGTAAAAAGTACCGTCAATACGTCTGCCCGCTACCGGCAGGCGAACTGCTCGCCCCTTGATCTGATTGCGATAGCAGTATCCCAGACGACACATGATAAAATCAATAAACCCCGAACAGTCAAATGATGTCTCCGGGTCTGAGCCACTCCAGACATATGGATAGCCGATATACGGCTCGCCAATCTTTAGCATCCGGTCTAACAGTGGGTACTGTCGACGTAGCTCACCGGACACCTGATAGTGTCGAACGGCCGGCAACGTGGAAGCATGAGGGTAACTAGATACCGGGAATAAATCGGGGCGTGAACCATGGCTACGCATATAACCGGCGTAACGAGCTAGCTGATCGTGATCTAGGATACTGTCTACCGTACAGTAAAGATCGTAATTAGTCAGCTTAACACTGAGATCAAGGAAGCGGCCATCCAGCCGGTCGGTTGATTTGCCTCGGCATTCAGCCCGGTATTCATCCGCTACGACCTTGCTAATAGTTAGCGTGTATTGTCGGCGTGGCTGACGAAGCTCTTTTAGAAGTACCTGAATATCCGGATCGTCCAGCTGAAAGTCCGGCTTAATGGCACTGGCCATGGCGATCAGCACATAAGGGTCGTGTCCGACCTTATCCAGACTAAACTTAGCATCATGGTACCTATCAGACTCAGCTTTTAGCCGCTCAATCTCTCCCGTCAGTTCTTTCTCGTAATCATGATAAGCTTGTTCAAGTCCATAAATATCCTTATCGCTAGCCAGGAAACAGGCGTCAGTCGTGCCGGCTGTGATTCGCTTTTTCATCCCACCAATTTTAGCACATCTAAAAGAGGGGCTGACACTCCTGGTGCCGGCCCCTGCTTTTTCAGAGTCAATCAGACAAGCTATAGCTCAACCTTAATCCCTGGCCCCATAGTGGTAGAGATAGTTACAGACAGCATATAACTACCTTTCAGTGTAGATGGTCGAGCTGACTTGAGACTATTGATCAGAGTCTGAGCGTTCTGCTGCAGCTTGTCTGCACCAAACGAAACCTTGCCGATACCCAAGTGAACGATACCCTGCTTATCCACTCGATACTCTATCTTACCAGCTTTCGCTTCCTTGACCGCCTGAACCGCATTGGCACTGACTGTACCCGCCTTGGGATTAGGCATCAACCCTCGTGGACCAAGCAGCCGAGCAAAACGACCTAGCTTCGGCATCAGTTGTGGAGTCGCCACTAGCACATCGAAGTCAAGCTTCTCTCTAGTAAGTAGGTCAATTACGGCCGACTCGCCTGCTATGTCGGCTCCGGCTTGCTTGACTGCCTTCACTTCGTCCTCACCGACCATGGCGGCGACACGAACCGACTTACCGGTACCGTTCGGTAGAGTAACTGTAGCTCGGATGTTTTGGTCAGCCTGCTTCGGATCGACGCCCAGCCTGACGTGCATCTCCACCGTGCTATCAAACTTGGTCACTGCCGTCTCGGTAGCCAGCTTAACTGCTTCGGCCAGGCTGTACAGCTTAGTCTTATCAACCTTCTGAGCGACCTTCTTATAGGCTTTACTCTTGCGATCCGCCAGAGGACGAGTCTTTGGCGCAGGACCACGCTGAATGTTCGCTTCATTATCGCCCTGCGGTGTAGTATCACCAGCCTCCTTACGAGCCTGGCGCTCAGCCTCAGCCTCGGCCTCTTTGACTGACTTCTCGCTTCGCTTGCCTGCCTTAGCGTAGTGAACCGCCTCTTCGGTAGCCTGCTCAGACTCAAATTTGGAACCATCAGATTGAGCCGGCTTTACCTGTTCTGCCTCCTTGTCGATAGCCTCACTTACTTCGTTAACCACTTGCTCCGCTTGATCGGCTACCTCTTTAGCTGTCTCACGAGCCTGCTTGATCATCTCGGTAATCTCAGCAACAGTATTCTTTTCGCTGACATCAAGCTTTAGTTCCTCGGCCTCCACCAGTAGTTCACTCTTAGTCTTTGCCATGTCTCTCCTTTCGTGGTGTTGACGGCACTTCGCCTCCCACAACTATTAATTTAATTACTCTTCAACGGTGACGCCCATTGACCGAGCCGTGCCGCAGACAATCTTAGTTGCCGCCTCCAGGTCGTTAGCATTCAGAAACTGCATCTTTGACTTGGCGATCTCTTGCGCCTGCGCCAAGGTAATCTTACCAACCTTGTCGGACTGCGGCTTACCCGAGCCTTTCTTGATATGAGCTACTTCTCTGATCATATCGTCAACCGGCTGCCCCAGACACTCCCAAGTAAACTTCTTACCCTCAAAGACCTTGATATGAACGATCACATCTTTACCCATCATATCCTTGGTCTTCTCGTTAAACGGGTTGATGAAATCCATCATATTGAGCCCCCATTGACCCAGGGTTGAACCGACCGGTGGACCGGCCGTTGCCCGACCCGCCGGGATACGAAGCTTTAGATTGCCCAGTACCTTTTGTTTTGCCATACTTAATATTCCTCTCTCTACATAGAAGTGCGTAACACCAGTATCATACCACAGTTATCCCTACTGCGCCAACATTCAGACCCTTTCCGGGCAGCCTCACTACTTCAGATAGTCACCGACGTAGACAAACTGAGTCTTGGTGTCTGGATTTGTCTGCTCTGCCTCATAAGCATCTTTGTGCAAATGATAGACTATCGACCAAGGAGAGCTATGCCCGACGTCACGATACGACTCCAGTGTGACGAAATCGCCGGTCGCCGGATCGACACTGACCACCAGCCCGGTATGTCCGGCGCCACCATCCGCCTTGTTGACTGATGAATGCATGCCCTTAGCGTACGAGCTAAAGATAGCCGGTGCTTTAGTCGGCGCATCGGTAACTTGGAGATTCTTGTCCTTATTACTGCTGACCAGCCGATCGACCACCTGACCACCATTGCCACCACCATAGACCAAGGTCGTATACTTATCAATATACCAAGAAGGGATGACCGTACAGCCGTCAGAGGCGGTACTTAGAGTGCCGGTCTGACCTTTATACACCCCTGTATCATTAGTGTCTTGAACGAACTTCTTCTGCATCTCCTCGGCGTCTTTGTTGCCCGAACCGTCTGCCGACGAAGCTCCACTGCTACTACCGCTGTCGCTACTGCCGCCATCCACCTGCATCTCTTTGCAGGCCGTAGTCGAATCGTTGTCGCTCTCCGCCCCGTGATAGCAGGCGCTTGACACGGTATTGAAGTAGTCCATCGCATAGAGACGAATCGACTTAAACTCGTCCTTGTTTTGCCTATCCAGACAGAATCTGAAGGCGTCCTTTTCCGACCCCTCGGCAGTATCGGCATAGTTAAACTTAGTGCCGTCAGAATTATCCATCGGCTTGATCGACCAGTCGCCCTTATCGACATCAGATAGTAGACATCTCTGGACATACTGGACGTATTCATTCTCGGTATTCGGTATGGGTGGTGGCGTTTGCAGTAGAGCTATCGCCCGGTCGGAGTTCTTCTCGATACCATAGCCATCATCCGACATAATCTGTCTCATCTCATCAAGACTCCAGGCATAAGTCGGCACACCATAGTCATAGGCACTAGCCGCATAGGCATTATTGCCCAGCAGCTGATTACCGGCAGTCGCCATAATGGTCGGAGCAGATAGCATCGCCTTCAGAGCGTTACCCATCGCCAGCCAGATATCCTGTCTGCCGACATTGAGGTGAGCCGCATGCGCCAGCTGACTTAGCGTCGAGCTGTAGTCATATGGATCAAACAACCGAGCCAGCAGCGGCTTGCGACTATGTTTCCAGGCCAGATAGCGACGGTTCTCCAGATTAAGCTCGATCGCCTGCTTTTCGTTTAGCCTCTTGCCACCGGTCAGCATCGCTTGATCATTAGAAAGAAACTTACTACCGAACATGGCATTTGAACCATGCTCGGTCGGCGTGGCAGATTCTGTTCGCAAGGGATTGCCCAGTAGCCAACCTGAGATCATATTTAGCGCCCCGACGACCAGCTCATTCTTTGAGCCCAAATCAAGCGCAGCAGTAAACAGCAATTCCTTTATCTTGCCTTCCAGAAAACCGACTATCGCTCCGGTCACACCGCCGGCCAGAGAGCCAATCACATCAAAGATGGCACAGATCGCTCCGGTCGCCGTATTAAACTGATTAAAAGCAACCGCCATTATGTCATTGATTGGGCCAGGCAAGAAGTTAAAGCCCGGCTTGCCAGCTGTCTTAAGCATGCCCTGGGTACCCGAGTCGTCATTGAGCTTGTCGCTACCAACTATCCCTAGAGTCTTGGCTATCGCCGGACTATCCATGTAGCTACTGTGGATTTTCTTCCCCGTCGGTTTGCCGTCGCTATCTAATTCCGGAATATCGTCCTCCAGCATAGTCTTATTAGCGAGCTCAAACGCTTTCATGTTATTGTCATCCGAGCCCGACATCATCTGCGAGGCGTAGCCCATATATAGCCCAGCCTCTTTCTCGGCAGGCAAGACGATATTAGCGTACTTAGCCGGACCAAGCTGTTCCCAGATCCCTTTAATCATACAGAGAAAACCGACGATGAAGGCTACAACGGCAAAGCCCGCCGTACCGACACCCAGCGCCTTAAACTTCGAGGAGATAAGCTTATCGAACTTGTCGAGCTTGTTCTTAAGGTTCGTCAGTTTCGACCGGAAGAAGCCACCATTGCCTTGACGAGGTTTCTCACTCTGTTGCTTTACATCATCTATGGCATCACTGGCATTCCTACCTCTTCCCTCCTGATCGACGGTTGAGTTGCCATCGTCGTCCTTGGCGTTCTCGGAGTCCTTGTCGACCCCCTTCTTGATCGAATCATTGGAGATGCTGGGGTTAGCAATTTTACCCAACTGGTCGCTAATCCAGTCGGTAAACGCCTTGTAGAGCTTCATCTTGATCTTTTTGATCGGGTGGAGCCAACTAATATAGCCCTCCCGCTTCAGCGCTGCTCTAGTCTCCAGCCAGCCGGATATACTCCATTTACCCCGGTCATCCATGCCCCTGATAGCCCGCTTCGCCTCCGAATAAGACATCTTGTCCGACAGATGAATCTTATTGCCGTCGAGACCAATCTTGTCTTTGTTGACACCAAGTGTCGCCGATAGCTCTTCCCTCAGAGCGTCACCGGCATCTTCTAGGTGCTGCGAGTTAATACCAAACGCCTTACCGGCATCTATCTCCATTCCATTCTGTGCTCCGAAATAATTGGAGTTAAAGGTTAAGCCATTTTTCTCAAGGTTAGTAGTAATATTCTTAGCGAATTTACGGTTAAGGAAGCCCACCCGAGAATCTTTGATCCGCCCGGCTATAGCCTTGCCGGCATTCTTGCCAAAATTCCGCACTACCTCTTTCGTCGTCCTTAGCGACCGGGCCGACTGCTGACCGAGGGTGATGCCAAGATTAAAATCCTTAAAGATACCCGCCGCCTGAATCATCTGACCTAGCCCCGATAAGAAAAAGAAGCCTAAGGTAAACAGACCCGATATCACCGTTAGTAGGATGCCATTGCGAGCCGACATCAGGCGAAAAGCCGTACCGTGCGCCTTGCTACTGCGCCCCTTTTCCTCTCGCCCCTTCATGCTGCCGTCAAACTTCCCCGAGTCGATCGAGGCATCACGCTCCTGCTCGCCCAGGTCACGCTGAGCGGAGTCGGATGGCCGGTCACCACCGTCTTCCCGAGGTTGATCAGTCTGCTCTGACTGACCATTACCGGGTGCTGACTCACCTAAATGCTCACCGCCGGCTAACTTGCCCAAGTAGCCGGACTCAGTAGAATAGTCAGGCTCACCACCGGACTCGCCAGTCGAAGTGCCTGTACCGAAAGCTTCTTGTTGATAGCGCTGGTAATCATTCACGCCATCAGCCGCAGGTTTAGTTCCGGTCAAGCTCCCCGGTTGATATCTACCACCATAGTGGGGTGTCTCGCCGCTACGAGAATTAGCGGCGGACTGCTCCAGCTCGGCTAGCTCGCTGCTATTTTGCCTGTCCGGCATCTAAGGCGTTCTCCTATCCCAAGAGGCGATTTGGATGGGGATAATCCTACCGACTGAGCCGGACGAAGCGATAGTTCTGAGCCGACTCTGATCTATCGCATCCATCCGACTAAAGTCAGCATGTGACATTAGTGCCTTAGCTCGGGTAGCTGCCGCCGTAGCATTAGCGCCACCGGAGTTGAAATCATGATAAACATTAGCCAGTTTATGAGTATTAGCCAAGTTTTGCCCACCGGTACTGCGAAGTAACGAGTTGTCTACCAGGGCACTCCTAGTAGTCGCACTCATCTTAGATAGCATATCCCGGTTCGACAAGGCGGAGCTGGCTTGATCTCGCACATTACTGATGCCGGCATCGGTCGCAGCCACGTTGCCACCGTTGGCAGCCGAGTTCTGCAGAGTCTGACGCATATGTGTCAGATTTGCCGCACTCATATCAGCCTGAGCTTGCGCCGACAGCCCTGTAGCATAGCTGGATATAGCGTCAGAATAATTAGCGTTGAATCGGTCATCCTCCCAGCCGGTGTCCGCCCAGCTCTGTAACGTAGCAGTGCTGATACCTGATTTGCCGTTCTCAATCATGGCATTAGCGTAGTCACGACGCAATTCATCTGCCTCTCGCTCTCGACCGTGCTCTTGTAGCCAGTTAGCCCGAGCATTGACTGACTGCATCGACTGCTGGGCGTCGGCCATAGTCGCATTAGGCGCTTGCTTAGCGATGATGGCTCGCATGGTGTGAGTATCGGCGATCTGCTGACCATTAGTCGTACCGTTAAGGAAGCCTTCTCGCTGCTCAGCACTACTCATGCCGTCCACCTTTTCGCCGGCACTCTGCATAGCTTGTCGGTCCAGCTCATTATATTGTTTATCCGGCGCCGTGATTGCATTATTCACTCCGGCTGACCGAAGCGCCCCACCAACCAGCGGCACATCGCCAAAGCGATTCTGAGCAGCCTGGAGTAGATTGGATCGCATCCTACCGGCACCCTGACCGGCCCGGCTTCTAGCTATGGCGTCATGACCAGCCTTAGCTACAGCAGCAGTCGCCTGGCTACCGTGCACCAGACTGGTCGCCCTACCCAGCACATCACCCGACATCTTAAAGAGCGGGATGATGGAGAGAGCCGGCAAAGCTGCACAAGCCAGCTCGGTGATAATAGGTAGACCCGCTCCTATGTTGCCACCAATATTCCTAATGAGCGAACTGCCGCCCGCCACTAGCATAAAGACTGGATATACAATAATCATCTTGATAAACATATCAAACCATCTGCGACCCCAACGCTGGATAGATTCATTAGGAAAAATGTAGAGAGCAAAGGCTATTGGTGAGACAATTACCAACAATGCCAGTCCCAAGTTGCGCACTGAGATAGCTATAATAATTGTAATCAGCGATATCAAGATAGTTATACCAAAGGATAGCCCGAAGAGTATAAACAATATAGCGCCAACACCGAATAGATCTGTAATAGCCTTCATGAATAGCGACTGAGCTGCGCTATCCTCACCTATCTTTTTCATCCCCGCAAACATAGAGTAGGCACCCTTACCAGCAATATTTGATAGATCGGCGATGACGGCACAGATGTAGAATGAGACGTTGATCACTACGGCGAATAGTAGTAATCTGGGTAGCATTTTCTTGACGTCATAATTGGTCAGCCCGGTCGAGGTTGCGACCGAATAGATTATCACCAAGAAGGCGATGACCAGTATGACATTGGCAATCGACAGGAACTGTGACCAATATGACTGGATTTGCTTGCCAGAATTACCTGATAGAAATTGCCAATCAAGAAAATCTCCAAAGAATACATATAGATGATCTATCATCTCGCTGATTACTGATACTCCAGGGCACAGAATGTAACCCAAACCTTTCAGCTCCTTCTGGCAAGTATTGTCGTCCTCGTCAGTCTCATCAGCAGGAGTCGTTTCGGTGTCTCCCGGCTTCTCTTCGATATGCTTATTTAGTGCTGCAGCATAGGCATGAGCCCGATCGCTATAGCGCTGAACCACCTCCCCGCACGACATATCTGGCTCTCCCTGCGGGTAGAATGCCGGCCATACCGATACCTTTCGCCCTTTACCACTTTCTCCACCCTTGAGCGAGAAATACCCCCTCTTGACTGTGTACTTGCCATCCGACCCTTTGTCGACGTAGTCGAAGTTGCCGTCCTGCGCCTCAGTAAAGGGCGGATGCGACTCCGTACAGTAGGTCTCAGCAATCTCCTTATACATCTGCGCCTCGGCAGCTTGCCCCAAGTCTTTAAGTTGATGATACGGGTATGACTCGGTCGCCTCAGCCATAAGCTCCGGTCGTACCATCAGAGGTCTCAGATCGTTCTGTCCCAACTTGTCCTTAACTCTCTGTACAGTGGTATTGGATACGTCAGCTAAGACAACTTGGTTATCCTTGGAAATCTTCGACTCATCTCCATCCGCATTGCCGCCCAGCTTAGCATGATCAGACAAGTATTTACCAAAGTAGTCTCCATGACCGTCGGCATTAGCTAGGTATAGAACGTCGCATTTTACTCGGTGTCGACCATCACCTTCGCCCTCGTCATACGGTCGGTCGTCATTTTCCTCGTTCAGTATTGTCTCGCTAAGCTCAATTGCTTCCTTTTTCTTGGCCATAAAGCTCTTACAAGCCCTGATCTTTTCAGCAGTCTTGAACTTATAGACAGCTGCTTTTAACTCATCGTCGACATTGGCCAGTGCTACTTTAGGTGATAAAGCAAGTGCGGCCACCAGGATAAACGCTGAAAATACCCCCCCCGCTAGAAATATTTTCTTTAGCTTGCTGACTCTCCGCCCAGCAGACTGTTTATTGCACTTTAACTTATTTCTTCCCCACATCATTCTGTCACATAGTGTACATGGTTAGAGCAGGCAGAGTCAACCCAGCATGATGCCCAGCACTACGCTACCTAAGCGGAAAAGGGTGTGTAATCGTGCTTCGCTGCAATCAGCCAGTATAACTAACGCATCTGCTGGACAGGCCACAGCAGCCAGGCTGATGTGTTGGTTAGATAGCGATTACGACAAAACACGATTGCGCTCTTTTTCGCCTAGGTTGTATAGTGCCATGCATCCTGCTGGGCGCTGGGCAGACCCACGGAGTGCGTACACTTACTGCAAGTAAGCCTCGCTAATCAGCTATGGCTTTTGCTGCTTTGTCTTAATTCTGTCTAAAACTTTCTGATTCGAGACGTAGAAACTTGACGTACCACTCTGTTCAGTCTCGGTCTTGAATAATGTGCTGTAATTATCCTTAATGATCTGGATTAGTTCTTTCTCGGTCGGCATGTGGTCGCAGACAATTCTACCGCCGTAGACCGGAAGACCATACATGTCATTTGTCTCTTTCTTATCAAGTAGTGCCGGTATTTCTATTACGTAACGACCGCCATATTCTTTCGCATCACTACTGTCATCATTGGGATTAAAGATAGTAACCTTGATAATTCCATCGGTAATGTACGGATTAGCATCGGCTAGCTTCTGACAATGATACTGCGCCTTCTGAGTGATTTGAATGCCGCCATCTGATGACATCACGTAATCAGCCTCCTTGAACTTAAAGTCCTTATAGCCACCATACTGCTTGACCATATCCGCAAAAGCGTTACGTCCGTGATAATCCTCGCCCTTGGCAAAAACGTCGCCGATGGACACAAACTTAGTACCGGTCGGATCTTGCTCATTTCTTTTAGCGATAAAGTCAGTCAGATCAGCCATCGACATCTCTTTGCGATCGTCGACAGTATCGTCGGGGGCGTAATCTACTTGTGACTTTCGTTCACCGATTAGGTTGTACTGCATATGAATCTTCGGATCATACTCATATATCTCATAACTGATCTTGCCGTCATGCTCGCTATCGGCAGTCTCGGTATTCATGTTGGGATCTGCTTCCTGCTTTGGCTCGGCGGCCACAACATTAGAGCTATCAGTAGGGGTGTTAGCGGACTGCTCAGCCGGCACCGGGCGCCTATTGACCCGAACGGCTCCCGCATTTAGCTTACTGCAAGCCGTACCGACTAAGGCGAAAGTTAAAGCCAGAGAGGCGGCCACACTACCAATGAGCCTTAGTTTCTTTTTGCTTTCAGGGGAAGTAGCTCTATCACGAGGTATATCCATTATCTCAACTGGCGGATTAGCCATATAGTGATGTCCGAGCACACCGGCCGGAAAGCGCCTGTCACTATCCACATCCGGCTGATACTTACAGCCTTCGTTTGTGCCAGTAGCCAAGCTGTAGCTATCGTTACCCTGATGATTGTCCATCAGACCATTGTGATCACCCATCATCTCATTTCTCCTCTTGCTTAGAGCAAAATAGCTAGCAGGTATCTCCCGCTAGCTCTCCAACTAATTATTTATTCGGACGCTACAGTGAATACACCAAGCTTCCTAACCACCTCATTTCCCTAATGGCTAAGCTCACTATACAACAACCTAAGTACCCTAGCAAGGATAAGGGCTATGACCACTGCGCTAAGCGCACTTTAAATCTTCTTGACCTGGAGGACGTCCAACTCAACCGAGGTATCTCGCCCAAACATACTGACCAGCACTTTGATCTTGCCTTTGACCGGGTCGATCTCTGATACGCTGCCTTCGAAGCCCTTAAATGGTCCGTCGACTATGTTGACGATCTCGTCGATCTGAAGATCGATATCGTGCTTCGGCTCGTTCACGCCCATTCGCCGTCGGATCTCTTTAATCTCTTTCTCGCTAACCGGCGTCGGATGAGTACCCGTACCGACAAAGCCGGTCACTCCCGGCGTATTGCGGATAATAAACCAGGTATCATCGCTCAGACGCATCTCTACCAGTACATAGCCCTGGAAGATCTTCTGCTCGACCACCTTGCGCTTGCCATTCTTGATCACGATCATCTTCTCCTTGGGGACGAGGACGTTGTAGATCTTATTGGCCATATCGACACCCTTGATTCGTTGCTCTATCTGACTCGCCACCTGTTCCTCGTAGCCGGAGTAAGTATGGATGGCGTACCACGCTCGCCGATCGTCATATCGATTAGATTTAGCTCTTGCCATTACAGTATAACCTCCCTGATTAACCATTGCGAACCCCAGTCACTTAGCAGCACAAAGATACCAATCACCAGGCAGAAGAGAATAATCCCCAGAGTCATCTGCCAAGTGGCTCGGCGGCTAGGCCACTCAACTTGTCGTAGCTCCCGCCAGCTGTTACGAAAATACCGACCCAGTGCTATAAAGGGCAAGAAGATGACGAGAGGCTTCCTCGCCGGCTTCGCCACTTCCTTAGCCCGCTTCTTCCGAGTCGGCCGGGTCGGCTCAGCTATGCTCGCCGATTTATCAGCTGAGGCTTTCCGGCGCTGAGGCGATGCCGAGGCGTTATCTGACGAAGCCTTAACACGGCGTACGACAGTTTTCTTTCCACTTGCCATCTCATATCTCCTTAAACTTAAAATAGCTTGATTACTCAAGCTGTCAAGTATAATGATAGTACATTTTCTTTTTTCTGTCTATCGGTGTATAGTAAGCATATGCAATTTAATATCGGGTCATTCATCCTGGGCTTTATGGTGATGGTGGCGGGGCTGCTCTTAGCCCGTTTTTACAAGTGGGTAGCAGATAATTTCGGCTCCGGAGCAGCTAGCTATAGTCGGTACAAGATGGTCGGCATGGTGACTTCGGTAGTAGGGCTACTGATGATGTTTAACCTTCATACCATCATCTTGGATCTGATCGGCAATGCTTTCTTTGGCGGCGTGCGACGCTAGCTAAGCCGACTAAGCTGACAGCCGTGGCACCGGGCTCGGTCTCGACATGCCGTTTTACTTAGTCTAGAGAAATATTTTTGGTATTTATTTCTTATCACGCTTGACCGGTAAAAGCAGGCTGAAAGTTGAGCCGATATTCAGCTCACTCTTGACGTCAATGTGGGTACCCACCTTACTAGCCAGGCGATCAACCACATGAAGCCCCAGCCCCGTACCGGAGGTCTGCCTAGTGCGATAATCCTCACTACGCCAGAAACGAAGATAGATCTTGTCTAGATCAGATTTAGAGATGCCGATACCCGTATCTCGCACATAGAAGCGAGCATGTGACCGGTCGTGCGGCTCAGCTCGGACACCGACAGTCACGCTACCCACCTCAGTATACTTGATAGCATTAGAGATCAAATTTTGCATGATCTCCTCAATCACCATACTTGGCACCAAGACCTTGCCCGTTAGATCAATATCCACGATAAAACGTAGCCCCTTCTCCTTCGCCGGCTTAGCGTATTTGTTGTAGAGCGAGGTCATGAAGCTCTCGATATCAATCTCCTCGTTGTCCATGTAGATGCCTCGCTCAGCTCGACTCAGGGTAGCCAGATCATTAACCATTTGCCCCAGGTACAAGATCTGGTTGTGGGCAGAGTCTAATGTCTGAGTAAACACTCTTGGATCACCCCCTCGGTCAAGTAATAGCTGCATATTCGACAGCGCCCCCTCGGCTATCGCTACCGGCGTCCGTAGCTCATGGCTCACTACACTGATGAATTCATCCCGCTCATCATCCAGCGACTTTTCCTTAGTGATGTCAGTCATGACGATGATTACGCCATCTATATTTCGGCTCTTGCGGATAGCGAACTGGTTTTTGATCGGAAAGATCGACATACGTAGATTGATCAGCTGCTTGTCGCTATATTGCATCCGAAGGTCAGTCCGCTCAGTGGCAATCTTGATATTAGCGATGACTGCCGACAGCTTGATCGGCTCCCCCATCTCATCGACTAGATTAAATACTCTGTCGGCACTGATGCCGGTCAAGTTGCGGTTTGTATCCAGCAGGCTAAGTGTCGCCGGATTGTACAGCTGAATCTTCCCTTCCGACGAGACGCTCACCAGAGCATCTCGCAAGTTATTAACCACCACCTTGAGACGGCGAGTCTGCAAACGTTCTCGTCGTTTCAGTCGGTTGTAGTTGCGTATCTCGATCAGTCCAACTTTTTTATACTTATAGAACAAGTATGAGGCGTAAGCAATTGGCATCATGATAATGATGGTCGAGATTGAACGGTTAATTTGGTGATCAATGAAGATGGAGCAAAACAGAGTCGAGCCAACCATCATGGTAAGACCAAGCGAGAAAGCTAGATTACCGTATAATATCCCCGTCGTGGCAAGTAAAATCGTCCAGAGCAAGGCTATGATGCCATCACGATAGATGGTCGTATTATAGACAGCAAACATCGTCACCGACAGATAATTAATTACGATCACACCGGCCGCCAGGAAGCGATTATGCTTGCCTAGCAGCAGAGAAATTGACCCGGCACTGGATATCAGAATGACCGAGACCAGGGCAACTGAAAGGGTGAAAAGCTTGTGTGGTGTATTGATCCCGAGAGCGATGTCACTGATATTCATCACCAATACATAGAGTAGCTCCATTGAGACGACCGCTGCGCTTATCCAGCGCAAGCTCAAAAACGACGCCCGGTCGCTAGTCGGCTCACCATTATTCATGACTTCATTTTAGCACAAGCGACTTAGAGAGCGCCGACTATAGATAGGGGCTATAATGACGCAGCTGTCGGTCAAGCTGCTTGGCTCCAGGTAGCACCGTCTCCAGTTCCCGCCAAAAGCCCACACCGTGATTCATATGGTGGGTATGAGTTAGCTCATGTAGCAACACGTAGTCGCTTAGTTGCTCTGATATCGTCATCAGTGCAATATTGAGCGATATCGTACCTTTACTGCTACAGCTCCCCCACCGAGTTTTAGCATAAGTCAGGCGTACTCGCTGGTAGGTATAGCCGTGCTTGTTAGCAAGATAGTGCAGGCGCTTAGGCAGATAACGCTGCGCCTCTTGCTTCAGCACTTTAGCTACCACCTGCTTGATCTGCTTTTGCTTAAGGCCGTCGCTCATACCGGCCGGCAAGGTAACAGTCACCAAGTTTCGACCAATCGTTACCCCGGCCCTTACGCCGGTAACTAGCCGCAAACGGTGGCTACGACCGATTTTGTCGCCATCGCTGTAGCTATGAGAATGGCTTTTTATCTCAGCCAAAGCTCGTCTGATGCCGGAGCGAGACCGATCAATGAAGTCTCTTAGTCGATTCTCTTTGGTACTAAATGGCGCCGACAGCACCACCTCGCCCGTCGTCCGGATATTTAGTCTAAGTACGCCGCTTCGATTATGAGTGACCCTAATCCGACCAAATTCTTGATCGGATAGCTCGGTAATGTCGATGACTCTGTCCGAACGAATTGATCCGGCTTTCAATTTATCTAACAAACGGACCACGAGGTTTGATATTTAGCGCCGGACGAGGAGTGAGGGTGGCCGCCGGCTCTATAGATGACGTAGTCTGTCCGCTCGTCTCAATCATCTTGCGCAGAACGACCTTTGCCTGAGCATTGTAGGTGTGTTTGCCGCTAATGACAACGACGTCAGCCTGATCCGTCGGTGGCTCAGCGTAGGCCTTCTTGAAACTATCAAACTGCTCGGAGGTGAGACTCTGCTTATAGCGATCGCCTTGCTTCTTCTCATTGCGCTTGGTAGCCCTGCGTCGGCTAGTCGGCTCGTCCGTCTGAACCACGATGGTCAGCACTCGATAGCCATTACGACGAGCTCGGCTGGAAATCTCCCGACGCTCCGCCAGAGTGTTACAACCGCCATCCAAGATAAAAGTCTTTTTAGTGCGAAAAAGTTCGGTGATAAGCAGCTCAGCCACTTGGTCAACCATGGCATTCTCGCTATCGCTGTAGGTGTGCTTGGCGAAAAGTGTCCAACGAATTTTATCTCGACTGACTAGAGCAGCCCCAAATGTACTGGCGAATTGATTAGCAAAGAATGACTTACCAGCCCCCGGCAAGCCGACCACCTCTATCACCATCGGGCTTGATAATGTTAGCGCCTCCATTTAATTTCCTCCTACTTAGTTCTGTCATATGATATCACACTAGTTTACCTAAATAAAAACACCCCTGAATGGGGGGGCGATGAATATGGCACGGGCAGAGGGATTCGAACCCCCGACACCAGGTTTTGGAGACCTGTGCTCTACCAACTGAGCTATGCCCGTATGTAGAAATAATACCACATCTCACCAGGACAGGCAGAGTCTGCAATTTCCCCTCCACGCATAGCTTGAGTTTGTACGAGCAGCACAGGTGGTCTCCTCAGACCCCAGCACCCCAGCAGGATGCATAAAGTTGGTATTGCACAAGAAGAACCATGACATAATATGGGCTTGAATTGTATACGAATAGACTTACGCATCTGCTGGGTGCTGGACAGGTTGGCACCGCATAAACTACCACGTGCACTGGATAGCTTACTGATA
>ERZ773050.390-NODE-390-length-25594-cov-4.683347_pt1 | contig 25594 bp, 21 predicted proteins | sample MGYA00580632_ERZ773050 | MGnify/ENA primary metagenome ERZ773050 (study PRJEB29015, sample SAMEA2738123) | human oral metagenome | biome: human oral; feature: human-associated habitat; material: saliva | place: China | collected 2166 ... | reverse complement strand
GTCGAGGCAGCGGGCGAGTCCGCCGACCAGAACGCCCTGCGCGCCGAGGTCGTCAGGGAGATGCGCTCCGAGCTTTTGTCGGAGGCGGTCGCCAAGGAGTTCGACGTGCAGGTCTCCCAGCAGGAGCTCATCGACTACGCGATCCAGATGTCGCAGAACTACGGCGTCGATATCAACCAGCTGTTCTCCTCCTCCCAGCAGATGTCGAACGTCGTCGCCGACCTCGGGCGCTCGAAGGCCCTCATCGAGGCGCTCAAGCGCGTCACCGTGAAGGACTCCTCCGGAGCGGAGGTGGACTTGTCGAAGTTCTTCGGCGAGGACCCGGCCGCTGCTCAGAACGCCGAGATCGTCGGCGGGGCGGATTCCGACGAGGCGGAAGCCCCCGCGGATGCGGAGGACGCCGCCGAGTGAGGCCCTCGGCCCACCAGCCTTGACGGTGCCCGCGCCAGTAGGCGCGGGCACCGCCGCATCCAGGCTCCGCTAAGCCCGCCGCCGGCCAGCCCGGCTCCGTGGACTTGCGCCCACTAACTTAAGAGCTTAAGTTAGTGCTGTGGACCTCGCCTACGAACTGCACGACCTGGTGCTCACCCTCGACCGGTGGGCGGAGCGCCGCCTGCGGTCCGTTGGCTTGAACTACAACCGCTACGTCGCACTGGTCGTCGTGTGCGAGCACCCCGGCGTGAGCGGGCGCCAACTCGCCGGCCCCCTCCGCGTGTCGGAGGCGGCCGCGAGCGGCATCGTCCGCTCCCTGCTGGACGCGGGCACCCCCGTCATCGCCTCCGGCTTCGCCACGGCCGAGCTGGTCAAGGTCGCCGCCAACTCCTTCCTGGCCACCAAGATCAGCTTCATCAACGCGATGGCGGAGATCTGCGACGCCACGGGCGCCGACGTCACCATGCTCGCCCAGGCGCTCGGCCACGACGAGCGCATCGGGCGGCGAGCCCTGGGGGCGGGCATCGGCTTCGGCGGCGGGTGCCTGCCCAAGGACATCCGCGCTTTCGTGGCCCGCGCCGAGGAGCTCGGCCGGGGCGAGGCCGTCGCCTTCCTCAAGGAGGTCGACGCCATCAACCTGCGGGGCCGCAGCCGGGCCGTGGCGGCGGCCGAGGCCGCGCTGGGCGGCAGCGTCGCGGGCGCGACCATCGCCGTCCTGGGCGCCTCCTTCAAGCCCGACACGGACGACGTGCGCGACTCGCCCGCCCTGGACGTGGCCTCGCGCCTCCACGAGCGCGGCGCCCACGTCCGCGTCACCGACCCCATCGCCCTGTCCAACGCCGCCGCCGACAAGCCCCACCTCACCATGGTCGAGGACCTGCACACCGCGCTCGCCGGCGCGGACCTGGTGGTCCTGGCGACCGAGTGGCGCCAGTTCGTGGACTTGGATCCGGCCAAGATCGGGCCCCTGGTGCGCACCCGGACCATCGTCGACGGGCGCAACGCCCTGGACCGGGAGGCGTGGAGCGCCGCGGGGTGGAAGCACGTGGGGATCGGGCGGTGAGGGCGGCCCGGCGGGGGCTCGCCCCCCGGAGCGCCCCGCCGGGGTGCGCGCCGGGGCGGCAGGCCCCACAATGAGGCCATGAGCGCCCAGTCCGCCCAGCCCGGGGTGTCCGTCAGCATCCGCACCAGGATCATCGTCGCGATGGTCCTGGTCGCGGGGGCGGCGCTCACCGTCTCCGGCGTCCTCGTGTCCGTCCTGCAGCAGCGCGCCCTCGACTCGCGGGCCGTGGACAACCTCCAGCGCTCCAAGGCCGCCCTCGAGCACCTCATCGCCGGCGGGACTGACCCTGACACGGGCGGCCCCCTGACCGACCCCTCCGAGATCGTCCGCCTCCACCTGGCCCGCACCTTCTGGGGGGCCAGCACCGGGGAGGTCGGCTTCGTCGACGGCGCCCTGTACTGGCTGCCCTCCCAGGAGCCGCGCCTGCGCCCCGAGGACGACGCGGAGCTCATGGCCCACGTGGCGCCCCTGACGACGGGCTCCGACACGGTGTTCGAGACCCACACGACGGCGACGACCACCTACCGCCTCGTCGTCGTGCCCGTCGCGGGCCCCGCCTCCACGGCGGCGCTGGTCCACGTCATCGACATGCGCCGCTACTCCGCGTCCTTCCGCTCCACGATGCTGCTCTACGCCGTCTCCGCCGGCGGCACCGTCGCCCTGGTGGCGCCCCTGGCGTGGTTCGCCGTCACGCGGCTGCTGCGGCCCATCGGGGAGCTGCGCCGGGCCACCGACTCCATCGGCGAGGCGGACCTGGCGACCCGGGTCCCCGTGCGCGGCAGCGACGACCTGTCGGCGCTGGCCGGTGCGGTCAACAGGATGCTCGACCGCGTCGAGAGGGCCGTCGTCGCCAGGCGGGAGCTCCTCGACGACGTGAGCCACGAGCTGCGCACCCCCATCACGGTCGTGCGCGGACACATGGAGCTCCTGGACACCTCCGACCACGCCGACGTGGTCGACACCCGCGCGCTGGTCATCGACGAGCTCGACCGCATGGGCGCCCTGGTCGGGGATCTGCTGGAGCTGGCCCGCGCCTCGGACGCGGTGGACCCCGCCCCCGTGGACCTGGCCGCCCTGACCGACCGGGTCCTGGACAAGGCGCGGGCGCTCGGCGAGCGGGACTGGGCGCTCGACGGGGCCGCGCGCGCCACCTGCTGGGCCGACTCCGCCCGCATCACCCAGGCGTGGCTGCAGCTCGCCCAGAACGCCGTCCAGTACTCGCAGGAGGGGACGGCCGTGGGGATCGGATCCAGCTGCGACTCCGAGTGGGCGCGCATGTGGGTGCGCGACCGGGGCGCGGGCATCGCGCCCCAGGACATCGACCGGGTCCGGCGGCGCTTCGTGCGCGGCGCGGGCAGCGAGCGCGTGTCCGGCTCCGGCCTGGGCCTCAGCATCGTCGAGTCCATCGTCCGCGCCCACGGCGGGCGCCTCGACATCGAATCGACCCCGGGGGAGGGCTCGACCTTCACCCTGGTGGTCCCCCTGCGCCCCGGCGGCGCCGACCCGGGAGGGAAACCATGACCACCATTCTCATCGTCGAGGACGAGCGCAGGATCGCCTCCTTCGTCGCCAAGGGCCTGCGGGCGGCGGGATTCGTCCCCGAGGTGTACTCCACGGGGGCCGAGGCGGTCGAGGCCGCCCTGCAGGGCCGCGGAGCCCTCATGCTGCTGGACGTGGGGCTGCCCGACATCGACGGCTTCGAGGTGCTCGAGCGGATCCGCGGCCAGGGCTCGGGCATGCCCGTCATCATGCTCACGGCGCGCACCTCGGTGGCCGACCGGGTCGCCGGCCTGGAGGGGGGCGCCGACGACTACGTGCCCAAGCCCTTCTCCTTCGAGGAGCTGCTGGCCCGCGTGCGCCTGCGGCTGCGCGAGGAGGCGCCCGCGGCGGGGGGACTGACCCTGGCCAGGGGGTCGCTCGTCCTCGACCTCAAGAGCCGCCGCGCCCGCGTGGGGGAGCGGTGGGTGGACCTGTCGGCCCGCGAGTTCACGCTCCTGGAGACCTTCATGCGCAACCCCGGGCAGGTCCTCAGCCGCGAGCAGCTGCTCTCGGCCGTGTGGGGGATCGACTTCGACGGAGGCTCCAACGTGGTCGACGTCTACCTGTCCTACCTGCGCCAGAAGATCGGCAAGGACCGTTTCGAGACCGTGCGCGGCATGGGGTACCGCCTCGTGTGAGGGGCGGGCCCGCCGGGGCGCGGCGTCGTGCGGGACGCGGCCCCGGGCGGTCCTCAGTCGTCGTCGCGGTCGTCGTCGTGGTCGCGGTCGTCATCGTCGTCGGAGGTGGCGCGCTGGGGCTGGGACGGCGTCACCTGGTAGGGCGCCTCGGGCGCAGTCGGCACCGGGGCCGGGACCGGGCCTGGGGCCGGATCCGCGGGCCCCTCGGCGCCGGGCCCCGTCGGCTCAGGCCCGGCGGGGGGCGCGGTGGCCCCCGGGTCGGACTGCGCAGTGGCGCCCCCGGACTGGGAGGGCACCACGAGGCCGGACTCGCGCATCGACTGTCCCGAGCCGCTGGCCAGTGCCCGCAGGCCGATGAATGCGGCGATGCCGACGGCGGCGATGGCGCAGATCGTCCATGCGATCCTCATGCGTTCTGACACTTGTGCTCCTTTCACCACTACCAGGATGGCGGGCGACCATGAGAGTCCCGTTGCCCCCGCATGAGGAGATTCTCATGAAAGCGGGGGCGCCGCCGGGCTCACTCCCGCGGCGCGATGGCGATGACCCCGGACCTGTCGGCGGCGAGCATGAGGCCGGGCGCCGCGAGGAGCGGCAGGTCCGGCGCGCCCGCGGAGGCCATGTCCATGCGCCTGCCGCTGGTGAGGTCGACCAGCATGGAGTTGCCGATGGCCAGGACGCGCCCGTCGGCGCTGATGGCGAGCTGCCTTTGGAGCTGCCGTCCGAAGTCCCCGAGGGTGAACGCTCTGCGCTCCGGGTCGTCCGACAGGTCGATCGCGGTGGAGGCGCCCGTGGGGGAGGCGTACTCGATGTGCTCGCAGTCCGTGGGCGTGAGGGTCCCCAGGGTGGGGGAGGCGTCGGAGTCGCGGTAGTAGGCGATGGCCTCGTCCAGAGTCGGCGCCCCCGACCAGACCGGCGTGCTCGCGTTGGAGCACCCGCCCTCCGCACTGGCCGGGATGGGCCAGTGGGCCGCGTCGAAGGCCCCGGCCGACGTGCCGTCCGCGTGGAGGGCGGTGATGCGCGTGTCCGTTTGGCAGGCGACCAGCCATCCGTCGCGGGCGCCCGCGCGCCAGCACGGGCCGGTGGAGCCGTAGCGCTCCTCGTTGACCTGGCCGGTCCTCGCGTTGACGAAGGACGCGGCTCCCGCGCCCCCGTCGAGCCAGATCCACTCGTCCCCGCCGCCCAGCGCGGTGCCGCGCATCGTGTGCCCCTTGAGCCCCGTGGAGGAGGTCCACACGACCGAGCCGTCGGACTTGCGGGCCGTGCACTGCCCAGGGCCCGGGTCGCAGGCGACCAGGAGCCCGTCGCCGGTGACGACCAGGTCGTTCACCCGGCGCCCGGCGCCCTGCGAGCGCATCCACGTCAGGGACACGATCTGCCCCGTCTGCCCGTTGATGGCGTAGCCGTCGGCGAAGAGGGTGCCGCCCACCCACACGCCCGCCTCCTCGGCGCCGATCGTGGGGGAGTCCGTGATCTGGACGGTGTGTGCCCACAGCTCGCGCGGCTGCTCCCCACTGGTGTCCCAGCCCTTGATCGTGCTCTGCCAGGCGTTCGCGCCCTGCATGGTGATCAGGGCGCTCCCGTTCGCCGCGTAAGCGGTGATCTGCTCGAAACCGCCGCGTTTGAGCGCGGGCGCGTCGATCTTCCACGCCTCGCGCGCCCCCTTGGACCAGGAGTCGGAGGGGGCGGGCGTCTGCTTCACGGGCGCCGCCTCCCCTTCGAGCGCCCAGGGCACGGCCTCGGTCTCCACGATGTCGGACTCCTGCATGGCCGGATCCTGCTGCCGTGCGCTGTTCGACGAGTGCGGCAGCCAGAAGAGCACGAGGGCTAGAACGAAGAAGGGGGCGCCGACCAGCAGGGGGACGATCACGCGCCAGCGCCCGCGGGGCGCGGGACGCGCGGGGGCCGCGGGCACCCAGGTGTCCGGCGAGGCGCGCGGCGTCGTCCACGCGCCCCCCGCGTCCGGGGCCGTCCGATCCGTTGGCCACGGGCCGCCCGCCCGGGGGCGCCCATCCGCGCGTCCGGGCGCCCCCGGGCCCGTCCGTCCGTCCGCCTGCCACTGCCCCCCGGGTGCTGTGGGCATCCCCGTCCTCCTCACTGCCCCCGCGGGGGCGCGTCGTCGCCCTCCAATGCTATCGGCGGGGCGCGGCGCTACGCTGGGGGAGTGGCGGACACGAACGAGCTCTCCCTGGTGATCCCCGGCGTCGACGGGGGCGCCGGCGTCTACGCGCCCTCCGACATGGACAGGATGGTCCACGAGGAGGCCAAGTCCTCGGCGCGCACCGACTTCGAACGGGACCGGGCCCGGGTCCTGCACTCCTCCGCGCTGCGCCGCCTCGGCGAGAAGACCCAGGTGCTCGGCCCCATCAGCGACGACTTCGTGCGCACCCGCCTCACCCACTCCCTCGAGGTCGCGCAGGTGGGCCGCGAGCTCGGAAAGGAGCTGGGCGCCGACCCCGACGTGGTCGACGCCGCGTGCCTCTCCCACGACCTGGGCCACCCGCCTTTCGGGCACAACGGCGAGCGCGCCCTCGACAGCCTCGCCTCCCGCATCGGCGGCTTCGAGGGGAACGCCCAGACCCTGCGCGTCGTCACGCGCCTGGAGCCGAAGGTGATCGCCCCGGACTCCACTCCCGCCGGCCTCAACCTCACGCGCGCCACCCTGGACGCGATCTGCAAGTACCCGTGGGTCAAATCCGGGGGCCCCGACCTGGCCAAGTCGACGCGCAAGTTCTCGGTCTACGGCGACGACGCCCCCGCCTTCGCGTGGATGCGCCAGGGGGCCCCGGCGGGGCGCAGGTGCCTCGAGGCCCAGATCATGGACCTGTCGGACGACATCGCCTACTCCGTCCACGACGTGGAGGACGCGATCGCGACGGGCAAACTGGCCCCCGGGCAGCTGCGCGACGACGCCCGCGCCAGCGCCGTCATCGACTCCACTCTGGGCTGGTACGGCCCCGCCGTGTCCCGCGCCGACCTGGAGGAGGCGCTGGGCGCCCTGCTGGCCATGGAGGACTGGCTTGGGGACTACGACGCCGGGTACGCGGCGCGCTGCCGCCTCAAGGACCTCACGAGCGAGCTGATCGGGCGCTTCTGCTCGGCGACCGTGCGCGCCACCCGCGACGCCTTCGGGCCCGAGCCCCTGGGGCGGTACCGCGCCGACCTGGTGGTCCCCCGGACCACCCGCGCCCAGATCCAGGTCCTCAAGGGCATGGCCGTCCACTACGTCATGAGCCCGCGGGAGAGCGAGCCCGTGTACTACCAGCAGCGCACGCTGGTGGCCGACCTGGTGGACGCGCTGTACGAGGCGGGGGCCGACGCCCTCGAACCCGTGTTCGCCCAGCAGTGGCGGGCCGCCTCCTCCGACGACGTGCGCCTGCGGGCCGTTATCGACCAGGTCGCCTCCCTCACCGACGTGTCCGCCTCCGCGTGGCACGCGCGCCACTGCGGGATGCTCTCCAGCCAGTTGTGAGGGGCCCGGCAGGGCCCGCGCGTGCCCGGCGGACGCGGACAGTAGAATCGTCCCCATGGCCGGGCTCATACGCAAAGACGACATCGAAGCAGTGCGCAACGCTGCCAGGATCGAGGACGTCGTCGGCGACCACGTCACGCTCAAGCCCGCCGGGATCGGCTCGCTCAAGGGCCTGTGCCCCTTCCACGACGAGAGGACGCCCTCCTTCAACGTGCGCCCCGCCGTGGGGATGTTCCACTGCTTCGGGTGCGGGGAGAGCGGCGACGTCATCAGTTTCGTCCAGAAGATCGACCACCTGCCCTTCGCCGAGGCCGTCGAGGCGCTGGCCGCGAAGACGGGGATCACCCTCCACTACGAGGAGGGGGGCGCCCGCGTGCGCACCGAGGAGCCGGGCAGGCGCGGTCGCCTCGTCGACGCCCACCGGATCGCGGAGGAGTTCTACCAGTCCCAGCTCACCACCCCCCAGGCCGCCAAGGGCCGCGAGTTCCTGGCCGGCCGCGGGTTCACCCAGGCGATGTGCGCCCACTTCGGCGTGGGCTACGCCCCCCGCAGCTGGGACGCCCTGATCCGGCACCTGCGCTCGCGGGGCTACACGGACCAGGAGATCCAGACCGCGGGGCTGGCCTCCCAGGGGGCGCGCGGCATCTACGACCGCTTCCGCGGGCGCCTCGTGTGGCCGATCCGCGACATCACGGGGGCCACCGTGGGCTTCGGGGCCAGGCGCCTGGACGACGACGAGGACTCGCCGAAGTACCTCAACACGCCCGAGACCCCGATCTACAAGAAGAGCCAGCTGCTGTACGGCCTCGACCTGGCGAAGAAGGCGATCACCCAGGGGCACAGGGTCGTCATCGTCGAGGGCTACACCGACGTCATGGCCGCCCACGTGGCGGGGGTCGACTGCGCGGTCGCCACGTGCGGGACCGCTTTCGGCCCCGAGCACGTGAAGATCATCCGCCGCCTGCTCGGCGACAGCGCCGACCCCGCGGCGGGGGTGGTCCTGGCCAGCGGGCGCGCCCACGGCTCCGAGGTCGTCTTCACCTTCGACGGTGACAGCGCGGGCCGGAAGGCGGCGCTGCGCGCCTACGGGGAGGACCAGAACTTCGCGGCGCAGACCTTCGTGGCGGTCGCCCCCGGCGGGCAGGACCCCTGCGAGCTGCGGCTCAGCCAGGGCGACCAGGCCGTCGTGGACCTCGTGCGCTCGCGCACCCCGCTCTTCGAGTTCGCGATCCGCTCGGTCCTGTCGGGCGTGGACCTGCGCTCCGCGGAGGGCAGGGTCGCGGGGCTGCGCTCGTCGGCGCGCATCGTCGCCCACATCAAGGACCGCGCGCTGCGCCGCGAGTACGCGCGCCAACTGGCGGGGTGGCTCGGCATGGACACGCGCACAGTGGACCAGGCGGTCCACGCGGCCTCGCGCCGGGGGCCGGACGAGGCCTCCGCGCGCCCCGGGGCGCCGACGATGGCGGGCGCGGGCAGGCCCGGCCCCTCCCAGGGCAGGGGCCGGGGGGCGGAGGACCCGGTCGGCCGCGTCGAGCGCCAGGCCCTGGAGGCCGTCCTCCAGCACCCGGCCCTCGTCATCGGCGCCGGCTTCGACGAGCTCGACGGCGAGGCGTTCACCGTGCCCACCCACCGCGCGGTCCACGACGCGATCCGCGCCAGCGGGGGCCTCGACGAGTTCACGCGGATCCTGCGCAGCGCCGAGGAGCGCTTCGGCCCCGGCGAGGAGGCCACGGCCGCAGCCACCCGGCGCTTCGTCTCCCAGGTCCTGGAGGCAGCGGGGGACTACTTGGCGCCCGCCGTCTCCCAGCTGGCGGTCGCGCCGCTGCCGGTGGCCGACCACGAGCGCATGCGCTCCTACTGCCGCGGAGTCGTCGCGGCGATGGTGCGCGTGGACCTGACCCGGGGCCTGGGCCAGGCCAGGGCCGCGCTGCAGCGGATGGGCGAGGACGACCCGGGCTACGCCGAGGCGTTCAGGGAGCTCATGCGGTTGGAGCAGCGCAGGCAGAACTACACCGAAAGGGATTGAGAAATGGCAGAAGTCGAGAGTTTCACACTGGACCACACGGCGGTCAAAGCCCCGTACGTGCGCCTCATCGGCGTCCAGACGGGTCCCGCGGGCGACCGGATCTCCAACTTCGACGTGCGGCTGGTCCAGCCCAATGGGAACGCCATCCCCACCGGCGGCCTCCACACGATCGAGCACCTGCTGGCGTCCTTGCTGCGCGACCGGATCGACGGGGTCATCGACTGCTCGCCCTTCGGGTGCCGCACGGGCTTCCACCTGCTCATGTGGGGCGCCCCCTCCGTCGAGGATGTCGCCGCCGCGCTGGTCTCCTCGCTGCGCGCGATCGCCGAGGACGTGGAGTGGGAGGACGTGCCCGGCACCGACGAGCGCTCCTGCGGAAACTACCGCGACCACTCCCTGTTCAGCGCGCGCGAGTGGTCGCGCACGGTCCTGGACCAGGGTGTCTCCGTGGACCCCTTCGAGCGCAGGGTGCTGCCCCAGTAGCGCCGGAAACGGGCCGCCCCGGCCGCCCTGCCACGCAGGCTCCTGCGCTGCCCCAGTAGCGCCGCCGATGGGGGCCTCCCCCCGTGCTCCCCCGGGGAGGACGGGGGGGAACAACCAGGGTGGCCCCCTATAGACCCGGTGCCCCGCCGCCCACCACACTGGGAGTGTCCGCACAGACCAACGAGAAAGCACTCCAATGGCCACACACGCACTCCCCGTCCCCGCGCACGCCGCCCCCCGGCCGCGCTTCGGCGTCAACCAGTACTGGATCAAACTGGCGATGGCGGCGCTCATGGTCCTCGACCACCTGCCGCACGTCCCCGGCCTGGTCTCCCCCGAGTGGGCGGACGCCTTCCACGTGATCACGCGGTGCGTGGGCGTCTGGTTCGCCTACGGGGCGGTCGAAGGGGTGCTCTACACCTCGAACATGCGCAAGTACCTGACGCGCCTGTGGGTGGCGGCGGCCGTCATGGCGGCGGGCAGCTTCGCCCTGGGCCAGCTGCTGGCCACCCGCGACGTGCACATGTACGACAACAACATCTTCCTCACCCTGGCCGTCGGAACGACGCTGCTGGCCCTGGTGAAGCGGGGGGCAGGCACCGGGTGGCACACGGGCGCCGTCGTCGGCGCGCTGGCGGGCTCCGTCGTCGCAGCCATGTTCCTCCCCATCGAGGGCGGCCTTCCCGTCCTGCCCTTCATGGTCATCACCTACGCGCTCTACAGGCGCGTCGTGTGGCGCGACCTGGCCTACCTGGCCCTCGCTGCGGCGATGTTCGCCCTCGCGTGGCAGCCCTACGACACGTGGCAGGCCACGGTGTCCATGCTCGCGCAGAACTCGGACTTCATGCTCATCCTGGTGATCCCCGTCCTGCACCTGTACAACGGCGAGCACGGCCCCCACACGCGGTTCTCGAAGTACTTCTTCTACGTGTTCTACCCCGCGCACCTGTGGCTGCTGGCGCTCATCGCCTACTTCCAGGCGGCCTGATCGGCCCGCTCCAAGCCGGCGCCCCGCCCCCCGCGGCTCCAAGCGGGGAGCGGGGCGCCGCTCAGTCGAGGCCGACCGCCTCGCGCGCGCCCGCCTCGAGCGCGTCCGCCGCGCGACGGCCCGCCGCGTCCAGGGGGCCGGAGGCGGTGAGGACCGAGAAGAGGCCGTGCCCTCCGCGCCGCACCCACGCCGTGATGGTCGTCCCGTTGTCCGCCTGGCACTGGGTGTGCAGCACGATCGAGCGGTCGACGTACTCGCCCGCGTGGCGCATGAACTGCTCCGGATCCCCCTCGGTGCGCCCGGTGAGGGGGCTGCGCGAGGGATCCACCCACTCCAGCGCGAAGAGCTCGCCCTCCGCCTCCCAGCGCGCCCGCGCCACGTCGTACCACGGGAACAGCGCGGGCCCGGCCGCGTCTGCGGCCTCCCCGCTGCCGGCCCCCGCCTCGGAGGGGGAAGGGGCGGGGAAGACGTAGAGCCCTGCCCTGGCGGCGGCGAGCCAGCGCCCGTCGGCCAGGGCCAGGGCGGGGGAGCGGCGCTCGCGGGAGGGCAGGGCGGCGGTCAGGGAGTCGGGCAGCGTCGTCATGCGCCGATCGTATCCGCTCGGCGGGGGCGCGGGCACGGCCACGCCCTTGGGCTGGCTGGGGTCCTGTTGATCCACGCCTCCGGTCGGGGTGCGGGAACGGCCCTTGGCGCACGTGAGAACGTACGTTATAATCGGCACGAGGAGGGGAGTGCCATGACTACCGTGACAGCCACCGCTGCCCGTTCGGACCTCTACCGGCTGATCGACGCCGTGAACGAGGACTCCACCCCCATCACGATCACCGGTCGCCGTGGGAACGCCGTGTTGATCGGCGAAGACGACTGGTCCGCCATTCAGGAGACCCTGTACCTGCAGGGCGTTCCCGGAATGGCGGACAGCTTGAAGGCGGCCGCTCGCGAGGACCTCGACGACGCCGTCGACGACGTGCAGTGGTAGCCGTGTGGCGCGTCGTTTTCTCGAAGCAGGCCGCGAAGGACGCGAAGAAGCTCTCCTCGAGCGGGCTCAAGCCGAAAGCCCAAGCGCTCATCAACCTGCTCGAGGAAGACCCTTTCGCCGCTCCTCCCCGCTACGAGCGCCTCGTCGGGGACCTGTCCGGGATGTGCTCCCGCAGGATCAGCATCCAGCACCGGCTCGTCTACGAGGTCTTCGAGGAGGAGCGCACTGTGCGCGTCCTTCGAATGTGGACTCACTACGGGTGAGCCCGGGCCCGCCGACGGGCGGTGGGTGTCTTCCCGCCCCGTTCCGGCCAGGACGGCCGCCCCGGGCCCGTCGGCCAGGGCCAGAGCGGGGGAGCGGCGCTCGCGGGAGGGCGGGGCGGACGGTCCCCTGTGAGCCGGATCGGACGTGAGAACTTCCACAGGGGTGGCCGGTCGTCGGCCACATGCCGAAATGTGCGCGCCACGGTGCGGACGGCGGCATACCCTGGCTCCGTACTCGCGCACAACGACAACAGGAGGCCCCATGGCATCGACGCAGCACACCCCCACGGTGCTCGAGGCGGCGGCGGACCAGGCGCTGCCCGCAGCCGACGAGCTGGCCGGGCGCTTCGCGCTGACCCCCAATCCGGCCCCCGCCTCGGAGCAGGAGTACGCCGGCATCATGGGGGAGCTGTCCTTCGGGCGCAAGTTCACCGATCACATGGCCCACATGCGGTGGACCCGGGACGGGGGGTGGCAGGACCGCGGGGTCGTGCCCTACGGGCCGCTGGCCCTGACCCCGGGGACCGCGGTGCTCCACTACTGCCAGTCGGTGTTCGAGGGCATCAAGGCCTACCGGCACGCCGACGGGTCCGTCTGGACCTTCCGCCCGGGCTACAACGCCGCCCGCATCAACCACTCGGCCCACCGCCTCGCCCTGCCCCAGATCGACCGCGGGGACTTCGTGGCGTCCCTGGTGGACTACGTGCGCGCCGACCAGAAGTGGGTGCCCGGCGTGGACGGGGCCTCCCTGTACTTGCGCCCCTTCATGTTCGCCTCGGAGGAGTTCGTGGGCGTCCACCCCGCCGGCGTCGTCGACTACTACGTCATCGGGTCGCCGTCCGGCCCTTACTTCACGGGCGGTTTCGCCGGCGTGCCGATCTGGGTGGTGCGCGGGTACCACCGGGCGGGCCCGGGGGGCACCGGGAGCGCGAAGGCGGGCGGCAACTACGCGGCGTCGCTGCTCCCCCAGATCGAGGCGGAGCGGCGGGGCTTCTCCCAGGTGTGCTTCTTGGACACCTACGAGGAGAAGTACCTCGAGGAGCTGGGTGGGATGAACATGTTCGTCGTCATGGCCGACGGGAGCGTGAGGACCCCGGAGCTGTCCGGCGTCATCCTGGAGGGGTGCACGCGCAGCGCGATCCTGCGCCTGCTGCGCGACGATGGCGTGGACGTGTCCGAGGAGAGGATCGCCCTCGACGACCTGGTGGCGGGCATCCGCTCGGGGGCCGTCGCCGAGGTGTTCGCATGCGGGACGGCCGCGGTCGTCACCCCCATCTCCCGGTTGGCCAGCGACGACTTCGACGTCGAGCTGCCCGTCGGCGGCTTGACGCGCCGGATCCACGAGCGCCTCACGGACATCCAGATGGGGCGCGCCGAGGACCCCTACGGGTGGACCTACCGCCTGGCGTGAAGCGGAACAGGGGCGGGGCCCGCGCATCGCGCGGGCCCCGCCCCTGTTCGTGTGCCCGTCTCTGAATGCAGGCTGCTGCTGCCAGGAAGACCCCGCCCTTAGTCCGTGTGGGCGCCCGCCCGCCCCACAAGCGCCCCAGCCGACGCCCCACCCCGCCCCTGTTCGTGTAGGGGCGTCTGAGCACGTGGGACTTGCGCCACGGGACACTTCTCATTAATGTAGGTGAGCCTTACCTCTTGTAATGGGGGCTTGTCTGCTCCCGGAAGACGTCACGAAAGCTGGACCATGCGCTCGATCCGGTTCACCGCCGCCCGCGCCTGTGCGCTCGCAGTGTGCGCCGCGGCCGCCGCAGCCCTGGCGGGCTGCGCGAACATCGGCACCAGCCCCGCCCAGTCGGGCTCCGAGTGCCGGGCGGTCCCCGCCTCGGGCGAGCCCCAGACCATCGAGATGCCCGAGACCACCGCCGACCAACTGCCCGACCCGAGGACCGTCGTCGGCCCCACCACCGCCTACACGCGCTCCGCCGACATCACCCCCGTCTCCGACGACCCCACGGCGGATCAGTCCCTGCCAGCCACTGTGCCCTCCGCCGACGGGCCGCAGCAGAAAGTCACCGACACCACCCGCATCCTCGCCCTCAACCAGAACGGCGGCCTGGCAGCGGCCGTCATCGGCTTGGGCTTCGGGTGCAACCTGGTGGGCCGCGACATCTCGACGGGCTACCCCTCCACCGCCCATCTGCCGCTGGTCACCCGCGGCGGCCACGAGCTCAGCGCCGAGGCGATACTGGCCCTGCGGCCCACGGTCGTCATCACGGACACCTCCATCGGCCCCTACGACGTGCAGTTGCAGCTGCGCGACTCCGGGATCCCCGTCGTCTTCATCCCCCTGGTCTACGAGCATGGCGTCGGCGGCGTGCAGGCCCAGATCCAGGCGGTCGCCGACGCGCTCGGCGTGCACGAACTGGGGCAGCGGCTCGCCTCGCGCACGATGAGGGAGATCAACCAGGTCGTCGCCCGAGTGGCCGGCATGTCCCCGCGCGAGTACGCCGACCGCCCCCGCGCCGTCTTCCTCTACGTGAGGGGCAAATCCGTCTACTACTGGTTCGGGGAGGGCTCGGGCGCGGACTCCCTCATCCAGTCCCTGTCCATGGTGGACGTCGCCGCCGAGGTCGGTTTCAAGGGGATGTCGCCCACGAACGCCGAGGCCCTCATCAAGGCGGCCCCCGACATCATCATTACGATGACCCTGGGCATTGCCTCCACCGGCGGCATCGACGAGGTCCTCGCCCTGCCCGGCATCGCCGAGACCCCGGCGGGCAAGAACCGGCGCGTCATCGACATGTCGGACTACGAGGTCATGAGCTTCGGCCCCCGCACGGCTGAGGTCCTCGCCGCCCTTGGCACCGCCGTCTTCGACCCGGAGGGGGCCTACCAGCCCGGCGCACCGCCCGCCCCAATCGGGCAGCGGCTGGCCGAGCTCCAGTCCGGCGGTCAGGCGCAGAGCCAATGACCCGTCTCCGCTCCCGGCGCCCCGCCCCCTCACGAGCGCGCGCCACGGCCATCACGGCCACCGTGCTCGCGGTGGCGCTCGTGGTGCTCGTCGTCGTCAGCGGCGTCCTGGGGCAACTCCTCGTGCCGCCCTCGGAGGTACTCGGCTCCATCCTCCACCGCCTCGGCATCGACTGGCTGCCCGCCCCCAGCACTCCCTTCGGCGACGAGGCGCTGTGGAACGTGCGCTTCCCGCGCCTTGCAATGGCCGTCGTCGTCGGGGCCTCGCTGGCCGTGGCGGGCGCGATCATGCAGGGGATCTTCGGCAACCCCCTGGCCGAGCCCGGCACCGTCGGCGTCTCGTCGGGCGCCGCAGTCGGCGCCTCGTTGTCGATCATGTTCTCGTGGACCTTCCTGGGATCGTGGACGACCCCGGTCCTCGCCTTCGCGTGCGGCCTGGCGACCACCGCCGGGGTGTACGTGATGGCCAGGCGCGCCGGGCGCACCGAGGTCGTCACCCTCATCCTCACGGGCGTCGCGGTCAACGCGGTCACCGGGGCGGCCATCTCCTTCATCGTTTTCGCCGCCTCGAGCGCCGCGCGCGACCAGATCGTGTTCTGGCAGATGGGGTCCCTGGCGGGCTCGCGGTGGGCGCAGGTCGCGGTCGTGGGCCCGCTGTGCCTGGCGGGGATCGTGTGCGCCCAGTTCATCTCCCGGAAACTCGACCTGCTGTCGCTGGGGGAGAGGGCGGCGCGCCACGTGGGCGTCGATGTGGAGCGGCTGCGCGTCCAGGGGATGCTGCTGGTGGCCCTCCTGGTGTCCGCGGCCGTCGCCTTCTGCGGCATTATCGCCTTCGTCGGCCTGGTGGTCCCCCACCTGCTGCGCCTCGTCATGGGGCCCGGGCACCGCGCCCTGCTGCCGATCAGCGCCCTGGGCGGCGCGGTCCTCATGACGGCCGCCGATCTGTGCGCCCGCACCCTCATCGAATTCGCGGATCTGCCCATCGGTATGCTCACCTCCTGCGTGGGCGGCCCGTTCTTCTTCTGGCTGCTGCGCCGCTCGAGCGGCCGCTCCGGGGGGTGGGCATGAGACTCGGCGGGAGCAGGAGGGTCCCGGGCGCGCCCCGCGCCGGGGAGGTGCTGATGCGCGTGCGCGACGTGCGCGCCGGCTTCGGCGAGGCGGAGGTCCTCCACGGTGTGAGCCTGGACCTGGTGTGCGGCGAGGTGCTCGCCCTCATCGGCCCCAACGGGGCGGGGAAGTCGACCCTGCTGGCCGTCATCAGCGGGGACCTGGATCCCACCGGTGGCGCCGTTCAGATCGACGGGGCGCCCCTGCGCGACTGGTCCCAGGCGGAGCGCGCGATGCGCCGCTCCGTGCTGCTCCAGAGCGTGGACGTCTCCTTCCCCTTCCGGGTGCGCGAGGTCGTGGAGATGGGCCGGGCCCCCTGGGCGGGGACCGGGGCTTGCGCCGACGACGAGCGGATCGTGCGGGCCAGCCTGCGCTTGACGGAGACAGAGGAGTTCGCCGAGCGCCCCTACACCTCCTTGTCGGGGGGCGAGCGCTCCCGCAGCGCTTTCGCCCGGGTCCTCGCGCAGGCGGCCCCCATCATGCTGCTCGACGAGCCGACCGCCGCCATGGACGTGCGCCATCAGGAGATGGTGATGCGCCGCGCGCGCGAGTACGCCGCCACGGGCGCGGGCGTCGTCATCGTCGTCCACGCCCTGGATGTCGCCGCCGCCTACGCCGACCGCGTCGCCCTGCTGGACGCGGGGAGGGTCGCCGCCCTGGGCGCGCCCTCCGAAGTCCTCACCGCGGGCCTGCTCTCCCGCGTGTACCGCCACCCCATCGAGGTGGTCGTGCACCCGCGCACGGGCGCGCCCCTGGTCGTCCCAGTCCGAGACTCTTCGCTTACGGAGGCTTCCCGATGAACAACCCTGCCACGCGCGCGCTCCGGGCCGTGGGCGCGTCTTTGACCGCAGCGGCGCTGGCGTGCGCCGCCCTGGCCCTGGGGGCCGCCCCCGCCTCGGCCGCCCCCCAGGTCACGGTCGATGCCCCTGGGGGGATCGCCATAGAGGGGGAGACCGCCGTGACCGTGTCGGGCACGGGCTTCCAATCGATCCGTGGGGGGTTCGGGGGCATTTACGTGCTCTTCGGAACCGTCACGTCCGATAACTGGCAGCCCTCCAAGGGTGGGGTGACGGGCAAGGACTACTCCTACGCCGCCGACGACGAGACGAAGCCCGCGGGCTACGAGTCGCTCGTCGTCTTCCCGGGCTCGGCCACCTCCTACGCTGCTACGGGCGGCGAGATCAGCGCCGACGGGTCGTGGCAGTCGAAGCTCACGATCCCAGGCGCCAAGTTCACCACCTACGACCGCAGCGGCAACGCCTCCGAGGTGGACTGCACGACGGTCCAGTGCGGCATCATCACGATCGGCGCGCACGGCCAGATCAACGCGAACAACGAGTCCTTCACCCCCGTGGCCTTCTCCCCCTCCGCCGTGGGCGCCCCGGCGGGAGCGGCCGCCCAGCAGACCGGCCCCAGCGCGGGGGCGGACGAGGAGCCGCAGTCCTCGGGCGCCTCCCCGGCGGCCCCCTCCCCGTCGGCGGCCCCGCGGGCCGGAGGGAGCGGAGCGGGGACCGCGGGCAGCGCGGGAACGCCGATCACCATCCAGACGGCCAGCCCCGACTCCGAGGTCCGCCTTTCCACCATCTTCCTGCTCGTCGGCGTGGGGCTGCTGGGACTGGCGCTGGTCGTCCTGGCTGCGGGCTTCGGCGGTTTCCTGGCTGTGAAGTCCATCGTGCTGGGCCTGAGCCCCGTGGCCGTGGAACGCGAGAGGGCGCGGCGCCAGGCCAAGGCCGACCGCGCCCGGGCCCGCAACGAGGCGAAGCGGCGGCGCTACTTGGCCAAGCACGGCCTCCCGGAGTCCGGCGACGCCCCGGCGTGGTCGGCGCCCGTCGGGGCATTTGGGGTTTTGCCCGACGAGGCCCGTGCGGCGGAAGGACGAGATGAGCGCGATAGGCCCGACGGGCGGGATGCGCGCGACGGCGACACCTGTGCGGCCGATCCGTTAGGGCAGAGCGCCATACAGTCGCCGGGAGTGTGCGCTCCCGGGGTTCCGGGCCGGGTCAATGACGCGGGCGCCCCCGTGCAAGGGGCCGGGGACCGGGCCGACAGTGCCGCGGAAGCGCCCGACGGCGCCGCCCTGGCGGGGCCCGCGGCGGACGACACTGCGGTCCTGGAAACAGTGGGCGCCGCAGGGCCGGGGGACGCAGGGCTCAATGGCTTCTTCTCCCAGGCGGAAAGGCGGTAGTGGTATGAGGGCGAGCACTTCTTTGAAAGTCCTGTGCGCGGTCTGCGCGGCCGTCACCGTCGGCGCCTCGGCCATCGCCCTGGCGCCCCCCGCCGCGCAGGCGGCGCCGGTCGAGGTCTCCGGCGCCGTGCTCCAATGGGGGATGAACGCGGAGACCGGGTCCGCGGGCTTCGCCCCCGGCACCTGCAACTTCTTCGGCGCGGGCGCGGCGGGCGACTCGGGCGGCGGGCAGTGGCCGAACTCCCCGGCGCGCGACGAGGCGGGCGAGTACGTCGTCAGCGCCAAGACCGGGCAGGAGCTGTGGCGGGCGCAGCAGGGGTCCGTGTCCATCCTCAAACCCGACGCTAATGGCGCTTACGCCCCCATCACGTGGGCGGACAAGTGCACGACGCGCACGGGGCAGCGCACCGACACCAACGGAGCGGTCTCCGAGGCCGTCGTGAGGATCGAGGGCGGCACCGGCTCCCTGGACCCGGCCACCGGCTCGGCGACGATCAGCTGGAAGGGCTCGTGGACGGTGGCCTTCTACTCGGGCATGACCTACTGGAGCGCCAACGACCCGGTGCTCACCGTCGAGAACGGCGTCGGCACACTCACCGCCACGGCCTCCGGGTTCGGCGCCAGCATGAGCGATCCCGACGCCAAACCTACGCCACTCATCCCCCGGAAGGTGACACTGGCCACGCTGAAGGATGTGACGGTCACCGACAAGGGGCTGACCGTCGTGCCCGAGTACCGGGGCGTGGAGGTGACGAGTCCCGCGAACGCGGTCCCGCAGGCGCGCACAGGAGCGGACTGGGGCTCGTGGCCGCAGGACTTCGTCGACTTCCAGGGCGAGACGGGCCAGCACTCCTACTGGTACTCCTCCGGCTCCTCGGCCGACGCCCGAAAGCCCCCGTCGCCCTTGGCTGTCGCCGTGCCCGGCAACGGCGGGGACGCGCCGGCCCCGGACCCGGCTCCCCAGCCCACGCCCACGACTCCCACGCCGACCCCCACTGCCCCGGATCCCGCGCCCACGACTCCCGCGCCGTCGCCCACCACACCGGGCCCCGCCCCGTCGGGCAAGGATGGCGGGAGCCTCTCTGACGCGACCCTGCGCTGGTCGATGAGCGATGAGGCGAACTCGGGCGCCTACAACGGGGACTGCAACTTCCTGTCCGCCGGCGTCGCCGCCTCGACAGGCTCATCGCGCCCATGGGACTCCTCCTTCTACTCCGCTTCGAGTGGGAACGTGTCCATCGTCAAGGCCGACGGCGCGGGCGGCTGGACGGGCGCCACCTGGGAGAACCACTGCCTCGACGCGGCCGGCAACAAAGTGAGGTCGAACGACCTTCATGCGAATACGGGCTCCCAGGTGGTCGTCACGGGCGGTAAAGGCACCGTGGCTGCCGACGGCGCGACGCGCATCGAGTGGAAGGGGTCGTGGACCGTCGCCTTCTACGGAGGGATGAACTACTGGTCCGTCACCGATCCCGTCCTCGACGTGGACGCCTCGGGTTCGGGGACGCTCACGGCGACCGCCTCCGGCTACGGCGCAGACCGCAACGACACGTCGGTGTGGTTGCCGCTCCCCACGCAGAAAGTGACACTGGCCACCCTCAATGGCGTCGATGTGAGGGCCGCGGCCTCCGCCTCGGGGTTCACTCACACGCCCGACTACCTGGGCGTCTCCGTGCGCGTCGGCTCCTCCGTGACCAAGCAGGCCGCCCGGACCTCGGACAACGCCGAGTACTGGGGGTCCTTCCCGCAGGACTTCGTGACCTACCAGGAGAAGACGGGCCAGTCCTCCTACTGGTACACCTCGGGCGGCACGCGCGACGCGGCCAAGAAGGCCGCGCCCCTCACGGTCGCCTACACGGCGTCGTTCACGACCCCCTCCTCCACGAACGACGGGATCGCCGGGGCCCGCGGCAGGGGGACTGCGTCGGCGCGGGGGAGCGCGAACAGGGCGTCCTCGGGCTCTGGGACGGCCGCCCAGAACAACTCGACGGCCGCTGGGCGGCGCTCCGCCAGTGCTGGACCGAGCGCCCCGCCCGTCCCCGCGGCCCTGGGCCCCGACGCCGGGTCCGCGGAGGCCGGGGGCTACACGGTGAACAGGGTGTCAGCGGCGCGCGGGTTGAGGGACAGCGCCGGGCGCATCGCATTGGGCGCGGGAGTGATGACGGCGGGCAGCGGCCTGCCGCTGCTGCTGGGGTGGTTGATCCGTCGCCAGCTCGGCCTCGACCCGCGTGCTGCGGTGCTCCGGTAGGCGGTGCGCGGACCCGGGCTCCTCCGAGTGCGCGCTGTCCGACTACTTGGTGACAAGATGTCATGAACAGGGTAAGGTTTCCCTCAGTTAAAGTCCCCCTGCCTTGTGACCCCTGGGAGTGAACAGGTGAAACGAGCTATCGTCATCGCGTTATCGTGGGCGGGAGCGCTCGCCCTCTCGCTCGGCTACCTCGCCATCGGATGGGGGGTCGACGACGCCCTGGGCGGGCGCGCGTGGGGCTCCTGGTGGATCGCCCTGGCGGGGGTCGCCGCCTCCGCGGGGGCCGCGTGGCTGGCCAGCGCGATCGGCGGGCGCGAAATGGCGCGCCTGGAGCCCAAGGCGCGCCACCGCCTCGTCGCCCACGTGTTCGCCCTGGGCCCCTCCGAGCGCACCCGCGAGCGCGCCGGGCGCATCGTCAACTCAGCGACCGACGGGGTCGAGCGGGTCGCCGCCTACAAGGGGACCTTCCTCGCCCCCATGATCGCCTCCCTGACGGTGCCGCTCATCGTCGTCCTCTTCGTGGGCGCCATGATCGACCCGGTGAGCGCGGGCTTCCTCGCCGTCGCGATCCCGCTGGTGCCCGCCTGCGTCCTGGGGTTCCGCAAGGCCTTCAAACCCGTGTCCGCCCGCTACCGGGGGGCCTCGCGCGCCCTGGCGGCCAAGGAGCTCGACGCGATCCAGGGCCTGGGCGCCCTGGTCCTGATGAACGCCGGGCGGCCCATGGGCGAGCGCCTCGCCGAGGCGGCCGAGGAAGTGCGCTCCAAAGTCATGAGCTACTTGGCGGGCAACCAGCTCATCCTGCTGGTCATCGACTCCGTGTTCTCGCTGGGCATGACCACCGGCGCGGTCGCGCTGGCCCTCATCCGCACCGGCTCTGGGGCCATGAGCCCCGGGAGCGCCCTGTCCCTGGTGCTGCTCTCCTCGATCATGCTCGACCCCCTCGACCGCATCGGCCAGTTCTTCTACATCGGCATGGGTGGCATGGCGGCCTCCCGCGAGATCAAGCGCTTCACCTCCCAGGAGCCCGTCGTGGTCGAGGCGGAGGGCGCCTCGGCCCCCGCGGTCCTGCCCGAGCCCGGAGCCGTGGAGCTCAGCGGCGTCGACTTCTCCTACGACGGCACCACCCCGGTGCTGCGCGGCACGGACCTGCGCATCGAGCCCGGCGAGCACGTCGCCCTGGCCGGGCCGTCGGGCGCGGGCAAATCGACGGTGTCGGCGATCCTGCAGGGGTTCAGGCGCCCCGACGCGGGGACCGCCCGCATCGACGGCGTCGATCTGGCCGGAGCGCCCCTGGATTGGGTGCGCGCCCGCACGGGGGTCGTCGAGCAGACCACCTACCTGTTCTCGGCTTCTCTGCGCGAGAACCTGCTGGTCGCCAAGCCCGGCGCCACCGACGCCCAGCTGCTCTCCGCCCTGCGCGCCGCCCACCTGCAGGACCTGCTGGACCGCCTGCCCGACGGCCTCGACACCATGGTCGGCGCGCGCGGCCTGGCGCTGTCGGGCGGCGAGGCCCAGCGCGTCGCCATCGCCCGCGCCATCCTCAAGGACGCCTCGATCCTCATCCTCGACGAGCCCACGGCCCACGTCGACCTCGCCAGCGAGAGGGAGATCCTCGCCGCGCTGCGCAGCGCGGCCGCGGACCGCACCGCCCTGGTGATCTCCCACCGCGACGCCACCATCGCAGGCGCCGACCGCCGCGTCGACCTCGTCGAAGGAGCCATCCGATGAGCCGCTTCCAGCTGTCCAAGCGCCTTCTGTCCATCACGAGGCGGGTCCTGGCGCCCCTGGCGCTGTCCATCGTGGCGCGCGTCGTCTTCCTGCTGCTCGGCGTCGGCCTCTTCGCCCTGGGCGGGTGGGCGGTGCTCGCGGTGCCGACGGGCCGGAGCGCGTGGGGGGCGGGCGCCGTGATCGCCGCCCTGGTCGTCATGAGCCTGCTCAAGGGGCTCGCCCGCTACGGCGAGCAGTTCGCCGGGCACTTCGTGGCCTTCCACTCCCTGGCGATGCTGCGCAACTACTTCTACGACCGGTTGGAGCCCCAGGCCCCGGCGGGATCGGACTCCCTGGACCCGGGGGACCTGCTCAACCGGGTGACGAAGGACATCGACCGCATCGAGGTGTTCTTCGCCCACACCCTGGCCCCCGTGTGCACCGCCGTCGTGGTGCCCGCCATCACCCTCGGGTGGATGGGGGCCGCCACGTCGTGGTGGCTCGCCCTCGTCGAACTCTGCTTCCTGCTGGTCTCCGGCCTGGTGGTGCCGGCCCTGGGCGCCGGGGAGTCGCGGGCAGCCGCGCGGGAGTTGCGGTTGGCGCGCGGCAGACTGGCCGCCCACGTCACCGACTCCGTCCAGGGCGTGCGCGAGGTCCTCGCCTTCGGCGCCCAGGGGCGGCGCATGGAGCAGATGGGCGCCCACGAGGCGGCCATCGCCTCCTCGACGGCCGTCTCCACGGGGTGGATCGCGCGCCGCCGGGGCCTCAACCAGGCGGTCCTGGGCCTGTCGGTCCTCGCGGTCGCCCTCGTGGGCCTGTCGATGGTGCCCTCGGGGGCCCTCGCCCCCGACCAGGTCGGCCTCGCAGTGGGCATCGCGCTGGGCTCCTTCGGCCCCGTCCTGGCCGTCGAGGACTTCGCCGCCGACCTCGACCAGGCCTTCGCCTCGGCCGAGCGGGTCTTCGCCGTCACCGACCGGGCGCCCCTGGTGGCCGACCCCGCCGAGCCCGTCGGCTTCGACGCCGCGGGCGACATCGCCTTCACGGGGGTGTCCTTCACCTACCCGCAGGTCCGCTTGGACGCCGACGGGGCCCCCGGCGCGCGCCCCGAGGTCCTCCACGACGTCACGATCCGCATCCCGGCGGGCAGGACCACCGCCATCGTCGGGGCGTCGGGGTCGGGCAAGTCCACCCTGGCGGCGCTGCTCACCCGCACGTGGGACCCCGACTCGGGCTCGGTGTCCATCGGCGGGGTGGACATCCGCTCCGTGGGCCTGCGCCCCCTGCGCGAGGCGGTCGCCTCGGCCCCCCAGCGCCCCTACATCTTCAACGACACCGTGCGCGCCAACCTGCTGCTCGCCAACCCCGGGGCTTCTCCCGCCCAGCTGGACGAGGCGCTGGAGCGCGTGGACCTGGCGTCGTGGGCCGCCTCGGAGCCCGACGGACTGGACACGAACGTGGGGGACATGGGGGAGCGCCTGTCCGGCGGGCAGCGCCAGCGCCTCGCCCTGGCGCGCGCCCTGCTGCGCGACGCCAGCGTCTACGTCCTCGACGAGGCGACCAGCCAGGTGGATCCCGGAACGGAGGCGTCCGTGCTGGCGGGCATCCGTGAGGCGACGCGGGGGCGCACCGTCGTCGTCATCGCGCACCGCGTCTCCACCGTCGCCGACGCCGACCAGATCGTCGTCATGGACTCCGGGCGCGTCGTCGAGACGGGCGCCTACGGCGAGCTCATGGCCCGCGGCGGCGCCCTGGCCGCCCTGGTCGCCCGGGAGGCGACCGTCGCCTGAGGCGGCGCGATAGGATCGAAGGCATGGAACGACTCACCGGCTGGACGAAGGCCGACGCATGGGGATCGGCGGACGCGATCCCCCGATTCCTCGGAACCAGCCCCTCCGCCGGCCCCGTGTCCGAACTGTGGTTCGGCGCGCACCCCGACGGCCCGACGCTCCTGGACGACGGGCGCACCCTGGCCCAGCTCATCGAGGCGGACCCGAAGGCGGCCCTGGGCAGCGGCCTGCTCTACGCCTTCGGGCCGACGCTGCCCTTCCTGGCGAAGATCATCGCCCCCGCCCAGACCCTGTCCCTGCAGGTCCACCCCACCAAGGAGATCGCCCGGGAGGGCTACCTGCGAGAGGACGTTCTCGGCATCGCCCGCACCGACCCCTCCCGCGTGTACCGGGACATGAACCACAAGCCGGAGATGCTGCTGGCCCTCACCGGCTTCCAGGCCCTGGTGGGTTTCCGCGTGCCCCGCAAGGCCCGCGAGCTGCTGGTCGGCCTCGACGGGGAGCTGGCGGAGATGCTGCGCCACCGCCTCAAGTTCTCCACTCTGCGCGGGGGGCTGCGCTCCCTGGCGACGTGGCTCTTCGACGAGGACTCGCCGGCCACGGCCCCCCGCATCGACGAGTTCGTGCGCGCCTGCTGCTCGCGCCTGGCCGCCGGGGGGTCCCCGTCGCGCAGGACCGACTCGATGGTCTGCGAACTGGGGGAGCGCCACCCCGGGGACCCTGGCATCATCGTTGCCTTCCTCATGAACCCGGTGGACCTGCGCCCCGGGGAGGCGGTCTACATCCCGCCGCGCCAGATCCACGCCTACCAGTCGGGGCTGGGCATCGAGGTCATGGCCTCCTCCGACAACGTCGTGCGCGCCGGCCTGACCCGCAAGTACATCGACAGCGCCCAACTGGTGGAGATCACCGAGTTCTCGGCGCTCCCGGCGATGCGGGTGGCCCCCGAGCACCCCTCGGCCACGACGGACCGCTACCTGGCGCCCGCCCAGGAGTTCGAGTTGTCCCTCGTCCATTTGCGCGCGGGGGAGCACGCCGCGCGCGACCGCGGGGTCCTGGTCCCCGGAGAGGGGCCGCGCGTCCTCATCGGCACAGGTGGGCGGGTCACCGTCCGCCTCGACGAGGCGAGGGGCGGCCAGTCCCTGGAACTGGCGCGCGGCCAGGCCGCCTTCGTCAGCGCCGCCGAGCGGGACCTGTGGGCGTGGGGCGAGGGCTCCTTCGCCCAAGTGGGGGCGCCGTAGCGGCGTCGCGGCGTTGGGTGGAGCGGCCGCGTTCCCGGCGGGGCGCACCGCGTTCTCAGCCGGGTCCGCTGCGGGCTGCTCGGCGTTCCCCGCGGAGTACTTCCCCTTCCGTGCCTTTCCCGTGGGTCCGCTGCGGGCCGCTCGGCGTTTCTTGCGGGTGGCTCAGTGTTTCGTGCGGGTGGCCGCGCCCTGCGCGTTCAGCGCCGCATCGCGCGTCCTTCTCGGTGTCGCACACAAGGGAGGGAATTAGGAAACACGGCGCCGCACACAAGGGCTTGATTCCGCCCTTGTGTGCGGCGCGTATTGCGTAAATCGGGGTCCTTGTGTGCGTTCCCCGGGCGCTGGGAGTGCGCCCCAGGGGGAGGTGCCTCGAACGCGGCCTCGAAGGCGGGCGGGACCCTAAGGCGCTCCCCCAGAGAGCCAGCGCGAGTTGTCGGCATCGTGAGGGGGTTGCCGGCATGGACGCGCGTTGTCGGCACCGTGAGGGGGTCGTTGACATCGTGAGGGGGTTGTC
>ERZ773050.389-NODE-389-length-25664-cov-9.316490_pt1 | contig 25664 bp, 20 predicted proteins | sample MGYA00580632_ERZ773050 | MGnify/ENA primary metagenome ERZ773050 (study PRJEB29015, sample SAMEA2738123) | human oral metagenome | biome: human oral; feature: human-associated habitat; material: saliva | place: China | collected 2166 ... | reverse complement strand
TTGAGTGGTTCGACTACGCCTCGTACGGATACCTGGTTACCGTCATTGGTCACGCTTTCTTCCCCGCCGCTGACAAATCAGTCCAGTTGCTCTCGACATACGCAGTATTCGCGATGTCCTTCATTCTGCGCCCCATTGGAGCCGTCGTATGGGGGGCATGGGGAGATCGTTGGGGGCGCCGTTGGGCACTGTCCTGGTCGATTCTTATCATGTCCGGATCGACATTCTTCATCGGCCTCCTTCCCACTTATGCGACTATCGGCATGGCAAGTGCTATCGGCCTCCTTGTCCTGCGAATGATTCAGGGATTCTCCGCCTCCGGTGAGTATGCGGGTGCCGGAACCTTCCTTGCCGAGTACGCACCTCCGGCTCGACGCGGTATCTACACGTCACTGGTTCCGGCTTCTACCGCCTGTGGCCTGCTTGCCGGCTCTCTCATGGTGACGGGCATGTTCTCGGTCCTCAGTGAGGATGCCATGAATACCTGGGGGTGGCGAGTCCCCTTCCTTCTGGCGGGGCCTCTGGGTCTCATCGGCCGCTACATCCGGGTGCACCTGGAGGACTCTCCCGCATACCAGGAGATGCGCGCGGAGATGCCGCAGGAGCAGAAGGCCACCAGCTGGTCCGAGCCGCTGCGGCTGCTGCTGCGAGACCACCTTCATGAGACCCTCATCACCTTTGGAGTCTCCTGCCTCAACGCCGTTGCCTTCTACATGCTTCTCACCTACATGCCGACGTATGTTCACGAAGAGCTCGGGTTCTCCCAGGACACCTCCACTCTGGCTACCTCGGTGATGCTGGTCGTCTACATTGCGGCGATCTTCCTCATGGGACACCTGTCGGACTCATTCGGGCGTCGTCGGATGCTCATCGCCGCCTGCGTCGCGTTCATTGTGCTCACGATTCCATTGTTCGTTGTGATGACGAAGGCTGCGGGCATGCTTGCAGCGGTCATCCTGTGTCAGATCGTCTTCGCTATAGCCTTGACGGCCAATGATGGAACTCTGGCCACCTTCCTGGCTGAGTCCTTCCCAACCAACGTGCGCTACTCGGGCTTTGCCCTATCCTTCAACGGAGCCAATGCGCTTCTTGGCGGAACAACGCCGTTCATTGTCACATGGCTCATCAAGGTCACTGGTTCGCCCCTGGCGCCTGCGGTCTATCTCACGGTGATCGCGCTGATCGCCATGGTGGCAATCTTCCGTTCTCGTGCGATTCATGGGTCGGAGCTGACTGAGGAGCAGGCTCACTCCGAGCTCTGACCCACTCACTGAGAGCATGAGGCGACAAGTTGAATATAGCCTGCCTGCTCACGAGGTCATTATCACCGTGTTGTTACGGACTTCAACGCGTTGTCGTCGTAAGATGATGGGCATGGCTCGTACTGATGCAGATGACGCTGGAGAGGCAGCGAGTAGTGATACTTCCGTACCCGCAGGCTCTCGCACGGAATCGCGAGTGACCCCGCGAGGTGAGGACCGTCGTCAGACCATCATCGAAGCCGCGGCGGCCATCATCCGTGAGTCAGGACCGTCCGCGATCAGCCACCGCAGTGTCGCCAAGCGAGCCGGGTGCTCCTTGTCCGCGACAACCTACTACTTCGACGGCTTGGAGGATCTCCTCCACCAGGCGGGGCTGGTCAACATCGGACTGTGGGCGTCTCGGGCGGAGCACGTGGCCGACCGGGTGGAGGCCTTCAAGGGCGTTCCGGACGTCCCCCAACGGGTGCGGTTCATCCTCCAAGCGACTCTTCCCGCCCATGGCGGCTACTTCGGGCACTATCTTCAGCTCATCTCAGCCAGCCAGGCATCACCGGTGAAGCACGCCTACCGTCAGGGGCGGCAACGTCTCAATGCCGCACTGCGCCGCGTGCTGCGCCAGCTCGACAGCCCGCTCGAACCGGAGATGGTCATCGCTGTCGTGGATGGTGCTGCGGTCACTGCGCTCAGCGAGGGGTGGAACGTCAAGTCCACCGCCGCAGGGCTACTGACAGATCTCATTTCCCTGGCGCATGGCATGCCGCCCTTCCAGGCACCTGGTGGCACAGTGAGCGCTGCGTCGCCTCATGGCTCCCCTGCCACACCGGCCGTCGCAGCGGTGACGGATAGCACCGCCGACTAGTGTGCCGTCTGAGCGGGTCTGCCTCCTGCCTCGATGTTGATGGCCCCTCACCACAAACGGGTGGGATCGAGCTCAACACGAACCGGCTCGTCGCGGTGGGCTGATCGGTCGCGCAGTCGTACCCCGAGCATGGTGGCAAGCGCCTTGCCACGTGACAGCGGAGCGCGTACCAGGGCCCTGGCTGCGCCGGGGAGCACCTGGCCGTGAACGGGCGGTGGTGCCACCGGGCCGAGCACCTCAAAGCCATCGGCTTCGGCCTGAGCCAGGAGGGACTCCACGGCACGTACCGGCCCGTCCAAACGGGCCACTCGCCATGCGGGCGGTAGGTGCAGGTCGGCCCGCTCCAGAAGGTCTCTGCGGGCGAATCCCGCCTGGTCCCATCGCACGAGAGCCTGTGCCGCCACCGGATCCGGGCCTCCCAGAAGGACAACGCGGGCTGACGGCGCCGCCAGCACCACGGCATTGGACCACTGGCGCAATGCCTCGCTGGCAGCACCAAGATCGGGACGGGAGGACAGTGCGGCGCCGTCGAGAAGTAGGACAGCCCGGTATCCGCCCTCGGCCACCGGTTCCGCCCCGGGCGTGGCCACCACGAGACGTGGCGCGTCGTCCACCTCGTCGACGACGCCGTGGGCCTCCCTGGCTCCTGAGACCACCACGGGGACGCCGGGAAAGGCCCGCCCCAGCTCCTCACCCGTACGCGTGGAACCGACCGTCGCCATCCTCAGTCCATGGCCGCCGCACTCGGGGCAGTTCCACCGCCCCACCGTACGAGCGCACCAACGGCAGGAGGTGCGACCCCGTTGGTCCATCGCCAGCGGGCCGCCGCAGACAGCGCACTGAGCGGCTTCGCGGCACCGGGCGCAGGCCACCAACGGCGCGTAGCCGGCGCGCGGCACCTGGATGAGAACCGGTCCGTCCTGCAGGGCCCGCCGCAGTGCTTGATGGGCGAGCGACGGGAGCCGGGCCGCCCCGGACGCGCCCTCCCGGTCCAGCTCTGCCGGGCCAGGAACCTCCACACGAGGGACGACACCGCGCACAATGTGCCGTGGCGCCGCCAGACTCTGGCACCATCCCTGCTCGACGAGCGACTGCGCTTCCACGGAACGGCTGAATCCACCGATGAGCAGGCCGGCTCCATCCAACGTCGAGCGCAGGGCCAGGACCGTGCGCGTATGACTGTAGGGGGCGTGAGGCTCTTCCAACCGGTTGTCCCCGTCGTCCCAGACGACCGCCAGCCCAAGCCGGTGCACCGGGGCGAAGGCCGCCGCCCTGGTGCCGACGACCACCCGGGCTCGCCCCAGCAGGAGAGCCAGGAACGCCCGATAACGGCGCGCAGGACCGTGCTCGGCCGAGAGCACCACCACCGGTTCCCCCTCCAGGTCGCGCCTGAGCCGGGCTGCCAGGGTCTCAGCCTGATGGGTCGTTGCCACCACGACGACGGCGCCGCGAGAGCTCGCCAAGGTGGCATGGACGGCTCGGGCCAGGCACAGCTGCCACGGCGACACCACCGGGACGCGCCTGCCGTCGTCGTCCGACGAACGTGCTTCGGGCGGCGGCAGCTGGGCCGGCAGGGCGGACCAGACTGCGCGTGGAGCCTCACCGTGAGCCAGCCGTCTCAGGAACTCCTCACCACCGTCGTAAGGCTGCCAGCTGAGCTCACTTGAGGAAGGCGGCTCCCAGGTGGGAAGTGCGAGGGGAGCCTTGTCCCTCTCAGCCTTCTCCGTGGTGGCGTGCCTGGCCGGAACCGCAAGACGGATGACGTCGGAGCGTGTTCCGCAGCTGCGGGAGGCAACGGCCTCGATGAGACGACGCGAGCCCTCCGGCAGGACCGGGAGGTCGGAGACCACTCGCCGCAGAGCCGAGAGCCGGCCGATATGGGTGGTCGTGGACCCTCGCTCCCAGATCCATCCGCGCATCTCCTGCTCACCGAAGCGAACCATGACCCGGGTGCCAGGCAGGGCCTGCTGCGCCATCGCCGCAGGAACCAGGTAGTCGAAGGTGCGGTCGAGGTGCGGCACCGGGGAGTCCAGGAGAACCCTGGCCACGGGGTCGCGGACCCCGGCCACCGTCACTGTTCGCAGACCGGGCTCCGGCAGCTCCAGCAGCTCACCCTGCCTGCTGACGCCGTAACCACGTGCGGGGCCATCCGACTCACCGGAGGCAGAAGCGGCGTCGTCGTAGCCGGTTGCCATACAACCCCTCGGAAGTCTCCCGCCCCGAGTACGCGGGACTCAGACGGCCTGGCGCAGGGCCTCGACGCGGTCGGTGGCCTCCCAGCTGAAGCCGGGACGCCCGAAGTGGCCGTAGGAGCTGGTGGCGCGGTAGATGGGACGCAGCAGGTCGAGATCGCGCACGATCGCGGCCGGACGAAGGTCGAAGACCTCGTTGACGGCCTTCATGATGCGCTCCTCAGGAACGGCCGCCGTCCCGAATGTCTCCACGTAGACGCCCACGGGGTGAGCAGAGCCGATGGCGTAGGCCACCTGAATCTCACACCTTCTGGCCAGTCCGGCTGCGACGACGTTCTTGGCGACCCAGCGCATGGCATAGCTGGCGGAGCGGTCCACCTTCGAGGGATCCTTGCCGGAGAATGCGCCCCCGCCATGACGGGCCATTCCGCCGTAGGTGTCCACGATGATCTTGCGTCCCGTCAGGCCGGCGTCACCTGCCGGACCACCGATGACGAACTGTCCCGAGGGGTTGATGAGGACGTCGGTGTCGGCGGTGTCGAGCTCGGCACCGGCCTCTGCCTGGGCCGCCAGCACCGGCTCGATGACCTCCGTACGCAGAGCGTCGGTCAGCCAGGCACGAGTGCGGTCCGCGTCGTGCTGGGTGGAGATGACCAGGTTGTCCAGGCTCACCGGGCGCTGGCCGTCGTAGCCGATCGTCACCTGCGTCTTGCCGTCGGGGCGCAGTCCCGGGACGATGCCCTGCTTGCGCACGAAGGCCAGACGCTCCGCCAGACGATGAGCCAGATGGATCGGCAGGGGCATGAGGGCCGCGGTGTCGTCGCAGGCGTAGCCGAACATGAGCCCCTGGTCTCCGGCACCCTGCAGGTCGAGAGGATCGATGTCCGTGTCATCCCGACGGGCCTGAAGGGACTTGTCGACCCCCGCCGCGATGTCCGCGGACTGCTGCCCGATCGATACCGACACACCGCAGGAGCGAGCGTCGAAGCAGACATCTGAGGAGGTGTAGCCGATGGCGGAGATCTCCTGGCGAACGATCTCAGGGATCTCAACGTAGGCCCTCTCCGTCGTAACTTCTCCGGCCACGTGCACCAGGCCGGTCGTCACCATGGTCTCCACCGCGACGCGCGCGGTGGGGTCCTGCTCGAGGATGGCGTCGAGAATCGCATCAGAGACACGGTCGCAGATCTTGTCCGGGTGACCTTCAGTGACCGACTCGGACGTGAACAGACGTAAGGAGGAACTCACGCACCCATCGTAGTCACCGCCGGAACTGATCCGTCGTGGCGTTACCCACGAAAATGCGGAAGCCGGCCCTCAGGCCCCATTCACCAGGTCAGCGGTCAGAGAGATGAGAAGGCGGGCGACGTCCATCTTGCTGCCCTGTCCACGCGCGACTTCAGTGCCGTGGGCATCCAGGACGACGACGGCGTTGGGGACGTCTCCGAAGCCGAGCTCCTCCCCCACCGCGTTGACCGCCAGAAGATGAGCCCCTTTGCGGCGAGCCTTGGCTCTGCCGTGGAAGAGTACGTCACCGTTCTCGTCCCCGGTCTCGGCGGCGAATCCGACGATGATCTGGCCGGGCCGAGGTGGGTCGCTCACCAGCCCGACCAGGATGTCCGGGTTGGTGGTGAGCTCAATGGACATGACCGGTTCGCTGAGGTGATCCGATCCGGCGGGCACCTGCTTCTTGAGCTTGCTGGCGGCCACGGTGACGGGCCGGTAGTCGGCGACAGCTGCTGCCATGATGACGGCATCGGCGTCTCGCGCACTCTCGCGCACGGCGCGGAGCATGTCAGAGGCGGTACCGGCGGCAACGACGCTCACCTCCGCCGGAAGGGCGTTGAGCAGGTCGGAGGCCACGTGCGCCTGCACCAGGGTGACGCGGGCTCCCTGCTCGGCAGCGGCCGCCGCCAGTGCGCAGCCCTGGCGTCCTGAGGAGCGGTTGCCGAGGTACCTCACCGGATCGATGGGCTCACGTGTACCGCCGGCCGAGATGACGACGTGCCGTCCTTGCAGACGCTTGTAGCCCTCCCCCGAGGCCTCCTGCGCTCCCGCGAACCCGGCGGCGGCATGTGTCAGGGCGGCCAGGGCCTGCGACACGATCTGCTCGGGTTCGGGCATCCGGCCCACTCCGGAGTCCTTGCCGGTCAGGCGCCCGCTGTCCGGCTCGATGACCGTCAGACCACGCTCACGCAGCACCGCCACGTTCTCCCGGGTGGCGGGGTTGACCCACATCTGGGTGTGCATGGCCGGCGCCAGGACGACGGGGGCCTGGCAGGTCAGTATCGTCGCGGTCAGCATGTCGTCGGCCCGTCCTGCCCGTACCCGCGCCAGCAGGTCCGCCGAGGCCGGAGCGACCACGACGAGCTCGGCCCACTCGGCCACGGCCACGTGCTCGACCGCAGCCGGGTCGTCGAAGACCCCGGTGGATACGGGCCTGCCACTGACCGCCGCCAGAGCCGGAGCACCGATGAACCTCAGCGCCGACTCGGTGGCCACCACCTTGACCTCGTGCCCGGCCTGACGCAGCAGTCGGACGACGAAAGGGGCCTTGTAGGCGGCGATCGACCCGGCGACGCCGACGACGACGCGCCGTGGCCGCTCGACGGCGGTCACGGCGCGTTCAGTCACAGCAGTGTGCGGCTCGTCCATGGCGAGCCGGGCTCAGAACTGGATGTCGTCGAGGCTGGTGGGAGTCTCGCCGCCCTCGAGGGACACCGGGGCATCCAGCGAGATGTCGCTGAACATGTCAGCCTCCGCGGCTCGACGGGCCTCCTCGGCCTCGGCGCGGCGGGCTCGGGCCACGTCCCCGGGGATGACCTCGAGCTTGTCCTCGGCGATCTCACGCAGAGCGATGCCCAGGGACTTCTCGCCGACCTCGGAGTCGACCAACGGACCGAAGAACTCGAACTGGTTGTCCTCGAGCTGCTGGGTGTAGGTGTTGATCTGGCGGGCGCGCTTGGCGGCCTCCACCACGAGCCCGTACTTGGAGTCGACCTTCTCCAGAAGGTCGTCGATCGGCGGGTTGGTGATGCCCTCGGGCTGGGGAGAGGTTCCGAGCATGTGCATGCCTCCGGTTCAATCTCGATAGTTCAGAGCCACGTTATTCTAACTGCCCAATCCCATGAGTCTCTCCAGCTCCGCGGTGGCGCTCGCCACGGTGTCGTTGATGACGACGTGGTCGAACTCGCCGGCCGCGTCCAGCTCGGTGCGGGCCGTGGCCAGGCGCCGCTCCTGTTCATGGGCATCCTCAGTACCGCGACCGACGAGCCTGCGGACGAGCTCCTCCCAGCTCGGCGGCGCGAGGAAGACGAGACGGGCCTCAGGCATCGCCCGACGCACCTGCCGGGCACCGTCCAGGTCGATCTCCAACAGTGCGGGGCATCCGGCATCGAGCCGGTCCTGGACCGGGCCCCGGGGGGTGCCGTAACGATGCACTCCGTGGACCAGAGCCCATTCCAGCATCTGGCCACTGGCGACGAGCGAGTCGAAGTCCTCATCGCTGACGAAATGATAGTGCACGCCGTCGACCTCACCGGGACGAGGCCGACGGGTGGTGGCCGAGACCGAGACGAACAGGTCTGGATGGCGTCTGCGCAGCTCGGTGACGACAGTGCCCTTACCCACCGCCGTGGGGCCGGCCAGAACGGTCAGGCGGGCGAGAGCGGGAACGGACGGGTCTGTGGCAGCAACGTCGGTCATGGCCACATCATGGCCTACCGGGACCCGTCGGCACGAGCCGGCGTCTAAGCGGCCTTCCTAGCCGAAGCGCTCCACGAGCGCCGCCCGCTGGTTCGCTCCCAGCCCACGCACTCGCCGGGACTCGGCAATATGCACGTCAGCGAGGATGGCATCAGCTGTTGTGGTCCCCACACGTGGCAGGGAGATGAGCAGTGCTCTGACCTTCATCTTGCCCAAGACATCATCCGTCTCTGAGGCGGTGAAGAACTCGGAGAGCTTGAGCTCCCCGCTCTTGAGCTCGGACTTGATACGGGCGCGGTGCGATCGCGCCGCAGCAGCCTTCTCCAGTGCCTGAGCCCGTTGCTCGGGTGTCAGCGTCGGAAGCGTCATGGTGTGTCTCCTCCCGGTCGAATACCAGTGACCCGCACCACGAGCATAAGTCGGGCCAGGTGTACTCGCATTCGCAGGGGCCTATATTCCACCACCGACTTCGTGTTTCCGCACACACCCTCAATCCGAGGCGGGCTGCAGCACCTTCAGACTCGGCGCAGAGCTGTTGCGGCCTCATAGGCGGATGCCGACGCTGCTTTTCGCAGCTCGTCGATGGAGGGTCCTGCCTTGAGAACCCCGCGTGAGGTGGAGGCCAGGACCTGACGGCGCGCCGTCCCGAAAACCGCCTCCAGCTCGGCCGGCCCAGCGCCTTGGGCGCCCACGCCCGGCGCCAGCAACGGACCATTGGCGCGCTGCAGGTCAATTCCCAGGTCACTCACGGCCCCACCGACGGTGGCGCCGATGACCAGCCCGATGCTGCCGAGCCTGCCTTCGCCACTGGCCTGGGCGTTGGAGGCGGTCACGCCCTCCACGATGCCGGCGGCCACGGCCTGGTCCCCGTTGACGGCGTGCTGGACGCCGGCTCCTTCCGGATTGGAGGTCAGGGCCAGGACGAAAACGCCGCGTCCGTTGGCCTCGGCGAGGTTGAGTGCAGGTGTGAGGGACCCGTAGCCCAGGTAGGGCGAGACGGTGATGGCGTCGGCGGCTGTAGGAGCGTCGTCGGACAGGTAGGCCTGAGCGTAGCCGGCCATCGTGGAACCGATGTCCCCGCGCTTGACGTCGAGAACGGACAAGGTGCCGAGGTCGCGTAGGGCCGCCAGGGCCTCCTCGAGGACCGCGATGCCGGCGCTGCCATGACGCTCGAAGAAAGCGGACTGGGGCTTGACGGCGGCCACGTGTCCACCAACCGCGTCGATGGTCCGCAGGGCGAAGTCCCGCAGGCCTGCGGCCGAGTCGGCCAGGCCCCAGGCCTCGAGCAGGTTCGGGTGGGGGTCGATGCCGACGCACAGGGGCCCGTGGTCGTCCATGGCGTCAGCCAAGCGGGCTCCGAAGGGGCGTCGACTGGTCTGGCGAGCGGCGGCGGAACTCATCTGGTCTCCTTGTCGTCAACGGGGGCCACTGGGTGGGACTCGGACACCGAGCCTCGCCGGGATCGGCGAGCGGCGATGTGCTCCTGGAGGCTGCGAACCTGGAAGGGACCGCGCAGCTGGGCCTCGAGGGCCTGGACCGCTGCCTGGAGCTGTTGGACGGTGGTGATGATGGGACGGTCGGCACCGGTGGTGGCCGCGCGGATGGAGTAGCCGTCGGCGCGGGCCCCCTGGCCCTTGGGGGTGTTGACCACCATGTCGATGGCTCCGGACTCGATGAGCTCGGCGATCGTCTGCTCGCCGTGGTCGCCAACGCCCTGGCTGATCTTGCGCACCGCCAAGGCGTCGATCCCGTTGCGGCGCAGCACCTGTGCGGTCCCGGTCGTGGCCAGGACCGTGAAGCCGAGCTCCGCGAGCCGAGCCACCGGCAGGATGATGGCTCGCTTGTCCCGGTCGGCCACCGAGACGAACAGCGTTCCCTCTCCTGGTAGACCACCGTAGGCACCGGCCTGGGACTTGGCGAAGGCCCGCGGGAAGTCGACGTCGTAGCCCATGACCTCGCCGGTGGAACGCATCTCCGGCCCCAGGATCGTGTCGACCACGCGGCCCTCGGTGGTACGGAACCGTTTGAAGGGCAGGACCGCCTCCTTGACGGCGATCGGGTCATCGGGATCGGTGACGGCGGCGTCGGCCTCGGGCAGGTGACCGGAGCGCCTGAGCGAGGCGATCGTCTCCCCCGTCATGATGAGGGCCGCCGCCTTGGCCAGCTGCACACCGGATGCCTTCGAGACGAAGGGGACTGTGCGCGAGGCCCTGGGGTTGGCCTCGATGACGTAGAGAACGTCGGAGACCAGGGCGAACTGGATGTTGAGCAGCCCCTGCACGCCCACGCCTTTGGCGATCGCCTCGGTGGAGCGTCGGATGCGAGCGATCTCCGTGTCGGACAGGGTCATGGGCGGCATGACGCAGGCGGAGTCACCGGAGTGGATACCGGCCTCCTCGATGTGCTCCATGACGCCACCGAGGAACAGCTCACTGCCGTCGTACAGGGCGTCAACATCGATCTCGATGGCGTCGTCGAGAAAACGGTCGATGAGTAGTGGCCCGGTACCGTAGACGCCTCCGGGCTCAAGACCGGCGCGTTGGAGATAGTCGTCAAGACCCTGGGCGTCGTAGACGATCTCCATACCGCGGCCGCCGAGCACGTAGCTGGGGCGCACCAGGACCGGATAGCCAATGCCCTGGGCGACCGAGCGCGCCTGCTCGTCGCTCAGAGCGGTGCCGTGCGCTGGTGCGGGCAGGCCGGCACGCTGAAGAACGACCCCGAAGGCCTCACGGTCCTCGGCGGCGTCGATCGCCTCGGGACTCGTTCCCAGGATCGGCACCCCGGCCTTGGCCAGTCTGGCCGCCAAGGACAGCGGTGTCTGACCACCGAGCTGGACGATGACACCGGTCACGGGTCCGGCTGCCAGCTCGGCCTCGTAAATCTCGATGACGTCCTCGAAGGTCAGAGGCTCGAAGTAGAGCCGGTCGGAGATGTCGTAGTCGGTGGAGACGGTCTCAGGGTTGCAGTTGACCATGACGGTCTCGTAGCGATCGGACAGGGCCATCGCGGCGTGAACACAGGAGTAGTCGAACTCAATGCCCTGGCCGATCCGGTTGGGTCCCGAGCCCAGGATGATGACGGCCTCACGCTCGCGGGATGCCACCTCGGTCTCCAGGTCGTAGCTGGAGTAGAGGTAGGGGGTGCGTGAGGCGAACTCGGCGGCGCAGGTGTCAACGGTCTTGTAGACGGGCCGCAGGCCGAAGGCATGGCGGACCTCTCGCACCGTGTCCTCGCTGATGCCGCGCAGGGAGGCGACCTGGACGTCGGAGAAGCCGTGGCGCTTGGCCAGGGCGAGGACGTCCGCTGTGAGCGCGGGTGCGCCCTTGACCTCTTGGGCCACCTCCTCAAGAAGCAGCATCTGGTCCAGGAACCAGGGGTCGATGCGGGTGGCCTCGTGGAGCTGAGCAATGGTGGCTCCACCGCGCACGGCCTGCTGGAGGTCGACCAGCCGGTGCTCGGTGGGCACGGCGATGGACTCCAGCAGCTCAGCGGTCTGCTGCTGGCTGGGCACCGGTCCGTCCCAGTGGAAGCCGGTTCCCTTCTTGTCCAGAGAGCGCAAGGCCTTCTGGAGGGCTTCCGTATAGGAGCGACCGATCGCCATGGCCTCGCCGACCGATTTCATGGTGGTGGTGAGCCGGGGGTCAGCGCCCCGGAACTTCTCGAAGGCGAAGCGCGGCACCTTGACGACCACGTAGTCCAGGGTCGGTTCGAAGGAGGCCGGGGTGGAGCCGGTGATGTCGTTGGGGATCTCGTCGAGCGTGTACCCCACGGCCAGGCGTGCGGCGATCTTGGCGATCGGGAAGCCTGTGGCCTTCGAGGCCAGGGCTGAGGACCGGGACACACGGGGGTTCATCTCGATGACGATGATCCTGCCGGTGGCCGGGTCGACGGCGAACTGGATGTTGCAGCCACCGGTATCGACCCCGACCTCCCGGATGACGGCGATGCCGATGTCCCGCAGCCTCTGGAGCTCGCGGTCGGTGAGGGTCAGGGCCGGGGCGACCGTGATGGAGTCGCCGGTGTGCACTCCCACGGGGTCGACGTTCTCGATGGAGCACACGACCACCACGTTGTCGGCGGTGTCGCGCATGAGCTCGAGCTCGTACTCCTTCCAGCCCAGGATCGACTCCTCCAGGAGGACCTCGGTGGTGCGGGAGGCCGCCAGACCCGCCCCGGCGATGCGATGCAGGTCCGAGTCATTGAAGGCGACACCGCTGCCCAGGCCGCCCATCGTGAAGGAGGGGCGCACGACGACCGGGTATCCGCCCAGGGCATCGACCCCCGCGCGGCACTCATCCATGGTGTGGGCGATGACGCTGCGGGCGACCTCGGCGCCACAACGCTCGACGACGTCCTTGAACTCGTCACGGTCCTCCCCGGCGTTGATGGCCGCGGCGGAGGCGCCGATGAGCTCGACGTCGTACTCATCGAGCACGCCGCGCTCGACCAGGCTCATGGCGGCGTTGAGGGCGGTCTGCCCGCCCAGGGTGGGCAGGAGGGCGTCGGGCCGTTCCTTGGCGATGATGGTGGTCAGCACCTCGGGGGTGATCGGCTCGATATAGGTGGCGTCGGCGACGTCGGGGTCGGTCATGATCGTGGCCGGGTTGGAGTTGACCAGGATGACGCGGATTCCCTCAGCGCGCAGGACGCGGCAGGCCTGGGTGCCGGAGTAGTCGAACTCGCAGGCCTGCCCGATGACGATGGGGCCCGATCCGATGACCAGGACGGAGCTGATATCAGGGCGAACAGGCATGTCAGTTCGTGTCCTCGCGGTCCTGGCCCCGGCGGTGCTCCCGCATGAGGCGGATGAATCGGTCGAAGAGGTGCTCGGCGTCATGGGGTCCAGCAGCGGCCTCGGGGTGGTACTGGACGGAGAAGGCCGGCAGGTCCAGCGCCCGTAGCCCTTCGACCACACCGTCATTGAGTCCCAGGTGGGAGACCTCCACCCGACCGTAGCGACCGTTGTCGAAGGGGGCTACAGAGGGCTCATCGATGGGTGCGTCGACGGCGAAGCCGTGGTTGTGGGCCGTGATCTCCACCTTGCCGGTGGCACGGTCCAGAACGGGCTGGTTGACGCCGCGGTGCCCGTAAGCGAGCTTGTAGGTGCCGTAGCCCAGGGCACGTCCCAGGAGCTGATTGCCCAAGCAGATGCCGAAGAAGGGAATGCGCGCGTCGAGGACGCCTCGCAGGAGCTCGATCTCGGCGTCGGCAGTCCCCGGGTCTCCAGGGCCGTTGGAGAACAGGACGCCATCGGGTCTGAGGGCAAGGATCTCGGACAGAGTCGTGGACTGGGGCAGGACGTGAACGCGTACGCCGCGCTCAGCGAACTGCCACGGGGTGCGGGACTTGATACCCAGGTCGATGGCGACCAGGACCGCGACCGGCTCCTGTCCCTCGGCCGGTCCGGTGGGCTCGACGACGTAGCCGGAGGGAGTGGTCACCTCGGCGGCCAGGGCGCGGCCGCTCATGGGCGGCTCACTGCGCACGGCCTCCAGGCAGATGTCGATGCAGGCCTGGCTGGGACCACCGGGGTCAGTGCCTCCGGCAGGCAGGGCGTCCCCGGAGAAGATGCCGCCACGCATCGCACCCGCCTCGCGCAGATGCCGGGTCAGGGCCCGGGTGTCGACCTCGCACAGACCAACGATGCCGGCGTCACGCAGATCGTCCTCCAGCTCCCGACGGGAGCGCCAGCTGGAGGCCCGCCGAGCAGGCTCGCGTACGACGTAGCCGGCCACCCAGATACGGTCCGACTCGGCGTCCTCGTCGTTGACCCCGGTGTTACCGATGTGTGGCGCGGTCTGCACGACGATCTGGCGGTGGTAGGAGGGATCGGTCAGTGTTTCCTGGTACCCGGTCATCCCGGTGGAGAAGACGATCTCTCCAATGGTGCGCCCTTGGGCCCCGTAGCTGCGGCCCCGCAGGGCCCAGCCGTCCTCCAGCACGAGGAGGGCGGCTGGGCGGTGGCTCAGCTCAGGCATGAGCCGAGCCGGCGGGAGCCTCAACGGGAGCGCCGTCGAGCACGGTGGGGCGGCCGTGGAGGAAGGTGGCCATGACCTGTCCCGGCAGCTCCATCCCGGCGTAGGGGGTGTTGGTGGAGCTGGTCCACTGGGCGGAGGCGTCGACGGTGCGGCGCACCTCGGGGTCGACCACAGTGATGTTGGCCGGGGCGCCGACCTCGAGCTCGCAGCCCTGGTCGCTCAGGCGGCCGATGCGGGCCGGGGTCGAGGACATGGCCCGGGCGATGTCGCGCCAGGTCATGCGGCCGGTGGCGACCATCGTCTCGATCAGGACGCTCAGTGCGGTCTCCAGGCCGGTCATGCCGAAGGCTCCGGCCTGCCACTCGCAGTCCTTGTCCTCCACCGGGTGCGGGGCGTGGTCGGTGCCGACGACGTCGATGGTGCCATCGGCCAGGGCCTCGCGAACCGCCTCGACGTCCTCGGCCGTGCGCAGCGGGGGGTTGACCTTGTACAGCGGGGAGTAGGTGCGGGCCATCTCATCGGTCAGCAGGAGGTGGTGCGGCGTGACCTCAGCGGTGACATTGATGCCGCGGGACTTGGCCCAGCGGATGATGCCGACGCTGCCGGCGGTGGACAGGTGGCACACGTGCAGACGCGAGCCGACGTGCTCGGCCAGCAGGACGTCGCGGGCGATGATCGACTCCTCGGCCACCGCCGGCCAGCCGCGCAGTCCCAGCTCGGCGGAGACGACGCCCTCGTGCATCTGGGAGCCCTCGGTGAGGCGGGGGTCCTGAGCGTGCTGGGCGATGACGCCGTCGAAGGACTTGACGTACTCCAGGGCCCGGCGCATGAGGACGGGGTCGGAGACGCACTTGCCGTCGTCGGAGAAGACCCGCACCCGGGCGGCGGAGGTCGCCATGGCACCCATGTCGGACAGGTGCTCACCGGCCAGCCCCGCCGAGACGGCGCCCACCGGGTGGACGTCCACCCAGCCGGCTTCACGGCCCAGCCGCAGCACCTGCTCCACGACACCGGCGTTGTCCTGGACGGGCGTGGTGTTGGCCATCGCGAAGACGGCGGTGTAGCCGCCGACGGCTGCGGCGCGGGTACCGGAGTAGATGGTCTCGGCGGACTCCCCTCCGGGCTCGCGCAGGTGAGTGTGGATGTCGACGAGCCCGGGCAGGGCGATGAGCCCGTCCAGGTCATGGCGCTGGACATCGGCCGGGGCCTTCGCCGCTGCGTCAGGGCCGATGGCGGTGATGGTGCCGTCGGTGATGAGAATGTCAGTGGGGTCCTCGCCGTAGGGGCGGACACCGGTCAGGAGGTGGGAGGTCACAGCTGGTTCCCTTCGTCAGCGAGGAGGAGGTAGAGGGCGGCCATACGGACGGAGACTCCGTTGCCGACCTGCTCGATGATGCGCGAGCGGGGGTCGTCGGCGGCCTCGGCGGTGATCTCGAGGCCACGGTTCATGGGGCCGGGGTGCATGACGATCGCGTGCTCCGGCATGGCCCGGCGACGGGCGGAGGTGAGGCCGTAGACGCTGGAGTACTCGGCAGGGCTCGGGAAGAAGCCCCCTCCTGCGGCACTCATGCGCTCACGCTGGATGCGCAGCATCATGACGGCGTCGGGCTGAATCTCCTCGATCGCCTCATCGAGGTTGTAGGAGACCTCGCAGGGCCAGTCGTCCATACCGACGGGCAGTAGCGTGGGCGGCGCTACGAGTGTGACCTTCGCGCCGAGCGCCGTCATGAGGTCCACGTTGGAGCGGGCCACCCGGGAGTGCAGGACGTCTCCGACGATGATGAGGCGGGCGCCCTCCAGGTCGCGCCCCTGCGGGGCGGGGCTGCCGTCCGCTGTGGCCGGCGCTCCGGGGACGTACCAGCGCCGCAGCGTCATGGCGTCCAGAAGGGCCTGGGTGGGGTGCTGGTGGGTGCCATCGCCGGCGTTGAGGACCGGCACGTTGATCCAGCCGGCGTGGGCCAGCAGGTGCGCGGCGCCGCAGGCGGAGTGGCGCACGACGACGGCGTCCGCCCCCATGGCCATGATCGTCTGGGCGGTGTCCTTGAGGGACTCGCCCTTGGACAGTGAGGAGCCCTTGGCCGAGAAGTTGATGACGTCGGCGCTCAGGCGCTTGGCGGCGGCCTCGAAGGAGAGCCTGGTGCGGGTGGAGTCCTCGAAGAAGAGGTTCACCACGGTCTTGCCGCGCAGCGTCGGAAGCTTCTTGACCGCATGACGCTGGGTGGCGGCCATCGCCTCGGCGGTGTCCAGGACCATGACCGCCTCGTCGTGGGTCAGGTCCTTGGCGGAGAGCAGGTGCTTCATCGGGTGGCCTCCTGGTTGCTGCGCTCGCTCGAACGCTCAGTGGGGACGTCTGCGGGGACGATGGTGACGGCGTCGGTGGAGGCGCCGAGCTCGGTCAGGGAGACCACGACCTTCTCGGTGCGGGAGGTCGGCAGGTTCTTACCCACGTAGTCGGCTCGGATGGGCAGCTCCCGGTGCCCGCGGTCCACGAGCGTGGCCAGCTGCACGGCCCGGGGGCGGCCGATGGCGCCCAGGGCGTCGAGGGCGGCCCGGATGGTGCGCCCGGAGTAGAGGACGTCGTCGACGAGGATGACGACCTTGCCGTCAATGCCTCCCTGGGGGATCTCAGTGGGACGGGGAACACGGATGGGGTGACGTCCCAGGTCATCGCGGTACATGGTGATGTCCAGGGTGCCGACCGGGACCTTGGCATTGGCGGCATCGGCCCGCGCCTGTCCCGCCTGCTCGGACCACTGCGTCCCTTCTCCCGCGGCGACAGCAAGCGCCTCGACGAGTCTGTGCGCGAGTGGTGCTCCCCCACTGGGGATCCCGAGGACGACGATGTCCTGCGTCCCGTGGTTGCGCTCCAGAATCTCGTGCGCGATACGGAACAGGGAACGGGCTATATCGGGAGGTCCGAGGATCTCCTTGCCCTGGATCGGTGCGCTCAAGGCGCCTGACAAACTTTCGGCCATTTCAGGCCTCCTTCCCCGCCTCTCTGGACGGACTTAAAGGATGTTGGTCGCCATCGAGTGTACGTCACCTCCGGCAGGATGTGCTCGCCCACACAGCACGACCTTCGGAGACGAAGGTCACGCCAATGGCTGCGGAACGGCTCAGCACCTGACGACGATCGCAACAGGACGTGTTTCGCATCTACAAACTGTCCGTAACAATGTTTAGTCTTAGCCCAATGCTCAGGCGTCGTCAGACGCTGACTGCGAGATCGTCACAACATGTCGAGAGCTTGAGAAGTGAGTGCCGGATCCATCTGAGCCCGATTGAGAGCTGAACGATGTCGTGGAGCAGGCACGATCCGGTGTTGCTGCTGCGCCAGCGACTTCTTCTCAAGCAAGGAATGCCCTCATGACACTCCCCACTCGACGTTCGATCATCACCGGCCTCAGCGCCGGGGCAGGACTGGCCGCCGCCAGTCTCGCCTCCCCCTCGCAGGCAGCGGCTGCGGAGTCCTCCTACGACTTCAGCAGCGTCATCTTCAATGAGCAGTTCTCTGACGGATCGGACTTCTCCCCGTCACGGTGGCGGGACAACCGCTCAGAGCCCGAGTCCTGTGCCAGCTACGACTGGGGGGTGTTCACCCATGACACACACAGCGTCAGCAACAGTGTCGGTCACGTCCTGTGGCGCAAGCGCGCCACCCCCCTCAAGGGCTTCCAGAACCGCTTCGACAAGGAGCCGACCCTGCGCTACGTCGACCAGGCCTTTGTCACCACGCAGGGGCTGTTCTCCTTTGCCTACGGCTCCTTGGAGACCAGGGCACGTTTCCCTCAGTCGGCTGAGGGACTCTTCGCCGGCATCTGGTTGCGGGCGGACGACGACGACAACGGGGGCGAGATCGATGTTGTGGAGACCTACGGCGGCGGCAGTGCCACCGGTATCGCCGAGTCGACTGTGCACTACGGCCAGGCGGGGGGCAAAGGAAGCAACCTGGGGGTCTCGCCGCGGCCCGATCTCACCCAGTGGCACACCTACGGGATGGAGAAGACCCCCGAGAGCATTCTCTTCCTCTTCGACGGTCAGCCCTACCATGAGGTCTTGCGTTCAGCATCGCAGAAGGAGTTCGATGCCTGCTTCGGTGACGACGCCGCCTACCACATCTGCCTGACCACGCACAGCGGAAGCATCCACCGGGGGCGACTCAAGCACGAGGGCTTCACGCAGGCCCAGGTGGATATTGACTACATCGTCGTACGGGCGATGGATGAGTAGCTGATGCGGCGCCCCTCAGCCCGCGCTCCGCTTCACCGGGACGAGGCGGCGCGGGCTGAGGGGATGCGCCGGCACCCGTGTTCTCATCGGCACCGGGAGATCATGCTGGCTGCGTTCCCGGGGCCTGAGGAACTCTGATCGCTGGGTCAAGCGCCTTGCTCTTGCGGAGAAGAAACACGAACCCCACTATGATAAAAACCTCCACCAGGTCACAGACGACAAGCTGCGATTGCAAGAAGTCGGCGTTCGTATTCACAGCAGCGGAGCCAAACAAGGCCGACGAGAACCAAGTGAGATAAATGATGAGGATGGGAAGTCCCGCCACGATACTCCCGGTAAGCAAGGCCGACGCTAGCATCTTGGCCTCGATCCATCCGTCGGGCTGGACCCGAGGCGTGCGGGAATGCGCCCGAATACAGGCGATGAGAGCAAGGATGAACGTAGCAATCCACCCGGGGCCAACGACGAACGGGGCGGCGATCAGCATGACAAGCGACAGCAACGCGGGCCCCAGGTTCTCTTCCCCCGTGACGTTGATACCGACAAACAAGTAAGTGGTGATGATCATCTGGATGATCATGGTGATGAGCCCGATGATGCCGCTGGCGACGGAGACCTTGCGGGTCGCGGAGCGCTTGCGCTGAACCTCCATCAAGACCGGGTCCTTCCAGCCGAAGCCAGGAGCAGGTGTCTGCCCCACCGTGGGGTTGTAGCGGCCATAAGGAACAGGAATGGGGGTGTTCTGTGGGTGGCCGGTGCCCTGGATATGGGGGTCGTTGTTGGGATTCTGGGGAGGTAGGTGGCTCATGGGGTACTCCAGCGTCGGCAGAGTGGGCGGGCTTAGCGTAGGCCAACCGTGTCCGATGGGCACAGCTCACCGCATAGGGAGCCCGCCCCATGTCGCAAGCCCCGTCGCTCTCTGCCCCAGCGCCCAGCATCAGGCGCCGATCGGCCTCGACGAGCATCTCGACAGCATACCGGCAGCCAAGATCTCATCGGCACCGGGAGATCATGCAGACTGCGTTCCCGGGACCTGAGAGGCTCTGACCGCCGGGTCCAGTGCCTTGCTCATACGGAGCAGAAACACGAACCCCACGACGATCAGGACCTGGGTCAGGCCGCAGAACATGAGTAATGGCTCCAGGAAGCCATCGATGAAATCATCGGTGTAGTCACGTGAGAGCGCCTCGTACAGGAACACGTACATGATGAGGGTGGGCAGTCCCGCCACGATGCTGGTGACCAGCAGCGCCAGCGTTGGCGTCTTGGCCTGGATCCATCCGTCCGGCTGAACCTGAGGCGTGCGGGAACGGGCCTGAATACAGGCGACAAGAGCCAGGATGAAGGTGGTGACCCATCCAAGGCCAACGGCCATCGGAGCGAGGACCACGATGAGAAGGGACACGAACAGCAAGAACTCACTCTGCTGTCCCGCGTACTCGATGGCGAGGAAAATGGTGACGATGATGGCCATCTGGATCACCATGGTGATGAGCCCGATGCTGCCGCTGGTGAGCGAGACCTTGCGGGTCGCGGAGCGCTTGCGCTCGCACATGAGGACAGGGTTGTTCCAGGCGAATCCAAGAACCGGGTTCAGTCCCATTGGAGGGTAGGGGCCGTGAGGAACAGGCGTGGGTCCGTTCCACGGATAACCTCCGGGTGCTGCTGGAGACGGCGGGAGGCCTCCGAAGGGATAGGGCCCGGTGGGGTAGGGCATTCCCGATCCCGCCCAGGGGTAGCCGACCCCGTGGGGGCCGGACAGCACTGCTACAGGGTTGTCGACGCCGCTTGGCCCTTCCAGCGGTGCGCCGGTGCCCTTGATGTAGGGGTAGTCGTTGGGATCCTGGGGAGGTAGCTGACTCACGGAGTACTCCAGCATCGGCAGAGGGGGCGGTCTCAGCCTAGGCCAACGGTGTCGGTTGGGCGCAGCTCGCGGCATAGGGAGTCATCCCCATGCCGTGAGCCCCCTGCGCTCCGTGGCTCAGCGCAGGGTGTCGGCGAGGTCTCCGATACGCCCCAGAAGTCCACCGAGGTACCTGGGTGACTCGTCGGTGGAGAGCATCCGGCTCAGCGTCATGGCCTCATCCACGGCGACGGGCGCATCCACCTCGTCGTTGTAGACGATCTCCCAGGTGGCGACTCGAGCAATGGCGCGATCGACGGCCGGCATCCGCCCCAGAGTCCACCCCTGGGCGTAGGTCTGGATCGTCTCGTCGACGTCGTCCAGGTGGTCGCACACACCGTCGAGGATCTCCCGCGTGTAGGCAGGGGCCTCTGTGTGGTTGGCCGAGCTGACGGCGCGCAGCTGCGCGAAGGAGCGCAGCTCCTCAGCACCCTCAGCGCTCAGCATCCCGCGCTGATCGGCCTCGAAGAGGATCTCGATGGCACGCCGGCGCGCCTTGGTGCGGGCGGTGACCGGGTGGCGCGATGCGGGGCTCGAGTGGCTCGAGCCCTCCTCGGGATGCTCGGTCATCAGTCGTTGACGCGGGAGATGTAGGAGCCGGAGCGGGTGTCCACCTTGACCTTGTCACCGGTGTTGAGGAACAGGGGCACCTGGATCTCGGCGCCGGTCTCGACGGTGGCCGGCTTGGTGCCCGCGCTGGAACGGTCGCCCTGGAGGCCCGGCTCGGTGTGGGAGATCGTCAGGACCACGGAGGCCGGCAGCTCGACGAACAGGACCGAGTCCTCGTGGAAGGCCACGATGACCTCCTGGTTCTCCAGCATGAAGGTGGCGGCGTCACCAACGGTGGCCGAGGGGACGTAGGTCTGCTCGTAGGACTTGACGTCCATGAAGACGTAGTCGTCGCCGTCCTTGTAGAGGTACTGCATGTCGCGCCGGTCAACGGTGGCGGTCTCGACCTTGAGGCCGGCGTTGAAGGTCTTGTCCACGGTCTTGCCGGACAGGACGTTCTTGATCTTGGTGCGCACGAAGGCGGGGCCCTTGCCGGGCTTGACGTGCTGGAACTCCACTACCTGCCACAGCTGGCCCTCGAGGTTGAGCACCATGCCGTTCTTCAGGTCGTTCGTCGTGGCCACGAGGGTTTCCTCACTGTTGCATTGCATCTGGGACGCGCTGATCCTACCGCGACCTGCCGCGCTCACCCCGTGACGGGCGTGTAGCACCGATCACGAGTGGCGGGACAAATCGGCTGCGACGGCGCTCATCACCTTCTCGCCGGCCTCGTCGGGGGTGGTTGTGGTGGTGTCGATGACGACGTCGGCCAGATCCCGGCACTGGGCCTGACGTTCGTGGAGCATCTGGACGAACTGGTGGTGGATGGTTCCCAGGGCCACGGACCGCGGTGCGTCGAGACCGTTACGGGTGGCCAGGACCCGGGTGGCGCACGTCAGGGACACGACATGGTGAGTTCCCCGATCGGCGAGACTGAGGCGCTCAAGGCCCTGACGCACTCCCGTGGCCTCCAGGCAGCCAGATCCCAGGGCGACGACGACGCTCCCGGTCTGGGCACGCTCCAGGAGCCTCACAGCGGTGTCGGCCTCGACGCGGCGGTACTCGGTCTCCGGCACCGCAACGAGCGCCAGGTCCGGGCGGGTTCCCAGCTCGTCGGCAACGAGCCGCCCCAGATCGAGCACGGGCAGGCCCTGGGCACTCCCGACGGCACGGGCCACGCTCGAGCAGCCGGCGCCCGGCGGGCCGATGAGGATGAGTGAGCCCGGTGCCGTGGCGCTCAACCGCGGTGCCCTTCTGCTTGGTGGGCCCCACTGGTGACGGCCTCATGAGCCGACAGGAGAACGCTCTCCGCCGGCGCCTGAACCCGCACGGGCCTGGCGATGTCATCGAGCAGGACGAGACGTAGTCGGCCGCCGCGCACCTTCTTGTCGCTCATCATGGCCTCCTTGAGCTCCTCCCAGCGTCCCTCCCCCTCGGGGAAGCGGGTCGGCAGGCCGACCGCCTCGAGGCTCTGCCGGTGCAGGGCGAGTGCGTCACTGCTCAGACTGCCGTTGCGGTGGGCGATCTCGGCGGCGAAGACGCAGCCGACGGCCACCGCCTCTCCGTGACGCCAGGAGTACCCGGTGACCTTCTCGATCGCGTGGGCGTAGGTGTGGCCGTAGTTGAGGACCTCCCGTAGGCCGGCCTCAGTGAGATCCTCCCCCACGACGGCTGCCTTGACCGCTACCGAACGGGCAACCAGGTCGGCCAGTACTGGCGAGTCCCAGGTCAGGCAGTCGGCGGGATCGGCCAGGACCCGGTCGAGAATGACCGAATCGGCGATCAGGCCGCACTTGATGACCTCACCGAGTCCGGCCCGCAGCTCGGAGGCCGGCAGCGTGGAGAGCGTCTCCAGGTCGGCGATGACAGCGGCCGGCGGGTGGAAGGCACCCACCAGGTTCTTGCCTGCCGGCGTGTCGATCCCCGTCTTACCGCCCACGGCGGCGTCCACCATGGCCAGCAGCGTGGTGGGCACCTGCACCACGGGAACACCCCGCAACCAGGTCGCGGCCGCGAAACCGGCCAGGTCCGTCGTCGCTCCACCACCGAGTCCGATGACGAGCCCGTCGCGCCCCAGGCGGAAGGAGCCGAGCCGCTCCCACAGGTACTCCGCGACGCGCGCCTTCTTGGCCGCCTCTCCGTCGGGGACCTCGAGACGCAGGACGCGCAGCCCCTCGGCGGTCAGCGCCGCTTCGGCAGCGCGGGCGCGGTCGGCCAGCGCCTTGGCGTGGATGACGGCGACGCCACCCGCACCTGCTCCGGGGACGTCCTGCACGATGCGGGGCAGCTCGGCCAGGATCCCGTGGCCGATGAGGACGTCGTAGGGGCTCGGGCCGCCGACGGTGACCCTCCGTGCGCCGCTGCTGGCCTCGGTGGTTGCCACGGGCCGGACGCGGACGCGCCGTGGCGAGGCGTCGGCCCCGTCCGGGGCAGCGGGCGAGTCTGTCTGCGTCTCGGCCATGGGAGCCAGGACACCGACTGCCTGAGAGGTCTGGACCCCCAGGGCCACCAGGATGAGAGCGGCGACCTGCTGGGGACTGAGCCCATCAGTGGGCACGGTCAGCGTGGCGACCTCGGAGTACAGCGGCGAGCGCTGAGCATGGAGGGATTCCATCCGCGCCAGGACGCCCGCGTGCTCGCCCTGCTCCTCACAGCGCTGCTGAGCGGCACGGGCCTGGTCCGAGTCCGCGTCCGGAGCCATGACCGGGCGCCCGGCCCCGTCCCCCACGTGCTTGGCCGCAGTGCTCGGAGAGGCGGACAGGTAGATGACCGTGTGACCGCGCAGCAGGTCTCGGTTCTCAGGGCGCAGCACCGCTCCCCCGCCCAGGGCGATGACACCCTGAGCGGCCGCCGGGGAGTCCAGGACTGCCCGCATGGCCCGGTGCTCGCGGTCGCGGAAGCTCTCCTCCCCCTCGGCGGCGAAGATCTCTGGGATCGTCATGCGGGCGCGCCGGCGGATCTCAGCGTCGGTGTCAGTGACCTGGACGCCCAGGGCCTGGGCCAGAAGCCTGGCCTGGGTGGTCTTGCCCGCGCCGGGCAGCCCCACCAGTACCAGGGGCAGCTGGTCGTCGCGCAGAGCGATGGTCGGAACACGCTTCCAGGTCATGATCGTGACTCCCTCTCCGTCGAGATCGCTGTGGGTGGTACCAGTATCGCCCGAGCAGATCGACTTGCCACAAGATTCACCGCTCGGTTCGCCACTGCGTCCGTTCAGCGATGCGGTCCAGGTAGGAACGCAGGTTGCGTCCGGCCTCATCGACCGAGTCCCCTCCGGTCTTGTCCAGCAGAAGATCGGCCAGAACCAGAGCAGTCATGGCCTGTGCAATGACCGCTCCGGGGACGACGGCACACACGTCTGAGCGTTGGTGCAGCCCGGTGGCGGGCTCGCCCGTGGCCAGGTCGACGGTGCGCAGGGCCCTGGGCACCGTGGAGATCGGCTTGAAGGCGGCCCGTACCCGCACGTCGGAGCCGTTGGAGATACCGCCCTCGATGCCACCGGCGCGGTTGGTGGACCGGGTGAGCGTTCCGCAGTCCACTGAGACGATCTCGTCGTGAGCCGCTGAGCCCCGCCGGGCCGCCTCGGTGAAGCCGTCACCGATCTCCACGCCTTTGACGGCCTGGATCCCCATGAGCGCGGCCGCCAGGCGCGCGTCGAGGCGGCGGTCGGCGCTGACGTGGGTGCCCAGTCCCACCGGGACACCGGTGGCGATGACCTCGACGACGCCCCCGAGCGTGTCACCGTCCTTCCTGGTGGCATCGATCTCGGCGACCATGGCGGCACTGGTGGCCGGATCCGTGCAGCGCACGGGGTCGGCGTCGAGGCGCTCGGTGTCCTCAGCTCTCGGCGGGGGTACGTCGTCGGGCAGGGCAACCGATCCGATCCGCACGACGTGGCTGACCAGCCTGACACCGGCCACCTGCTCCAGGATGGCCTCGGCCACGGCCCCCAGCGCCACGCGGGCGGCGGTCTCGCGGGCTGAGGCCCGTTCCAGGACCGGACGGGCCTCGGGCAGGTCGTACTTGAGCATCCCCGGCAGGTCTGCGTGCCCGGGCCTGGGGCGGGTCAGCGGGCGGTTGCGGGCGATCTCGCGCTCGTCACCGGTGCCGGCGTCGATGAGCAGGTCGTGGGGGTCCACGGGGTCGGCGCTCATGACCGTGGACCACTTGGGCCACTCGGAGTTGCCGATCTGCAGGGCGACGGGGCTGCCGATGGTGCTCCCGTGGCGGATGCCCCCCAATACCCGCAGCTCGTCGCGCTCGAAGGCCTGGCGGGCACCACGCCCGTGCCCCAGTCGCCGCCGGGCCAGTGCCGCCCGGATGTCCTCACTGGTGATCCGCACGCCCGCGGGCACGCCTTCCAGCACCGCGGTCAGAGCCTCGCCGTGGGACTCCCCGGCCGTCATCCATCGAAGCATGGGGTAGATACTCTCACACGCCGATACCGCCGCTGGTATCCCCCGTCGGAGTTCCCAGTAGTTCTCCGCGCAGGCATCAGTCGTTGGTGCGAACCGGAGTTGTTGAGGGCGGGGCCAGCGCCGAGCGCAGCGCTGTACGCATGCACTCGATGTCTGGCTGCCGCCCGGTCATGAGCTGCACCTGGGGCACTGCCTGGTGCAGGAGCATCAGCCAGCCCGGGGCGAGGGCTCCCCCGGCGTCCGCCCAAGCACCGGCGACGGCAGTGGGCCAAGGGGCGTAGACGACGTCGAGCATCACGGCTCCTGCTCGGGTGCCCTCGGCCCGGGCCAGGGCCTGCCTGAGCGGGCCCTCCAACGGATCGGCCGCATGCGCGGGCAGAGTCGAGATGACGACATCGGCTGCGGCCAGGCGCTGGGCCGCCTCGGTGTTGGAGGTCGAGTCAGCCGGCTTCCAGGTGAAGGGCTCGATATCCAGCCCCATACGGTGGGCGGCGCTGAGTGCGCGGCCGGGGCCGGCGTGACGCCGAGCCACGACGGTGATCCGGCCGGCCCGGAGCTCTCCGAGCGC
>ERZ773050.386-NODE-386-length-25770-cov-12.987284_pt1 | contig 25770 bp, 30 predicted proteins | sample MGYA00580632_ERZ773050 | MGnify/ENA primary metagenome ERZ773050 (study PRJEB29015, sample SAMEA2738123) | human oral metagenome | biome: human oral; feature: human-associated habitat; material: saliva | place: China | collected 2166 ... | reverse complement strand
TGTCGCAATCCTGCGTAGCTCAACGGCAGAGCATCCGACTGTTAATCGGACGGTTGTTGGTTCGAATCCAACCGCAGGAGCTCTCCCCCCGGCCCATCAGGGTCGGGGGTTTCATTGTTTGCAGCGCCGGTCATGAGCCAGTCGCGATCGACGCCGGTCTCCATTGCCCAAAGAAGCACAACGGACTTACGCGGCTGACTCTTGTTGAGCTCGCTGTTATTGACCGTGGCGCGCGAGAGTCCCACGCGCTCGGCGAACTGGACCTGGGTAAGGCCGGTCATTTCGCGTGCCTTGCGCAGGCGGTCCCCAATGGTCCACTGAGGAACAAAGCCTGTGCTGGCGAGGGTTTGGACTGAAGTGCTCATATGCCTAGTTTCGCATATCTGGGGTGCTCATGCAATGTTTCGCGCAAAGTTGAGGCGCGCCCTACATGCGCAGAATTCGCAACCTATGCACATGCCGACTTGTGCATATCTGAAAACCATGCAATGCTATGCACATGCCTACAAATCAGCTTGTGAATGTCTCTGAGGTTGCCGACATGCTCGGCATCTCCAAGAGGACTGTGCATCAGCGAATCGGCGCAGGCCGCATCGCTCCTATCCAGAAGATGCCCGGCCAGACCGGCCAGTACCTGTTCGACCGCGCATACATCGAGCAGATCGCAGCCGACGAACGCGACGCCACCCAGCGACGCTCCGCGCTCGCGGCCGCGCCGTCCGCTCCCGAGGACTACGTGATCCAGGACGAGCGCACGGGCACCGTCATCCTCCACGCCTTCCATGGCTCCGTTGACGGCGGTGACGCAGCGTGACCCCGGGGTGGGTAACCCCGAAGGGCGCGGCGGACTACTTGCAGGTGTCTGAGTCCACCTTGTACGCGCTGCGCCGGGCCGGTGACGGTCCCCGTTATGCGAAGCGCGGGCAGTTGGTCCGTTACTCGATCGCAGATTTGGACGCATGGATGCGTCAGAACATGGAGAACCCTAATGAGACCGAATGAAAGCTTGGTGGGTGGGCGCCCGTGTGCCGGGGCACCCGCCCACCGGGAGAACACGGTTAGCGGATCACTTGCCGGATTCCTTGATGGTCGTGTTCGGGTGGCCCTTGCCGTAAGTGGCCGTGACGAAACGTCCGGTCACGGCGCTTCGGTAAGTGCCCTTGGAGGACTTGCCGCCTCCGTTCTTTCCGCCTTTCGCCATGCCTGTCACCTCCTTTCATGCGAACTCAAACGCCCTCAAATGGGCGTTGCTCGCATGGTACGGACCCGCATGCGCATTTGTGTCCACCCTGCTGTGGAGGAGGCCGTGGTCGGGGGTGGCGCAGCATGATCTTCGGTGAAGCAGAGGGCTGCACAACTACTCGTATCGAGGCGTTGAACACTGACGAGCCGCTCATCCGTGAGGATGCGCAGCCCTACAAGGTCCTGCGCGTCGACGGCGATCATGAGGCATACGCGGAGAGCAAGCTCCTCGAAGCGGCTGCGGCACTGCAGCAGACGGCGCTCATCCTTGGATCGCCGCATATTCGTTGCTGGTTCGACGAAGCGCTTCTTGCTCGCACGCAGAGCGACATGCTGCAGATTCAGGATGCGGTCCTGGCGAAGCTGCAGCGCCTGAATACGCGCGCCCTCGAAGCCCTACAGGCGTCGGAGGAACACGGCGAAGGGGGTGCAGCATGAAGCACGGAGAAGCAGCGGCACGCAAGGCTGCCGAGGATGCCCGTCAGGCTGTCATCAAGGCGTGCGCGGACCTGCGTGAAGCAGAGATGTTCCTCGATGCTTTCAAGAGCCGTGAACACTCGGCGGTGGGCGGCGCGGCTGCCCGCGTGGCCCCGTCGGCCGACATCGCGAACACCCATGCGTCGAACATTCGCGAGTCTGCGGTGGGCGGCGCTGCTGCGGAGTATCTCGCTCGAGATGGGCAGCAGGCGTGCGAGTCACGAGTCCCAGATCGGTCAAACGAGTGTTCGGTATCCCTCACGGTCACTTTCTCTCAGGCTGATCTCGAGAGTGTCCTGCTGGCTTTGCATTCGCTGCTTGATGTTGTCGAGAGTGGCAGCAAGGGTGGGGCCAGCGGACATGGTTGTCATTCTTCCTCCTCGGTGAGGTGTGGTGGCTGCACTGCTTCGTGCGGCCTGGCGGGTGTTACCCACCTTACCGAGGAGGGGGCCATCCGTGGTGCGGATGGTTCGTCTTCCTCAGCGTCTTCCTCCGCTCATTCCAGCGGCGCTGAGGGAGGCCGTGGCCTGCCGGGGGCCAGTGCTCATACCCCGGCAGGCCACACCGTTCAGGTGTCGAAGTACAAGATTTTCGCGCATCCCGAGGACGGGGTGCAGCGAAGTTAGCTCCGTGGGGCCGGGTTTGAGTGTTGGTGGGCGAGTCTCCGCCCGGCCCCACGGTCCCCAGTTGAAAAGAAAAGCGCCCCGGCCGATTGGGGTCGGCCGGGGCAGTCCAAGAAAGGACTATCAGTCATGAATCAGGTTAACACGACCGAGACAGTGGCGTTGAGTGCGCCGGTGTTAGAAGCGCTACGGCGCCTCGATGCGGTGATGAAGCTGCGCAAGCGTCAGACGGCCGCGCAAAAGCGGATTGCGTTGGCGCGCTCGCGTGCGCGTGAGGCACAGGGAGGAAAGCGGTGAACGCGATGAATGTTGCGAGGCTGTTCGTGGCGCTGGCCCTGCTGGTGCTGGCGTGGTGGCTCGGGTCCCTGATTGACGGGTGGGTGGCGGCTGCGGCCGCGATCCTACCCCCGACGGCGCTCGCCGAGCGCCTGGTCTACGTCGCGTGGAAGGAGCGTCGGGCATGAGGTCCGTCGAGATGATTGTTGAGTTCCCTATCGAGGACGTGAACTTGCCGATGCCGCACCTGCTGGGGCTGGCTAACGCCGCGTTCGTCGAGGAGGTCGAGCGTCAGGGGCTGCTGCTGATGTCGCCGCCGAGCCCGTCCGTGATGCACGCGCGCCGGATTGTCGAGGTTCGTGCGGCTGTCGTTGAGAAGCCGGATTGGGAGCCGCCGACGCCGTCGGCCCCGACGTTTGAGTGCCCGAACTGCGGCGCGACGATTTTCGCTGCAGGCCAGCCCGAACAGAAGGAGATGGAGAAATGACAGAGATGGACATGGTTATGGCAGCGGTCCTTGTGATTGGGCTGCTCGGGGCACTGGTGCTCTACCTATGGCAGGACTGGCGCACGGAGGAGCGCGAGTTCCGCGAGATGCATCGCCGCCTGCTGCAGATACACGAGGAGCGCCGTAGGAGAGCAGAAGAGGAGGAGCGGCGATGACGAAGTTGGTTAGTGGCCTGACGAAAGGCCAGGGGGATGGTCTGGCCAGATTGGGCAGGCTAGCGCTGCGGGCGCCGCGCAGGCGGCGCTTGGCGATCGCCATTCTTGACTGCTCGAAGATCACGGTTGACACCGAGACTTCGGCGAAGGAGGCGACGATGCGGGTAATCCGCTTGGAGCCCGTCGCCTCCGAGGACGTTCCCGCCGTTGAAAAGCTGTACGTGCGGGCCATTGAGGCACGCGAGGGACGGCAGATGCTTCCCCTCGACCTCCAGGTGAAGCTGGAGGAGGCATTCGGGGAGGGCTACAGGATCGACCCAGCTACTGGGGAGATCATCGTCCCTGACCTGGAGGCCCCCGCTCCTGGCGAGGTCCCCGATTCTCAGGACCACATGGACGGCACCGCTGGGGAGGAGGGGACAGTATGAGCAGGACAATTAGGCAGGTGGAAGAGCGCCTGGCGGGTCTGCGATTCGCGGGCCGCAGCTACGCGGGCCTCTCCCCGGAGGCCGCCTCCGGTGACGCGGCCCGGGCGGCCGCCGAGTTCGAGGCCAACGCGGCTGAGGATCTCGCTTTCGTCCTCGAGCGTTATCGGGAGGTGCAGAACGCTGCGGTCGTCGCAGCGGCGAACCTGAGTACCTTGCGTGCTCTTCTCGTCGCTGTCATCAACGCGGGCGAGGAGCTCACCTCCTCTCACGTTGAGAAGGGTATCGACGCGATCATCAAGCGCCTCGTCGACGCCGCGTTCGGCACCCGCATCACCGAGGAAGCCGCCGGCGAGGAGGCGAAATGAGCGAGGAATACGAAAAGGTCGTGACTCTTTTGCTTGACGCAAAAGAGTCACTGAGGGAAGCGCGTGCCCTCGCCGACGAGGTGGGTTTGCCAGCCGATTTTGAGGGAATGATCAACACTCTCGGCGACTTCACCTACAGCATTCAGATGCTGCTCGAAATCTGGCCCAGTCCGACGACGCTGGCCCAGTCCGACGATGAAAGCGACGAACAATGACCACCATCGGGAGTCTCTTTACGGGTTACGGGGGCCTGGACATGGGGATCGCCATGGCCCTGGACCCGGAGGCTCGGGTGGCGTGGACGAGTGATGTCGAGCCGGGACCCTGCCGCCTCGCTGAGGTCCGCTGGCCGGGCACGCCGAATCTCGGCGACATCACCCGCGTCGATTGGGACGCGGTAGAACCCGTGGACATTATCTGCGGAGGCTCGCCGTGCCAGGATCTGAGCCTCGCAGGAAGGCGGGCGGGCATGACCTCGGGGACGAGGTCGGGCCTCTGGGAGTCGATGTTCGAGGCAATCAAGACGCTGCGTCCGCGTCTGGTCGTGTGGGAAAACGTGCGAGGAGCATTAACAAGTGGAGCCTATAGTCTGGTGGAATCAGAGCAGGGACTGCTGGGAAACCGAGCAGATGGACCTTTTCTCCGAGCGGCCGGCCGTGTGGTCGGAGACTTGGCCTCAGCAGGGTATGACTCGCAATGGTGTGTTGTCCGAGCTGCCGATGTCGGTGCCCCTCACCAGCGAGAGCGTTTTTTCCTTACTAGCCACCCCGCAGGCGAACCTTGGCAGCTGCGGGGGCTCACAGCCTCCACAGAAGCGCAGGGAGGGCGGGCACTCAGTGAGCCTGGCCGATCAGATCGAGCACCTGGTGCTCTGATTCCGACGCCGACTGCGTCGGACCATAAGGCGGGGAGGCATCAGGAGGGGACGGGCATGAGCCTGTCGCAGGCGGTGCAGATGCTGCCGACGCCGTCAGCGTCAGATGCGATTATGGGCCTTCCTCGGACGAGCGGGCGCCCACCTGAGAAAGCGACGAAGCTAGCGACACGGATCAAATACACCGATTACGGGATGTACGCGCCAGCGATCGCTCGGTGGGAGCAGGTGCTCGGGCGTCCGGCTCCGGCACCGACTGTCCCACCGACACGCGAGGGGGGACGAGCGCGGCTCTCGACTCGTTTCGTCGAGTGGCTTATGGGGCTGGACGACGGGCACGTGACTGGCGAGGATCTCGGGTTGACGCGCGAGCAGCAGCTGCGCCTGCTCGGCAACGGCGTCGTCCCCCAGCAGGCGGCCGCAGCGGTCGGGGCCCTGCTGGGCAGGCACCTGCGCGTACAGTGGGGGCTGCCGCTGTGAGCGCCCGCGACGTGGCGCGCGACGAGTTCATCGCGCGGGCCGCCGAGGATATGGACTACCTGCTCGACCTCGTCGAGCAGCAGGGATCAGAGGCAAAACAGTAATGAGTGTCTACTACGAGGACGCTGCGGTCACCGTGCACCACGGGGACTGCATCGAGGTCATGCGGGCACTGCCCGCGGAGTCTGTGGACTCGATCGTCACCGATCCCCCATACGGGATCCGATTCATGGGGAAGTCATGGGACGGCGCGGACATCGCGCGCCGCACCCAGCGGGGCCGCGACAACGGCGGCCAAGCCCCGGACGGTGCGCGCGGCCCCCACGGCGGCTACCGGAGCGCCTCGGTGGAGGCCGGCCGGTACAGCCGCTCCCAGAAGGACGCGGGGGCGTTCCAGGAGTGGTGCGGCGAGTGGGCCAGTGAGGCGCTGCGCGTCCTCAAACCCGGCGGGTTCCTGCTGGCGTTCGGGGGGACACGCACGTGGCACCGCCTCGCCTGCGCCGTCGAGGACGCGGGCTTCGAGGTCCGCGACTCGATTGCGTGGCTGTACGGCTCCGGATTCCCGAAGAACCTCGACGTGGCCCGCGCGATCGACGCCCGCCTCGGCGACCTGGACGCCCGGCCCATCCACGGTGAGAAGACAGTGCCCGACGCCACGCTGGTGCGCCCAGCTTTCGCCGGGGGCACGTACTCGGATCGTGCGGGCGCCACACCGCACCGCACAGTGCCGGTATCCTCGGCCGCGTCGGCCGCGTGGGAGGGGTGGGGAACTGCCCTGAAGCCGGCTTTTGAGCCGTGCGTGGTCGCCAGGCGTCCCCTCGACGGGACGGTCGCTGACAACGTCCTCGACCACGGGGTCGGCGCCATCCACGTCGACGCGTGCAGGATCCACAGTGCTGGCTCGGAGGGCCACGACTACAAGGTGAGGCGCCTCAAATCGGGCTCCGAGCTGGCCAGGACTGGCGACCCCTGGCACTCCGAGGAGGACGGCGAGACCTACGTGGGGAGGACGAAGGACGTCCGGTGGCCGACCAACGTCGTCCTCGACGAGGAGGCGGCCCTCGCCCTTGACGCCGGGGCGCCGAAGTCGGTGAGCCGTAAGGGCGAGCCCCGCCAGGCCGCCCAGTTGGGCAAGGGGTGGGGGATGCGCGCTACCGGAGCGGAGTACTCCGACTCCGGGGGCCCCAGCCGGTTCTTTCCCGTCTTTCCCGCATTCCGGTACGAGGCGAAAGCCTCGGCGGACGAGCGCCCGTCGGTGGGTGGGGTCTCGCACCCCACCGTGAAGCCTTTGGCGCTGATGCGGTGGCTGGTGCGCCTGGTGACCCCATACGGGGGCGTGGTTCTGGACCCGTTCGCGGGGTCGGGGACCACCCTGGAGGCCGCCGTCGCCGAGGGCATGCGCGCGGTCGGCATCGAGCGGGAGGAGTCCTACCTCCCTCTGATCGCCTCCCGCCTCGACCGGCCTGTGACCCCGGTCCTGGATCTGGGGATTGGGGGCCTGTGATGGTCCAGATCATGCGGCCCCTGAAATCGGGCGAGATCTACCAGCAGGTGTTGGAGGTCGTCGTGCCCGAGAACGAGTGGATTTCGGCGAACTCGAGGTTCAACTGGCGGGAGAGGGCGCGCCGTGTGAAGGCGCTGCGGGTCAGGGCGTTCTGGCTGGCCCGAGCCAAGCGTCTCGTCCCGGCGGATGGGCGTGCTCTGGTGGTCGCGGGGGTCCAGGCCAGCGTGGCGCGCAGGTCGGACCCCGCCAACGCTTCCGCCACCACGAAGCCCCTGCTCGACGGCCTCGTCGACGCCGGTGTGTTCCCCGACGACGACCACACACACGTCGTGGGGCCCCATCACGTGCACATGCCCCCGGATCCGATGCTGTCCCGGGGATGCCATCGGATCGTGTTCGAGATACGCGAGCTCGACTCATGACAAGTGCGCAACCCTCGGGGCGATGTCCGGTGCGGCCGGGGTGGGGCGTCGATCCCTCGGTGCCAGATCCGGAGCCGCGGCGCTGCCCCTCGTGCGGGGTGGCGATCCTGCCGGGGCGTGCACAGTGCCACACCTGCTATCTGCGCGCTCAGGCGATCACCCAGTGCGCCACGGAACGCGCTTGGATGACGAGGAATTTTCCGGGTTTCCGGCCTCGGGATCTGTTCCCGGAGGACGGTTGGGATGAACAAGAGCAGCAAGCGAGCGAGAAGGAGGTGCGCGGGTGGCGTGGGTGAAGATGGGGGATGACGCGGACATGTATCCCCGGTTGATGGAGGCGGCGTCGCATCCGAAGGCTGACGGGCGCACGGTGAACGAGCTGTTCGGGTTCATCATGCGGTGCGCCGCTTACTCGGCCGCGCACCTGACCGACAGCATCATTGAGATGGGTGTCGTGTACACGTACGCGGGCGGGAATCCGGACGTTCTGCAGATCGCGTTCGACACGGGCCTCATCGAGTGGGTCGATACACCGAAGGGCAGGAAGCCCAAGCTACTCGAGGACCCCGACTTTGTGCATATCCGGTCGCGCGCCGACGTCGAGTGGAGTAGGCAGCGTCAGCGCGATAACAGCGATCAGGCTTTGCGTCAGGCTGTGATCGCCCGCGACGGCGATCAGTGTCGTTGGTGTGGGGTCGAGGTGTATTGGCCTGGCAAGACGTCGGCCCGCAAGGGCACGTTGGACCACTTGAAGCCCGGGGAGGCTGGCACTGTGGACACGCTGGTTGTGGCGTGTACGCGGTGTAATTCGTCCCGAGCGGACGATCCTACCGGCTCGTGGGATCAGACCCATGAGTTGCTGCCTGTCCCGGAGCGGCCTCGTTACGGGACGTTCACTCGCGGCATGCTTACTCGAGCGGGCGTGCTGCGTGGTGCGGAGGCCGTGCCCAGTGCGGCAGCCGGTGGAAGGAATGGTGAGCGTGCGAGCGCGCACGCGGCGGACGGCGACCCGGCCTCGGGCGCACCCACGTCGGGTGTGACCTCGGGCTGTGCGGATGCCTCCGTGACTGTGAGCGCGCCTGGCGGCGCGTCCGTGGGTAGCCCGATGAGCGCGGATTCCAGCGAGCCTGATCAGCTCGCCGTCGAGTCCGGCCTCGGTGACCCCGGCGCTGCCCGCACGATCACCACCCCCAAACCCGGCTACAAGCAGGTGCGCGGATTCACGTCGACTCGCGTCGGACTCGATTCACCCAGGCCTCTGGACTCGTGTATCCCCGGGTACGGGTATGGGTCGGGTATCCGGGTACCGGGTAGGGACCAGGAAGGGCAGAGTCAGGTAGGGACGGATCGGGACGGGTTAGGGCAGGGACGGGATGGGCAGGCAACCGCCGTCTCTGCGGGCAGGTCAAGGAAGCGGAGCCGTAGAAGGAGAAAGAGATGACAGACGCGCACGCAGAAGCGCTGAACAAGCTGGAGGACGCAATAGGGGCTCTGGTGGATCAGAGGCACGGACCTGGGAGATTGGTCGGGGCGTGGGAGATCATGATCGAGACGATTGACCCGTCGCGTCCGGACGTGACGGCTTGGATGACCGATGGTCGAGGCTCAATGCTAGCTCGGCGTGGCCTCATCGAAGTTTGTCGCGATCAGTACCGGGGCGACATCGAGGATGCGAGCGATGACTAGGACAATGATCGATCGGGTTTGCCCGGTGACGGGTGAGCTTCTCCTCGCCGGGGAGTACTTGTCGCGGGGTGGGGCGGCGCGTGTGCGCGTGGCGGCCGAGTCGCTTCCTAAGCTGATGAGCGACCTCGCTTACGCGGCCTCGCATGGCGTGCGCACAGGGGAGCAGGCGGGCGGTGGTGGGGTGCAATGCTCGCGGCCGCCGGTGAACCTCGGTCTCATGATTGAGGTTGACGAGATGACGGACTCGATCCTGACGTGGGCGACGCTGCTCATCTCCCACGTTATGGGTCCCTCGTACTGGGTGCGGCCCGGGGACTGGTGGATGGTCGCCCGCGTCTTCGGCGTGTATGAGGACAAGCTCAGACGGTGGGCAGATGCGGCGCAGTGTGCAGACGAAGTCCTGTATTCTGTCGCGCGGCTGGAGCGGCTCGCGTCGCCGGCCCGCCGACGCTTGGTCTACGTCGGATCATGCAGCCAGTGCGGAGCTGACCTTCTGGTGCGTGACCCGGACGAGGAGAGTGCGCCGTGTGGTGAGTGCGGCGCCGTGGAGTCGATCGGCGAGGCGTGGGATCGCCTGCTGGTGCAGGCGCGGGAGGCGCTACTACCTAGGACCAGGGCGACTCGGGTCGCCGAGATCCTCACAGGGGCCGCGATCCAGGACGCGACAGTGCGCAAGTGGACGCAACGCTGCCGCCTCGCTCCGCGAGCAAGGCGGGGGGACGTTCGCCTATACCGGGTAGGGGACATCGAGACGCTCGCCGCACAGGCCACGCGCCGCTTGTAGGCTCGTGCGCGTCGCTTGCGCGTGGGGCTGTCACGGCGTATTCTCCTAATGTGGCCCCGCGCGTAAGCAACGGGCCATTACCTATGAGGGCTATAGGCGCAAACGTGGTGCTTTAGGCGGCGTGTTGTGGGTCTAGTGGGCGCGTGCGGCCCAGCCTTTGCGTGGCCAGAGTCCTTCTTCTGGGGTGGGGGTTCCTTCCGGGATTCCGTGGCGTTTCTGATCGGTGTGGTTGGGGTGTTTTGGTGTGGGGATCCGGCGGGGTGTGGGGCGCCCGTCGTGTTCCCATTGGGTCAGGACTTCGGTGGGGGTCGGGGGTTGTGGGGTGCGTAGTAGGAGAGCCCATTCGGCGATGACGGCTTGGTGGTAGGCACTGGCACCGCGGTGAGCGTGGAGGAGTTCGCGCACGACAGCGTTGATGGATTCGACGTGGTTGGTGGTGGCGCAGGCCGGCGGGTCGGCTGGTGTGCCGTCGGGGTTGGTCAGGTAGGTGAACAGCACTCCTTGGCGTGCCAGTCGCGCCAAGCGCCGGTAGGCGCGGCGCGTGCGTTCATGCGTGTACCACCAGGTTTTACCGGTTTTTGACGCCCATGCAGGGTCTTGAGCGGCGAAGGTGCGCTGTGACATCCATTCTCGGAAGGTGTGCCCAAAGTCGTGGAGCATCGTCAACCACGCGCTGGCTTGGTCGACGCTGGTGATGCTCGTCAAGCGTCGTGACAAGGCCAGCAACGCCCGTGCGGGTTCGGTTCTGGGATGCATGGTTAGGTCGCGGATGATGTCACGATGAACGTGGACCAGGCAGCGTTGCACGCGCGTGGCGGGCCATAGGTGCGCGATAGCTGCCAAGGCGCCTGCAGCACCGTCGGTGGTGACCACATCGGCAGGAGCGAGGCGTTCAAGTAGGGCCGTGTAGGCCTGCGCGGATTCGTTGGCCGCCCACTGCCACTCCAGCACATGCTCGCGGTCTCGGGCGATCAGCAGCACCCATCCGCCCGACAGGTGCATGCCGTCAATGAAGATCTGATCGTGGACCTGCCCGGTGACGGGCGGGTGAGGTACCGGCACCTGCCAGCACCAACAGGTACGACGCCGGAAAGCGCGCGCTGAGCCTTCCTGTTCGTCTTGGGTGTGCCGAGACGTCGCCCACGCGATGAAGTCTGCCAGCTCATCGGCTTGTTCGTGTCGGCGCGCACGCCCTGATGGACATGTGGTTGACAGGGCGCACGAGGTGCATTTCCACCGTTGAGCGCCCGCCGCAGTGTGTCCATTCTTCTTCATCGGCACAGCGCACACCGGGCAACGCCGAGCACGATTCGATCGTGTTCTCACCCACTACACGATCACCCCAGAAAGTCAAGGAAGCTGCGCGATTAACCGCCCGAACCTAAATAACAGCGACTTTCGCCCGCAATCCCAACCTAAACCCGGAACTTAAGCACCACGTTCGTGACCTATAGTCCGACATGACGATGGTCTAGCGGACATGCATACTGCACAACTGGCAGAACTTACGCATAATGGGACGGCGCGCCACACGGTGCGCATCTCATCCTCACGTTGTCGATACGTAAGTGAGCCATTGATGTCCCATCACTCCACCCCGGCACTCGCCCTTGCCGCCGCCCTCGCCCTGACCGGCGTGAGCGTCCCGGCGCTCGCGGCGAGTCCCCAGCCAGGCGGTGTCCTCCCCGCTAACCCCGCCCAGGCCGCCTCCCCCGAGGCGCGCACGGGCACGCGCGTCGAGGATCCGCTCCTCTCCATTCGCCAGGCCGAGGCTGGGGGAGTGACCCTGCCAGACGCTGCCTCTGCGCAGGAGGCGGCTGATGATACCCCGACGACGATCATCGTCCAGCTCGAGGAGGGATCGGTCGGCGGCTCTGCAACGGCCACGCGCGACGAGGTCAAGGCCCGCGTTGCCTCGGCGGTTCAGGCGGCCGTGCCCGGCGCGCAGGTCGCCACCGTGCGCGACTACACGAACGCGCTCGATGGCTTCGCCATCGAGGCTCCCGGTTCCGCCCTCTCCGCCATCCAGAAGGTCCAGGGTGTGAAGGTTGCGTTCATCGAGGGTGTGCACAAGCCGCTGGAAACCAGCGCGGATGGGGCGGGCGCACCCGTCCTCAAGAACGCCTCCTCCCTGGCGATGACGCACGCGGCCGAGGCTGCCCAGAAGGGCGATCGTCAGGTCATCGAGGTCATCGACTCCGGACTGCAGACCGACCACGACGCCTTCGCAGGCTCGATGGAGGGCGTCGACGTGCGCCTGAGCCAGGCCGACGTTCAGGCCTTCGCGAGCAAGCTGCCGCATGGGGCGTCCGGAACCTACGTCAACAGCAAGATCCCCTTCGCCTACGACTACGCCGACAACGACGCTGACGTTGTTCCCCACTCCGAGAAGGACTTGTCCCACGGCACGCACGTTACCGCGATCGCGGCCGCCAACGCTGACGTCCTGCAGGGCACCGCGCCCCACGCGCAGATCGTCGTCGCCAAGGTGGCCTCCGACGCGGACGGGTCGATGCCCGATAGTGCCCTCCTGGCCGCCCTCGACGATGCTCTCGTTATCAAGCCCGACGTCATCAACCTCTCCCTCGGTGACGACGCCGGCATGAGCAGCGACGCTGGCAGCGTCTTCGCGGGCGTCTACGAAGCATTGACCAACGCGGGAATCAGCGTCAACGCCGCTTCGGGCAACGCATTCTCCAACGCGTACGGCAACAACAGCGGCCAGAACAAGCCGTTCGCGACCGACCCCGACACGGGCACGCTCGGCGAACCCGCCTCCTACAAGTCCACCCTGGCCGTCGCCTCGGTCGACAATCAGGAGGCCCTGTCCTACGTGACCCTGGGGGACCGAAAGATCGCCTACCGCGCCGCGCTCGACGGTCAGGGAGAGGCCGTGCGCGGCCTGCGTGACATCCCCGAGAAGAGCTACCGCGTCGTCGATGCCGGCGCGGGCGGCGGCGACGAGCTCGACAAGTACGCGGGCGCCAACCGACTGAGCCTTGCTGACGCGATCGTCCTCGAAGACAAGGGCGGCACCGACACCCGGACGGGCACGGCAATGACCGACGAGCTCAAGGCCTCGTACCTGACAGGCTTCCCGTCAACGCCCGCGGCCCTCATGATCGCCGACACCGACGACTCGACCACGCCCTACCAGTCGATCCTGGGCTCCACGACCTCGATGCCCACGGTGACCATCACCAAGCAGGACGGCGAGGCGGTCCGCGAGGCCATGGCCGCCGGGGGCGGCGCGGACGTGTACCTGACCGTCACGCACTCCGGTATCGTGCTGGGCTCGAACAACCCGACGGCCTCGGAGTTCTCCGCGTGGGGCGTGGCCCCCGACCTGACGCTCAAGCCCGAAATCGCGGCCCCCGGCGGCGACATCATGTCCGCGTACCTCGGCAACGAGTACCAGCGCCTGTCGGGCACCTCGATGGCTTCCCCGCAGGTTGCCGGCATCAGCGCGCTCGTGCGCCAGCGCATCGCGGGTGACCCCGCATTCTCCGGCATGAGCGCCAAGGAGAAGAACGCCGTCGTCACCAACCTCCTCATGGGTACCGCCCACCCGCTCATCGACGTTGAGCTGGGGGACGGCACCTACTACTCGCCGCGCAAGGTCGGTGCGGGTGCCGTTGACGCGGTCGCTGCCACCACCGCGACCGTCTACCCGACCGTCGTCGGAGCCGCCGATACCTCCCGCCCCAAGGCCGACCTCGGCGACGGGACGAACGGCTGGACCTTCCAGGTGCGTCTGACCAACCTCTCCGACGCCGCCCACACCTACACGCTCGGTGGCCAGGCGCTCTCCGAAATGGTCGAGGGAGGCATCTTCCTCGAGCACTCGCAGAACTGGGCGGGCGCGGGCATCTCGCTGTCCTTCTCCGGTGATGGCGTGTCCGAGGCCGGGGACGCCCAGCAGATCACGGTCCCCGCAAAGTCGACCGCCACCGTGAGCGTCGCGGTGACCCCCGAGTCCGAGTTCGTGGCCTTCGCCTCGGCGAACACGCCCAAGGGAACCTTCATCGACGGCGCCGTGACCTTCACGAGCGAGGACCGGACGCCGAGCCTGACCGTCCCCTACCTGGGCTTCTACGGCTCTTGGGGTGCCCCCAGCGTCTTCGACGGCAAGTGGTCGGATGACGAGACGACGCCCGTGCACGCCTACCGTTCCGCGCTGGTCAACGCGCACTCGTCCATCCCGCTGGGCGCGCTCAACCCGCTCTCAGACAAGCAGGACTCGAACCTGGTCACGACGATCAACACACAGCGCCTCATCACCTCGCGCGCCAAGTGGGCGGGTGCCCCCGACAAGATCGCGCCGATGACCGGCATGCTGCGCTCCGTCCCCTCGATGACGCTCACCTACCGCAACTCCGCGGGTCAGTCTGTGCGCTCCTACATGATCAACCGCGTGCGCAAGTCCCTCTACGACCTCGAGACCGGCTGGATGAAGCCGGGCGAGTTTTCCGGTGAGGAACCCTTCTTCGATGGGTTTGATGAATCGGGTAACGCGCTGCCCGACGGTCGCTACACCCTGACTATTGAGGCCGCGACGGACGGCCCGTCCTCGCAGACTCAGCAGATGAGCTACGAGTTCACGCTGGACACGAACGCACCCGTCATCTCCAACCTGACGGTGAGCGGTGAGGGCGATGCCCGCACCGTATCCTTCGATGTCACCGACGCCTCGCCCGTGGCCGGCATCGACTTCCACGAGGACGCCGACGGTGCGTGGTACTATCGCAAGCTCCTCGAAGACGACGGTGAGATCCTGGCCGACGGCACGCACCGCTACCACTTCGACGTGCCCGTCTTGGAGCTTACGAGCGCGTGGGCGAAGCAGGGACGCACCGACGAGGCCCCGGTGTCCCCCTACCTGTACGCCTGGGACTGGGGCGTCAACCCCGTGAAGCAGGAGGTTCGCCTCCAGGGTGACCCGGCGCCTGCTCCCACGCCCGATCCTGCTCCTGAGCCGACGCCTGCTCCCACGCCCGATCCTGCTCCTGAGCCGACGCCTGCTCCTACGCCTCAGGGTGGGGCGTGGATCAAGGATTCTGTTGGTTGGTGGTATCGCTATGCGGATGGGACCTATCCGGCGAGCCAGACGGTGCAGATCGGCAATTCGACGTATCGCTTCGGTGCGGATGGCTACATGCGTACTGGCTGGGTGAGTGAGGATGGCGCGTGGTTCTACCATGACGCGTCGGGTGCTCAGGCGAGTGGCTGGGTCAAGGATGGTGGTTCTTGGTACTACCTGGATTCGGCGTCTGGTCGCATGCGCACGGGTTGGTTGCTTGACGGTCTGACCTGGTACTACCTGATGCCTGGTAGTGGTGCGATGGCGATTGGTTGGGTCAAGGATGGGGCGTCCTGGTATTTCATGGCTCCGAGTGGTGCGCTCATGACCGGGTGGGTGCAGGATCGGGGTGCCTGGTATTACTTGAGCACTGATTCGGGTGCGATGTATACCGGCGGGCACTGGATCGGCTGGAAGTGGTACTACTTCGCCGAGAATGGCCAGTGGAACGGCTGATGCCTGACGCGAGGCATTGAGCTCGTACGAGGTCGTGTGCGCCCCCGGGAGACCCGGGGGCGCACACTCGTTGTGCTCCCAATTATCTGCGGGGTCAAAATCCCAGGGATTTCTCAGCTGCCCTTGCCGTTGTCGCAAGGTTGGCCTCTTACAGTAGGTGTCATCACAAGGGAATACGGCACGGGCCACTCGGGCTCGGGTAATGCCGACGAGAGACATGCTGAGGAGCTTACTGGGACTACTTGCACTGTGTTGATGGGATACGCCGAGGGGTCGACCGTCAGGTCGGCCCCTCGGCGTATCTGCATCTGGAGCGACTCGTGGGAACTGTGGGCGAAGAGCGTGACGTGTTGGCGGTGGCTTCGTCGTCTGTGCAGCTGAGTGTGTGCGGTGGGGTTTTCGTGACGGGTCTGTAGTACGGAGTGTGGTGAGGAGTTTGCGCTGCGGGCTGTGCTGGGCACGAAAAACCGGGGCGCGCCAGGCATATCGCCCGACGCGCCCCGGCCTCGTCAGTTGGAGACCCTGAGTGCTACTCAGAGGCGCTCAAAACCAGCGTCCCACGCTGCGCGCATGGGGTTCGCGTCGGCGACCAGCTGATCGAAACGCAGGTCGGCGATGTCGATGACCTCGCCGAGCGCGAAGCGAGCCTCGCGAGCAGGGGAGTGCTCGACGCGGCGCCAGCCCGAGGACAGCAGGTGCTTGCGGTCCACCACGTTGTCCACGCAGATGACCAGCGGACGATTGAACTTCTCGTGGTAGGCGGCAGCCAGAGCGCGCAGCTCCTCGGCCTCCTCGGAGGACACCTCGCCCACGGACAGGGACGAGGTATCCGAGCTCGCCTGCTCGTCGCCCGCGCCGTCGAGGACCAGGGAGACGACGTCCGTGTAGGACGCGATGAGCTCCTCGGCCTCCTCGGGGGAGGCCGCCAGGACCGCGTCCTCGAAGGAGGAACGCAGCTCGGACACGGAAGCGAAAGGACGGGACTCCCAGGCGCGCTCGACCGGCCACGTGTGTGAGGAGAACATCGACGAGAAGGTCGCCACGAACTGGTCGCGATCCATCGCGTTCACGTCGTCCAGGTTGATCTTCTTGCCATCCACCACGGCCACGTCCGGCGAGGCGGGGCGTCCGATGTGGAAGAAAAGGAGGTTCAAGATGATGGCCGTCAGCGAGCCGATGGTGACGCCGGAACCGAAGATGATCTGCAGCCAGGAAGGCATGACCGTGACAATACCGGGCTTCAGCGTCACGAGGAGGGCAAGGCCGATCGACGTAGAGACGATGACTGCGTTGCGATTGTCTCGTAGATCCACCTTCGAGAGGGTCTGGATGCCAACAACCGCGACGTTCGCGAACATCGCCAGGGACGCGCCGCCGATGACGGGCTGCGGAATCGCCGCGACGATGGCCGCCGCCTTGGGCAGCAGGCCGAGGATGATCATGAAGACACCCGCTGCGGTCACGACCCAGCGGGACTTCACGCGGGTGAGGCGCACGAGGCCGACGTTCTGCGCGAAGCAGGTGTAGGGGAAGGAGTTGAGGACGCCGCCCAGCAGGGTGGACAGGCCGTCGGCGCGCAGGGCGTTTGCGATGTCGCGCGGGGCAATGCGCTTGCCCACGACCTCGCCGGTGGCGAAGACGTCGCCGGTGGTCTCCACGGCGGTGACCGCCATGACGATGACCATGGACGCGATCCCCGCGGCGGACAGGCGCGGGACGCCGAAGTAGAAGGGCGTGGTCACCCCCAGCGGGGCGGCGGCGGCCACGCCGGAGAAGTCCACGTCGCCCAGGGCGGCGGCCGCGCCGGTGGCCGCGACCAGGCCTATGAGCACGGAGATGGTGGCGATGAATCCCTTGAAGATGCGCTGGACGGCGACGATGAGGGCGATGGTCAGCAGCGCGTAGCCCAGGCCCTTGAGCGTCAGGGCGCCCACGAGCGCCTCGGAGGCCCCCTCGGGCGCGTTCGCCCCCGGGGAGACGATGTCCCCGGCGGACACGCTCATGAGCGTGGTGCCCATGACGGTCAGCAGCGTGCCGGTGACGACCGGCGGGAAGAAGCGCAGGAGCCGCGCGAAGTAGGGGGCGGCGAGGAAGGTGAGGATCCCGGCGGCGATGATGGAGCCGTACATGGCGGGCAGGCCCCCGGTCCCCCCGGCGCCGCCGGAGGCGGCCAAGCCGATGGCGATGAGCGGGGACACGGCGGTGAAGGTCACGCCCTGGATGAGGGGCAGGCGCACGCCGATCCTGGGGCCCAGGCCGGCGGACTGGATGATGGTGGCGATGCCGCAGGTCAGCAGGTCGGCGTTGATGAGGTGGACGGTGGTGGCCCCGTCCAGGCCCAGGCCCTGGGAGATGACCAGGGGCACAATGACGGCCCCGGCGTAAAAGGCGAGCACGTGCTGGACTCCCAGCACGGCCAGGGCGCCCACCGGGGGGACGGCGTCGACCGGGTCGGGCGCGGTGCGGGCGGGGGAGTCGGGGGCTGCGGGCCGGGGTCGGACGTCCTGGGTCATGAATGGGGTCTCCTCTGGGCCCCGTCCGTGCGGGGCGGTGGAAGGTCGGAACGACGGAGGTGGACGGGCACATTGTGCCGCGGGGCACACCCGCCCGGGCCGACGGGGCGTGCCGTGGCGGCCCGTGGTCCATCTCACATGGGGTCGGCCCGCGGGGTGCGATGTCATCGGCCGCGGGCCTTCGTGCGGGCCCGCGGGGGCGGGCCCGGCCCTCAGCCGGCCTCGAGGACCCGCAGCAGGGGCGCGTAATGATCGGAGATCGCGGCGCGGTAGGCCTCGACGTCGCCCTTGCGGGCGGCGGAGAGCATGGCGCGGTGGGCGTTGGCGGTGAGCCTGATGTCCTCGGGGCGGGGGGCGCCGAGCATGGGCACCGTGAGGGTGTGGACGGACCAGAAGGCGTCGATGAGGTGGCGGAAGAGCTGGTTGGGCAGGGGCTTGAGGAGCATGGCGTGGAAGAGGCGGTCCTGCTCGGTGAAGGTCGAGCCGGCGTCGGCCAGGCGCTCCATCTCGATGACGACCTCGTCGATGCGCCTGTCCTGGCGCCCGTGCCAGGCGGCGATGACCTCGTCGGCCAGCGCGGAGTCGAGCAGGGTGCGCACCTCGACGACGTCGCGCAGGCTGCGGTAGTCGTCGCCGGGCTTGAGCAGGCCCCGGAAGACGAGCGACTCGATCATGGGGCGCATGGAGACCTGCCCGACGAACATGCCGTGCCCGTGGCGCACCTGGACGATGTCCAGGGCGACGAGGGTGCGCACGGCCTCGCGCACCGAGGAGCGCGAGACGCCCAGGTCGGCGCACAGCTGGGCCTCGGTCGGCAGGGGGTCGCCGGGTTTGAGGTGGGTCTGGAGGATGTAGTCCTTGATCGCGTTGATGGTCGCGGCGGCCTGCGTCGTCGGCGCCTCGTTGAGGGAGGCGTAGGTTCCGCGCTTCGATCCCATGGCAGTCATCGTGACCATCACTCCATTGCTCGGTTCTGTCCCGCGGCCCCTCGGGGCCGGCGCCCGGGGGCCCGGGGGCCGTCGTTGCCACAACGTTACTTTCTGAGGGTGGCGGGGGGCCGGTGAGCCCGTGCTAGAGTCATCCTATCAACGTCAGACAACAGACGTCCGACTTCAGGAGATCATCAATGACGATCATCGCACCCCGCGCCTCCCGACGCGACTTCATCCGGCTCACCTCCACCATGGGCCTGGCCGCGGGCCTGGCCGCGGCCCTGGCGGCCTGCGGCGGCGGGAGCGGCTCGACGACGAGCGCGGGGGCCTCCGGTGCGGCCGGCGCCCGGCCGAGCGTCGATCCCAGCGCCAACGCCGCCGCCTCCAACCCCGACGGCGTCATCACGGCCGGCATCTCCTACGAGCTGGGCACCACCGGCTACGACCCCATGACGACGACGGCGGCGCTGACCGTCGCCGCCAACTGGCACACCATGGAGGGCCTGACCGAGCTGCACCCCGTCACGCGCGAGTGCTACGCCGCCCTGGGGGCCGACCTGCCCGTCAAGGTCGACGACACCACCTACGAGGTCGCCCTGCGCGAGGGCGCCGTCTTCTCCGACGGCACCGCCGTGACCGCCCAGGACGTCGTCTTCTCCTTCGAGCGAGTCCTCGACCCGGCCAACAAGTCCCTCTACGCCCAGTTCATCGCCTTCATCGCGGGCGTGGAGGCCAAGGACGAGCGCACCGTCACCATTAGGACGTCCCACCCCTACTCGCTGGTCGCCGAGCGCCTGAGCGTGGTCAAGATCGTCCCCAGGGCCGCCGCCCTGGCCGACCCCGCCGCCTTCGACAAGAACCCCATCGGCACCGGCGCCTACGTCATGAAGGACAACGGCGCCGCCAGCCAGACCATCGTCTTCGAGCGCAACGACAAGTACACCGGCTCCCACCCGGCCCTGGCCAAGACGATGACCTGGCAGATCCTGCCCGACGACACCACGCGCACCAACGCGATCACCTCCGGCGCCGTCCAGGCGATCGACGCGGTCCCCGTGGCCAACCTCGCCTCCCTGTCCGAGCCCGTCAAGGTCGCCGCCCAGCAGGGCTTCTCCCTCCTGTTCGCCATGTTCAACAACCGGACCCTCTCCGACGCCAGGGCCCGCCAGGCGATCCTGTACGCCCTGAACTACGAGGAGATCTGCTCCACCGGCATGGGCACCCTGGCCACCCCGGCCACCTGCTTCGTCCAGGAGGGCCACCCCGCCTACCGGCGGGCGAAGACCGTCTACGGCTACGACGTCGAGAAGGCCAAGTCGCTGCTCAAGGAGGCCGGCATCACCACGATCAACATCCTGTGCAGCGACCACGGCTGGTTCTCGGCGGTGCGCCCCATCATCCGCGAGAACCTCGAGGCGCTGGGCGTGAGCGTCAACTACGACGAGAAGAAGTCCTCCGACGTCTACTCCTTCGTCGACGGCGACCAGGGCGCCTGGGACGTCGTCATCGCGCCGGGCGACCCCTCCGTGTTCGGCAACGACGCCGACCTGCTCCTGCGCTGGTGGTACGCCGGCGACACCTGGACCGACCAGCGCATGCACTGGAAGGGCTCCGAGGCCTACACCGCGGTCCAGACCAAGCTCGACGAGGCCGTCAAGCTCGAGGGCGAGGCGCAGATCGCCACGTGGCAGGAGCTGTTCGACCTGCTGTCCGAGCAGGTGCCGCTCTACCCGATCTTCCACCGCAAGACGCCCACCGCCTACAACTCCCAGACGCTGGTCGGCTTCCAGCCGATCGCGCTGACGGGGCTGTCCTTCGTGGACATCGGCTCGACTGCGGCCTGAGGGCCTCCGGCGCCGGGGGCTGCGGCGCGCCCGCGACCCCCGGCGCCGGGGCCCGCGCAATCAACCCCGCGCAATTCAAGGAGCACACCCGTGTCCACCCTCCTCCGCCTGATCGGCCGGCGCCTCGTGGCCCTGCCCGTCATGGTGCTGGGCGTGACGCTGCTCGTCTTCGTCGTCATGTCGTTCTCACCGTCCGACCCGGCGCGCCTGGCGCTGGGGGAGGCCGCGTCGGCGCAGGCGCTCGAGCAGTACCGCATCGCCCACCACCTCAACGACCCCCTCCTGGTCCGCTACTGGAACTACCTGGTGGGCCTGGCCCACGGGAGCCTGGGCGAGGCCTCCCACGGCGACAGGATCTCCGACATGGTCGCCGCGGCCTTCCCCATCACCCTGCAGCTGACCTTCATCGGGATCGCGCTGGCCGTCGTCGCCGCCACCGTCCTGGGCGTCGTCGCGGCGCTCAACCGCGACCGGTGGCCCGACCAGGTCATCCGGGTCGTGTCCATCGTGTGCCTGGCCACGCCCTCCTTCTGGCTGGCCCTGCTGCTCATCCAGTGGTTCGGCGACATCCCCGGCGCCACCGGGACCTTCCCCTCCGTCGTCACCACCTGGGTGCCCTTCAGCCAGGACCCGGCCGCCTACGTCCGCCAGATCTGCCTGCCGGCCCTGGCCATCGCCGTGCCCAACACCGGCACGCTCACCCGCGTCGTGCGCACCGCCATGGTCGAGGAGCTCGACCGCGACTACGTGCGCACCGCCATCGGCGCCGGCATCCCCCGGCGGGTGGTCATCGCCCGCAACGTCCTGCGCAACGCCCTCATCACCCCGCTGACCGTCCTGGGCCTGCGCCTGGGCTACGCCATGGGCGGCGCCGTCGTCATCGAGATCATCTTCAACATCCAGGGGATGGGCCAGCTCATCTTCAAGGGGATCAAGGACTCCGACGTCAATATCGTCCAGGGCGTGTCCATCACCGTGGCGCTGGCCTTCATCATTATCAACATCGTCGTTGACATGCTCTACGTGCTGGTCAACCCGAGGATCAGGAGCGTCTGATGCCCCACCGCCGCACACTCGAAGGGCTCTCCCGGCCCGGGCTGCGCCTCCAGGGCTGGAGGAGGCTGCCCGCGGGGTCCAAGATCGCCGTCGTCATCCTGGCCCTCATCGCCGCCATGGCGATCCTCGCCCCCGTCGTGGCCCCCTACGACCCCGGCGACACCGGCCTGGCCAAGATCGAGCACACCGTCCACGTCGAGGGGATCGGGGACACCGTCATCTCCGACACCGCCGTCCCGCCCTCGGCCCAGCACCCGTTCGGCACCGACAAGCCCAGCCGCGACATCTTCTCGCGCGCCGTCTACGGCGCCCGCGTCTCGCTCGTGGTGGGGCTGAGCGCCACCGGGATCGCCCTGGCGCTGGCCGCCGTCCTGGGGGCCGTGGCCGCCACCGGCCGCAAGTGGGTCGGCGAGCTCGTCATGCGCGTGCTGGACGTGCTCATGTCCTTCCCGGGCATCGCGCTGGCCGCCGTCCTGGTCCTGGCCATGGTCAAGCGCCTGCCGGTGGTCCCCGTCATCATCATCGCCACCGCCGTCGTCTACACCCCCCAGCTGACCCGCGTGGTGAGGGCCAATATCCTCGCCCAGTTCGGCGAGGACTACGTGGCCGCCTCCAGGGTCATGGGGGCCCGGGTCCCGTGGATCCTGTTCAAGCACGTGGTGCGCAACTGCATTGCGCCGATCATGGTCTACGCCACCGTCCTGGTGGCCGACGCCATCGTCTTCGAGGCCTCCCTGTCCTTCCTCAACGCCGGCATCAAGTCGGTCAACACCCCCACCTGGGGCAATATGCTCTCCGAGGGCAAGGAGCTCCTCCTGTCCGGCCACTGGTGGCCGACCTTCTTCCCCGGCCTGATGATCCTCATCACCACCCTGTGCCTCAACGTCCTGTCCGAGGGACTGACCGACGCCATGGCCTCCCCGTCCATCCGCACCCGGGTCGACGCCGCCGACGTCGAGGCCGACGAGGAGGCCATGTGCGCCGAGGAGGCCGCCGGTGCCGGGGACGGGGCCGCCGACGACGCCGGGGCCGAGACCGCCGGGGCCCGGCCCGGCCCGGCGGGGGACGCCGCCGAGGAGGTGCCGCTCGCCGAACGCCTGGCCGCCCTGCGCGCCGCCGAACTGGCCCGCACGGACCGCCTGGTCTACCCCACGCCGCAGGCGGAGCCGGTCCTGGAGGTGCGGGGCCTGTCCATCGCCTTCCCCGACCAGCACGGCGACGTCGACATTGTCGACAACGTCTCCTTCTGCGTGCGCCCCGGCGAGACCATGGGCCTGGTGGGCGAGTCCGGGTGCGGCAAGTCGATCACCTCCATGGCCGTCATGGGGCTGCTGCCGCCCACCGCCCGCATCACCGGCGAGATCGCCTTCAAGGGCCGCGACATCCTGGCCATGACCCCCGCCGAGCACAACGCCCTGCGCGGGCACGAGATGAGCATGATCTACCAGGACGCCCTGTCCTCGCTCAACCCCTCCATGCTCATCCGCTCCCAGATGAAGCAGCTGACCCGTCGCGGGGGCACCCGCAGCGCCGAGGAGCTCCTGGAGCTGGTCGGCCTGGACCCGGCGCGCACCCTCAGGAGCTACCCGCACGAGCTGTCCGGCGGCCAGCGCCAGCGCGTCCTGATCGCCATGGCCCTGACCCGCGACCCCGCCCTGGTCATCGCCGACGAGCCCACCACCGCCCTGGACGTCACCGTCCAGAAGCAGGTCATCGACCTGCTGGGCGAGCTGCGCGAGCGGCTGGGCTTCGCCATGGTCTTCGTCAGCCACGACCTGGCCCTGGTCGCCAAGGTCGCCCACCGCATCACCGTCATGTACGCCGGGCAGGTGGTCGAGCAGGCCGCCACCTCCGAGCTGCTGACCAACCCCGTCCACGAGTACACCCGCGGCCTGCTGGGGGCGGTCCTGTCCATTGAGTCCGGTTCCCGGCGCCTGCACCAGGTGCGCGGCACGGTCCCCAGTCCCGGGGAGTTCGTCAGGGGCGACCGCTTCGCCCCGCGCTCGTCCCACCCGGGGATCGGACTGAACACCCGGCCCGTCCTCAAGCCCGTGGCCGGGGCGAACGATCACTACTACGCCATCACGCCCGAGCTCGAGGCGGTCCTGGCGGGGGAGGCCCACTGATGAGCACGCGCACGAGCACGCCCGCCGCCGGCGACTGGGACCCGCGCACCGACCCGGTCATCGAGCTGCGCGGCGTCCACGTCATCCACCGCTCCCGCACCGGCGGGCTGCTGCGCCCCGGCACGGTCCACGCCGTCGACGACGTGTCGCTGGCCGTCCGGCGCGGCCAGACCCTCGGCCTGGTGGGCGAGTCCGGGTGCGGCAAGTCCACGACCGCCCGCGTCATGGTGGGCCTCCAGGCCCCCACCCGCGGCGAGGTCCGCTTCAAGGGGCGCCGGCTCGGCCGCTCCGCCGCCGAGCGGCGCGAGCTGGGCAGGTCCGTGTCCGTGGTCTTCCAGGACCCGGCCACGGCGCTCAACCCGCGCATGATCGTCCACGACGCGCTCATCGACCCGCTCAACGTCCACGGCATCGGCTCGGCCGCCCAGCGCGAGGCCCGGGTCCGCGAGCTGCTGCACCTGGTGGGCCTGCCGCCCAGCGCCCTGGGAGTGCTGCCCCGCCAGATCTCCGGCGGCCAGCGCCAGCGCGTGGCCATCGCCCGGGCCCTGGCCCTGGACCCCGACATCATCGTCGCCGACGAGCCCACCAGCGCCCTGGACGTGTCCGTGCGCGCCCAGGTCCTCAACCTCCTCCAGGACCTCAAGGCGGCGCTCGGACTGGGCCTGGTCTTCATCAGCCACGACATCAACACGGTCCGCTACGTCTCGGACCGCATCGCGGTCATGTACCTGGGCCGGATCCTCGAGACGGGCCCGACCGAGGAGATCTTCGCCCACCCGCAGCAGGACTACACGCGCACCCTCCTGGGCGCCGCGCCCAGCCTGCTGGGGGCCTGAGCGGCGCCCGCGCCGTCCGCAACCGACCATCCCGTAGAAAGAAGTCACATGGACACCCGCTTCACAGGCGTCATCCCCCCGGTCATCACCCCCTTCCGGGACGGGAGCGTCGACCTCGACAGCCTCGACCGCCTGATCGACCTGCTCATCGGCGCCGGCGTCGACGGCCTGTTCCTCCTGGGCTCCTCCGGTGAGGCCGCCTACCTCACCGATTCCCGGCGCGAGGCCGTCGTGGCCCGCGCCGTGGCCCGCGCCGACGGGCGGGTGCCCGTCCTGGTGGGGGCCATCGACACCACCGCGCCCCGCGTCATCGAGCAGGCCCGGCGCGCCGCGGCCGCCGGCGCCGACGCCGTCGTGGCCACCTGCCCCTTCTACGCCCTCAACGACGCGGCCGAGATCGAGGACCACTTCCGGGCCATCGGGGCGGGCGTGGACGTGCCGCTGTTCGCCTACGACGTGCCCGTGCGCCTGGGCGGCGCCAGGCCGACGGCGGACGTGCTCGTGCGCCTGGGGGCCGACGGCGTGCTGGCCGGCGTCAAGGACTCCTCGGGCGACGACGTCGGCCTGCGCCGCCTGGTGGCCGCCAACGAGGCCGCCGGCCACCCCCTGGCCCTGCTGACCGGCCACGAGTGCGTCGTCGACGGCATGCTCCTGCTGGGCGCCGACGGCGTCGTGCCCGGCTACGGCAATGTCGAGCCCCGCCCCTACGTCGAGATGTGGGCGGCCGCCCGGCGCGGGGACTGGGAGGGGGCCCGCCGCCTCCAGGAGGGGATCTGCGCCGGCTTCGAGATCGTCCACGCGCCCCGGGGGCGCTCGGCCGACGCCACCGGCATCGGCGCCTTCAAGACCGTCATGCGGGCCCAGGGCACCATCGCCTCCAACGAGATGGCCTTCCCGGTGCGCGCCCTGGAGGGCGAGGTCGAGGAGCGCATCCTGGCCATCGCCCGCTCGCGGGGCCTGATCTGAATGAGGCCGCCGTCCGCCGCCGGAGTGCGGCCATCGCGCGCGCCCCGGCCCGGGGGCCTCGTGGGCGTCGACCTGGGCGGCACCAAGATCGCCGCCGCCCTCGTCGGGCCCGACGGCGCCCTGCGGTCGGCGACCCT
>ERZ773050.383-NODE-383-length-25904-cov-10.123177_pt1 | contig 25904 bp, 26 predicted proteins | sample MGYA00580632_ERZ773050 | MGnify/ENA primary metagenome ERZ773050 (study PRJEB29015, sample SAMEA2738123) | human oral metagenome | biome: human oral; feature: human-associated habitat; material: saliva | place: China | collected 2166 ... | reverse complement strand
AAGACGGCTGGCATAACGGGCGATTTGAGGTGGCGAAGATTGTCGCTGAAACGCCAGACGACGCACACTTTTTAGTCTGCGGCAGCCTGCCGTTTGTGCGCGATGTTTGGCAAAAACTAACCGCTACTGGTGTCGATGAATCACATATTTCAACGGAGACATTTTTTGAACGATGATTAAAAATCTTGAATTAAAAGTTATAAATGGAGAAAAAGTTTCAGCTGCTTGCACTGGTCAGTTAGGTCAGGCCGCCTGTGCAACTTGTATAGCGGCACCAGATTGCCCAATTCTAAGATTAAAGAAAGCCCAGGCCGAGCAAATACCAGCGCCAAATCGTAAAAGCTACCTTGATGATTTGATATCTGATGATAATACTATTATAGCGGCTGGTTATAAAAAGAAACTTCAGCCAAAAGTCTTACCGATCATAGCAGAAAACCATGAAAAAAAGCCAAAGCCAAAGCCAAAGCCAAAGCCGAAAAAAATCAAAACTCCAGAGAAATTACCAACAACAAAAGCATCACAAAAATCTATTCTAATGCTTGCAATAGAAGCACTAGAAGGGATTGCTCGCCAATCTATTCGCTAATGCTTTATTAATAATTAGTGCTATACTGTTATTATGAAAACAAAAGCAAAACCATTATTTGGTAAAATTTGGATAATAGGTACGTTGCTATTTATGTCGATGATTATCTGGATGCTTTACGATATTCTACAGCGCGAAGGAGCAATAGGTCGATATGATGATGTTATAGTAATGGGTACTAATGCTGGATTTAAGCCATTTGAATATAAAAACGGCAATGAAATAGTTGGCTTTGATGTGGATATAGCCAAAGAAATAGCCAAAAAGACAAATAAAACCTTAAAAATTGAAGATATGTCATTTGATGGACTTTTACCTGCCCTTAATTCTGGACAAGTAGATATGGTAATCGCTGGTATGTCTGTTACACCAGAACGCGAAAAGAATGCTCTTTTTTCAAAATCCTACTATTCAGCAGCTCAACGAATGATAATAAAAAAAGGCAGCAGTATTAAAAATAAATACCAGCTAGAAGGTAAAAAGATAGGGGTTCAGCTCGGCACAACAGGCGATACATTAGCATCAAAAATTAAAGGTGCTCATATTGCCCAATTTCCAACTGCACCAAGCGTTCTTACAGAGCTTAACGCTGGCGGTGTAGATGTTGCGATTTTAGATAACGCACCAGCAGAGCAATACACGACTGGATTTAAGGAACTAATAGTTCTACCTGGCAGTTTAAGTAACGAAGATTACGCCATTGCCATAAAGCTAGGAAATAACAAATTGTTAGAGCAGATAAATCAAGTCATAGATGAAATGAAACAAGATGGTCGCTACAAAAAATTAATTAAAAAATATTTTGGCAATGATACAATATCGTTACAAGGGGAAGAAAAGTGAATTTCTGGGAAGTTATTTTTGGCGACGGGCGAGGCTTATACTTATGGTATGGGTTACAGGTTACATTAGTTTTAACAGTTTTTTCGCTGATACTTGGTGTAATTATCGGTATAATAATAGCCTTAATGCGAACCTCAAACTTTCGCCCGTTTAACCATTTTAAAAATACAAAGTTTGATAAATTAAGTAAATTTAATCCACTAGCATCTCTTGGGAAAATCTATGTAGACATCATACGTGGCACCCCGCTTTTAGTCCAGCTATTAATTATGTATTACGTAGTATTTGGGTCTTATAATTTCATGCCAAAAATATTCGTGGCAGCAATTGCTTTTGGAATAAACGCAGGCGCCTATATAGGTGAAATCATCCGTGGTGGCATAGAGAGTATAGATAACGGTCAAATGGAGGCGGCGCGTTCATTAGGTTTAAGTAGCTGGCAGGCTATGCGTCTAGTGATATTACCGCAAGCGCTTAAGAATTCTTTACCTTCCTTAATTAGTGAATTTATAGCCCTACTAAAGGAGACTTCAATTGTTGGATGGATAGGATTAAACGATATTATGCGCGGCGCCGATAATATTCGCTTTCAAACTGCCACGGCATTTGAGTCATTATTTGCAGCAGCCTTAATTTACCTCGCCCTTACAGCTATATTCACAAGGGTAGCAACCCGAGTAGAAAGGAAACTAAAAGAAGATGATAATTAGCGTAAAAAATTTAAAAAAATACTTTGGAAAAAATCACGTTTTGCGCGACATTGATGTTGATATAGAACAAGGTGAAGTAGTTGTAGTCGTGGGATCCAGTGGATCTGGTAAATCAACTTTTTTAAGATGTTTAAACCTACTAGAAGAACCTACGAGTGGAAAAATTATAATTGATGGAATTGATATAACTAATTCAAAAGTTAATCTAAATAAATTGCGTACAGATGTTGGGATGGTATTTCAATCGTTTAATCTTTTCCCAAACATGAGCGTCATTGAAAATATTAAACTTTCACCTAAGAAAGTACTTAAAATATCCGATAAAGAAGCCACAAAAGATGCCAAAAAACTATTATCTGATGTTGGATTGATTGATAAATTAAATGCCTCACCAAATAGCCTTTCTGGCGGACAGAAGCAACGCGTGGCAATTGCACGAGCTCTCGCTATGAAGCCAAAAATCATGCTTTTTGATGAGCCAACTAGCGCGCTTGATCCAGAAATGATAGGAGAGGTACTGGAAGTTATTAAGTCAGTCGCTGCCAAAGGTATGACTATGATAATAGTTACTCACGAAATGAAATTTGCCCGCGAAGTCGCTACTCGCATATTATTTTTACATAAGGGTGAGATTATTGAGGACGGTACGCCAAGTCAAGTTATGGATCATCCAAAGACGGAAAGAGCTCGACAATTCTTCAGTAAAAGCAAATAAGATTTTTGCAAAATTTAATACAGTCTTATATAATCATAAACATAATGTTAGTGAATCGTAGAGTAATTATATTTTTTGTATTAGCTTTTTTAGTATTGGGTGGATTTTGGACCATAACATATCATCAAAGCCAAAGTAATAAGGATAGTGATATGCCTTATGAATCATCCAATCAAAACGATGCCTTAAAATTTAGCGAAGAATACCATTTAGTAGAAAAGAATAATCGTTTTAAATATTCCACAGCAAATCAGATTTTAGATATTTTTGATAAGGGTAGCGGTATAATTTTCCTAGGATTCCCAGGTTGCCCTTGGTGCCAGCAAATTGCGCCCATGCTCAATAAAGCAGCAAAAGAATCCCGCACTCCAGTAATATATTATCTAAATATACATGACTTACGCCAAAGTAATGATAAAAATTATGAAGAACTTGTTAATAGATTACGCCCATATTTAAGAACTAATGAATCTGGAGAGCCAAAAATATACGTCCCAGATATAACCGCAGTACATCAAGGCAAAATTGTAGGCAGATTCAAGCAAGAACAAGCTGGTAAGGATGAAGAAATCTCCAGCCCTGAAGAATTCTGGAATGGGGGAGATGGCAACCGCAGAGACAGGGCTATCCAACAGCTTAAGAAAATTATGAATTTATCAAAAATACCAGAAAATCCAGATAAATCACTAAGTAGTCCAGGTACAGAATTAATAGACGTGAGAACACCTCAAGAGTTTTCTGAAAATCACATCAAAGGTGCAAAAAATATAACATTAGATGACGGTTTTATTCAAAATGTTATTAAAGATAGATCTATTAGCAAGTCCACACCGATATATCTGTATTGCCGCAGTGGAAATCGTTCTTACCAAGCAGCACGTCAGCTAATAGATGCAGGATATATAAATATCTATGATCTTGGCGGAATTAATGACGCTAAACAATTACTTAACAGATAATTAAATCCACATACCATACCCAACGCTAAATATTATATTGCTTTATATTACTTTACTAAACTTAATAGATTATCGCTTTAATAAATTTATTTATACCAATTAAAAAATTAAGAACAAAAATAGAACTTAATTTATAATTAGTATACATCATAATTAGTATACATCGTTGGCTTTTAGACTCTAATTTTACATACACTTATTAGAATTAATGCAAAGGATTATGATTAGTTTAGTTTATAAAATCACTAGATATTCCATTTATAAATTATAGTCATTTTAAGGTTTTGGAGCTTTTCAATACATAGCCCACGCAAGGGGACTAAATTTTATATCTTATAACTTGTTGAGAGTCTTGGGAATTTTTATTTCAATATTTTAATAATTTAATATTATATAAAGGGTATGAGTAGTCATTTTCTAAATATAGTTTTAACGTCGCACAATGTAGAGACACCGTCATAATAACAGATTAAAATCATAAAAATAAACGTTATAAATAAAACTACATTTATCTATTGACAACTTTTTATTTTATAAAGATTATGCTAATATTAAAATATTAAATTTAAAATAAAAAGGATTAAAAAATGTTTGAAATACCTCTAGAAAAATTACCTCAAATAATACAGGTGATGACATGTATTAGTTTTGTATGTATAGTGGTGATAGCATTGTGTATATTGGTAATTGCTAGTATACATTCCAGTATTAATAATAAGCTTGAAAAAATCTTAGAAGAGATTATACGATTAAACGGCAAGAATAACTAAAAGGGGAGATCTAACATCAATTCTTTAGAATTAATTTTAGAGCCTCTGCTAGCGTGATATTGAATCTCATAATTATCATTAATATAATCTGGCTTTGTAGTTTTAACAATTCTACCTAAACCAAACTCTTCAACGCCGTTTACAACTGTTTCTGGGCGTTTTAAGTTTTGAGAACACCAGTAGCGCTTTTTGCCTGAAAAAAGAGGCATATCTTTAATTAAATATTGTTTTAAAACGTAGTTAGCAACAGCCTCTGGATTATCGGTTATAGGTACTGCTGATGAAATTTTGCCAGCACGCCAACTTGATATATTGTACATATCTCTACCTGATTTAGTTTTAATTTTTAAAGGCTTAAGATAGCCGTTATAGTTTTTAAACAATGCATGAAAATGTAAAGCACCGTCTTTATGCAATTCTGGAACAATAATATATTTTAAATCTAGAGATTTTTCGCGCTGACGGTGCAACCACATATGCATGACGTGTTTACAATGCTCAATATCATAGCGATTATGTTTCCGTTTATCAAAGGTGAATGTACAAAAATAATCAAAATGATTACATAGAATTATATCTTTAACTAAAGTTTTAGTTCTTCTAAGAGAACGGTTATCATTTATTTTTTGAGATATTTTAGAGACTTTAGTTTCACCTGAATCATCTCTATTTTTTTCAACACCAAAATAAATTTTATAGGAATTATGATAAATTATAATCTTTGTCATATGCGGATAAACCTTTACTATATTAGAGATTAACTTTTCATTATCTCTAACGCTAAATTTGCTGATCACCTAAAATACCCCGAAACCTATTTAACAGTAGTAAACGCACATAATGTGTCCCTATTATCAAGTATCGCCCTGCGGGCGCGGGACACCTAGCGGGCTACCGCGCACCGCGCGGTGAAGCCCGCCAAAATATTATTTATTTTTTCTAAAAATGCCGCGTTTTTTCTTAATCTTCACGTCTGAATAATTAATGTTTATGTTCTGATTAAAATTATCATAAACGTTAGGATTTTCATCACCAGTAAACACAACTTGATACGTATCGTAAGAATCTCGCAACTTCTGACTATGGAAAAAACAGCCCATTTTGAGTGGATTAGCACCAGTTTGACGACCTGCGTTGTTAAAATCTAATTTTTTGGAATCAAACGCCCAATAGATGGTTAAAATCGCACCACGCGTAAAAGGAAGACCTATAGACTTGCACTTGAAAGCGATATCAGAGCGTCGGCGAGTCTGCTTGTTTATCTGGTCGTAATCCTGAGAAGTTACAAGATGGAGACGCCTCTGTTTGCGGTTCTGGGCGTGTTGCTCGATCACCCAAGGCGGAACATTGCGCGAATCTTGATTAGAAAAATAATTCTGGTACTCGTCAGTAATCATTATTACACCATATTTACCGTTTTTCACGTGCTTTATGACCAACTCATAGCCTAATTTCGACTGGTAAAATATGTAATATCTGCTCGTATCGAAACCTCGGCTCATTATATCCAGTAAGAGGGAAGGGTTGTCGTGGAAATTGAGCGGAATCATGTCTTTAAATGCAATGTTGGATACGACTACCGCGCGCGAATACGCCCTACGTATTCGCGTTGCAAAATACACAAGCGTAATCGTTTTTCCAGAGCCTTGTTCGCCGTAAAAAGCTTGTATTCCAGTTGGCTTGAATAATAACGGATCTTTTGATAGGCGGTAATTTTCCTTTATAGCGTCAACATGAATTTTTAGATCACGCTTGATGAAATTTAATATCTCTGACATGAGAATACTCCTTTTTTAATTTTAAATTTAACCTCTAATACGCTTATATAACCATAAAGACATATGAATAAGAGGGGATAAAAGCATATATGTGATAATTAAAATTATAATCACCTTGAAAAAGTCATTGCCAAGTAAATTCTTAAAAATTTGGATAGGGGTGGTAAAGAAGCTAGTTATATAGTTTAAAGAATCTTGTAGCGGTTGTGGTAATGGTGGCAATTTAAACCAGCCAAAGATAAAAGTTAATAAATTTAAAATCATTTGGATAATAATAGTAAAAATCACTCTGAAACCTCCGAAGACTTGTCAATATCGAAAATGTTCGTAATTTTGCGCCAATATGCATAAATTAAGACTATGACAACGGCAGATTGTAGCAACTTTTGGAAAATGTCCCATAATTGTGGAAAATTGAAGCGCCAGGCACAAAGCTTAAGGTTATAACCAATATCGCAAGTATTGTTAGAGTTGCCTGTATCTGTTATCGATTTTAAAACTCTAATAGTAAAATCAAATGGAGACCAAAGAAATCCAAGAGATTTAGACATTGAATCTGTAAAACTTTTAAAATAATCTTTTAAATCGCTAATATCGGGGACGAAAAGATAGGCTAAATATGATTTTAAAGCTATTCCGAAATTATCTAAATGACAGCCAATCGCTTGTACAATATTTAAGCTTGAGCAATCTTTAAAAGGCGAATAATCTTTACAACTTCCATTTTCACAATTTTGAGACTTAGTGCCTGAAAAATAGCTAGAGCCATCGATTAAAACAGGCAAATTTAAAACGTGGAAATTATACTTATCATCATGACCTGGGAAAGGAATTCCCGGCCATACATATTGAAGAATTAAATAATATGTTCCTTTATTTTCGAAATTGTAAGTAAAATGTAACGAATCGGCTAGGCTTAAATCTCCAGAAGAATATATAGGTTTTTTATCTGATGGATTTTGCTTAATCTCATATCTGAATTTAGTATCACGACCCCATGGATACGTCATCGGCTTGCATAAATCCTGGAATTGCTTAGTACATAAAAATGCGTCAAGCTTTAAACCGCTAACTGAATAATGAATAGATGGCGTTATATTTTGCTTAAGCTTTAAATCATCAAAACGTTCACCCTCATAGCCTTTTGGATATGTTATCGGAAAATTATTTATAAAAACCTTAGAACCTGCATAGATATTAGCATAGGAATCTTGAGAGAGAAAATCGCCGTAAGTGTACAAGACGGGACGGTAGTTACAACCAAAATGATCACTCAAGTGAATAAATCCAAACGGCTTATTAGCCGACTTATTTAAAAAAAGAAGATTATTGCTCAAACCAGCCTCAAAAAAATCCTCTTTTTTTGTAAAAACAAAATAAATATCGGCATCTTTCTGAAAAATAGCCCAATAGCCTAAATCTTCCGTATCTATAATTGTTCGGAAATCTAAATAACGACCAATCATCTGCTGTTTATATTGTTCGCGTGTGCGATTAACGGCTCGCTCAAGAAAAAACATATAATTATTAGAAATATCGCCGAACCCATCTTCAGAAGTAGAGCAATCCCTACCATTATCACGAATTTTAGGAAGATATAAATTTGGGGTTGTTTTAATAACATCATCATAAGGCGATTTAGCGTTAGCGTATATAGGAATTATAAGTTGAATAATTAAGCTTAAAATTAAAATTGAAATGATAAATCTCTTCATCTTTAATCTCTTCTATATGAAATTCTGCTTATTAAATAACAACAAATAAAAATACTTAAGGTTATAACAAAAAACTTGATTAAAAAATTATCAAGCATTAATTGAAGTTCTGCAGTAGTAATCATAATTTAATCCTTAGAGCTTGTAATAGTAAAAAGCGATTTAAAAACAACATCTAAAACAATTTTAATTCCTGCACCAGTAGCAATTATAGCTAGTAAAGATGGAAAATTACTTGAAATTGTGCTTGTGATAATTGATATAATCTCTTGAGTTGTCATTTTAAAATTTACAAGGGGTGGGGGCGTGGTGGAGCCCCCACAAAGCTATATGCCGCGCCCTTTGAGGGAGCGATTGAGCACACGGCGGAATAAATTAAAGCCTACACCAAACCCGATCAAAACGGCAAAGCCAACCCAGTTGCTACTGAAATATTTTGCAACTTCAGTAATAATCGCGGTGGCGTTCTCTGCTGTAAGTAACTGCACCTTGTTATCCTTTCTAATTTTAAAATTTATATAGGTAGGGTGGGCTGGAATATTAAGAATGTGTAAGTAATTGACCAATATCTAAAGTTCTGAATCCGACTTTCGCTGACACCCACCAAAAAAATAGAACAAAAATAGAACTTAAACTATCTTGAAAAGAATGCGGAATTTTCAGGAGTTCCAGGTTCTGGCATATTATTAGATTGAGACCTAATAACGGCGTCATTAATAGCGAATTTTTGCTCATCATTTACGAAAGCTTTATAAACATAACCGTTCATGAATTCTATATACATGCGGGTGAATTCATTTCCAGTTTTTGGAGATTTTTCAGTTTTGATATATACACGGGGGATTGCGCTTATAATATTGTCTTTATTCATTTAAAATTATCCTTTCGACATTTTTTAACGCTTTAATATTACGATAAAAGTATAACATGGGGTATATGAATATAAGCGTTTTGGATATAGTTTTAATGTCGCACAATGTAGATTTTACGATATTAATAACTTATTAATATCTTGATTCATTATATATCGTAATATGATGCGTAATTTTAATATATAATGAATATTTTACTAAAACAGGAGAATATACCTAAATTATTCATCAATTTATTGACCATATTTATAATTTATAATTAATTTATAGTTAATCATTTACTTTACAAGAAAATCCGACCAGCCATTCCCGAAAATATTTTGTATACATATCTATATCTTACGAGTCTCAGCAGCTTACTTAGACATATAGACATAATTTATTTGACTTTTATAATATTTTGTTTATAAATATATATTTTTTATAAGTTTTCCACAGATTTTAGCTCTAATTATTTGACTTTTTATATATTTCATATCATTACTACCCTCTACTCTATCTTATGTATCATATTATTTGACTTTTTATATAATATATATAATTATATGTTTTTTATAATAACCTTAACTAACTACTAATAAAGGAACAAAAATAGAACATAGAGTAGAGGGGTATGCATACCCCTCTCTAAAATATTAAAAACCTATAAAAAAGAAGCCTCTTACTCCTCTACTCTCTATAGAATGCTTTTCCTTTTACACGAATATCAACATATTTTGGCAATCTACCGCCTCGCGCAAAATACTCTATTATTCGCTGCATATCTTCCACTTGACCGCCTGGAAGACGATCTATAGATAATATAAATGGGTATGGTATATCATTAATTAACACTTCAACTTGCCGAGATGTACCAGCTGGTATCGTAATCTTATTAACTGACATACCACGCGATTGCATAACCCCGATTGAACGTCCCACAAAGCTTAAAAAGCGCGCACTAGCGATGGCGGTGCCTGGAGTATAGCGAACACCACTATTATCTACAATAGTGACCTTTGGATTCTCATAAATATTCTTCGTGAATGAAACACCATTAGCGTCAACAAAATACTTAACAGAATCAACCTGCCATAAAACTACAGGTTTACGAAAGTTCACGGTAAAGCGAGTTTTTGTAAAACCAGCTGAATCGCCTTTTGATACTGAGCTAATCTCTGGATGTAATTTTACAATATATTCATTTAGGGAATTATGATTAAGATTGAATCTTAATCGTTCGGTTGGATTGTTAGTTAAATACTTTTGAATAGACTTACTATAAACATCAAGATTATCCTGAGATATAACAGCCGCAGTATTAGATTCAATAACTACACTAGCTATAAACTGCCACAAAAACAAAGCAAGCCCTATACACGCAACGATAAGTCCAGTAAAAATCCAGGCAAGTCTTTTGCGTACATGCTCTAGATGGTGCATTTTTTCACGAGGGGTAGCAGTTTTAATGGCGCTTCTATCAGAGTTATTAAGACGATACATCGTAGTACCTGCCATAGTGCGTCCACTTCTAAAAGCTGAGTTATTGGTATAACGTTGAGTGCCGCTATTACCAACATTACGCCTCCGCGGAGGCAAAGCCTTTTTAGACTCTTGTTTTCCTTTAGAGAACAACCCCATAATACTTATGATTGTATCAGGTTTTTACAATTCAAGCGATAGCTTATGTAGCTTTTTTAATCAGTTTAGCAGTTTCTTTGGCAGCATCTGGCTTGGCAAATTGATTAATTTTTTGGCTAAGATTCTTCTTTAAGTCTTCATTATTCAAGATAGCATCAATTTTCTCAAGCAATAGATTTTCATCATCTTTAAATTTTTCTTCATCGGCAATTAAAACAGCTCCGGCATCTGCATAAACTTTTGCATTTTTAAGCTGATGCCCCGCCGTTAAACGCCCATTTGGGACTAGTATTGACGGAGCTCCAACTGCCGCTAATTCCAAAATTGAAGTAGCACCAGCGCGTGCAATAACTATATCTGCCGAGCCTAAAAGTTGAGCCATCCCAGACGATATGAAATTAACCAATTTAAAGTCAACGTCATCATCACCAGTTCTATGGCGAACATCATTATACTGCCCTACCCCAGTAATTAGTAAGACAGAAGCACGCTCTTTGAGCTCTTTTCTAAGCCTTAAAATAGCATCGTTTATACGTTTAGCACCCAAACCGCCGCCAGTTACGACAATTAATGGCTTACTGGGATTAAACCCATATTTACGCTTTATAGCTTCCTTCCTCCCCTCTTCAAGTAAAGTAAAATCACCCGAAACAGGAATACCTACATAATAACTCTTAGTTTTATCATAGGGGTAGTATTCTAAAGGAGCGCCAGTTGCTATGAATTTAGCCTTAGATGCTAATAGGCGATTTGTTAAGCCTGGATGAGCATCACTATCATGGATAATATATGGAATCTTCAAGAAGCGCGCAGCCCAACCTACAGGTAAGCAAACATATCCCCCCTTTAAGAAAATCACATCTGGACGCCAAAAAATCAGTTTAATAATCGACTGGATTAGTCCTAGAAGAACCTTACAAACATCAAATATATTAGGGAAAACTACTGAAGGAATCAGTAAATGCTGCCATAAAGTTAAATGATGATAGCGTCTCAATTTCCCTGCCATAATTACACTAACAGGAATTGATGAATCATATTTAGCCATAATACCTTTAGCTTGTGGTGCAAATTTTTTATCACACCAAAAACGCACTTCACTCACATCACCGCTTTTTTTAAGCTCACTTATTACTGCGGCGACCGGCGTAACGTGTCCGCCCGATCCGCCTCCGACTGCTAAGACTCTCATCTTTTACCTCCTTAATTTCCGACTTATGAACAGTGTATTGTGAAATCTGGAAAACAAAACCAAGTGCAGCTGCTATAAATAGCATACTAGTACCACCAAAGCTTAAGAATGGTAATGTAATTCCAGTTAATGGAATCAGCCCGATCATTGCAGCGATATTGATAGTAACATGCGATGAAATCCACCCAAAAACACCAGCCGCTAAAAAGCGATAGTTTGGATTCTGCGAACGATCGACTATAAAAAGTATACGTCTAAGTAGTGCATAGAACAAGAAGAGTATCACAACCAAACCCACAAATCCAAACGTCTCGCCTAAAATAGCAAAAACGGAGTCGTTAATCGCTTCTGGTAAATACCCCGCCGCCTGAACACTATTACCTATTCCTACGCCAAATAAACCGCCAGATCCAATCGCAATCTTTGCATGTGTAATATGGTAAGAACTTGAATCACTAGTAGATGTTTCGTCTCCATGTAAAAAGGTAGCAAGACGGTCAAGACGATGTGGTGCAACCATAATCATTAATACACCAACTGCCAGCAAAATAAGCAATATTTTAACACCAATTCTAGTATCAATCCCCGAAATAATTCCCATAGCTACCATAATCATAGCTAGCGCAACACCAGTTCCTAAATCTCTTTGTAAAAAAATCACCAAAAAACTACAAACAGCCAATAAACCTATCAAAGGTAAAATCGTTTTATCAATATTATTAACTAAGCCTTTTTTGTAACGGTAAGCTAAGAATCCAGCCGTAAAAATCAACACACCAAACTTAAGTAATTCAGCGGGCTGGAAAGTACCTATACCAGGCAAAACAAACCAACGGCAAGCCCCTAATGCGCATTGGGTTACTTGTTCTACATGTAGTAAATTACCCAATAAATATAGCAATACTCCAGAGATAATTCCAGCCAATAAAATCCAGTTTTTATAGCGTAATATAGTATCAACTTTCAAAAACACCGCACCAAAAAATGCAGCCACAGCAACAAAAACACCTAAAGATTGCTTAAGAATAAAATGTGAATCACTAAAATTACCCTCGCCAACTTCATTAAGAACATTGGCTCGCTGTGGACCAATCGCAAAAATTATAACCAGTCCAATCATAACTAAAAGTGCCGTATAAACGATTATGCTATAGTCTGGTTTATGTCGACGCGCGCCCTTTTCCCTACTTTCAGCAGCAAAACGTCGCACTCGATGCACGGCTTTAGACATTTGGAATATGACCTCCCGCCAAAGCCAAATAAATACCTATGAATCCAACTACACACGAAATAACCCAAAAGCGCATTGTTATCTTAGTTTCTGGCCACCCTTTTGCCTCTAAGTGATGATGAATTGGTGCGGAAAGAAAGACTTTCCTATTAAATATTTTTTTACTTAAAATCTGAATTAAACTAGACCCAGCTTCAATTACAAAGATCATACCGATCACAGGAAGTAAGAATAAAGTATTAGTTAGCATTGCAACTACGCCCAAACTTACACCAAATGCAAAACTGCCAACGTCTCCCATAAAGAATCGTGCTGGATAAATATTAAACCAAACGTAGCTAAGCAATACGCCAACTACCGTAAAGCAAAATGCCGATAATCCAAGGTGCCCCTGTAGAAGGGCAATTATACCAAAGGATCCAAAACTAATCGAAAGTAAACCGCCAGCAAGCCCATCTAACCCATCGCTAATATTAACAGCATTGCCAGTTGCTACAACTGCAAAGCCGAATAGCGGCACCATCATCCATCCAAGCGCCAAATCACCCAAGAACGGTATATGTACAGATGAGTATCCTAACTTCGCAAAAAAATACCAGCCAAGAACTAGCCCTATTACGCTAATCATTAAGAATTTGACACTACTGCGCAAACCTGCCACGCCATGCCCATCACTTCGTAAGTTAATGATATCATCGATCAATCCAACTACAGCGCCGCCAAGCAGTCCAGCCAGGGGTAACAAAGTTTGCCCACGATCAAAATTAGAAGAAAAAGTAACCGCAGCTATAGAAATTACACCAATAGCACCAGCCATAGTTGGAATATTACGCTTAAATTTAGCGGAGTGTAAGCGTAAAAATATTTTTAATTTTTCACCCGTCGTACTCTCTTCGCGTTGTTTTTTCCAGAATTTATATCTATACGCTAAAAATGTATATACAGGTGTGAGCATCATAGATAATATGAATGCCGCCACACTTAAGACCAAAATTTGTGTAATTTCATTTGTAATAACTTCTGGTTTCATTGTTACTTCCTTGGTTGCAGTTGATAATATTCTATAAGCCAGTTAGATAGCTCTGTAAAAATCGGCATTGCATGTTTGTTGCCTTCAAGATTCATATTTTTACCCGATACTTGTACCATTATAACGTATTTTGTATCACTATCGGTACCTCCAAATCCTAAATATGTACCAATTGTCTGGCTATCTATATACTGTCCACTTGCACCAATAGTTTGAGATGTTCCAGTTTTGCCACCGATATAGTAGCCAGGAGTATCATCTTTTGTATATTGAGTCCGAGCATTATGGATCATTTCACGCGTCTGAGCCGAAGCTGACTGGCTAATCACATTAGACTTTACTTTTTTAGAGTTATCTAGCTTTATACCATCTCTTCCGTATGTTCCAGCTACAACTGTTGGCTGATAATACGTACCACCATTAATAATCGCTGAAAATCCAGCAGCAACTTGTATCATAGTGACATCAAGTCCCTGGCCAAATGACATATTGGAGTAACGCACTGCATTACCTTGGTTATTTTTGTCACTAGGAGAGACTACAGTCCCCTTACTCTCGCCTGCCACTTCTATACCAGTAAGTTCGCCTAAGCCAAAGCGATTATGAAAATAATCATATAACGTGTCTCTCGCTTGTCGGTTAATATTATGTCCATCACCAAGCCGCTGTACAATTGTTACCATTCCTGTATTAAGAGAATTATTAAGCGCCGTTTGCATGGATATTGTTCCAGTTAGTCCTTTCAACGCATTAGAAATCGTACGGTCTTCAACCTTAATTCTATCTGTATTATAATAGGTTGACTGAGCATCTATCACTTTTTTATCAATTCCAGTGGCGATCGTAAATGTCTTCAATACAGATCCTGGCTCATAGGGTAACATTGTAACGCCATTTACAAATGCTGCAGGATTTTGCACTTTAGTAAATTCGGCTGGATTATAAGTCGGCAAATTAGCCATCGCAAGCACATGTCCATTCTTAGGATTCATAACCAAAACGCTACCATTTGAAGCGCCCGTTCTGCGCAGTCCTTCGCTTAATACTTCTTCTGCTTTTGATTGAATATTTCTATCAAGAGTTAAAACAATTGAATCACCATGTACTGGATTTTGCCGTATATTTTCATTCCCGATAGATAATGGGACATTAGCCACATCAGTAACAGATTTAAGCAAACCATCTTTACCACGCAAACGAGAATCTAGCATTTCTTCTATGCCGTACTGCCCCTTATTTTCATTATTAACAAAACCTAAGGTCTGTGCTGCAAGTGAACCTTCTGGATACGTTCGGCGTGAATTTTTTTGAAAACCAACGCCTTTAAATTTCTTATTTTTAATAAGTTCCGCCTGGCGCAAACTAATTCCACGCGCCAACACTTTATATTGTGATTTTTTGTCCCTCAAAAGTTCTTGAATATCGCCCTTTACTATTTCGCCCCCCGCTATAGAGCGAATAGTTTCTTCAATCTCACGCGGCTTATTAACTACAGTAGGATCCGCAAAAACAGTATAAACCTGTTGATTCATCACCAATTCAACTGGATTATTACCATCCATAGCATAAATACGCCCGCGCTCAGCGGGTATAATATGTGATTTAACCTGCTCTTGACGCGCAAGTTTTTTGTAGTAATCGTGCCTAATTATCTGCAAATAAAAAAGCCGCATCACAATTAAAACCATCGTACATAAAAGTACGAACAGTAAAAACTGCGAACGACTCATTTGTTTAAAATTTATTCCAATCATTGTACGTGTTCAACACTACTTGGAGCTGACATAGCTTTAGCAACATTGCTATTCTTAACAGATTCAAGTGAACTTAGGCGGGCATTTTCAACCTCTAGGTCGGCTTTTTTTGTTGAAAGTTCAGAAATCTTTTTATCAAAGTCACTAGCTGCGTAATCATAATTAGCTGAGCCAGCTGCCTGTGCTAAGTATACCAGACCCATAACTAAAATCATAAGAGCAACTATGATAGTATGCATAACTGGACCAAGCTTAACGCGAGAAATAAACCTGGTTGTATTCTGATTTCGTCCCCAGCTTTGTTGCCGCCGAGTCGCATAATAAGTTCGTTGGTATGACATTTTATCTCTTTTGGTTTTAGTTTATATTTGTATTTTGCATGTAAAGAGCAGCGTATTATCTACACTACTCTTTACATAAATTAAGTAAGGCTATTACTTTACGTGTACAGCTACGATTTCTTCTGCTGATACGTTTTGTACTTTGATTTGGATTGGCATATAACCTTTTCCTTTCTGTTTTTATTTTTTCAATGCGCCGCGCAGTTTAGCACTACGTGAACGCGGATTATAAGCGTCGTAAGTTGCGCCATCGAGAGGTTTCTTGTTCAAAAGCTCAAGCTCAGATTCAAAACTTAATCCTGAATTATCTTTGAAAAACCTCTTAACCAGTCTATCTTCAAGACTATGAAAACTTATAACCCCTACTCTACCGCCACTATTTAGAAGCTGTAGTAAAAGCGGTAATAAGCTCTCTATCTGTGCGAGCTCCTGATTTACCTCGATCCGCAATGCTTGAAAGGTACGTGTAGCGGGGTGGATTTTTTGCCAGCCACCGCGGTGTATTTCGACAATCATTTCAGCAAGTTCACTAGTTTTAGTAAACGGTCTTCTCTTGTATATTTCGTCCGCAATTCGTTTTGCAAAACTCAGCCTCTCTTCTCCATACCTTACAAGTATTTCGATTAATTTTTGCTTTGGATATGAATTAACGATATCTACAGCAGAAAACTTCTGGCGCTGATCCATACGCATATCTAGCGGGCCATCATACATAAAAGAAAACCCTCTATCGCCGTTGTCGAGCTGTGGTGATGACACCCCCAAATCAACCATAATTACATCAAACTTCTCCCCTACAGAAACAAGTTGCTTCGCCGCTGATACAAAATCAGCATTAATAAGCGTCGCGCCTAAAGCGGAAAATCGCCCGAGTTCGGCAATCGCGTTCTCATCACGATCAACCAAAACAGCACTACTGTAGGATTGAGTTTCATTTAGAAAAGCTTCAGCATGACCGCCATACCCCGCAGTCAAATCAAGATATCTTTCTTTAGGCTGTGGTTTAAGTAGATCAAGCGATGCGCTTAACAATACAGGAACATGTAAATCATACTGTTTAGTATGAAGTTGTGGTGGATGTTCTTTAATACTCATTCCTCTAGTATAAACTAGAGGTCTCGAGATCACCAAACTGACAGCATAGCTTGTGTTTGTTTTTGTAAGTTTTTTGTTTTATGAAGTCGTTTCTTCTAATTAGTGTGATCGGCTTGCGATCGGTACATGAAGAAAATTTGAGAGACTTATGTGTGTGAGGTGGAGTTTTGGGAGGTGTGTTTTAAGAAAGGTACATCGGTTTTTAAATCGAGTTCGAATTTCTCGTTGCCACACTGCCAGATTGGCTATCTCGAGGGTTTTCAATTTGTTAAAGATCTTTATAAATAACCAAATCAGGCTTTTTCAAGCCGCCAATATTTGCCCGCTCTAGTTGCAATGACATCACGCTCAATTCCAGCATAATCCAATAGATACTGCCCTATTGTAACGCGCCCCTGCTTCTGGTCAAGCTCATCGGCTGTTTTACCGCGCCTAAACTTCACGTTTAGGTCGGCAACTTGCTCATCAAGAATACTTCCTTGTAAAGCTGGCTCTACTTCATTATCCCAAATTTCTTGCGAGTAGATATGGAGATAATTTCCAAAGCCCTTAGTTATGACTATACCGCTAGAAAATTCCTGGCGTAACTCGGACGGGATAGTCAATCGCCTCTTCTCGTCTAGCTTACGCTCAAAATAATCTATTGATACTGCCATGCCTTTCCTCGGCTATTTATTTAGTGGTCTTGTTTATTTTTATTCTATTTGTTTGCCACTGACCTTATAATACCACCCACAATTACCCACTACAACCCCCTTTTTTCCACTTTTTAACTACTTATTCCATCCTAAATTAACGTTATCCACAGTTTCTGTGGATAAATAAAAAGCTACGCCATATATAGCGTAACTCTATTATCTAAAAACTCTATTTTCTAAAAGTTATCCACAGTCAAAATACTCTAAATTCTTGCGAAATTCTAGCGCGCAAAAAGCACAGATACGCCACTACTCGCTCTTATTCTCTCTTATATATTTTATTGCTTTAGCAAAGCCTTTGGCGCTTGGTCTAAGTTCTCTTTTAAAAGTATTATAGTCCACACTTGCCAATCCAAATCGTGGCCATTTTCCATAAGCCCATTCAAAGTTATCTATTAAGCTCCAGTGTAGGTATCCTAATAACTTTACATCTTTATTTATTGCATTTTGCATGGCGTTTATGGTTTTTAAAATCCATTCCTGACGCAGCTCATCATCGCGGTCTGCTATTCCATTTTCTGTAATCATTATAGGTAATTTATATTTATTCCATAACCTAATTAAAGCAAATTCTAAGTTCTCTGGTGAGACATCCCATCCTAAATCAGATAATTCTTTCTCTGGATTATGAACACGGTAGCCATAAACTCGATCACTAAAGTAATAATTAATACCCAAAAAATCACAATGCCTTGCAACTTTTTGTAAAAAATAATCGTCTTTAAACCATTGCATTAAAGCGGCAAATTTACGTGAGAGCCAAGCGTCATCACCAGCATAAACATAAGATGAATTATGCGCTATCGATACGCGGGCACGGCGCTGTATTTGTTTTATAACTTGGCGTGATTTTTTATGTGCATAAGCCAGATTATTTAAAACTAGCCAAAAATCAAGCTTGCTAGTTGCATTTGGTGGCCAGTTACCTTCAAGATAACTCTCGTTTGCATATACAGAAGGCTCATTAATGGTAATTATATATCGCAAATGTGCACCCATTTCTGACATTACTTTTTCCACAAAGCGAACAAAATGTTCTACATTACTGCGTTTAGTAAAACCACCCTTTTTAGCAAACCAAACTGGTAAAGTAAAGTGAAACATGGTTGCTATAGGCTCTATTCCCTGGCTTTTTAGATTTTTTATATATTTCTTATAATAATCAATTGCAGCAGCATTCCACGCACCCTCTTCTGGTTCTATCCTAGACCATTCTATACTAAAACGAAAAGCATTCATATTTAGCTCTTCTAATAAGGCGAAGTCCTCATCGTGGCGGTTGTAATGGTCTGATGCCTGCCCAGATATGTAATTATCTGGATTTTTTGCCTCTGCTTCTATTTCGTCCCATTTTGGTAATGAATTGTAACGATGCGGTGCCTGGGTTGCTAAAACTTTAGCGTTTTCTAGCTCCCAAACTGACCACTGATTATAATTACCACCCTCAACTTGATGTGCACTAACAGCCGCACCCCAAAAGAAGCTTTTAGGGAACGTTGGTTTCTTATTCTTTTGCATATTACTTTTTATTATATACCAATCTACTCCATTGCGCGGACTTTTGTCTCGATGAAGGCGATTTCTTTTAGAATTTTATTAAATAGTTCAAGAAATAAAATCATCACCAAAAAGTTTCTTTAATCTTATTTTAATAGATCCTTCGTGTCGTCCTAACTTATTAGCCATTTCAGCGATAGTCTCACCATTATAAAAATATTGTTTAAGCATGTCATCATCAATTATACTCCAAGGTTTATATGCATTTGGATGTATTTCACGCATTTTAGCAACCTTTTCCGCCCAAGATTGTTTTTTAACGATAGAGATGCTTCGAGAGTTAGGCTTATTAACATTATTGTCTTGCATTAGACTGGCAAATTTTTTAGCATCAGCACGGGATTTAGCAAGTAGGCTATCATTGATCATAAGAGCATCATCACTAACTTGTAAGGCGGTTTTATTTATGCCATAAAGATATAATCCATCAAGATTACGCACCCTGCTAAGCGCCACATATCCCATGCCTGGTACAAAAGCCTTACGAAGATCAATTTTAGCTGCATCAAGCGTCATGCCTTGACTTTTATGTACAGTAATTGCATAGGCCAAACGCAACGGGATCTGTGATATGGAGGCTCGTTTTCTATCGCCATCTCTTAGCTCCCAACTATCTATTACCATTGTTACTGTGCGGCCATTTTTAAATTTTACAATTGGATAATCAGTGCCAGGCTCAAAATCAACCACTACACCAGTACTACCGTTAACATATTGCCGATTGGGTGAGTTTTTTACAGCCATCACTAAAGCTCCGAGTTTTAAAATAAGTTTCGGCGGCGCAAGTACTGATCGCGCTAGGGTCTCTACATAGTTAGCCGCTCCTGTAGTAACCTGCTCATAAATATATTCCTCACTATCAAGCTCCGCTAGCCTTTTTTCGTTTATTTTATCTACATCTATATTCATAGTGTGAAGTTCTGTAATATCTCCATCTGGCGGTTCTATATCAATCCTACTTAATAATGTCTCGGCGTGATGTCTGCGTATATTATTAGATCGCAAAGAATTTAGAATATCAAGTAAATCACCGTCATCCTGCCTAAATTGCTCTTCCAAATACAACACAACTGGGTTAAGCTCCTGCCAGACCTGCGAATTAACGATAAATCCCCCGTTTAAAGAATTAGGGCGGTTAATCGGCGGTAATTGAAAAAAATCACCGCTCATAACCACCTGAATACCGCCAAAAGGCTCATCCTTATCCCGTACCAAACGGCAAATCTCATCCACCAAATCCAAGCGAAAATCATGCATCATACTGATTTCATCAATAATCAGTACTTCTGTTTTGATAATCGTTTCACGGCGCGTTTTGGGGATTTTATCTATAAATCCTTCAGGTAGATAATCATGAACACCAATGCCGCTCCATGAATGAATCGTATTGCCGCCAAGATGAGTTGCCGCAAGCCCAGTAGTAGCAGTTACCGCAACTTTTTTGCCAGCATCTTTAGCATAATCAATGAACCTATTTAAGGTATAGGTTTTGCCAGATCCAGCTGGACCAGTCAAAAGAGCGCTATGCCCAGCTAATAATATCTTCAGTGCCAGCTCTTGATTCATCGGCTACAGTCCGCGTGGTGGTTCACCTTCTGGTTCGTCTAGGAGTTTTTTGCTTTTTATCTCGTAACGTTTCCCTGTTATTTGGCTGGTTATATAATCTTCATTTATCAAATTTACAAATGTATCTAAATCACTACCATCCATAATTATTATAGCGCCAGCATCGTCCGTCATTAATTCCAGCTGCATCTCATCGGCATAATCAATAGCCTGTTCCTGGGTAACGCCGCCAACCTCTAATTTTTGCAGTTTATTGATGATTTTTTTACGATCTTTCACCAAATCGTGCAATGTCATACCTTCAGGGAAACTAAGTTTATACTGCTTTTCAATTTCCGCAACACGCGTATCGGCAATCGCCTGTTTTTTATATTCATATTGGAATAGTTTTTCAAATTTACTTTGATTAAACACAAGGATATCTTTTCCAATAATTAAAACTTGGTTATCAACAGGTATCTTTAATCCTACCTCTGCCTTAAAACTTTCAAACTTACCCTCTTTAAATTCCCAAGCAGTTGCGCCTTTAAGTACGTTGCTCTGCTGAATTGATTTAATTACATAAAAAGTTTTACTACGATCGTTTTTTAATGTGAAGCGCGCCAGAATACCTTTTATACGCTTAAATTCATGTTCTTCTTCGCTAAATTCTACGATATCTTCGCGCTGATTCTCAATCACATAAATCAAAGTTTCTGCCCTGCCAACCTTATCTAAATCAGTTCTGAGCAAAACATTTTCTTCTCCATCAGAAAGTTCAAAATCGCGTACACTAAGTCCAGTACCCGCCCCCATCTGGACAAAGCCTAAAATATCATATAAAAATAAAGGTTTAATTTGATCATTCAGTTCGGTAGCAAACCCTGTGCTATAAGGTGTGTAATTTTTATTGAATAAAAAAATTTCAACATCAAGTTCATTTTTATAAGCGTCAGCATTATTTGCCCACAAAAATATATCGGCTGGCTCACGCTCGGGGGCTTGCTCTGTCTCTTGCATATCACTCTTTCCTTATTATCTTTATATTTATTTTAACAGATTGATACATTCAACACCAAAATAAATAAAGAAAAAAGCCGCCTATTCATAAAACTGAACAAACGGCTAAAGCAGACCTACAATTGGTTAGTAACCCAGGGGTTAAGATATTCTTCGAACTGCTCGCTAATATTATTCAAGCAATCAAAATTACCGTTCCGCATTAAGATCTTAGCGAACTCATTTGCAGACTTACTAATAGTTGGTTTAATTTTAGTTCCCATACTACCAGCAAAAACGGCCTCAACTTTAGGGCTACTGATGTAGTAATAGTTTACAATCAAGCGAGGCATATTCTTGGAGTTTTGGCTTCCGATGCATTGTTTGAATTTCCTCATAAACGCTTCTTTAGCAGTAGCTTCAACTTTGCGAGCAAGACTATCGACTCTCTATGGAAGATCCACCAAAAGCTGGACTACTTCTTCCATTGGTCGGAGTTGATTTTCATCAATATCCCCATTAAAATCACTCTCAATATCTTCAATCATCTCTTTTATCCGCTCACGCTCCTCTTTTTCAAGATATCTTGCAGCGTTTACCGAAAGCCTTTTGAAATACTCTACAGTATTATGAAAAAGCTGAAGCGATGTATTTGAAGGTGCCAGTTTGAATGTAATAAGACGCCCATCATCCAACAAAGAGGTTGCGTCAATCTCTACACGAGCTTTGTCGCTGCTATTCAAGCAATCGGGTTTTAACATGAAACTTCCTTTCGGATCAGGGTAAATGCAATCATCTACCAGACTAGCTACATTCAGATTTAAATGCAGCAGAACGTCTATTTTTATATATAAAACAAACAATCTGCTACATTTAAATTAACCAATTTCATTTTAAGGTTCTGCAGTGCTATATTATAAAGTATAATTCATATTTTGTCAAATATAAACATTTTATTACAAAAAAGAACCGCTTGCATGAATATTTTAAATATATTCTAGCAAACGGCATGGGCAAACCCAAGTATAAGTACAACCACAAAGCGGCAAGCGCTAATTATTTAAGGCAACTCAACACTGGATTATTTATAGGGATATCTAATAAGATGAGCAGTATAGTTAACAGTACTCCATACATTTGTATAATCGCGCTTAAGATCATAGCTATGATTACGACTATAAATATATAGCGTAAAGTTACATTCTTTTGGATCATAAATGATATGCCATTTATCACACTCCTGAGAGCTAGACTCTGCACGATCGACATCATGCATCCAGCATATCATCTTAATAAGTTCTTCCCTACTGGTCAACTCCATATTTTCTTCGCCAACTGGCTCCATATCTTGCGACTCAGTATCTTTAAAGAGTATTTTAGACAAGGTAGCAAGACTTGGTTGTAATGTAAATTGACCATTATCAGAATTTACATCCTCAGCGTCCAAAGCAGACAAAATATTAAGCTGATTAGCAATCTCATCAATTTCAGACTCAAAAGCATCAAGTCTATCATCTGGTTGAGCAATTCTTTCCAGAAGATCAAAATTCATATCAATGAACGCTATAGTTCTAACCAATTTAGATAGCACATGAAAACTAATAAGCCACTTTATAGAAACGATCGTCAACTCAATATCTTTTTTATGATTATTCATATCTTTATAAGACATATCATCTAAACTAGCAATCATATCTTTTTTCATACTAGCGAGCTCATAAAGATATTCGAATTCTTCCTGAGATGTCGCATATTTATCATGTTCACAAAGCATATGCAACATAGAGTGTGCATATTCGAAAGCCTTAATCATTTCTGAGCGCAGAGACGAAATAGCTTCATCATTAGGGTTCATTACCCTCACAACCTTTCTTCTTAGAGTAGATCTTTGTTGAATTAGTGGTAAATACTTATTTTTTAAGGTTCACGGGTGATAATTATATAGTATAATCAATGTATTGTCAATAAAAGAGCCGCCCCTGGCATTATAATAAACCCAATAGGACGGCTATACAAAGCCTTTACATAACAGCAACCTATGCTTTATCTATGATAATATCCATAAAGCGTAGCCAGTTATATGAATAATGCTTCATATCCTTGCAAATAACCTTATTAAGATCAATGGCTAACTTAACCAGATAAATCAAATTAGAGTTAATATTAGCTCCGATATCTCGCAAAATTATTGCAGTACGGCTTTTATCCTTTCCTACTTCTAGAGCACTCTTCCAATCAAAGCAATCTTGCTCATCTTTTAGAGTCTCAATCCCATAATCAGCAAAATTGCGATTAATTTGCTCAAAGATATTCGCCCAATCGCTAGGTTTAAAACTCCCCGCTCGCTGAACTAACTTAGCCACGCGTTCAGCAACTCCACATGAAAGATTACTGTGGTCTTCAGAAATCTTACGCCACCACATGTTTTCAAATTCCCGTAAAGCATCGTACTGATGGTCATAAATAAACATCAAAAGCAAAATACATTTATACATGCCATAGTACTCGCCTTTTAGATTATTCTTTTGCATCTCCAAAAAATAATCATCAAAAACAGAGATAGCAAAATCCCGTAAAATCACTTCTGCTACAAAATCAGCAGCCTGAAGGGATTGGCTATATAGTAAATCCACACTACTTAGAAAATCCTCCCGCGTCTCATTTTTACCTAACTTTTGGAGAGTGTTATCTAGCTTATCTTGGAGCTCTTTTTTATAATAATTAGAACTATCAACACGCAAAAGACGGCTAGCTTCATCAATAAACCGTTTTAAATCACTACAATAGGCAATTAGAGTATGATCATTAGATAAATTAGTAGCCTTCTTTTTACCATCTACATAGTAACGATACTCATCTATGGCAATTTCTTTAAGTTGTTCTTTTGAATAACCCATTAAAGGAAGCATTTTCTTACCTTTCTATCTATATAAAAGCCGCTCTTTTAAGGTTCACAAAAACCATTCTATATTAATTACCCCAATTCGTCAAAATGCAAGCACAAGAAAAACCCCTGTAAAATACAGGGGTGGTGGTGAACCTAAATATCAAAAAGAATCAGTTACATTTCATCAGAACGTTCCGGCAAAGGAAATTTCTCAAAAGAACCTTGACGGCGAAGCTCAACTACAGAAAGTCCATTCAAAAGATCTTTGTCAGACAATTCTGCAGCAGAATACTCTTCAAGGGGGTCTCGATCAGACTCTCCTGAGTCAGGAGATCCTTCCTCAGTAAAGTCGTGATCAGCATAGTCGAGGTCATCCAAAAGATTCCGATTACGATACTCGATTGGACATTTGCAATCTCCAGGAAAATAAATTCCTACAAGATACCGAAAAATATAAAGCTTATGCATAGAAGAGATTGCCTGATTGATCGCTTTGTTCAAATTAACTTCGCGATTATCACGGCAAAGATCTTTCATTGCTTTGACTTTGTTAATGAAACCTTTGATCCCATCAACAACATTACACTTAGCCTCTTCTCGGCCCATAGTGCAGCAGCCACGAAGAATGTCCATCATGTCTGCAAACATATGTTCAAGACCCTCAAGGCGAATGCGAGTAGGCTTACTAACCTTTCGGTTATTGGTCACTTTCGCCATCGAGGCTTCAAAATCCTTCATGAGCTTCTTTTGCAGTTGCTCGTCAGAAGGAGTCAAAGGATTCAGTTCTTCAACTGAAGGTGGTAAAGAAGGCATAATTGCCCCTCCTATTGATAGAAAGTACATCTGTATTTAAACAGATGGTCGCCCAGGATTAGGCTTATGGTTGCGAGAGGAAGAACCTCTCAGGTTTGAACTGATCTCATTTGATATGTTAAGGTTCACACATCAGTTGATTATATCACCTACTTTTTATATTGTCAATAGACTATTAGAAATTAGTCAAT